>VYMG01000002.1_pt1 | contig 327974 bp, 311 predicted proteins | sample 5115261 | NCBI WGS metagenome assembly VYMG01 (sample SAMN12291781, study PRJNA351875) | freshwater metagenome | isolation source: freshwater lake | place: USA: Michigan, Wintergreen Lake | collected 2013-08-08
CGCCACCTTGCTCAGTTGGTAGCAGGCGTAGTTCTTGCCCGTCCAGCCTTCCGGGGGGCCGCTCCCGCGCATCACTTGGGCGCCGGCGGCCGCCGCTTCCTCGCCCGTGCCGTCGGTGCTGTCGTCGTCATAGACCACCACATTCACGCGCATCTCGCGTAGCTGCGCCACCAGGGGGCCAATCTTTCCGGCCTCGTTGCGCGCGGGGATGAGGGCGATGAACTGCCGCGCGGTGCTGGCCCGCCGCGGCCGAATCATGAGCAGGTCATTGCTGAACGCCACGAAGGTGAGCAGAATCACCAGACCCAAGGAAAGACCGAAGACGACGCCCATGCTGTGACTTTACTGGCCCCTAGCCTGAAATTGGGGCATACTGGGCCTGCGCGCAACTGAGGAATTCATGGATCTGAAATCAATTGTGATCGGCTTTGTTGGCGGGTGGCTCGTGCAATGGGCGCTCGACATGATGTTCTACCGACGGGAAACCGGCACCGCCGATACCGCCGAGTGGCAACGCCGCCTAGAGGCCGCCCAGGCCGAAACCGCCCGCCTGCGGGTGCAACTGGAAGGCGTGCAGCCGCAACTGGACGAACTGAAGGCCCTGAAATCCGAGGCCGGGGTGAGCAACCTGGAAGCCGAGCGCGACCGCCTGCGCGTGGACCTGGTGAATGCCCAGGCCGAAGCCCAGTCTCTGCGCGCCCAGCTGGACCGCGCTACCGCCGGTGCCGTGAGCGCCAGCGCCAGCCCCGTGACCGTGGCCACCAAGAGCACCGACCCCCTGGCCGCCATTGTGGGATTCGGGGAAGACCGCCGCGCCAAGCTCCACGCCGCTGGCGTCACCTCGCTGGCCGATGTGGCCGCGCTGGAACCCGCCCGTTTGCTGGAAATTCTGGGCCTGGGCGATGACCATAGCGAAGTCGCCGAAGCCTGGATCGAAGAAGCCCGAGGCCACCAAGGATGAGCGCCGGCCCCACGCAAGCCACCGTGCGGGGCCGCACCCGCGACCAAGTGATGGCCTACGATGTCTTCAAGGGCATCGTGGCGGCGGGCCTGGTGGGCCTCCTTCTGTTCCTCATGCGCCCCGCGCCCGCCCACGGCGATGAGCACGGCGGCGACCATGGCGGCGAGAAGCACGCGGTGAGTGCCGACGCCCACGGCAGCGACGGCCACGACACCGAAGAACACAAGGACACCCCCAAGACCTCTCCCGCCCCGGCCGGCCTGGCCGTGACCAACGTGGGCGCTGATGCCAGCTTCAAGCCCGGTGATTTCACCCTGCGCGGCACCAGCCCCGCCCTGGCCACTATTAAGGCCATGCGCGGCGAAGACCTGGTGGGCGAAGTGCAAGCCGACGACAAAGGCAACTGGGCCCTGCCGCTCAAGCTGGAGCCCGGCCGCATGGAACTGAACCTGACCAGCGAGGGCGCCCCCGCCCTGCCCGTGGTGATGACGGTGGCCGAAGCCGATGACGCCGCCCGCGCCCTGGCCCTCACCGAACCCCGCGACGGCGTGGCCCTCAAGGCCGGACGCCTGACCCTGCGCGGCACCGCCCAAGCCGGCGAACTGGTGCAGATCCGCCAGGGCGACCGCATCCTGGGCGAGGCCAAAGCCGACGCCGAGGGCAAGTGGAGCTTCCCCATGGACTTCACCGGCGGGCAAAGCGAACTGACGTTTGTGTCGCTGGGCAGCAATGAAACAGTGCAGGTGCGCCTGGGCGCGGCGGACGCCAAGGCCGTGGTGCCCCTGGCCCTGACCAACCCGACGAGTGGCGCCAGCCTGACGAGCGGGACCCTGACCCTGCGCGGCACCGCCCCCGCCGGCAGCACCGTGCGCCTCACGCGCAACGGGCAGGCCCTGGGCGAGGCGAAGGCCGACGAGGCGGGCAAGTGGGAATTGGCCGTGCCGCACCGCGCGGCGCCGAGCGTGTTTGTGGCCGAAGCGGGCCGCGAGCGCGTGACCGTGAGCACCCGGCGTTAGGCTGAGATTTGGCCGGTTTGGGCGGGCGAAAGGCCGCCCCGGCTTGACTTTCCGCCCCCGGCGGGGGATACTGGCATCCCCGGCGGGCGGTTAGCTCAGTGGTAGAGCACTACAATGACACTGTAGGGGTCACAGGTTCAAATCCTGTACCGCCCACCATCTGATTTAGGTTCAAATCAGGCCAGAATCCAAAGGCTCACACTCCTCACTTTTGGGGATGTGAGCCTTTAATGTGAGCCCTAGGCCTTTTCGGGCTCTTCGATCGCGGCCAACATCGCCCCCAATGCCGCCCTTTGGACGGACGGCCGTGACTGCGCATAAACGCCCAGCGTCGTGCGTACTGATGCATGCCGCGCCATCGCCATCACCGTAGCAATGTCCGCCCCCGTTTCGATGAGGAGCGAGATGAAGGTGCCCCGCAAATCGTGAAGCCGCACCGTGTCCGGAACGCCGTGGGCGCGAAGCCTAGCCCGCACGTCGCGGGTGATGTTCCGCGGGGAAAGCGGCCGCCCGGTCTCCGACGTAAAGACGAAGGCGCTGCGGCGGGGTTGCGCCTCGATGGCCTCACGCGCGAGATCCGCGAGCGGCACCGGGGCGGCGCTGGCCAGATTCTTGGTCCCTGGCACCATGAGCCGGTCACTCTGGACATGCTCCCACTTAAGCCGCACCAGTTCACCACGGCGCATGCCGGTCAGCACCAAGACGATGATCACGCATGACGTGCGATCGCCAACCACGAGCAGCTTGCGCAGCTCATCCGGATCCAGCACCCGGTTATCCCGGCGCTTAGCACCGGGCAGATGCACGCCATCCATGGGATTGGTCTCGATGTGGCCATGTTGCCGGGCTACGGTGAGGGCGCGGCGCAGATAGGCCGCCACCCGGTGGACGCTTGAAGGGGCCAGCGGGCCGTCCGGGAGGTATGTGTCCAGGCCCTTGTCGTAGCGATGGCGATGGAGCCCATCCACCCACTTCTGGCAGTCGGCAATGGTGAGAGAGGCCAGGCGCTTAGAGTAGATCGGGTGCCCCATGATGTGCCGGATCCGGTACGTCTCTTGGAGATCGAACGTGGCGGCCGCAATCCGCCGGCAGTGCTCATCCCGAAAGTCGATGAGCCAGTCACCAAGGGTGAGGGCGCGGGGCCTGGCGGCCTTTACTTGCTGAGCTTGCTTGACGAGCTGGCGAAGATCATTCTCCGCTTGCGCGAAGGCCTCTCTCCGAGGACCGTAGACGTTCGTGCCGTTGGTCCGGAGCCGTGCGCGATAGCCACCCCGAAACTCCGCTATGGTCCCCAACCCCCGGGGCCGCTTCATTCTCGGGCACCCACCCTATGAGCTGAAGCGGACGGACCCACCACCGGCCATCCGGCCCCTTGAACGCGCCCGGCACCTTGCCCTCGAACGCCCACCGTTGAGCGTTCTCCGGGGATGTGCCCCAGATCTCCGCGTACTCCGTGATCGGGCGTGCGACTAGCGCAGAGCCGTCGCTGATCGCGATCGTGATGTGCGCCGGGGTGGACATGGCGGCGAGTATGACACAAGAAATGGAACATCTGTCGCAACGGCCGTAAAACTAATCGGGAGAAAAGCCCCAATGTCGCGCCAGCCGATGGCCCGCAGCTTCCACTCGCATCTGCTGAGAGTGCAGCGCCTTGCTTGTGCCGTTTGCCCCGACCTCATGCTCATACTTGGACATATCTCCGAGGACCTCGCTGGCCAGCATCACCCAGTCATGAGCGAGCTTTCGAGTTCGCGAATCATCATCGGGGGAAGTCAAAGCCTGGGTGACGTTGTCCAGGGCATCAACCAGATGGAGGCAGGTCGAAGTGAACTCCATCCGCTCGTCATGGGCAACGTCCGCACCCTGGCCAGCGTCGCGCAATAGCAACGGGGGCACGCCCGTGTGACGAGGGTAGGGAATCGGGGCGCTGGGATCCTCGAACCAGGACGCATCCACGTCGTAGCCCTGAGACTTGGCCAGCTCGATCATCCGCGTAAGCGTGGTGCGTGAAGGGTTGTACTTACCGCTCGTGCGATTGTAGTTACGAATCGCGTGGCCAGTCACCCCAAGGAGCCGTCCAAGGGCTTCGGGGTTGTAGCCCATTTGGCGGCCCAAATTTATAAGTTTCTGACCAGGTCGTAGGTCCACAAGCGCATCATGTCGCTTCGCCGCGAAAATAGATATTGACAAAACTTACAGGTTTGCGACAAGATTTACACGCCATGTCGCAACCCGCAGGTAAAAAAGCGGGGGTCGAGAACATCCGCACCCTGGTCCTCTCCGGGGCACTTGATGATCTTCGGCTCTCTTTGAACTCACCAGATGAAGCTGAGCGCCAGGAGTACTTCCGGCGATTCGAACGCGCGACCTCTAAGGTCAATTGGCGCGCACTCCACAACGAACTGCGAGACGTCATCCAGGGGGCTCAGTCGTGACGGCCGTTGCGATCGGCACCGCCCTCGTGCTGCTCTCGATCGTCGGTCTGGCCGTGGCCTTTGTGCTCTTCGAGACCTTGCCGCGTAACGCGAAGAACGCCCGCAGCGCCGCCACCACCAACATGCTGGTGGCCGCCGCCCTTGCCGCCCTGGCCCTGATCCAACTTGGGAAGGTGGACGCCTAATGCACAAGTTCACCATCAAGCCCGCTTGGGACTTCGACGACCACAAGGGCTGGGAAGTCATGTTTGGCAGGCGCAACGAAGGCCAAATCAGCTGGTACAGCGCAGACCACGAGAACGCAAAGGATGATGAAGGTGAAGGGTTCTATTGGTCGGGCTACGTTCCCCATCACAAGATGAACGGCGGCAAATTCGACACGCTCGAAGAATGTGCTGACGATATGTGGCGGAAGTTAATGGAGGCAAAACCGTGATGCACGGCATCACTGGCCATGTGCGCCGGGGGAACGCGCGCACGTACCGACAGGGAGTTCGCCACGGGGTAGCCATGACGGTGGCCGGGATGGCACTCATGGTGGCCGCCTACTTTGTCCTAGCCTATGGCCTCGATCGCCAGCACGAAATGGACACCGCCAAGTGGGAGCGAAACGAGCGCCTAGCCGCCGAGTGGGGTGGCCGCTAATGCCGAGCAAAGCCAAGAAGAAAGCAACTGAAACGGTTGATGTGCCCCCGGCAGTCGTCGCCATGCTCTCACCGGATCAGCTCGATCTCGCTCCGTTCAATCCGCGCCGAACCTTCCGCGAGGAGACAATCGCAGAGCTTGCCGGTTCCATTCTTCAGCACGGTGTCCTACAGCCCATAGTCGTACGTGAGCTTGATGGTCGGTTTCAAGTGGTCTGCGGGGCACGTCGGACCCTTGCGGCAATTAAGGCCGCTCTCACCGCTATCCCGGCCGTCATTCGGGATCTCACAGACCAACAAGCCATAGAGGCCTCACTAACGGAGAACATGGTCCGCGAGGACGTGGAGCCGATGGAAGAGGCCCATGTCATTGATGGCCTGGCCGCCTTCTACGACACGGACCAGGCCCTCGCAGATCGTCTTGGCCGCTCAGCGGCTTGGGTTTCTCGCCGGCGACGGTTGCTAGGCCTCATCCCTGCATTGCAAGAATCGATCGAACAGCACGAGTTTCCTCTCGGTTGGTACGAGATCGCATGCCGCTTGACCGAAGAAGACCAAGCGGCCGTACTAGGATACGTTCGGGTCTGGCCCGGCGGAGCTACTCCTAAAAGGCTCCGTGACTACCTCACACGGACTGGCGTACGCCTTGAAAGCGCACCGTTTGAACTCGATCAGCCCATTGGTGGCCGACCAGCATGCGAAGGGTGCCCGCACAACACGGCAAGCCAGGCGGATCTATTCGATGCCGACGAACCGGCCATGTGCCGAAATCGAACCTGCTTCGATGAGAAGGCGGCAATGTTCGCCGAGCGCTTTGCGCAAGAGAATCAACTGCCTCTCATGCAGGTGAATTGGAGTCAGCGGGCCTATCCAGAGGAGCACTTTGATGAGACCATCCACAAGGGCTTGACAAGAGTTGTGGTTGGGCCAGGCTCTCAACGGGGGCCAGTCGGCCAGGTGCTTTACGTTGAAGTGCCAGAGCCTCGCCCAGAAGGTGAGATCGACCCAGAAAAGCTCAAGCGCCGGGCGTACCTAGCCACCTGCAAACGCGAGAACTGGATCCGGTGGCAGCTGCTCGAAAGCCTTGGCCGCCAGGTCGCAGTGCTGGGCGAACTCGATGTGACAAATGCCCTTGCCAACCTTCACTACATCTTATGGCGCGTGATGCGTGGCGGCAACATCAGCATCCAGGATAAGCATCGAATCAGCCGGCCGGAATTCTTGGGCCTCGCCCAGATCAATGGCTACGACGAAAAGACTCCTGACCCAGATAGCCGAAAGGCGCTCCTAGCCTCGCTCATTTGGGAAGCATGCCATGAAGAGCTGGCTTGCAAGGACTGGGCCGGGCAAAACCGAGAACACCAACCAGACACGGCCATCCAGGAGGCTTATACGGCCCTGGGGGCGGACTACCTGCATTACCGGCAGCTTTTCGAAGGGCAGTGGGCCGAGAAGTCTGAGGGCAAAAAGGCAAAGGAGGGCGAGGTTGACGCCTGAAGAAGCCAAGGCGCTGAATCCCGGCACCGTCATCCGGAGTGTCCTGCACGAGCGCGAGCGATACAAGGTGCTCGCGCTTGAGCGAGTCAGCAAGAAGGCCGAGCCCGAGATCGTAGCCGTGCGGGTTGACTTGGAGCCCGTCAGGTTCCGCCCTCAAGACCTTCGATATTGGAAGGTGGAAGCGTGACCGAGGCCCAACGCGAGGCCCTTAGCCTGGCCTTCGTTCTCGTCGTGATCCTGGTGATCCTATGGGGGGACCGGTGACCGTGGCCCACCCCAACATTAAGCGAGCACGGCAGGGCTATCGCTCGTGGCATGCGGCGGATCCGAAGCGGAAGGGGATGCCGATCACCAAGGCGCAGGTGGACAGCATCAGGGCGGAACTCAAGATCATCAAGGGCAACGAGAATGTGCTCATTGCCTTGGTGTACGACAAGGTTGGCCGCGAAGGTGTGAGGCGACTGGAAGACATGGATCTCTATGAGGTCCAGGTGGCCTTCGAGCTTTTGCTCATGCCGGAAGTACGCAGCGCCCTCCGCACCCACCGACGACCGGGAGGCGAGCAAAGTGCCTGACACCACACGCCGAGTCGGGAAGACGATCAAGCAGGGCCGAGACCTCCGGGATGGCAGCTGCACGGTGTGTGTGCTGGCCATGGCCACCGGCGAAACGCTTGAGGCCGTGTACGAGTTTCTCAACGACGGCCGCCAGGTCGGAGACCCTGTAAACATGGCCGACGCCGCCCTATTTCTGATGAGTCGGGGCGTAGTGCTTGGGGCAGGGCATGGCGTGAACACCAAAGGCTACAGGCCAACGGACGACCTGATCCACCGCATTAAGGGGTGGCCCGCCTTTGTGGTCGTCAGCTCTGGATGTGAGAACGAGTACTGGGAGCACGCCCTCTATTACGATGGCCGGTATCTGCGAGATCCAGACCCATTCAAAGGGGCAACCTCGAAGTGGGAAGACTACGATCTCAAACTCATTTACCCCCTGGCGCTCATCAGCGACCGGTGGCAATGTGAGAGGATGATGCTGGCTCCGCAGCCGACGCCGGACTATGTGCTCGATTGGCGGAACGGAGAGTACGGCAACACCTACGGCCCGAAGCCCGAAGCCGAAGGAGGAGAAGGTGCCTGACATCAAGCTGATTAGCGATGCGACCGACAAGCCTAGCCGAGGCCAAAGGGAGGGCAACGTGCCTAAGGAAGCGCCCTACGCTCAGGACTACTACCTGCGCAAGCAATCGATCGAATTGGAGGAGATAGCCAGGTGTCCAACTGTCCATTTCGACCACGAAGAATTGGACGGCCTTCTTAGCATCTTTGAGGATTACCAACTTCAAAAATTGCAGAGAGAATTCCGGTTGGCAGCCGCAAAGCTACTTCTCGATTTGGTCAGCATTGACCGCGAGATCCAGCGGAGGCAGAAGTGAACCACAAGGAAGATCTTCGCGCGATCGAAGCCGAGGTCATCGCCCGCGCGGGTGGCAACCCCGGGGCGCTCAATGTGATGTGCCTCGGTGTGCTCGAGCACGGCCGCGCGTTCTACGATCGCATAGCCGCCGCCGGGCTCACGGACGCCGCTATCTGGGAGAAGTTCAAGGACGAACATGGGATGGACTATGAGTCCATGTTCCACGCGCTAGGTGGCGCTCATGACGGCACCGATTGACCTCATCCGCCAGCGCCTTCACCAGCTGGGCAAGTCGATCACCCGGGATAAGGGTGATCGCTTCATGTGCCAGTGCCCAGGGCACGACGGCAAGGACGCCAACTGCTCAGTGTGGTCAGATCCGGACGGCCATGCGGCCGTCAAGTGCTTTTCTCATGGGTGCTCAAGTGAGCAGATCATGCAGGGCCTTGGCCTCAAGGTTGAAGACCTGTTTAAGGAATCGCGCGAGTACTTGGTCTGGAAGAACACGGAGCGGATCATCCAATCCATCTACCGATACGAGGACCGTGACGGGCATCTCCTGTTTGAGAAGGTGCGGATGTTCCCCAAGGACTTCATGGTCCGCGCCCTGGTCACGCACGAAGGCCGTGAGGGGTATCGGTACAGCCTGGCCGCCTGTTACTTCGAATATAAGCGCCCTCGAGGGAAGGGGCCGGGAACGTGGAAGTCCACCCAGCACCGCAAGCGTATGGCCGTGGTGCCCGAGCCTGGCCTCGTTTGGATGGACGCAATCAAGCCGGATCTGTACCGCGCCCGGGAAACCTACGAGGCCGCCCAAGCGGGCCACGCCATATGGCTCGTGGAAGGCGAGAAGGACGCGAATTACCTGACCCAACATGGCCTGTTTGCGACGAGTCGCCACAGCGGGGGCGGCGGGAAGAAGTGGCTCCAAAGATACACCGACACGCTGAAAGGGGCCGCCGTCGTGAACATCATCCCGGACCAGGACGAAGTGGGCGCCAGCTACGCGCAGGTGGTCTACCACGAGCTCCGGGCCGCAGGGATCGAAGTCGTCATCTACAAGCCCGCAGCGGGCAAGGACGCCGCCGACCACTTCGCCGAGGGCTACGGCGCAGACGACTTTATCCCGGTCGCGATCGAAGACGTTACCAAGGAGTTTGGGGTGGAGCCGCCCCCGCCTACGGAGCCGCCGCCCGGGCCGCCGCTCAAGATCGTGGAGGGCGGGATCACCGAATGGGAGGAGCCACTCCCCACCAGCGACATGGACATGGCCAGCCTCATGGCCTCGCGCTACGGCGACGAGCTCAGATATTGCCCACCGTTCGGTTGCTGGTTCACTTGGGACGGCACCAAATGGGCCGAAGATGAAACCGCCGGCGCACCGCTTTTGCAACGCTACGAGCTGCTCGCCCGCCAGGTCGAGGCCGGGGTAAGGAAGATCGATATCCCGAAGCCCTCGCATGGGCAGAAGCCCGCGATCACGTACGGCCGAAAGGTGGCCAGCGCATACGCTTATCGCCAGGTGGCCGAGCTGCTCCAACGCCGCACCGGCATGGTCATCCTTCCGGACAACATGGACGCCTATCCGGATCTCCTCCCATGCGCCAATGGCGTGGTGGATCTCGAGACCGGCAAGATGTACGAGCATGACCGGGAGCGCCTGGTCACGCAGGCCGTGGGGGTCGCCTACAACCCAGCGGCCGAGTGCCCGACATGGTGGAGCTTTATCCGCAGCGCAACGGCCGGTGATGAAGAGCTGGCCAAGTACCTCTGGAAAGCCGTCGGCTACTGGTTCACCGGGCACACGAAGGAGCAAAAGTTCTGGTTCCTTCACGGCGCGGGCGCGACCGGGAAGACGACTTTCCTCGAGACCATCCAGCGGATCGCCGGTGACCAGGCCGCCAGTCTGGATCCCGCTCACCTCATGGTCCAGAGGTATCAGGGGGTGCCGGAGCACCTGGCCCGCCTGCGGGGTAAGCGCCTGGTGACGGCCGTAGAAGCGAACCGCAATAACCGCTTCGATGAAGGCCTGATGAAGCGCCTCACCGGGGGCGAGACGATCGTGGCCAGGCGCATGCGCGAGAACTCCGTAGAGTTCCATCCACTGTTCAAGCTCGTGGTGACATCCAACCACCGGCCGGGCGTGAGTGACGACGGGACAAGCTTTTGGCGGCGCATGGCGGCCGTGCCGTTCAACAACGTGGTGGAAGAGGCCGACCGAGATCCAGACCTACCGGCCAAGCTGGCCGCCGAGGCGCAGGGCATCCTCACGTGGATCGTGAAGGGGGCCGTGCTCTACTACCAAGATGGCAAGCTCGGCACAGCGGCCGCACTCGAGAGGGCCAAGGATGAGTACCGCGAGGACACGGACGAGCTCATCGAATTCCTTCACTCCCACGTGCGGGAGTGTGCCCCCGAGGTCCGCGAAAACAACCAGGTGGCCACGTCGATCATGTACCAGACGTACGTGCAATGGGCCGAGAACGCCCGCCAGCGGCCCATAGGAGAGCGCCACTTCAAGGCCTCGATGTTGGCCAAGGGCTTCGAGTGGCGGCGCACCAGGAAGACGCGCGTATGGGTTGGCCTTCGCATCGTGAACACGATGGAAGAGAACACCGAGGACGATCCGGGCGAAGGGTTCTACACCAAGGTCAACGACGACGCCCTCACCGGCGAAGCACTAGCCGAAGCCCTGGCCGACGAGTTCGGCGACTAAGGCGAGGGGCTTTCAGATCCGCGGGCCGCAGCGCGTGAGCGCCAGCGCCGCGGATCGATCGCGTCTCGAATCAGCAAAGGCTCACCCCGTTGCGCATCTCGCTTCTCGAGCTTGTCGGCAAGGACCTCGAACACACGGCAGAAGCCAACGAGCAACATGACCGGGATGGCCAGGGCAAACCAAACCGGCCACGTGAAGGCGATCAAGGCAGTACGAACGGTGACGGGATACCAAGGCCCATCGAGCGCAAGGCAGATCACCGCGATGCCAAAGAGGTTGAGAGCCAGGCCCGGGATTGAATAAAGCCAGACAAAGGTGTCAAGGATAAACCTGTCCATATGCCGGCCATTGTACCAAATCCCCCCGCGCCCCCCTTTTCTTGGATTGCCGCGAAGCGTCACAGGTGTCACGCGCCAACCGCACATGGCATATGCCGATGAAAGCAGCAGATCGTCGGCACGAGCGCCGGAAATACCGATGCCGTCGGGGTGTGACGCCCAAGCGTGACGGGTGTGACACCAAGGGTGACGCCAAAGAAGGGCCGAGAATCGGCCATTTTGAACCTATGGTGACGGGTGTGACGCTTGTGACGCCAAATTGCAACAATACGCATAGCGTGCGCGCACACCCACAGCCGTGCATGTGCGCATATGTGACGTGGATATCGAAAAAACCCGTCACACCCGTCACACTCGTCACCGTGGCCATTGTGGCCCTGCCTCAACCGAACTGAGAAAGCCGGGAGGCCTGGCCGCCGCTCGTGGTGTCACCCGACCCGTCACAGCCAAAACCGGACCCGTCACCCGCGGACGATTCTGCGAAAACTTTCGGAAAAAGTGGCCCAAAGGGATTGACATTCACGAGGCGCTCAGGTAATTGCCCGCCGTGAGACCGGTAGCGATTTCGACATGGCAGGCGGAAACAAATCCGCGCCGGTTCTCGCCCCTTTTGAGCCTTGGCGCTGGCCTGCTGGTCGCCGGAATTGGCCGACTGATCGCAGATGTGGGGTGGAGCAGCCCGGTAGCTCGCCAGGTTCATAACCTGGAGGCCGCAGGTTCAAATCCTGCCCCCGCACCTGTGATGCACTGGAAGGACAAGCCCGCGCCCGCGTACCTGGGCAAGTGGGCTCGAAGCAAGTGGGCCGAGGCGAGCCTCAAGGAACGCGCCCTGTATGTGGCCCGCAGCCAAGAGGAGGCCAAGGTCCGCGAGGTCACCGCCAACTGGTCCCCGCAGATCCGCAAGTACCTCGCCCTCACCGGCATCTTCTCACCCGCGCCGTGGTGCGCCGCCTTCGTCACCTGGTGCCTGGTGGAAGCCGGGGCCGACCGCAAGAAGCTCCCGGCCCTTGCGGCCAGCACGTACTGGTGGTTTGTGTGGGCCAAGCAGACTAAGCGCCTCAAGGTGGACAAGCGAGGCAGACCGGTCAATGATCCGGAGCGTGGCGACCTGGGCGGGTGGAATACCGGCGCGGGTCACATCTTCTTTGTCCTGGCCGTGGACGAGGAGAAGGACGTCGCAACCCTCGAAGGCAACACGGACAACGCCGGTAGCCGAGAGGGCGTAGCCGTCAAGGACCGGGTGAGGTCGTGGCCGCAGCTGAAGCGCCACTTGTTGCATGGATACATCCGGATCACCGATGACTTGGGGGTCGGGGCGTGATGTCGTATTGGGCCGCCCTCGCTGCTTACGCGAAGGGCCTCGCCAACGTATCGGGCGCTCCGGTCCTGGTGGCCGTGGTCGCTCCCATGCTCATGGTGTGGGCACCGGGTGAGCTAGCCGTCCACCTGGCCACGGCGCTCATGGTCGTCCTCGCGTGTGACCTGGTCGCGGGTGCCACCCTGGCCCTGCAACAGAACCGGTTTAGCTGGCGCACCCTTGGCATGGCGAGTGTCGCTAAGAGTACGTTCTACGGCCTGATGCTCGTGGTCTGCCACATCCTGGCCACCGCCCTGGCCGCGCAGACGCCGACCGCCCAGGCGCACATCCTGGCCTCGCGCGATTACGCCATGCAAGGCCTGGCCACGCTCTGCATCTTGGTGGAAGTCCGCAGTGTGGTCCGGAACGCCGCCGCGAGCGGCATGCGAGTCGCCCGCGCCCTCGACAAGGTTTTCGCCCGGTGGGAACGGCAACGGCTCAAGGAGATCGAGGCCGTCCTCGGGGGCGAAGGAGCAAGCAAGTGAGTAACAGCATCCAGATCCGAATTCAAGCGGGCGTAGAGGCGTACCGCAATGGCGCACGAGTCGTGCGTCTGACCCCGATTGACCAGGCCGCCGCCGTGCCCGCCGTCGCTGCCGAAACCCTTCTCCTTTTGGTTGGAATCGTCGACATGCGCGACTTGCAACCGGGGGACGGTGAGGTGGACGTCCAGTTGGGCAGGCTCGAAGAGCTGGCCACGAACGCAGGCGCACCGGAGCTGGTTCGCGCAGTGGCCGTCTATGCCGAGAGCATCGGCATGGTCGGCGGAGACGTGAACATCTTCCTGCGAATCAAGCGGGTCGCGTAATCATGCCGAAGGCCGCCGCGAAGCCCAAACCGAGAAAGATGACCTTGCTCCACCAGCAAGCCGCAATGGCGCTGGCTCAGGGCAAGGGTGTCACGGTTGCGGCAGTGGCGGCCAACACGTCCGAGCGCACCATCTACAACTGGTTGGAGTGGGAGGAGTTCCGCGCCCTGCGAGAAAGCTACAAGCAGCAGTATCAGGAGCAAGTCCTCAGCGGGGCCGTCAAGTTTGAATTGGCCAACCGAGGCTTTCGCATGGCCCGGCTCAATCAGCGCTTTCGGGAACTAGGTGACCTGCTAGATCACGAGCTCGCCAAGCCCTATCGCAACAAGGACACGATCGCTGGCATCCGGCAGCTGGTCGTTCTCGAATTGGACGTGGCCAAGCAGGCCGCGATCGAAGAAGGTCAGTGGCAAAAGAACCTGAATGTGAATTGGGCCTCTCTCTCGGATGAGCAGGTGGCCGAGGCCATGGCCATGATCATTGCGCAGACCAGTGAAGAACGCACCAGCGACCAGGGGGACGCATGAACCCGCAGCTCCTGATGCACCCGGCCATCCGCCCACACATCATGCGCGAGGCCGAGAAGCGTGGCATCCTTCAGCGCCACCGAGCCCAACAAGCCCAGCAAGAGAGCGCGGGCCAGTACAGCCCGTTCTATCGGGAAACCCCGCTACCGGCTCAGCTGAAGTTCATCGAAAGCCGCAAGCGCCGCATCCTCTTCGGGGGCCAAGTGGGCGGGGGCAAGAGCCTCGCCATGCTTATGCGGGCCGCCCGTGGGGTGCATGACCCGCAGTACGAGTACCTGATCCTTCGTAAGACCATGGCCGACATGCTGAAACCGAACGGCATCCTCGACCTGGCCAAGAAGATGTTCAAGCAGACCGCCACCTGGGTCGAGAAGGAAAGCGCCATGGTCTTCCCCAGTGGCGCAAAGATTGTTTTCGGCCCGTGCGAGAACCTCCGGGACGCCCAGAACCGATACCAAGGCCCCGCCTTTACTGGTGGCATCGGCATCGATGAAGCGGGCTTGATGAAGTGGGACGTGATCCAGTGGCTTGGCACGCGCATCCGAGGCCCGAAGGGCGTGAGCTGGCGGCCCAGCCTGGATCTCACAGCCAACCCGGGCGGCCTATGCCATGACGAGTTGTGCGAGCACTTCGGTCTGCTCGAAGATGGCGTATGCCGAGACGATTACGAGTACATCCCGGCCTCGCTTTACGATAACCCGTTCATTGACGCCGCCGAGTACGAGCTTCAGTTCAAAGACCTGCAACCGCACGTCCGGCAAGCCCTGCTCGAAGGCTCATGGGCCGTCAAGGTGCCGGGCGCGTACTTCTCCGAAGACCAATTCATCTGGGTGGATCCGTGTGAGGTGCCCGGCTTTTGGACATGGGTCCGCTGCTGGGACATCGGGGTCACCGGCAAGAACGATCCGACCGCGAGCCTGCGAGCCGCATTCGATCAAAGCACCGGGATCGAATGGCACGAAGGGCACACGATGCAGCTGCTCACGGCCAACCAGGCGCAGAAAGCGATCATCGCCCAGGCGGAAAGTGATGGAGTTGGCACCGTGGTCGTGATCGAAGAGGACAACGTAAGCCGAAGCGTCGTGCAGGGCCTGGTCGCGGACTGCGGATGGATTGAGCTCGACTACAAGGACCCCGAGATCTCCGCGAAGTTTGCCGCCGCCCGGAACAAGAAGCAGTTCTCGGTGATGACCGTGAAGATGCGCGGAAGCAAGGTGGAACGCGCAGAGCATGGCATGGGCCAGATCTACGACGGCCGCCACCGCATTGTGCGAAGCAAGGCCGCCGACGAGCACGTCACCCAGCTGGTCCGATTGACCGGCGAAAAGGATCAGCACGACGAGGCCCTCGATCTCTTGGGTCTCGCGTGGAAGGCCACCCGCAAGATTGGAACGCCCCGCCTAAGCGAAGTGGCCGACACCAGTGGCCGATTTATGCAAACCCAGTCCGAAGTGGAAGCGAAAGCCTTCGCCGAATCCGAGCGACTCCGACTTAACCGCCTGCGCAAGCGAGGCTAATCACATGGCAAACAAACCGAAATCAACCAAACCCGCGCCCGAAGTGGCCGACACGAGTACTACCGGCCAGGCCGCAGCTGTACAAGCCGCGAAAGGAGCCGCCGACCAGGCCCCCAGCGAGACCGCTGTGCGTGGCGCTGTAGTGGTGAGTCCTGAGCACGTCCGCATGGTAGGCGGGTGTTTGGCAAGCCTGGTGAACGACGGGTACCCCGTAGTCACGCGGGAGGAAGTACCAGGCGCGTGGCGGGCGATGGTGCCCGCACTCGGCCCAATGGCAACAGGCGTGGCCGCCTTGACGGAAGGGGGCGCATTGCAGGAACTGGAGGAGGCAGTCCCCCATATGATCGCCGACCTGCGTGAGCAAACGGGGCAAGACATGCCCGCCAAGCCGCTCGATGGATGTGTGGCGGGTGAGCTCACCCTAGAGCAGTACTTGGCTCAACCGGCGAACGAGTGGGCGCCTTACTGGGGGCCGAAGCCAGAGAAAACGCAAGCCGAAGTGGGCCAAAACGCCGAGGAGGCCGAAGCGTGGTTTCTGCAAGACGAAGCCGTCATCCGTGTGTATTTGGCCGCCCGGGGCGATAAAACCCAACGAGCTCACCAAGAGCGCCGCCCGGGGTGGCTGGCCCGCGCCCGGCGCAAGCGTGACGGCAAGGAAGAATTCATCCATGTGGAACTGATTCAGAACCCTGATGCCCCGATGGCAGACCAGGCCGCCATGGCGCGGACGGCCAGTGAACGGGGGGCGCTCAATAGCCAAGTGACGTCGTGGCAGCGCGAGTGCAAGGACCTCATGGACGACATCGTGAACCGTCTCAAGACGGTGTCTGGTGATGAGGAAGTCCGCGCCGAACTGTTCGAGGCCCTGCAGAACGGCGAGGAGTGGGAAGGCAGGCAGCCGAAGGACGCCGAGGTCCGCATCCGGTGCTTAGAGCACTTGAAGACGATTGACACCCGCGAAGGCCAGATTGCAAAAGCAGAAGCTCGCTTGAAGGAAATCGAAGCCACGCTCGAAGAGCAACGACAGGAAGCGCAAATGGTGCTGGACCTCAAGCTCCCGGCAACGGGTGAGCTAATCCTGCACGTGAACAAGTGACCCCATGAACAAGCAAGCCGCCGTCGAAGAAATTGCACACCGGATCGCCGCCTCAGTAGATGGCGACTGGCGAGCCCGTATGCGGGACCAAATGGCCCGTCTGCACGGGGTGAAGGGTTCGACGGCGAATCTTGGCGAAGTGGAAGGGCCGTGCAGCTGGAAGGTCTACCCAGCCCTGCACCGGGGCACTGAGGAAGTGGGCACCGTACAGGACACGCTGAATGACGCCATCAATCAGATGTCGCGCCTCATGAGCGTGGATCCGGAGCCTAAGTTCTCCGGAATCAAGGACCTCGATGCGCAGGTGCGGCTCGCGTTCTACAAAGAGCGCTACAACGATCCGCGCAAGGGCGGAAGCTGGCACATGGCGAACCTCGCCACGATGCTCAGCGGCTACCTGCTGGGGCTCGGGGTGTCCCGGCTTCAATTGGTGACGGACACCGCGTACGAAACGGACCGATCACGAGGCCTCCGGCGCGGCCGCAAAACCCAGCGAAGCGCGATGATGAACCATCCGCTGCTCCAGACGGTTTACGACGTGCATGCCCTCGATCCCTGGCAGTCGGACTACGTGGCGTATCTGGATCTCATGCCGCTTCGGGTGGCCACCAAGCGATGGCCGAAGCATGCCGAGCTGCTCGAAACCCTCGCCAAGAATTGGACCAAGAGCCTCGACACCAACGCCACCCGGTACCACGGGGTCAAGGTCGTCCCGGTCATCGAATACTGGTCATGCGGGGCCAATGACGACATGCCCACGCGGGCCGTCTTGGTTGGCACCGGCACCGGGGTAACGGACCTCGAATACGGCGAGAACCCCCTCGGTGAGATGACCAACGTCTCGTGGCGCGTGGGCACGCTCATGACCGAAGCGGGATATCCCATGGGCCGCGCAAGCCTGGCCGAGTCGTGGGAAGAGCTGCTGCAGATTGTCCTCGATGACATCAAGAAGACGGCGGAGCGTGGCGGGGCCGTGCGGATTGTCCATAACGGGGCGCTCAGTCCGACGGACATCGAGAAGCTCGCCAAGGGCTCAAGCGATCCGATCATGGTGCTCGAAGCCACCATGGACGTGAAGGACATGGACGTGAATAGGATCATGTCCACCCTGCCTCACATGCCGATCAACCCGGCGCTAGATCCGCTCTTGCAAATGGGCGAGCGCCGCCAGCAACGAGCTCTCAACATGACCGACGCCGGTCGCGGCCAATTCGGCCCGCGCCAGACCACGGCCACCGCCACGGCCCTGCTTCAGCAGAACATGCTCGCAAACAACGGCCTCGACACTTACATGACCCTGAAGTGCCTCGCGGGCCAGGTGCGAATCTGGGAGACGATGGTCCGCAAGTGGGACACGAGCCCCGTGCTCCTGAATGTCCTTGGCGAGCAAGTCCTCTTTAACGATCCGGCCGAGCCCAGCAGCATGGCCGACGTATGGTTCGCGGAGCGGGCCAACGTCTTGGTGGACGCCGCCAGCCTCACCGGGCAGGATGACGTCAGCCGCCGCGCCGCTCAAATCGGTGAGCATCAACAGCTATTCCCCCTCGTGCAAATGGGGCTCGTGTCTCCGGAGTGGTACACGCAGGCCTACCTCAGCAAGATGGGGGTGTTCGACCCCGCCGCGCGGGCGAAAGCTCAACCGGCCCCGACCGCAGGCCCGCAAGGCGCGGGCATGACCCCCACCGGAGCCGGAGCCGCTCCGGTTCAACCAAATGTCTGATATTCCCGACTACACCAGTTCGCTCATGGCCAGCATGCTCGGTCCCACCGAGGGATCAGCCGCCGAGGATAGCGCGGCCACGACGACCAATACCGACGACAACCAGACCACCACGGAGCAGGGTGGCGAGGAAGACGAAACCAGCGAAGCGCAAGCCAGTGACGACACCACGGAGCAAGGTGACGAGAACGGCGAAGCGGCAAGCGAGGACACCGAGACCGAAACAAAAGCCACTTCGCCCGCAGCGGAGCAGCTTGTCGCGACCTTTGGCGAAGACGGTGTGACCGTCCTCGCGGCCATGTTTGACCCGGCAGAGGCGCGTACGATCGTGCCCGCCGTACTGAAGCACATCGTGGAATCCACGGGGATCGACCTGGCGGAGCTGGTCGGGATCTCACCGGAGCCAGTGGAATGGGCCGACATGGACGAAAGGCAACGCGCCGCGTTCATTGAACAGCGCGTAAAGAGCGAAGTCGACAAGCGCACCAAGCCGATGCAGGACGAAATCAGCGCTGCCCGCCAGGAGCGCGAGAACACCCAATGGGCCAGGGAGAACCTGAGCCGGGTGAAGAACGCACTCAAGGCCGATGGCGTGGACGGTTGGGACCTGTCACACAAGCGCCTGCTCGAAGTGATCCGGGAAAACCCGGGAGCCACCAAGAGCATGAGCGCCGTGAAGGCCGCGATCATGGCCAAGCACGGAATCGAGATCCTCAAGTTAGTACGCGCCGCATCCACGCAGGAGCGGACGCCAGGGCCGGAGGCCATGACCAGCGCCGCGCCGGGGATGCAAACCCGGACGGATTCCATCGGGGACCTTGGCGTAGCAATCGCGCAAGAGAGCGCCGCTAAGCGTGCCCGGGGCTGACCCTCGAACCAAACCCAAGGAGTAAAAGAAATTGCCCGCACTAACCTACGCTGACATTGGACTCTCAGTCCACAAGATCACGACCCAGAAGAGCATGCTCGCTGGTCACAAGTCGGACCCCGTGGTCCGTGCAATCTTAGGCGATCTGCTGGACCCCGGCTTTGTCGAGCCGGACAAGCAGCAATTGCCGACGTTCTCGCGATTGCGGACGGACACGGAAGGCCAGTCGTTCCAACACGACCTGATCAAGCCGGAAGCCGGCTATAACCGCGCCGTCACGACGGCGCAGCAAATGGCCACCCTGGTGCCGGACACGACCGAGAAGTACGGTCAGGCCCGGTTTAACCTGACGCTCTTCCCAATTAACGAGCACATTTCGGAAAAGAAGGTGACGCAAATCACCGACACCATGCGCCAAGGCAACGGCTCAATCTTCGAGGCCGAAGTCATTCGCATCACCCGCAAGATCCACAAGACGATCGCGACCGCGCTGATGAGCCCAACGATCAACACCGGCACGGATCTCGAAAGTGGGGGCCTCGTGTACGCCATTGACGCGGCGAATGACTACGGCGGAGTGCTTCGGTCGGACGCGAGTGGCGAGCTTTTCCGGGGTGTCGTGACAAATCTCACGCCTGCGCCGAATAACGGGAACATCTCGCTCGAATTGATCACGCGAGCTCAAGGGCAATGCGCGGACAATGGCGGCAGCCCGAAGCTTGTGGTGTGCGGTCTGGACATCTGGTCCAAGCTTAAGCGCCTGGTGGAGCAGGAAGCCAATTCTGGCGCGGCCAGCATGACCGACACCTCGCTCGCCCTCGGGAAGCCCCATTTCGTGTACAGCGGCATGGTCTTTGTGCACTCGCCGTACATTGCCGCAGACGTCATTCTTGGCGTGGATCCGGAGAGCCTGATCACCTTTGCAAGGTTCCCGGGCCTTAACGCCGGAGACTTCACGTGGATGATCAACCCGAACACCGAAGCGAGCTGGCTCTACAAGGCGAACATGTACTTCTGCCCGATCGTTGAGAATCCGTCCTGGAACTTCAAGTTCACCGGCGCTCTCGACGTCGTTTAAGACCCGACCGTGCGGCCCTAGTTGGATGGCTAGGGCCGCCGTGACCCCTTCACCCCATGAACTTAGAAGACATCCAAAACATCATGAAAGAGGTCCTCGCCCAGGATCTCGATAACCGGGCCGGTGACGATCCCACCAGCGACCAGCTCACGGCGCAGCTGAATGAGGCCGCCCGGAAGCTCAGTACCGACGTCCGGCCGATTGAGCGCCTTCAGATTGCTTACACCCCCGCAGATCCCACGATCAACCTGGATAGCCTCGCCCGCCGTGTGATTGCCGTCTGGCAAGTCCAGGTCAATGGGGTGCCCATCCGCGACCACCGAGGAGAGCAGCGCATCGATACGTACGAGCAGCTCTCCCTCGACATTCCTGGCTTCGAAGTCGGTGGCACGCCCGGTCTGCCAAAGAGAGCCGCCACACTGGGACGAGAGCTGTACCTGTACCCGGCCCCGGTCGCGGGGCACACGATCACCGTAGTAGCCGACACCTACTTCCCGGACATGCCCTCCGCCCTAGATCAGCCGGTCCTCATGCCCAAAGATCTCGCCGAAGCCTGCGCGTACTATGCGGCCGTGCTGGCCGCCGAAAGCCGCAAGCATGTCGCCTACCAAGCAGAAAGGCTCAATGACGCCAGAGTGCGAGGCGAGACAACCGCCGCCAAGTGGCGAGCGGTGTACGACCAGCAGCGGAGTGACCTGGGGGTGAGCGCGTGAAGGCATATCCGTTCAGCGAGTTACGCCGCCGCACGAGTGACCGGCTTGCGAATGTGACCGGCAACCGCCAAACGTTCGGACCGCATGACTACGCCCGCGCCTTTAACGAAGCGCTGGCACTCATTGGCCGCTTCTGTTACGTGTGTGACCCTATGGTGAGATTGACCCTCGCCAATGGTGACCAAAGGGTGGATTTACAGGATCCCGCGAAGGTGTCCAGGCGCGTTATCAAGCCGCTCGAAATGTGGATTGCCGGCCAAAAGTGCGGAGACATCGTGGCGCTCAGCGACCTTGAAGAGCTTGCGCCGCAGTGGCGCGAGGCCCAGGAAGGCCGCCCGAATCTAGGCGCGTGGACCGGTGGCACCGAGCTGATCTTTGACCGTCCGGTGGATATGGCAACGGCCTCACAAAGCAACTACCTGAGTGCTTACATCATCCCGGCCGTGATCGGATCCGATGGCACCGCCAGGCCGATGGGCTTCACGACCGAACGCGAAACCACGGGGGACACCTGGTCCGTCGAAGGGGGCACGATCGGCACCGTCACCTACACAACAACGAGCGGGAGCTGCGCAACGGCCAGCGGCAACCCGAACGACCTGGGAGCCGCCGATGGCACGGCCATCACCGCCCGCTACCGAACGCCTGACTGCGTGGACGCGATCGAATGAGTGCCATCTTCAAACTTGGAAACCTGACCTGGCCGGAATTGCCCGCCGGGGTGACCCCCGACTGGGTGCGAATCGCCACTATCCGGACGCGCGTGGCGCATGCGGGCACGTGGACCGCGAAGTGGGTGAGCAACATCAACTCCGGGACGCACACGGTCTACGCCATGGAAAGCTGGGCCGCCGGGAGCGTGGGCAATTACGAAACGCTCACCAACAAGCTGCAAGCCACGATCAGCCGCGCCTCGCTCGACTCGCCCACATTTGGCCTAATCCTGAGCTTCGAGCCGACAAGCCCGGCGAACAATGGCAACGCCGACCTAGATCAGCTCGTGCTCGAGGAGCGCCACGCCGTCGTGGGCACCGTCACCGGGGTGGATGAAGGCGCGTATGTCGAGATCCCGGATCAGTACATGGATGGCGTGACGGCGATCGCGGCCACTTGGCTCATGGAAGGCGGCCCCGCCGTGCAAGACCTGGCCGCATGGCTTGGCCGGTATGAACCGCAGGCCGTGGAGATACTCAAGGCCTTCCGCGCCGAGAACCAACGAAGCCAAACCAGCGACCAGACCCCGCCGAACGGTCGGTACTTCCGGAGAGTGCGAGGATGATCGAGCCGCAAACCACGCAGTACGGCCCGTTCGCGGGCATCGTGAAGGGCCTCAGCCCGACCAACACGCCGACGCCGTACGCCCAGGACGCCAAGAACGTGGTGATCACGGACGCCTCGATCCGGCCGCGACCAGGCTACGCCGTGCTAAGCGCCGCCCCGAGTGGCCATAGCGCTCAGGCCCTTCTCGCTTACGTGGCAGGCAACCAAGCCGGGAGCCTGGCCGAAGAGCTGCTCAGCATCGAAACCCGCAGCGGCAATACCCGGCCGTATAGCGTGAACCCGACGACGGGAGTGCGAACGGAAATCACGGAGGGCGGAGTCAGTCAGGCGCTTACGCCCGGAGTGTGGGAGTGTGCCGCCTTCGAGGGCCGCGCGATCGTCCACCGCCGAGGAGCCGGAAGTGTCTACGCGCACACCATCGGCCAGGTCAACGACTGGGAGCTGCTCGATCAGCCGCGCCCCGCCGACGCCACCGCGCCGGTCCTGATTGAGTTCGAGGACCAAGAGGCCGGTGAGGAAGTGCCGACGCCGCCGACCAGCTACAGCTGGGCCGGACTCACCGCGCCAGACGTCACCAACACCGGGGGCGGGAGTGAGTGCCCTGTGGCCTTTGACGCCGTGATCGGGAATGACCTCGAGCTGCTTCCATCAAACGGTGGGATCCTCTACAACTGGTATGGGGTGAAGCTGGACCTTACTGGCACCACGGCCGGGGCGCTGGATCTCAGCGCCGCCACCGACATCATTCTCACCATTGAGCGCGTGGACGGTGCCAGATGGCTTGCCTCACCTGCTACGCCCTGGGGGTGGAGTATCGGCAGTGGAAACGCGCAGATATGGATCACCAACGACGTGGCCACGGAAGTGGAACTCGAAAACGGCGGGGTGAACGAAATCAAGAGCCTCGATGGCACGTACCGCTATGAGCTGCGGGGCCGGATCCCGGTGGCCAGCCGTGGCGCAGGCCTCACGGTCACCGAAGAGCTTCGCCTGAAACTACCGGGCAACGGCGACAGCAACAGCGTAGCCGCCAACCGGGACAAGAAGTGGCGACTCCGAGCGCTCGCGATCGTAGCGCCGACGATCACGCCGCCGAGTAACACCCTTGACACCCCGAATGAGCGCATCCGCTTCGGATACGCGCCGTACGACAGTCGCCGCGACGTGGAAGCGGAGAACGTAACAGCCGGGGCATGGCTTCGCCTCGAAGCCCCGAACCGCTACGGGGCCGACGTAAGCGACGGGGCGACATTCTATGGCAACAAGCCGACCCTTAGCGCCGACGCACCCGGGGTGCCCGCCGACTCAGTGAGGTGGTACTACCAACGCGCCACCGAGAACATTTGGCGACTGATCGCCACCCGCCCGGTGGCCGAGGTGGCCTACACCGTCACCCAGTCAAAAGCCGCCCTCGATGTGAGTCCCGAGCGAGTGGCACCGGCCGCGGAAATGCTAGGGAGTCCGGAGTATGTCTTTGCCCATGCCGGGAGCGCATGGTATCTCTACAATCGCGGCACGCAAAACGTGCGGGTGAGCAACCAGGGAGTAGCCGAGCGGCTCAACAAGCCCACCGACGACCTGCTCGACACAACCCGGGGAGCCACGTGGACGCTTGCGGACAATGCCAGCGATGCACCCATGTGGGGAGCGAGCGCAGGGCAGGCCGTGATCATTCTTGGCCAGCGCGGGGCGTACTCGATGTTTGGGCTTACGCCCACCACGATGACCCCGCCGAAGCAACTCGCGGACAGCCGGGGCGTTTACGGCCGTGCGGCCGCACGGTGGCGCGGAGAGAACGGCCAACCTGGCGTGATTTACCTCGCCGCCGACCTGAATCTTTGGCTCGCGTACGCCGCTGAAGGAGTGGCCGGGGATGCGGGCGGATATGTCGAAGAAGTCTCTCCGCTCAACAAGGGCGTGATCGCCGATTGGCTTCAGATCACCAGCGCCACCGACCCGATGACGGTCAGCATGGTCGTGGATCCGATTGAGGATTGTGTATGGATCATGAAGGGCACCCGGGCCGTGGTGCTGCGGGCTCCGAGCCTGCTCGATGGCAACCGGCCTTTGGAGCTACACGAGTACGCCGGGGCCGGATGGACTCACATCTGCACGGATCCGCGCCGGGGTGTGCGGCTCGCGCGTGGGGGCGGCAGCATCGACAGCCTGGAACGCCACCCCACGACGTTCGCGAAGATCACAGGCAGCAACATTGACGGCGGCCTGCCTATGCCCGTAGGCCACTACACGCCCGCACGGGTGATCTCGCCTCGGTGCCTGCTTCGGCGCGTGAGTGTGTACCGCGCGGCCATGGCGAACCCGGTGGACATCACCGTCACGAGCACCGAGAAAACCGCCACGAACTACACGATCGCCGCGAACCGGCGAAGTGTCCAGCTTAGCCAGTCCCAAATCGGGGATATGCACGACGTGCGCCTGGTCGTCCCGGAGGGACACGCCGGCATTGACAAGGTGGAGCTCGAAATCTGGATGAGCGCCCCAAACCATCCGTAAAACACCATGATTGGACAAATTGCAGCAGGACTTGCGGGGCTCATTGGCCTCGTCAACGCAGGAAAAGCCAACCGCGACGCAAACCGGTTGCAGACGAGCGCCCTCAGCGTCACCGATCGCCAGCTCGAACTAGCCGAGCAAGCCGCCGAGCGTAGCGAATCGTGGCGGCAGAAAATGGTCAAGTGGTACGAGGAGCAAGACGCCCAGGGCGCCTACTCTGCGGACGCACAGATCGAGCAGGGGATGCAAGATATCGCCGACTACGAGCGCCGGGGCATGAGCGCCGTTCGCGCCGACCGGTACACCCGGGGTATGCGCGAGGGTGACAGTGTGGTCGAAGAAAACGCCGACCGTGTGGCCATCGATGTGCGCAAGGAACTAGGCAAGCTTCGCGCCCTGCTATCGGCCCAGGCCCGCGCCGAAGAGCTGCAAACTCTCGGGGCGCTCTCGCCGGATCCGGGACTCGCTGGCATCTACCAGAACAACGCCGCAATGGCCGGAAACGCCCGGATCAACCTCTCGAACGCCCTCCGTTCGCAGGCCGGAAACCCGGCCGCCTTTCTCGCTGGCCTCATGCCGCTACTCCAAGGGAAGACAGGCGGGGGCGCATGATCGGCAACAACTATGCCGCCGCCGCGATGGCAGCCACGGCCGCCGCCGCGATCACGCCGGAGCCGCCTCTCGAAGGGGCACCGGCCGAGTTCGCCGCCATGAGCGGATTGCCGAGCACAGAGGCCGCCCCGAGTGCGTCGACGACCGCGCCAAGCACACCCCTGGACTTCGGTCTGCCGACCATCAACTTCCCGCAGCGCACCATCAAGGACGCCGCCGAGCGCAACGTCTTTGACGACCTGCCGTCGCACCATCTTTGGCTTAGGGACAAGGTGGTATCCAGCCGGATCGCCAACTCGAACGCCGGTTACTACTTCGATAACAGTAGGCTCACCATCCCGAACGAGGCGCTCGCCCTCCAAGCTGAAGCCCAGGCCAAGGAAACCAAGTTCCAGGGCATCGTGCAGAGCATGATCGATGAGGGCCTTCAGGTGGACTTGCTTGATGAAGAACTTATCAAGAAGGACGTGCAAGTCCTTCGAGATCTCTTGCGCGAGATCCCGAAGCCGCCGAAGCCCCAGGAGATGCAAGGCCCGACATGGCAACAGGGAGTGGCCGCCCTGGTCGCTTCGCTCGTGGATCCGGCCGGTGCCGCGACCTACGCCGCCCAGCCCTTCCAGTATCAAGCCCAGCGCCGCCAAGAGCAGTACCAGCAGGCGATGATCGAATACGAGGCCGACAAGCAGGCTTTCCAGCTGAAGTACCAACTCGAAGCAAGTCAGGCCGACCGCCTGGCCAACGTGCGCATGGTGAACAACCAGCTCACCAACCAAGCCCGCCAAGCCTATATCAGCCGGATCTACGACGCGCGAATGGCAGACGCCAACGCCCGCCAACAGTGGGAAATGACCGCCTTCCAGATCGGGGTGGAATTCAAGAAGATGGACCGGGCACTCGTGCAGCAGGTGGCCCTCGCTCATCTCGATGTCCTCACCTCCGGCCGCCCGAGCTCACCGGAACAGCGCAAGGCCGCCGCCGCCGCCGTGTATGCCATCACCGGGATCGAAGTGGCCACGAGTGACCAGCTCACCGACCAGGAGAAGATCGTCGCAGAGCAAGCCCGCCAGATTGTCAACGAGGGTAAGGTCCTGGATGCAACCCAGGACGCCCGGATCCGCACCGCAAACGCCCAGGCGAGTGTGGCGGAAAGCACCGCGATCGAAGCCGGAGTGCAGGCAAGCACCGCCGACGAGCGGGCGAAGCTTCAGCTCGAACAGCTGAAGCTCGAAAACGAAAGCCGGGCCAAGGCGAACGAGTACCTCGATGAGCAGTCCCGCGCCCAGCTGGAAGCCACGTACGCCGCCACCGATGGCCAACGAATCCAGAACGGCCAGAACGCCGCGCCTCGCGGGCTCACCGAGGAGCAAAAGCGCCTCTATGTCCAGGCCGCCGCGAACGCCCGGGGAGCCGCGTCCGAGCAACGGATCGCCCTAGCCCAGCGCAAAGACAGCATCATCGAACAGCTCAAAGAGGAGGGCCGGTGGCTGAACTATGGCCACAAGGAAGGTGGCCTCTGGGGCATGGGCGGCACGCGCCTCAGCAACGAGGAAGTGGACCGCCGGAACCAGCAGCTCTTGCAGGACCGATTGCGCCAGGACCCGGTGGCAGGTGAGCACGAGCGGGCCATTCAGGAGCACGAGAACAGCGCCCGCCAGTTCGAGACCTACCTCAACTCGGCAGGCACCAACATTGGCAAGAACCCCGTGGGGGCCGGAGACCTTGGCAAGAAGTACCAAGATCAAGGCCTGAAATACAGCATGTCGCGCCGAGGCGAAGCCGCCTACACCGACTGCTCAGAGTTCACGCAGTGTGTGTATCGGGACATGGGCATCCAGATCCCCGGCACCGCCGGTGAGCAGTGGACCAAGATGACGTCCGTCCCGAAGGGCCAAGAAAGCCTAGGTGACCTGATCTTCTTCCACGACAAGCAAGCCACCGGCGAGCGCCGAAATCGCCCCGCTCACCACGTGGGGGTGATTGTGGGCTTCAAGGAGGACGGAACACCCATCATGCGCCACGCATCCAGCGCTCGCAACGGCATCGTGGACGTCCCGCTCGATGAGTACTTAAACAGCGTAAGACGCCGCATGACTCTTCTCGGGGTGAAGCGATGAGCACGCCCGGCTTTAGCAGCTGGCAACACTATCTCGGGGGCGCGGGAACGCCGTCGCAAAGCGGATCCGTCAGCGGGCCGGTGCAAGGCTTCACGAGCTGGCAGGAGTATCAGCAGGCAGGGGCCGCCGCACCGATCGCGCCGGCCGCCACCGTGTGGGATCGCCTCAAGCTCAAGCCGTCGCAACTTCCCGACGACCATGCCCGAAGGATGGCCGCCGCCGCCAAGTTTGCCCCGGACTCAGCCGAGCGATTGATGGCCATGGCGGACATGGCCGTCGTGGGCTTCCCAACCTTCGGTGAAGAATCGTACAGCTACCCGGGCCGCGAACTCCTTCGGGAAGTGGTCCGCTACCGAGGCCCGCAGCTGGCGGCCGCACTCCCGGGAGTCATCCGGAAAGTGGCCACCGAGTTTGGGCAGGAGCCGAGCATCGTGGAGGCGCGTATGCAGACCTTGGGTCTAGACACCGCAGAAGCGGCCGCACAAGAGGCCATGAGCGGACGCGCCTTCACGGACATCTTGGGCTTCTCATATGCCGAGCAAGTCCTCCCGATCGCGCGGCAAGGGGCACTGATGGCCGTCCAGCGCTTGCAGGGCACCTACGACCCGGCGACCTTTGATGAAGGCGTGTCCGAAATGGAGGAGCGGATCGCAAGTGATGGGAACCAGCGAGCCTTGCAAATGGCCGCGAACCTTGGTCTCTACATTCTCCCTTTTGGCCCGAAGTCCGGGCCGATGAAGATCCTCAGCGGCCGCCCGCAGGCCGGAGTAGGCGCGAACCCGCTGCAGAACCCCAACATCTTTGGGGGCGTGGAAGCCGTTCGCTTCATGGGCAGGATCGCCGAAGACGGCTTCGGCGGCGCGATCGTGGGCGAGCTGCAAGACATGGGGAACGCGATCAATCCCTTCGCCGAGGACCTCGCACCTAGCGAACGATTTGCCCGCGTGGCGCTGGCCGCAATGGCCGTGGCCGGTCTCACTAGCGGGGCCGCCGACGTCCGCCAGGTCGCCCGCGAAATCACCAACGATGTGGCCGCACGTGCGCCCGGGAGGCTTGGGGCGAACATGCAACGAAACCTCCGCGCGAGCGCTCTTACGAGCGTCATGGAGGATGCTCTCGCGCGAACAGACATGCCAGTGGCAGAAGCGCCCACACCCCCGCCCACCGCCTATGACTCCCCGGTGAAGCAAGCCCCCAGCACGGTGGACTTCAGTGTCATGAAGCCGGGCGATCATGCGCGTTTGCGCCGAAACTTCGACCTGGCAATGGACGACATGCCAGCCCGTGACCTCGTGGCCTGGTCGGCGCTCTCTCGCCCCTTTGACGAAGTGACCGGGGTGGATCTCAGCAGCATCCGCGTGATCGATGTGGACGCCCCGCCCCGTCAGGTGGCGGCCGCTGATGACATGCTCGATGAAGCAGCTCCGAAGAGCTTCGCCGACGCCGCCCAGGAAGCCGAGCAGCGACTCAAGGAAAGCGGCCTGGCCGCGAACGAGGACTACATCCACCTCGATCAAGTGAAGGCGCAGACCGCGCACCTCAAGCGGCTCACCTTCGCCCGCGAGATCTCAAGCGCCGAGGACATGCGCCAGGCCCTGGTCGACAGTTGGGGCATGGAAGCAAAGCCCGCCAAGGCCGCCGCCGAGCTTTGGGACGCCCGGGCTCAGGCTTGGGCCGAGGAAACCGGCCGTCCGGTCACCGAATGGTACAGCACCCGTATCGCCAGCGTGGGCAGGGCCGGGGACACCGCAGGCCGCGCGGATGAGATGATCATCGAAGGGAGTACCGTCCGGTTCACCTACGAAGGGCAGTACTACCAAGGCAAGATTGGACCGAAAGCAAATGGACCGCTCCAACGATTTGGCCGGATCCCGGTCATCATGGATGACGGCAGCACCTGGGTCATGCCGCTTGGCAACATCACCGACGGGGTGCCCGACGCCGTTCGCGTGCGCCATGCTCACCTGGAAACAGCGAAGCCTTTGCACCAAGATGGCGACGCCCCGGCCCTGACGGCCGTTCACACGACAAGCGCCGAGAGTCTTGAAGCCCTGGCCACCGTGGGGCGCGTAGAGAAGCCGAGCCTCGAAGTGCCGAACTTTGAGGGCGAGTACTCGCCCCGGTGGACGCGCGACACGCACCTCGTGTTTGATCCCGAGGCGACGATCGACCGAGGCCCCGCGCGGGCCGTGCAGGCCGACGCCGTGCGCCGCGACGATGGCCAGGAGAGTTACCGCTTCGACCCGACCGACTCCGGCCCCGTGGCCGCCCGGGACATCCGCGCGATCGTGGTGCCAGACGACGCCCGCCAGGCCGTGCCGCAAGCGCTACTCGATGAGGGGGCGCGTGTGTACACCTACGACCCCGCCACGCAAGGAGATCGCCAGCGAGTGCTGGCCCAGGCCGAGACCGAAGTCAATGCCCTGTACCAGGCCGAGCAGACGGCCAAGGCCGCGATCTGGTTCGACCGCAACGGCAAGGCGATCCTGCGGGCCATGAAGAATCCCGACGTGAGTACGGCCATCCACGAGCTTGGCCACGTCCTCAGGCGAGACGCCTACCGAGACGGCGGGATCAGCGTGCAAGAGCAAGCCGCCCTCGAAAAGTGGGCCGGTGTGAAGGACGGCAAGTGGACCGAAGCGGCAGAGGAGAAGTTTGCCCGGGCCTTCGAGCGATACGTCCGAAACGGCAAGGCCCCCGCGCGTGAGCTGCGGGGCCTCTTCGAACGACTGAAGAAGATGCTGAAGCGCATCTATGTTGAACTCACTGGCAGTCCGATTGACGTCGAGATCTCGCCTGAAGTCCAGAGCGTGTTCGACAACCTTCTCGGCAAGCGAGCCGCCGACGAGCGGGCTCGACTAGGGGCCCTCGAAGAAGAAGCAGAGCGGATGATGATTCAGCGCCGGGATGAGCTGCTCAGCATCATGCCGGATGACGACCGCCTGGATATCTGGGCCGACGAATACGATGACGTGCTGGCCACGGCCATCAAGCGTGAGTTCGGCAGCGGGGCGGAGGACACTCGCACCCCGAGTGACATTCTGAAGGATGCTCAGGACGCCGCCGAGTGGGCTTACAACGAGCGCATGATCCGCGAGGATTACCGCGCGAACTTCTACGCCGAGGCCGTCCAGGCCAAAGACGTCACCAGCCAATGGGGCAGTGTCCGCTGGTACCGTCAACCGGACGGGAAATGGCGAAGCGACGCCCGGCACCACATCTACGCCGTCGATCAGCGCCAGATACCCGAGCACATCCGCGAGGCCGTCGTGGATTGGGCCACCCGGTTCTATAACGACCCCGAGTACTACGGCGACCCGGGCAACACGAGCGGAAAAGGTCAGCCCATCCGCCCGCGCCGCATGAGCGAGATCGTAGCGGAGGGTGAGGACATTCCGTACCCGGTGTACGAAGCGTGGCTCGAAACCATTGCGCCGGCGGATCTCGATGATGGCCCGCTATATCAGGCCGCCGATGGCCCGAACGTGGCCGACCTGGCCCTCGTCGCCGCCAAGCGAATCGCGGAGGGCATGGCCGAGGAGACCGTCGTCCGGATGCTCGTGCGTGACTTCAAGCAGAAGCCAGGCCGCGCCGCCCTGATCTACCGCCGGGCGCACGAAGAGCTGGCTCGCCCCGACATCGATCGCGTGTACCGTGAAACCGGGAGCCGCGCCGCCGTGGCGCAAATGCTCGAGCAAAATCACCCGCGAGTAGTCAAGTCACGGTATGCGACGATCATCCGCGAGACTCTCACCGCCATGGGCGAAGGCGAGCTCAATGAAGTCCGCCGCGTAGTAGACCAAGCTTTCGAGGCCAACCTGCCCGAAAAAGCCGCGCCGGTGGCCGAGGCCATCATGCGTGGCGACCGCGCCGCCGTGGACGAGCAGCTCCAGGCCGGGAACGTATCGGGACGCCAGCGCCAAAGGATCCTCAGCACGGCCCGCCAGCAAGTGGCCGAAACGATCGCGCCGCTTGAGTGGGAAGCCAGCCCCAGCCTCGACCGCGTGGCGAGTGTGATGGCCAAGCGCCTGGGCGTGTCCGAGCCTCAAGCGATGGAACTCACCCGGGCCGCCCTCGATAGCGCCGGGGTGGACTACACCGCCGAGCTCAAGCGCCAGGCCAAGCAATGGCTTGAGAATGAACTCGAGCCCGCCGTCGGCCTGGTCTGGGAGCAGATGCAAAGGGGTTACACCTTTGACGAAGCCTTCTCAAATGGCAAGTTTGGCCGGGCCGCAGGGCGTGAAGCCGTTCGCGCGAAGATCATGCAACTTGAGTCGTATGACCGGATCGCCGAGGTCTACAACGAGACGAGCAGCTTCGGGGCCGTGAAGGACGTCATGCGCCAGGAGTTCGCGTTCATTCCGGCAGCGCTTTACCGAGAGGTCTTCCAGAAGGCCCTGGCCGCCAACGGGATCGAAGTGGCCACCGCACCGCTCAAGAAGCTCAACCCGGTCACCAAGCGCAGGGAAGTCGTCGAAGGAAAGCGGGTCGTGGTCATCGGGGCCAACGAGGTCGTGGTCCCGCAGAGCATCGTCCAGGATATCAAGTTCTTTAAGGAGCGCCACCCGTTTGATGGCGGCATGTTCTGGAACGAAGGCCGGTACGTCGAGCGGATCACAGACCGAAACGAGACCGCATACCGCTGGATCGTCGAGCACCGAGAAAGGGCCGTCACCGACTACACAACCGACATTGAGCGATGGCGAAACGAGCTCAAAGCCGTCTACGGGAAGCGAGTCGATGACAAGAAGTTCCGCCAGCTCGTGATGGACTGGGCGGAGAACAAGATGGCCAGAGAGGACGGCCTGCTCACGGAAGGGGTGGAGTTCAAGGGCCAGATCATCGAAGACGTCCGGAGCATCATCCGCAACCAGTATCCGGACCTGTGGCAAGAAGTGGAGCGGGTGGCCGAGTGGCACCGCGCCACCTATGACCTGCTGCTCGATCGCCAGAACGAAGTGCGACGCAACTACGGCATGGGCGAGATCCCGCGCCGCAATGACTACATGGCCCACATCCAGGAAGAGGCGACAGCGATCCAGAAGATCCTGCAATTCCAGGAGTACAACGGCGGATGGCTACCCATCGGCGCGCGCCGAAACACGCCATACAACCAGCACGCCAAGCAACGAAAAGGCCAGCGAAGCCGACGGGATAGCCTCGCCAACACCGAGGACTACATCGATTCAGCCCTGCGCACCATCCACTTCACGGACGCCGCGATCCGAAGGCGCACCCTCGCGAAGGTGCTCCAGGAAAGCGAGTACGCCGAGTATCTCGGCAAAGTGATCCAGTACTTCCAAAACCAGGCCAACGAGCTCGTGGGCCAGCCGGTGGAAGGGTCCGACGCCGTGGCGCGTGTGGCCGCCGGGAAGCTTTGGGATGGCATTGTGGAAGCCGTTCGATGGACCAGCAAGCGCACGGCGCTCAATGGCCTCGTGGGGAATCTGCGCACGGCCGTCATGCAAACAGGGAGTTTGCCGCAGGTGGTCACGATCGCCGGGACGAACAACGTGGGGGCGGCCGCCATGATGCGCATGCAAATCGCGCGGGGGTTACTGCCTGACCCGGTGGAGGAAAGCCTCTTCATGAAGCGCCGATATGGCTACTCCGGACGACTCTCGCAAACCAAGTGGGACAAGGCCATCCAGATCGGGGCTAAGCCCATGGAGATCATCGAGAAGGAAGTCGCGGAAATCGTATGGACCGCCTTCCACTTGCAAGCGAACCGTGAAGGACTGAGCTTCGATGAGTCCGTTAAGTATGCCGACAAGATGGCAGACCGGACCCTCGGTGGCCGTGCGATCGGCGAGAAGCCTTACCTCTTCAACACCGACGCAGGGCGTGTGTTCTTCCAGTTCCAGCTGGAAGTCAATAACATGGTGCTGCTCGCCCGGCATGATGCCAAGTGGAACGAACTCACCGGGCGAAATGCCACGCCCGCCGAACGGTGGAAGCGGGCCGCGACTTACACCGTGGCCGCCTACATCGCGAACTCGCTCTACTACGAGGCCTTTGGTGACCGTCCACTTCCGGATCCGATTGACCTAGCCTTCGACCTCAATGGCATCGCCACGAAGAACTCGAAAGACAACGATTACGAGCGGGCTTACAAGGTAGGCGGCCGCATCATGGGCGAGATCGTCAGCTCACTTCCGGGCGGCACCGCCATGATCGGGGCCGTGCTGGATGAGCAGGCGCCGGTGCTTGGCACCGGGCTCACGCGAGAGGAGTTCTTGGGGCGAACGCCGGCCGGCATGTATGCGGGCACCTTGCCCACCAGTAGCGCCCTTCGAAACGCCCTCAAGGGTGAAACGATGGGAGATCTGGCCTGGAACCTCACGACCACTTTGGGCCTGCCCTTCGGGGGCCGACAGCTCAACAAGACAGCCACTGGCATCGAGGCCCTTGCCAATGGCGGCACCGTAACGGACAAGCAAGGCCGTGAACGGTACACGATCGAGGGTCTCGTGGATGAAGCCCGCGCCCTCCTCTTTGGCCCCAACGCCACCAAGGCCGCGCAGAGCTACTACGACAAGCAGGCCGGAGGCCAAGACTAAACCCATTGAAACACGTATGATCCTTCAACACGCTGGCCTCCTCAATCCGGGCCAATTCAGCCGTATCGCCGTCGTCGGTGACAGCACCGCCTCAGACACCGGGGATCGCTTTATCCCGTATCTCAAAAGGTGCCTCGCCGCCCTAGGCTTCGACGCCGATTTCATTGGCGCTCAGAATCCCGTGGTGAACGCCATGGCCAACGTGGTCGGGCGCGATGACGAGAAGACCGCCTATGGTGGCCAGGACGCCAGCGCCATTGCGGCCAGCCTAAGAACGGACTTCCCGGCCGTTGTCGCTGCGGATGGCCCCCCGGACATCGTGATCCTAGCCGGGAACTACAACGGCACCGGCACCCTTGCCGAGCAGCAAGCCGAGTGGGTCACGCTTTACAATCAGATCCGCACCCTTTGCGCTCCGTCTCAGCCCTACATCGTCAGCCTCGGTCGAGCGCTCCAGGGCGGCGCGTTCGACGGCACCCAGGAAACGAACAATCAAGCCCAGTACAAAGCCCTCCACCAAGTGAGGGCGGCCAGCCAAGCAGTGAAACTGGACCCGAAGCTCGTGATGGCCCCGCTCTACACGTACAGCTCTTGGCCGCCTGACGATCGCCAGACCACAGATAACACGCACCCCGGCCCGCAGATGGCGGCATACCAGGCGATCGTGGCCGCCAGTTCCCTTACTGGATACCCGGCCACGTACATCGAAGAGCTCGTCGGCGGCCCCGTTGGGCTTGTTAATGGCTTCGGTGGCATTGGAGCCCTTTGGTGCCTGGCATCCACTACCGGCACTTCAACCGTCCGAATTGCAGCGTACGACCGATACGGCCGCATGGGAGGACGAGGCACAGCCAACGCCAACACGCAGGGCACGTTTGAGATCTCCGGCATCAACACAACGGGGAACACCATCCGTCAGCTGCTAGGAGGTAACTTCGAGGCAAGCATGGTCCGATTCCGTTTGCTCGAGGTGGTGTCCGGAACGAATCCCATCTATGCGTGGCCGGGCGGATCAATCGATGGCACGGCAATTCAGGTGCCCGTAGGCGCAGTCACGCCAGATGTTTATGCAGTCGGCAACTATCGCAACCATACGGAGACTGTGATAAAGCCGCAGGTCTGGTTCGGCTAAAATGTGAGCCCCAAAATGTGAGCCCTTCGGGGCTCACAAGGGGTGACCAGAACCCTCGCCACGTGACCATGCGTACTCGACACTTGAACCAGAACTGGCAACGTCCCTGCAATGACACTGTAGGGGTCACAGGTTCAAATCCTGTACCGCCCACCACCTTCAAATGAACCTACGGATTTAGGCCGAATCCTTCCCCGTTTGGTCATTGTGCCCCCTATCTTGGCCCCCTATCTCACCAGGCACCACCGCCGACAGCATCGCCGAGAGGGCCGCCTGCTGCACGGCCGCCCGACTTTGGGCATAGACGCCGAGCGTGGTGCGGACCGACGAGTGCCTGGCCATCGCCATGACCGTGGCAATATCGGCGCCCGACTCGACAAGCAGGGAGACGTAGGTGCCCCGGAGATCGTGCAGCCGCACCGAGTCAGGCAGGCCGTGAGCGCGTAGCCTGGCGCGGACATTGCGCGTAATGTTCCGAGGCGACAGCGGCCGCCCTGATTTAGTGGTGAACACGAAGCTGGACCGACGAGGCTGCGCATCAATGGCCTGGCGCGCCAGGTCAGCCAGTGGTACAGGCGCCAGACTGGCCGCATTCTTGGTGCCCGGCACCAGCAGCCTATCGCCCTGGACGTGGTGCCATTCAAGCCGAGCCAGCTCACCGCGCCGCATGCCCGTCAGCACCAGCACCACGATGATGCAGGCCGTCCTATCGCCCACCACCAAGAGCTGGCGCAGCTCATCCGGGCCGAGGGTGCGATTCTGGCGCCGCCGCGTGGCCGGCAGGAGGACGCCCGCCATCGGGTCGTGATCGAGATACCCGTGCTGCCTGGCCACCGTGAGCGCCCGACGCAGGTAGGCCACCACCCGGTGGACGCTGGACGGCGCCAGCGCGCCGGCCGGCACATAATCCCCTACGATCGTAGAGAACTCATGCCGCTGCAGACCGTCCACCCAGCGCTGCAGCGCCGGCAGCGTGAGCTGAGTCAGCCGGGTGCGATACAGCGGGTGGCCAAACAGGTGGCGCAGCCGGTACGTCTCATTGAGATCAAAGGTGCCGGCCGCAAGCCGGTGCGAATGATCATCCCGGTACAGCACCAGCCAATCGCCAAGAGTGAGAGCGCGCCCCGGAACCGAGCGCGTGGGCTGCTGGCGCAGCCGAGTGAGATCCTGCTCAGCTTCCCTGAACGTCTCGCGACGAGGCCCGAACACGTCCGTGCCCGCCACCCTGACGCGCGCGCGAAACCCGCCCCGAAACGGGCGGATGCTCCCCGCTCCCTTCGGCCGTCTCATCGGGCGCCCAGCCAATCAGCTGCAGGGGATTGACCCACCAAGAGCCATCTGGTCCTTTGAACGCGCCGGGAATCTTGCCGAGCTGCGCCCATCGCCGGGCCTGCTCCGAGGAAGTGCCCCAGAGCGCCGCATACTCGGCAACCGGGCGCGGGATAAGCGCATCGGGATTCTGCAGCGCGATGGTCACGGACACCGGGCGGGACATGCCGGCGAGTATGACACGAAAGGAGTAGCGAAATGCGCGGGTGTATCACGATTCAGGCAGGACCAACGCCCCAAGCGCGCGCCATACGCTGGCCTATCTGAACCAGCCGGCGCTGCTGCGAATCGAGGGACCGATACGTGGCCGTGGCGCCCAGGCCGCGCTCGTAATGGGACAGCTCACCCAGCACTTCGCCGGCCGTGGCCACCCAGTCGCAAGCCAGGCGCCGCGTGAGCTGGTCATCACCAGACGCATCGAGCGCCGTGGCCACCGAATCAAGCGCATCAACAAGGGACAAGCAGGCGCTGGTGAACTCAGTCCGTTCATCATCGAGCGCGTAGCCGGCCGGCCGTTCGCGAAGGGTAGACGAAGCTGCAGCCGCCAGGTGGCGAGGGTGCGGAACCGGCCGGGCAGGGTCCGCGAACCAACCCGCATCTACGTCATAGCCGTGAGTGCGGGCCAGCTCGATCATGCGCGTGACCGTCTCCCGCGAGGGGTTGTATCTCCCGCTGGTTCGGTTGTAATTGCGAATGGCGTACTCAGTCACCCCCAGCAATGGGCCGAGCTTCGCCGGTTTATATCCCATTTGACGGCCCAACTCTATCAATTTCTGCCCGGGTGACATGACAACCCTACTATGGCAGGTAAACAAATGTTTACTACTTGACAAAACTACTAGTATCGTGACACTATCGGGACGCCATGACAAACAAGAAGCTGGCCCCTACATCTGTGGAGAACATTCGCACCCTGGTCCTCAGTGGTGCCATCGGCGACCTGAAGCTAATCACCACCGGGAACAGCCCCGACGACCGCCTGGCCATTCTCGCCCGGTTTGAAAGAGCCACCGCGATGGTGAACTGGGACAAGCTGCAGAGCGAGCTGGCCGCCATCCTGCAGGGGGCGCAATCGTGAACGTTCGCGCATTGAGCGCCCGCGCCGCCGCGATCATCAAGCTGGCCGAGCAACTGAAGGCGCAAATCGAGGGCCTTCGCGATGACGCCCAGGGCTGGATGGATGACTGTTCAGAGAAGTGGCAGGAATCCGACGCCTGCACCGAGTGGGAGGAGCGCGTCAGCACGCTGGAGTCTGCGATGGATGAAGTGGACGAATTGGTGGAGTACCTGCAGGAGCTGGTGCAGCAATGACCGCCACCCAAGTCGGCACCGCCCTGGTGCTGCTGGCCATCATCGGCCTGGCCCTGGCCTTTACCCAGATCGAGACGCTACCGCGCAGCGCACCCCGCGCCCGCCAGGCCGCAATGGCCAGCATGCTGGTGTACGCCGCCCTGGCCGCGCTGGCCCTGATTCAACTCGGGAAGGTGGGCGCGTGAGGGAACTAACCCAGCGCGAAATCGTGGCCATCGAGCAGCTGCAAGACTTGGCCAAGCGCTGGCCCGACACGCTCACGATTATGGCCGTGGCTGGAGTGGTGCACGTGCTCGACAAGCACGAAGCGATGCAAGGCATGGGCGGAGAGGACACGGTGGGAGCCGTGCCCATCTTCGGATTTTCGACCATGGAACGCGCCCCTATGGGCGACCACCTAGCGAGAGCCTGGTGGATTCTGGGAATGGATGACGACGGCCTATCTCAGCTGAAGCACATGCCGAGAAACCAGCCCCTGCCGGAGCACCTGCGACCGTTCGCAGTGGCCTCGATTTTCCTCCCAGAACAACTGGAGCCCCTGGACGTTCGCATGGGCCTCCCGACAAATCCGGAGGCGCAAGCCTGATGCACGGCATCACTGGCCATGTTCGACGTGGCCGCGCCCGCACCTACCGCGAGGGCGTACGGCACGGCGCCGCCATGACCCTGGCCGGCCTGGCCCTAATGGTGGCCGCGTACTTCACCCTGGCCTACGGCCTGGACCGCCAGCACGAGCTGGACGCCGCCAAGTGGGAACGCAATGAGCGCCTAGCCGCCGAGTGGGGTGGCCGGTAATGGGGCGCAAACTCACGCGGGACGAAATCAATCGGCGACAGGCGAAGGCCATAGTGACCGCTCAGCGCAAGGGGTGGGACGCTTATGCGTGGTGGCAAGCTAACCCTGAAAAGCGATTTAGGCCGCGCAACCCATACGGAATGAGCATGGCCCGCAATGACTGGGCGCGTGGGTTTCAGATGGCCGAGAAAGGGCTACCGCGCCCCGAATACAAGGAGGCCAAATGACCGAAGCGGAAGCCAAGGCCCTGCAGCCGGGCGCCGTTATCCGCAGCATCCTGCACGAGAAAGAGCAGTACAAGGTGGTGGCCATCGAGCGAAGCACCCCAAAAGCCGAGCCCGTGATCGTGGCCGTGCGAGTGAACCCGGAGCCGGTACGGTTTCGCCCGCAAGACTTGCGATATTGGGGGGTGCAAGCGTGAACAGCGCGCAAACGGAAGCGCTCAGCCTGGCGCTGATGCTGGTGGTGGCGCTAGTGATATGGCTGGAGGGTCGCACCCAATGACAAGAGCCAAGCGATACCAGGCCAGCCTGACGATTGGCCTGGCCGTGGCAGTTATTGGCACGGTGGCCTCAGTGGCCGCCTACCCCTACCCAGCAGCCTGGTTCGCCCTAGCGGCTGGTACGGTACTTGCCTGGCCCGCTCAGGCCGTCACTCACGGAGTGCTCAACAGGCTGGAGCAGCTGAACCAGGAGGACCAAGCGGAGCGAGATCAAAAGGCCGACCAGGATTTTGAATGGCTGGCAGCATTCTGCAACCAATCCGACGACGGGTACACCCGCCTGGCCGAAAAGCTGGAGGCCAGCCAGGCCGAAACCAAGGCCGCGCGCCAGCAGCTGGAACGCGCCAAGGGTGAGACCGAGGCCTTACGCAACCACCTAGAGCTGGCCGCCAACCAGGGGCGCCGTATCGGTGGCCTGGCCGAACTCATCCACGAGCAGCAGCGGCAGCAAAGGAGGTACCCGCGATGACCTGGGCCGAGTTTCTGGCCCACGCCTGGGCGCCCATTCTTTGCTTCATCTTCGGCGCCATCACCGGCGCCAACGTGCAGAGCATGCTGGAGTCGCGCCGCAGGACGCAGGTCACGCTGGCCGAGATGGACAAATTCGGGCGTGAGATTGACGAGCTCATTCGCCAGCACCAGGAGCGTGGCGAATGAGCAAGAGCCCCAATCAAGGCTTCGGCATCGGCGCCGCCAACCCGAGCCGAGCAGACAAGGCCATCACCAGCGCGCAAATCACATGCCTGCGCAGTGAGCTGAAGATCATCGAGGGTAGCGAGAAGATGCTGCTGGCCCTGGTCTACGCGCGCAGCGGCCGTGAAGGCCCGACCCGGCTGGAGCACCTGAACGGATACGAGGCGCAGCTGGCGTTTGAGATTATCAACACCCGCCGCCTGCACCTTGCACTTCGAGGGGGAGAGCCGCGCCGGCAGGAGGGCGAAGCCAGTGCCTGAACCAGCTCACCAGTGGGAAGCCGCCAACATCCGGGTAACGCCGATGATGGCCGTGATCGTGCTGACATCGCAGGAACGCATCGGCGACGCCGACCCCATCGCCATCGGTAACCAGTCGGACGTGGAGATATGGGCCGAGGCCGTGGCCGAAGCCGCCCGCCACGAGCCCGAAGAAATCACCTGGACCGGGTTCCCTGACCTGACCCAGATCATGCAGAAGCACCTGCGGGCAGGTGGCAAGTGAACTACGGAGAGCTGACCCGCCGCGTGGCCCTATTTTGGGCCGGCGAAACCCAGGCGGAGCTGCTGCGCGACGCCGACCCTGTAGCAGCGGACCTGCTAGCTGCATTCTTCGACATGCACCGCAACGCCGTGGCCAGCGACCGGGGCCATACCGTAGCGGTTGGCATTGACCGATTCGAGTGGGACGTGGCCCGCAAGGTGGCCGACATCTTGCGAGACCTACCGGCCGCCACCAGGCGCGAACGCCTGAACGCCATGAGCGCCTCCCGCCGCGCGCTGGTCATCGCCGCCCGAGGAGGTACGCGCAATGGGTGAGCAGCGGACCCGTCACGCTGCAGAGTATTGGCTCAAGAAGCAGGCCGCCCAGGCCGTGGACAGGGCGCTACGAATGTCGGAGCCAGTGAGCGTGAAATATGAGCCGATAATGGCAGCCGTCATGCTGGACCACTACCTGACACAAGCGGCCGCCTACCTAGCATCGGCTGAAGCGATGGACCGCCGCATTCAGGAGCTGAAGAAGTGAGTGGCGCGCTGAGGTTCGCGATTCGTACGCAGATCAAATACAGCTACGACGCGCAATCAAACTCCATTTGGATGGCCATGCAAACGGAGGGCTCAGAAACCACCACCGTCATGCAGGTGCCCATCACGCCCGAGCTTCTGGCAGCAGCGCGGGAATACAAAGCACAGCAAGCTGCAAGCCAACAAGAAGGAGCCAAGGACGGCGACGATGGCCTCACCGGTTGAGCTGATTCGCCAGCGTCTGACCGCGCTAGGCAAGACCATCACCAAGGACCAGGGCGACAAATTCGTATGCCAGTGTCCCGCGCACGACGACGGCCGCCCCAGCTGCCAAGTGTTCACCGACCCCGATGGCCACGCCGGCGTGAAGTGTTACGCCGGCTGCACCACCGAGCAGATCGTGGGCGCACTTGGCATGCGGGTGGACGAGCTATTTAAGGAAACCCACGGATACCTAAACTGGCAGGGCTCCGAGCGCATCATTCAGAGCATCTACCGCTACGAGGACCGGGAAGGGAATTTTCTATTCGAGAAGCTGCGGATGTTCCCGAAGGACTTTCTGGTGCGCGCCCTGGTCACGCACGACGGCAAGGAAGGGTACCGGTTCAGCCTGGCCGCGGGATACTTCGAATGGACCAAGCGCAAGCAAGGGCCGGGCACGTGGAAGGCCACGAGCCACAAGAGGCGCCAGGTGGAGCCGCCCGAGCCGGGCCTAGTCTGGATGAACCAGATCGCGCCCGACCTATACCGCGCCGCCCAGACCTACGAGGCCGCCCAGGCAGGGGAGCCGATATGGCTGGTGGAGGGCGAGAAGGACGCCGACCGCCTGGCCCAGGCCGGCCTATTCGCCACCAGCCGGCACGACGGAGGAGGCGCGAAAGCCTGGCGCCCGCGCTACACCGACACGCTGAAAGGCGCGGCCGTGGTAAACGTCATTCCCGACCAGGACAAGGTGGGCGCCGAGTACGCCGCGATGGTCTACCACGAGCTGCGCAGCCAGGGCATCGAGGTGGTGATTTACAAGCCGGCGAAGGGCAAGGACGCCGCCGAGCACTTCGAATTCGGCTACGGGGTGGATGACTTTATCCCGGTGGCCATCGAGGACCTGGCCCAGGAGTTCGGCGCCAGCGCCGAGCCCCCACCGAAGAAGGGCGCCGCGCCCAAGGCCGGCGACGCGCCGCCGCTGCAGCTGGTGGAAGGTGGCGCCGGCGAAACCCCGGACGAGGACCCGCTACCGACCAGCGACCTGGACATGGCCGCGCTGATGGCGACCGCACACGGCGACGAGCTGAGATATTGCCCGCCATTCGGCTGCTGGTTCACCTGGGACGGGCAGAAGTGGGCCGAGGACATCACGGGGGGCGCGCCGCTGCTGGAGCGCTACGAACGCCTGGCCCGCCGCGTTGAGACGGCCGTGCGAAAGGTGGACGTGCCCAAGCCATCGCACGACCTGAAGCCCGCGCTGACCTACGGCCGCAAGGTGACCAGCGCCTACGCCTACCGCCAGGTGGAGGAGCTGCTAACCCGCCGCCAGGGCCTGGTGATCGTGCCCGACAACATGGACGCCTACCCCGAGCTGCTGACATGCGCGAACGGAGTGGTGGACCTGGCCAGCGGGAAGCTGCACGAGCACGACCGCAGCCGCCTGGTCACGCAGGCCGCCGCCGTGGCCTACGACCCGACCGCCCAGTGCCCCACGTGGTGGGACTGTATCAAAGCCTGGACCGGGAAGGATATGGAATTCGCCTACTACCTGCAGGTGGCCATCGGCTACTGGTTCACTGGCCACACCCGTGAGCAGAGATTCTGGTTTTTCCACGGACCCGGCCGCACCGGCAAGACGACGCTGCTGGAAACCGTGCAGCGCATCGCCGGCAGCCAGGCCGCCAGCCTCGACCCCGCGCACCTGATGGTCCAGAGGTACCAGGGAGTGCCCGAGCACTTCGCCCGCCTCAGAGGGAAGCGCCTGGTCACGGCCGTGGAGGCCAACAAGGGCGCCCGATTCGACGAGGGCCTGATGAAACGCCTCACGGGCGAGGAGACAATCGTGGCCAGGCGCATGCGGGAGAACTCCATCGAGTTCCGCCCGCAGTTCAAGCTGGTGGTGACGGGCAACCACCGGCCGGGCGTGAGCGATGATGGAACGTCATTCTGGCGCCGCATAGAAGCCGTGCCGTTCATTCACGCCGTGGACGAGAAGGACACCGACCCGCACCTACCGGAGAAGCTGGCCGCCGAGGCCAGCGGGATCCTCGCCTGGATTGTGAAGGGCGCCGTGGAGTACCACAAGCTAGGGCGCCTGGCGCGCGCGGCCGCGCTCGACACCGCCAAGCGCGAGTACCAGGAGGAGACGGACGAGCTGGCGGACTTCCTTTACATGCACGTTCGGGTCGCCCCCTACGAGCTGCGAAAGAACAACATGGTGGCCGCTGGCATCCTTTACGACGCATACACCAAATGGGCCGAGGAGTCACGGCAGCGGCCGCTAAGCACCAAGCACTTCAAGGCCGCGCTGGTGGCCAAGGGATTCGAGTGCAGGCGCCAGAGCCGTGGAGTCGTCTGGGAGGGCATCCGCCTGGTGAACACCATGCCAGAGAACCAAGAGGACGACATCGAGGCCAGCGCCAGCCAGCCCATCGCAGACGAGGACCTAACGGGCGAGGCCCTGGCCGAGGCCCTGGCCCAAGAGTTCAGCGAGGAGCTGGAGTAACGCCGGCCGTGGCCTGGTCGCTAGACCGGGCCGCCTGGCGCTCATCATCGAGCGCCCTATCAAACGCCACCGGATAACGCCGGCGAGCCAGGAGCGCCTGCTGCAGGTTGTAAGTGGCCCAGCCTGGCACGTTCAGCGCATCGAGCAGCTGGTGGCCAGCAAACCGCGCCGGCGCCTCACGGCCGGCCAGTAGCCGCAGGTACCGGTGGACATCGCACAGCAGCAGCACTAGCAGAAACGGCAGCGCGGCCGCCAGCCACAAAGGCCACGCGATCGCGATCGCGGCCGTCCGCACCCGCCGAGGGTAGTAACTAAGGTCCACCGCGTCACAGACGAGCACGGCGCCCACCAGGAGCACGGCGAAGCCAGGCCAAGAATAAAGCCAGGCGACAGCACCGAATAAGAAAGCGACCATGATGGCCGCGCAGTCTACCAAAAATCCCCCCGCACCCCCCTGATGAACGGAGTAGCTAAAGCTACATAAGGTGCACGGGCCAGCGCCCGCCAGTGTAGGCAGCCGTGTAGCCAACAGTGTAGGGAACCAACGCCCGAAAGGGCCATCATTTGAACCTAAAGATGCAAGGAATGCAGGGAGTGTAGGGTTTTGAGGTCTATATCACATAGCGCGCATATGCGCACATGTGTATGTGGGCGCATACAGGTGACGCAGATACCGGAAAAATCCCTACACACCATACACGCCTACACAGAGCCACCTGGCGCCAAGTTCGGGCGAACCTGAAGCAGCAGGCGCAAGAGCGTGCCCATCGGCTGCACAGCACCCTACACTCAGGAGAAACCAACACTACACGCGCCGCCGATTTAGCACAAAAGTGCAGAAAAATGGTAGGCATGGCTTGACATTCGCGAGATCGTCAGGTAACAGGAGGACCGTGATGGCCGGTTTAGCTATGTCATGGTGCGCGCGAGCGTTGGCTGGCCGGCTCACGATTCAGCCGAAGGTGGGAGCGGGGACGAGCAGCCCGGTCGCTCAGCTGGCGCAGCGGGTTTTGTTCTTTTCGCCCGTGAAGCCAGCCCCCGCACCGACCTGGACGCACTGGCGCGACAAGCCCGCGCCGGACTACGTGAGCAACTTTGCCAGCGTCATATGGCGAAACGCAAGCCTGGCCGAGCGGGCCGTGCACGTGGCCCGCGCCCAACTGGACAAGGGCGTGCAAGAACTTAGCCCCAACTGGAGCCCCGACATTCGCAGGTACCTGGCAGTGACGGGCATTTTCCGCCCCGCGCCCTGGTGCGCAGCATTCGTCACCTGGTGCCTGATCGAGGCCGGCGCTGACCGCAAGAAGCTGCCCGCGCTGGCCGCCAGCACCTACTGGTGGTACGTGTGGGCCAAGCAAACGAAGCGCCTAAGAGTGGACACCAAGGGCAAGCCGGCGAACGCGCCGCGCCGTGGTGACCTGGCCGGCTGGAATTCAGGCACGGGCCACATCTTCATAGTGCGGGAGGTAGTGAGGCGCGTAGATGGTGGTCCGAAGGTGGGCACCATCGAGGGCAACACGAACCGGGCCGGTGGCCGCGAGGGCGTGGCCGTAATGGAGCGCACCCGCACGTGGCCAGAGCTGGCGCGGCATACCCGGTATGGCTTTATCGCAATCACGAACGACCTGGGCGTAGGCGAGGGCGCGGAGTGATGACCTACTGGGCCGCGCTGCTGACCTACGCGAAGGGTCTGGCGAACCTGACCGGCCTACCCGTGATGATGGCCGTGGTGGCGCCGATGCTGATGGTTTGGGCACCGGGCCAGCTGGCCGTGCACCTGGCCACCGCGCTGATGGTGGTGCTGGCCTGCGACCTGGTGGCGGGCGCAACCGTGGCGCTGCAGCAGGACCGTTTCAGCTGGCGCACCCTGGGAATGGCCAGCGTGGCCAAGAGCACATTTTACGCGCTGATGCTGGTGGTATGTCACATCCTGGCCACCGCCATCGCCGCCCAGGCGCCGAGCCAGCGGGCGCACGTCCTGGCCAGCCGAGACTTCGCGATGCAGGGCCTGGCGACCCTTTGCATCCTGGTGGAAGTGCGGAGCGTGGTGCGGAACGCCGCCAAGAGTGGCATGCGCGTGGCGCGGGTCCTGGACAAGATTTTCGCCCGGTGGGAAACCCAGCGAATCAAAGAGCTGGAGCACGTCCTGGCGGGCGAAGGAGACAAGTGAACATGAAGATTCGGATTCAGATGGGCCTGGAGATCGTGAACGGCGCCAGCCGCAAGGTGCGCCTCACGCCCGTGGACCACACGCACGACGTGCCCGACACGGTAGCGCAGGCGCTGCTGCTGATGGCAGGGGTGGCCGACCTGGCCGACCTGCAGCCGGGGGACGACGAAGTGGACCTGCCCGTGGGGGACCTCGGGAAGCTGGCCGCGCAGGCGACGGTACCGGGCCTGGTGCGCGACGTGGTGAAGTACGTCGAGCAGATGGGAATCAAGGGCCAGGTGAACGTGTTTATGCGCGTCAGCCGAGTGGAGTAACGCATGCCGCAGGCCTCTCCGATGAAGTTCACCCTACGCCACCAGGCGGCCGCGAAGGCCCTGGCGCAAGGGGAGCGTATCGAGCAGGCCGCCATCGAGGCAGGCAAGAGCGTGCGGACTATTCACCTATGGCAGCAGCGCCCGGAGTTCACCGCCCTGGTGGACCAGTACCGGGAGGACATGCGCCGCATGACGCTGGCCCAGGGCATCGCCAACCGAAACGTACGGCTGCTGATGCGCAACAAGCGCGCGCAGCAGCTCGCCAAGTGGCTGGACGAGGAGATGGCGAAGCCGTTCCGCAACAAGGACACGATCAAGAACGTCAGCCAGCTGCTACGTCTGGAGCTCGACAACGAGAAGCAGGCCGCCATCGAGGCCAACCAGTGGAATCAGAAGCTGGTGGTGGACCTGAATGGGCTCAGTCCGGAGCAGCTGCTGGACCTGGTGATGCAAGCCGCCGACCCGGATAACCCCGAGGTAACGCTGAAGTGAAAGTACTGTCGGCCCGGGCCAAAGCCGCCATCATGAAAGCCGCCGAGCAGCGCGGGGTGCTGCAGCGCCTACGCGCGAAGCAGGACCAGATCGCCGTGGCAGGCCGATACAGCCCGTACTACGCCGAGACGCCGCTGGCCGCACAGCGCAAGTTCATTGAGGACAAGGAGCACCTGGTGACACTGTACGGTGGCCAGGTGGGCGGGGGTAAGACCGCCGGCCTGCTGATGCGCGCCGCGCGCGGGGTGGACGACCCGCAGTACTCGTACCTAATCATTCGCAAATCGCTGAGTGACATGGACAAGCCGGGGGGCATTCTGTTTCTGGCGCGCCAAATGTTTCGCGAGAGCGCGGTATGGAAAGCCGCAGGCAGCGCAATGGTGTTTGCGAGTGGGGCGCGCATAGTGTTTGGCCCGTGCGAAAACATGAAAGATGCCGTGGACCGCTACCAGGGCCTGGAGTTTTCGGGGGGCATTGGTGTAGACGAGGCTGGCCTCATAGACTGGGAAATTTTGCAGTGGCTGCAGACGCGCATTCGCGCCCCGAAAGGAGTGGACTGGATGCCAAGCATGGACCTAACCGCGAACCCGCTAGGCGTAAACCACGACCAACTCGTGGAGTACTTCGGCCTGGACCCGGAAGGGAAAGGCACCGAGGGCGTGCGCGAAGGGTACCGGTACATCCCGGCCAGCCTTTACGATAACCCGTACCTGGATCATGAGGCATACGAGCAGAAATTCAAGTACCTGCAGCCGCACGTAAGGGACGCGCTGCTGCGAGGGTCGTGGGCCGTGCGAGTGCCGGGCCGCTTCTTCAATGAGGAGATGTTCCACCTGGTGGAGCCGCACGAAGTGCCCGCATTCTGGACGTGGGTCCGCTGCTGGGACATCGCACTCACGGGCACGTCGGACAAGACCGGCAGCCTACGCGCCGCGTACGACGAGGAGGCCGCCATCGAATACCACGAGGGCCACCTGCTGGAAAGTTGGACCGCGAACGAGGCGATAAAGGCCATCCGCCGCCAGGCCGAGGAAGATGGCCCCGGCACGATGGTGGTGGTGGATAACGACAACCTAACGCGCGGCCTGGTGCAGGCCCTGGTGAATGACCACGGATGGACGGCGCTCGAATACGACGACGAGAACGCCGCCGTGAAGTACCACCACGCCCGCAGCGCTGGCCGCCTGGTGGTGATGTTTATCCCGACCAAGGTGCAGAACGTACCCAACCAGTCGCAGAAGATCGCCCGCGCCGAGGATGCGATGGCCCAGATTTACGAGGGCCGGCACCGCATGGTCCGCAGCGAGGGCGCCGACCAGCACATCGCCCAGCTGGTCCGACTGAAGGGTGAGCGTGGCGACGCCGACGAGGCGCTGGACCTCTTAGGCCTGGCGTACAAGGCCACCCGCAAAATCGGCACCCCGCGACTGAATCAAGTGGCCGACAAGTCAGCCCAGTTTGAACTCACGCCCAGCGAACAGCTGGCCATGTCCGACGCCGAACGCCGCCGCCAGGCGCGCCGCCGTCTCAGAGGAGCCTAAGATGGCAACCAAGAACCAGACCAAACAACCCCGTAACCAGGCGCCCAAGGCCGCCGAATCGCAGACCAACGACCAGGCCGCCGCCGAGCAAGCCGCGAAAGAAGCCGCTGCTGCACAAGCCGCAGCGGAGGAAGCCGAGAAAGTAGCCGCCGAGCAGGCTGCCGCAAAAGCGAACGCGGGCAAGGACGCGGAGGAGGACGCCAAAGAAGAGGAGGGCGAATCGCTAGTCGCCCCCCAATGGAACCCGAGGGTGTTCGTCGTGGTGTTTGACGAAGAAGAAGCGCCCGGGCTGGAGCACTTTGGATGCGAGGAAGTGGCGCGGGTGACCCGCGAGGGCTACCCGGTGGTTGCCCTGCACGAAGGGGATGGGGCGTATCGCGCAATGGTGCCAGCACTTGGCCCGATGCTAACGGGAGTCGCAGCCATGAGTGTCATGGGCGCCGTGCAAGGCCTGAACGAAGCGATACCGGGCATGCTGGCGGCCCTAAAGGCAGAGACAGGCGAGGATATGCCAGTGCGGCCGGAGCCTGGATGCGTGACGGGCGCGCTCAACCTGATGGAGTACCTGGCGCAGCCGCCGTATCAATGGACGCCGTACTGGGGGCCGAAGCAGAACAGCGTGACCGCCGAGGACCTGGCCGATGACGAGCAGATCGAAGCCGAAGAAACGGCAAGGTGCCGCACCATTGTGGACGAGGCCGCGATGCGCGTCATCCTGGCCGCGCGCAAGGGAGGCCAGAACGAGCGCCACGAGGAGCGCACCGCCACCCGCCTGACCGTGGCGACCCGCACCAACGAGGGCATTCGCTTGCGAGTGGTGGAGAACCCCGACGCGCACATGGACGAAATCCTGAACCGTCAGGCAAACCAGGGCGACCGCCCGGTGCTGCACGACCGGCTGGCCCACATCGGCAAGCGCCTGGAAACGATACGGAGCGAAATGGACGCCCGCCTCAGCAGCGTGACCGGAGCCAAGAAGTGGCGCGACCGCGTGGTGGCCGTGCTACTAGGGGAAGCGGAGCCGGAGCCGGGCGACCTGGAGAAGTTCGAGGCGATGGACCCCGCCGTAACTGGCCCGATTCGGGAACACGTCAGCGAGTTCGAGCGCCTGGACGACGAGGCCGCGCAGATCGAGGAGCAGCTGGCCCGGATGGACAAGGAACTGGCCGCGAAGCAGCGCGTGGCCACCGTGCTGATGGATGAAGTCATCCCGGTGGACGCCGACGTAGCCATGCACCTGTACACGGTGTAACCGCAAGCCATGCCCACACCCACCCCCGAAGTTCTAGAGCAAATCGCCCACCGCATTTATGGCGCAGTGGATCCGACGTACCGCCAGCGCACCCGCAGCGCGATGGCGCGGCTGCACGGAATCAAAGGGGGTGCCACGGACTACGGGCACATAAGTGGCCCGTGCGACTGGAAAATCTGGCCGGCGCTGCACCGTGGCACCGAGAAGGTGGGCACCGTGCAGGACTCGCTGAACGACGCGATCAACGCCGTCAGCAAGCTGCTAAGCGTGGACCCTGAACCGAAGTTCGACGGTATCAGCGCAATGGAGGCCGAGGTGCGCCGCCAATTCTGGCGGGCCCGGTACAACGACCGCCGCAAGGGTGGCAGCTGGCACATGGCCAATATGCAGGCCAGCCTCAGCGCCTACCTGCATGGGTGGGGCGTGGCCCGCGTCAGCATGGTGACCGACACCGAGCAGATCGAGGACGTGGACCGTGGCCGCGTGAAGGGCCGCCTGTACCAGCGCGTGAGCGTGGCGAATCACCCGATTCTCAGGACCGCGTACGACCCGAGCACCATAGACCCGTGGCAGGCCGATTTTGTGGCCTACATGGACCTGGTGCCCTTGCAGGAAGCGGTGAAACGGTGGGGCGTAGAGAACGCCGAGCTGCTGCAGAAGTGCAGCGTGAACTGGACCAAGGGCCTCGACACCCGTGGAAAGACGCGATACCACGAGGTGGTCCCGGTGGTGGAGTATTGGAGCTGCGGCCGCGTGGACGACATGCCGACCCGCGCCGTACTGGTGGGCACGGGCACGACGGTACACGCGCTGGAGTACGAGGAGAACCCGCTAGGGGAACGCCTCAATACGGCCTGGAGAATCGGGGTCCTGATGACCGAAGTCGGCTACCCGATGGGCCGCGCTCAGCTGGCCGAGGCGCACGAGGAGCTGCTGCAGATCGTGCTGGACGACATGAAGGCCGTGGCCGAGCGGGGTGGCGCCGTGCGCGTGCTGCACAACGGAGCATTCAGCCCCGAAACAATCAGCCTGATGAAGGACGGAAGTGGCGACCCGCTCACCGTTATCGAGGCGGAGAAGTCAGTCGCCAACCTGCCGCCCGACAAACTGATTCACGACCTGCCGCCGATGAAGCACTCGCCAGTGGTGGGCGACCTGATGACCCTGGCGCAGCGCCGTCAGCAGGTGGCGCTCAACACGAACGAGAGTAGCCGAGGCCAATTTATGGGCCGCAACACGCCCGCGACCGCGTACGCGCTGGTGAACCAGGCGCAGCTCACAAACCAGGGCCTCGACACGTACCACACGCTCAAGTTCCTAGCGGGCCAGGTGGAGCTGGTCAGCGAAATGGCGCAGTTCGACGATTCGCCCGTGACGCTGAACATCCTGGGTGAGCAAGTGGAATTCAACGAGCCCGGCGAGGCGCAGAGCCAGATCGCCAAATGGTTCGAGAAGGAGGCCCACGTGCTGGTGAACGGCGCCAGCCTCACGAGCCAGGACGACGTGGCGCGCCAGGCCAACCAAATCGGCCAGCTGATGCAGCTGCAGCCGCTGGTGGCCGCTGGCACCGTGGACCCCGAATGGTGGACCGAGCAGCTGCTGCACGCCATGCAGATTTTTGACACCGCCGCGCGCGCCAAGAACGCGCCGGCATCGCCGACCGCGCCGCAACCCGGCGCCATGACCCCAGAACAAAGCCCAGAAGCGGGCCAAGTACAAGCAAATGGCTGACGAGATCAGAGAGCTGGCGCAGGCCTTCATCGAGACGCTACCCGGAGGTCCAGAGGGATCAGCCGAAGGGACAGCGGGCGACGATGAAGCCGAACAAACCAGCGACGGCGCCGAGAATGAGGGCGCCGACACCACCACCGACGACCAAGACGACGACGCCGAGACGAATGGCGAGACGGAAGGCGAAGCCGAAGGTGGCGACGACGAGAACACGACGCAAACCGAACCCAACCCCGCCCAGCAGCTGGTGGACGCATTCACGCCCGAGGGCGTGACCGTGCTGGCCGCGATGGTGGACCCGAAGCAAGCGCGCACGGCCGTGCCCCTGGTGCTGAAAACGATCAGCGAAAGCCTGGGCATCCCGATGCAGGAGCTGCTAGGAGACGCCGCCGCCGCTGGCACCGACGTGCCCGACGACTGGGAGGACATGAACCCCGAGCAGCGACGCGCCTGGATGAAGCGCCAGGTGGAGGCCGAAGTGGAGAAAGCCACCAAGCCGATCAGGGAGCAGCAAAGCGCCCAGCAGCGCGAGGCAAGTGCCCGCAAGTGGACGGAGAACAACCGCAGCAAGGTGGAGAAGGCCCTGCGCGCCGCCAACGTGGAGCACTACGACGTAACCCACGCTCGCCTGCTGAAGGTGGTGCGCGAGAATCCGAACGCGATGAGCAGCGTGGACGACGCCGTGCGGGCATTCATGGGCACGTACGTGTCGCAAATTTTGAAGGTGGAGAAGGCCCGAGCGGGCCAACCCCGACAGAAAGGGCCGGAGGCCACAACCAGCGCAGCGCCTGGTGGACAGACGCGCGGGAACACGCTAGCCGATGAGGCCGTGGCCGCCGCGATGGAATCCGCAGCGCAGCGCACCCGATGATCCCCACCCATAAGGAGACAATCAAGTGCCTGCCGTAACTTTCAACGACGTAGGGTTAGCCCTGCACCGAATCGCCACCCTGCACAGCCTGAAAAATGGCTGGCTTTACGACCCGCTACTGCGCGCCATCTTCGGCGACATGCTGGAGCCTGGCGACGTGGGCGACAAGACGCGCCCGACGCTCCCCAAGTTTGCCCGCGTGGACGACGAAATCGACGGCGAACTGTTCCGCTACGACCTGATGAAGGCGCAGGCGGGATACGACCGCAGCGCGACCATCGCCGACCAAATGGGCGCCCGGAGCGTGGACACGAGCGACAAGTACGCCAAGGCGACCTTTGAGCCGACGATGTTCCCCATCGGCGAGGACATCGCCGTGAGCAAGTTGGAGAAGATCACGGCCCAGATGCGCCAAAACAAGGGCGACCTGGCCGCGCTGGAGGCCAAGCGAATCCTGAACCGCATTCAGATCACGCTGGTGCGCGCGCTGCTCAGCACGACGACCAACACGAGCGCGGACTGTTTGAGTGGTGGCCTGCCCTATGGCATTGACGCCGCCAACACGTACGGCACCGTGGACCGGAGCGACAGCACCGGCGCCATGTTCCGGGGCCAAGTGCTGGACCTCGACAACGTGACCGATAACAGCATCCTCACGCTGGACCACCTGACCGCGATGCAGGCCGCCTGCGACAGTACGGTGGGCAGCGTCAGCCTGGTGGTATGCGGCCGCGCGATTTGGGCAAAGCTGGCGCGCAAGGTGGAGTCCTTGGCCGGCCAGGGCGCCGCCACAATGGGCGGAAACGAGCTGATGGTCGGGAAACCGCACTTCCAGTACCGTGGAATGACCTTCATTCACAGCCCGTACATCGCGGCCGACATGGTGCTCGGGCTCTGCCCCGAGTCCATTCACACCAAGGTGAAGCTGCCCAGCCTCGATGAAGGTTCATTCCAGTGGGAACGCAACCAGACGACGAAAGCGAGCTACCTGTACCAGAGTGAAATCTACTTCTGCCCCGTGGTGGAAGTGCCGGGCGCAAACTTCAAGATTCTCAGCGCCGACAACGTAGCGTAACGACCAGACCCACGTGGCGGCCGGTTGGATGGCTGGCCGCCACCTACGACCGCCCACCACGATGGCCCACACCCTTACCTACATCCGCAAACAGGTGACGGACCTGCTCGATCAGGACCTGGACAACCGCATAGGCGACGCGCCGACCGACGCCGACATAGACGCGCAGCTGAACGAAGCCGCTCGTAAGGTCAGCACCGACGTGCGACCCATCAAGCGCCTGACGCTGGCCTACACCGATAACACCCCGACCGTGGACCTGGACGCCCACACCCCGCGAATCATGCAGGTGCACCAGGTGCAGGTAGGCGCCAGCACACTGGTGGACCACCGAGGCCGCCGCATGATTTACACCTATGAGCAGCTGGCCCTGGACCGCCCCGGATTCGAAAGCGGAGGGACGCCCGGCATCCCCACCGCCGCCGCGCAGCTGGCCGAAACCCTGTACCTGCACCCCGCGCCGACCACCGGGCAGACGATCAGGGTGGTGGCCGACGTGTACCTGGCCAGCATGCCAGCAGCGGGTGGCGACCCGGTAGACATGCCCAAGGACCTGGCCGAGGCCGTGGCCTACCACGCCGCCGTGCTGGCCGCCGAATCCCGCCAGCACATGCCCCACCAGACGAAGCGCCTGGAGGACGCCCGCGCCCGCGCCGATGAGGCAGTAACTAAGTGGCGCCGGCGCTACGACATTCAGCGGATGCAGATGGGGGTGGCCGTATGAAGGGCGTACCCATGAAGGAACTCCGCCGCCAGGTGGACGACCGCATGGCCAGCTTTACCGGCAACCGCCACGCATTCGGGTGGCAGGACCACGCCCGCGCCCTAAACGAGGCCCTGGTGCTGGTGGCATCGCACTGCTTCATTCACGACCCCACCGTACGCCTGACGCTCACGAGTGGCATGCAGACCGTGGACCTGCAGGACCCCGAGCTGGTGACGCGCCGCGTGATTCGCCCGCTGCAGCTCAGGGTGGCCGGCCAAGACCGTGGCGACATTGTGGCCCGCACCGACCTGGAGCGGGAGGCCCCGAACTGGCGCAGCGCGCCCGAAGGACGGCCGTACCTGGCCGCCTGGTCCGGCGACCGTCATCTGACATTCGACCGCCCGGTGGACGCCGCGACGGCCGCCGCTGGAATCACGATCAGCGCCTACATCATCCCGGCCGTAATTGGATCCGATGGAGCCGCCCGGCCGATGGGCTTCCCGACCGAGCTGGAGACGACCGGCGACACGTGGAGCGAGAACGCCGGCGCCATCGGCAACGTGAGATACACGACCACCAGCGGGAGTTGCGCAACCGCGAGCGGAAACCCGAACGACCTGGGCGCCGCCGATGGTACCGCCATCACCGCGCGCTACCCGACGCCTGACTGCACGGACGCCATCGAATGAGTGCCATCTTCAAACTAGGAAGCCTGACCTGGCCGAGCCTCCCGGCAGGAGTTACGCCGCAGTGGATTCGGCTGCAGACCGTTCGCACCCGCGTGGCGCATGCCGGCACGTGGACCGCCAAGTGGGTGAGCGACATAAACGCCGCCGCGCCCACCGTGTACGCCACCGACAGCTGGAGCGCCGGCAGCATCGGCAGCTACGAAACCGTGACCAACAAGCTGCAGGCGATGGTCAGCCGCGCCGCGATGGACGCGCCCACCTTCGGCCTGATTCTCACATTCACGCCGACGAGCCCGAGCAGCAACGGAAACGCCGACCTGGACCAGCTGGTGCTGCAGGAGCGCCACACCGTGGCGGGCACGATCAGCGGGGTGGACGAGGACGCATACCCCGACATCCCCGACCAGTACGTGCGAGGGCTCACGGCCGTGGCCGCCGTGTACCTGATGGAGGGCGCCCCGGCCGTGCAGGAGCTGGCCGCATGGCTGGCCCGGTACGACGCCAACGCCGCCGAGCTGCTGAACAGCTGGCGCACCGAGAACCGCAACGCGCAGACCAGCGAACGCCCACGCCGTGAGGGCCGGTACAGCCGAGGGGTGTACTAGTGGAGCCGATGGCCGTGCAATTCGGGCCGTTTGGGGGCGTGGTGAAGGGCGTAGCCCCCAGCCACGTCCCGGCGCCGTACGCGCAGGACGCGCGCAACGTTACCATTCGAGGGACCCGCGCCGAGCCGAGGCCAGGGTACGCGCAGCTCAGCGCCGCACCGAGTGGCCACACCGCGACGAGCCTGCTGGCCTACGTGGCCGGCAACCAAAGCGGGAGCCTGGCCGAGGAGCTGCTGACCATCGAGACGCGCAGCGGGAACACCCGGCCGTACAGCGTGAACGTCACCACGGGCGCGCGCACCGAAATCACAGAGGGCGGAGTCAGCCAGAGCCTGACGCCGGGCGTTTGGGAGTGCCTGGCCTACGAAGGCCGCGCCATCCTGCACCGCCGTGGCGCCGGCAGCGTGTACGCGCACACCATCGGCCAGGCCAACGACTTCGAGCTGCTGGACCAACCCCGCCCCGCCGACGCCACCGCGCCGGTGGTGATGGAGTTCGAGGACCAAGAGGAAGGCACCGAGACGCCGACCCCGCCGACGAGTTACAGCTGGTCCGGACTGACCGCCCCGGACGTGACCGATAACGGAGGGAGCGGAGTCTGCCCCGTGGCATTCGATGCGCAGGCCAGTGACCACGTGGACATCCTGCCCGCGAATGGCGGAACCCTGTACCAGTGGTACGACCTGACCCTGGACCTGACCGGCACGACCACGGGCGCCGCCGACCTAAGCACCGCCACCGACATTATCGTGATCATCGAGCGCACGGACGGAGCGAAATGGCTGGCCCCGCCCGCGACCCCGTGGGGCTGGAGCATCGGCAGCGGAAACGCGCAGCTCTGGATCGAGAACGACGTGGCCACCGTGGTGGAGCTGGAAAATGGCGGGGTATTCGAGGCCAATTCAGGCGGGTACCGGTACGAGCTGCGTGGCCGTATCCCCGTGGCCAGCCGTGGCGCGCAGCTCACGGTAACCGAGAAGCTGCGGCTGCGACTCCCGGGCAACGGCGACAGCAACACCGTAGCGGCCGACCGAGACAAGAAATTCAGGATTCGCGCCGTGGCCATTGTGGCCCCGGTAATCACGCCGCCGAGTAACACACTTGGCACCCCGAACGAGCGGGTGCGATTCGGCTACGCGCCGTATGATAGCCGGCGAGACGTGGAGTCCGAGAACGTGACCGCAGGGGCCTGGATGCGCCTGGAGAGCCCGAACCGCTACGGCGCCGACGTGAGCAGCGCCGCGACGTTCTACGGCAACACGCCCACGCTCAGCACCGACGCGCCCGGAGTGCCCGCCGACAGCGTGAGGTGGTACTACCAGCGCGCCGCAGATAACACCTGGCGCCTGCTGGCCACCCGGCCGGTAGCCGACGTGAGCATCGCCGTGACCCTGACCAAGGCCGCCCTGGACGTGTTACCGGAGCGAGTGGCCCCGGCCGCCAAACCGCTAGGGAGCCCCCTGTACGCATTCACTCACGCCGGCAGCGTTTGGTATCTGCTGGACCGTGGAACCGCAAACATCGCCATAAGCTACCAGGGCATCGGCGAGCGCCTGAACAAGGACACCGACGACCTGGAGGACGCCAGCCGTGGCGCCACGTGGACCCTGGCCGACAACGCCGGCGACGCCCCGCAGTGGGGAGCCAGCGCAGGCCAGGCCGCGATCATCCTCGGGCAGCGCGGAGCTTATTCGATGTTTGGCCTGACGCCCACCACGATGACGCCGCCGAAGAAGCTGGCCGAAAGCAGGGGCGTGTACGGCCGCGCGGCCGCGCGCTGGCGCCTACCGAACGGACAGCCGGCCGTCATCTACCTGGCCGAGGACCGAAACCTATGGCTGGCCTACGCCGCCGAGGGCGTGGCGGGTGACGCCGGGGGATACGTGGAGGAAGTCAGCCCGCTGAACCGTGGCCTGGTGGCCGAATGGCTGCAAATTACGAGCGCCACCGACCCGATGACCGTGGCCCTGGCCGTGGACCCGGTGGCAGATTCTTGCTGGATTGTGAAAGGCACCCGCGCCGTGGTGCTCAGGGCGCCCGCGCTGGTGGACGGACAGCGCCCGCTGGAGCTGATGGAATACGCCGGCAGCGGCTGGACGCATGCCTGCACCGACCCGCGCCGAGGCGTGCGGCTGGCCAGGGTGAACGGAGCGCTCGACACGCTGGAGCGGCACCCGACGACCTTCGAGCCGCTGGTGGGCACCAATCGAGACGGAGGCACCCCCATGCCCGAAGCGCACTACACACCCGCGCGAATCGTAGCGCCCCGCGCCCGGATGCAGCGCGTGAAGGTGATGCGCCCGGTGGAGGCCGACACGGTGGCCGTGACCGTGACGAGCAAGGAGAAAACGGCAACGAGTTACACCATCGCGGGCGGACGCCGAAGCGTGAGGACCAGCCAGAAGCAGATCGGCGACTGGCACGACGTGAAGCTGACCATGCAGGAAGGGCATGGAGGCATTGACCTGGTGGCCGTGGAACTTTGGCCGCTGCACCCGAACAACCCGTAAGCACATGTTAGGAACCGTTATCTCAGGAATCGCCGGCCTGGCCGGCCTGCTGCAATCTCAGCGCGCCAACCGCGACGCCAACCGCCTGCAAAGCCAAGCACTCAGCGTATCCGACCGCCAGATGGAGCTGGCAGAGCAGTACGCCGCCAACTCCGAGGCATACCGTAAGGAGATGCTGAACTGGGTGAACGACCTGGACGCTCAGGGGGCATACTCCGCCGACGCGCAGATCGAGCGCGGCCGCCAGGACATCGCCGACTTCGAGCGCCGAGGTATGAGCGCCGTGAACAGCAGCCGGCGAGCCGGTGGATACCGCGAAGGCGACAGCGTGGTGAACGAGCAGGAGGACCGCGTGGCCATCGAGGCGCGCCGGGCGCTCGCTGCTTTGCGGCCGATGCTGGAGCAGCAGGCCCGCCAGGAGGAGATGCAGGCGCGGATGGCGCTCAGCCCCGACCTAAACCTGGCCAGCCTGGCCCAAAACGCCGCAGGTATGCAGATGCAGGGCCGCATGATGATGAGCAACGCCGTACGCGCCCAGGCAGGCAACCCGTTCGCAGCCATCGCGGGCCTGATGCCGCTGCTGCAAGGGAATAAGACCGGGAGCGGGTCGTGATCGGGCAGGCACTAGGGGCCGCAGGTCTGGCGCTCAGTGGGGGAATCACGCCCACGCCGCCCGCCGAAGGCGCCGCGCCGCAGGTGCAGGCCGCCGCGCCAGCGCCCTATGCGGCCGCGCCCAGCATTCAGTCGCAGCTACCCACCATAGACTTCCCGCAGCGCACCATCACGGACGACCCCGCGATGCGCAGCGTGTACGACGACCTGGACGCTAAAGCCCTGTGGCTCAGGGACAAGATCGCCACGCAAAAGCGCACCCGCGCGAACGAAAACTACTACTTCAGCCCCGAGCTGCTGACCCAGCCGAACAAGGCCGTGGAGCAGATGACCGCGGCCGACATGACGTACAACCGGAACCTGCAGACCGTGCAGCAGATGCAAGCCGAGGGCCTCCAGATCGAGCTGCTGGATGCCAACGAAGTGACCAAGCCGCTCGACAATCTTCGCGCCATGCTGCAGGAAATCCCGCGCCCGCCCACGAAGAAGGAGATGGAGGCGCCCACGTGGATGCAGAGCGTGGCCAGCCTGGTGGCCGCCCTGGTGGACCCGACCAACGCCGGCGCCTACGCCGCCGCCCCGCTGCAGTACCAGATGCAGCGCCGGGAGGAGCAGTACCAGCAGGAAATGGTCCAGTACGAAGCGCTGAAGCAGAAGTTCCAGCTGGACTATCAGATCGAGGCCACCCGCGCCGAGCAGCTGGCGAACATCGCCGTGGCCAACAACCGGGCGCGCCAAGAGCAGCAGATGAAATGGCTGGACCGGATTTACCAGGCCCGCCTGGCGGACGCCGCCAGCGCTGACGCCTGGGACCGCACCATCTACGGGGTGCAGGTGGACCTGATGAAGATGGACCGCCAGCAGCGCCAGGCCATTGTGCTGGCCCACGTGGACATGCTGACCAGTGGCCGGCCGTATTCGCCCGAGCAGCGCGCCGCCGCCGCCGCCCTGATCAAGGCGCACACGGGATTCGACATCCCGACCAGCGCCGAGCTGACGCCCGCCGAGAAGCAGAAGCTGGAGGAACTTCGCGGCATGGTGCTGGCCAATAACTTCAATGATCGCACGATGGACGCGCGGGTGCAGACCGTAGGCGCCCAGGCCAGCGCCGCCGTGAGTGGCGCCCAGATCGCGGCCGTGGAAGCTGGCAGCGCCCAGGAGCAGAAGGACCTGGAGCTGGAGCGCCTACGCTTGCAAAACGAGCAGCAGGCCACCGCGAACAAGTACCTGGATGAGCAAGCCCGCGCGCAGCTCGCGGCAACGTACGCCGCCACGGCCGGGCAAAACCTGCAGAACGCCAACACGGCCGCTACCGCCAGCAACGGCGGAGCCCTAAATGCCGAGCAGCGACGCCTGTACTCCGAGGCCGTCATGGGAGCGCGCAAGGACGCCCAGGAGCAGCGAACCATGCTGGCCGAGCGAAAGGCCGCCATCATCGAGGACCTGAAGAAAACGGGCCAATGGCTGAACTACGGCCACAAAGAGAACGGTTGGGGGCCAATCGGTGGCAACAAGCTGACGAACGAGGAAGTGGACGCCCGAAATCAGCGCCTGCTGGCCGAGCGCCTGGCGCAGGACCCGGTGGCCGCCGAACACGAAAAGGCCGCGCAGCAGCACGAAATGAGCGCGCGCCAGCTGGAGACGTACCTAAACGCAGGAGGCACCAACGCCGGAAAGAACCCGGTGGGCGCCGGCGACTTAGGGAAGCGCTACCAAGAGGCCGGCCTGAAGTATTCGATGGAGCGCCGAGGCCAAAACGGATACACGGACTGTAGTCACTTTACGCAGTGCGTGTACCGCGACATGGGCAAGCAGATACCGGGAACGGCCGCGACCCAGTGGCGAGAAATGACCGCCGTGCCCCGAGGCCAGGAGTCACTAGGGGACCTCATTTTCTTCAAGGACAACCGGCCGAGCGCCGGGCGCCGTGGCCTGGCCGCGCACCACGTCGGCATCATTGTCGGATTCACCGATGAAGGGGTGCCGATCATGCGCCACGCCAGCAGCGCCGCGAACAAGATCGTGGACGTGCCGCTCGACAAGTATCTCAGCACCACCAGCGGCCGCATGGCCCTGCTAGGGGTGAAGCGTTGAGTCAGACCTTCAAGAGCTGGCAGGAGTATGTCGGGCAGGCGAACGTCATGGGGGCGCCTGCAGCCGAAACGCCCGCCCGTGGATTCAGCAGCTGGCAGGACTACCAAGCTGGCGCCGTGAACCCGCTGGCCCCGGCACCGACGCAGCCGGCGACCGTTTGGGACCAGCTCAGGCTCACGCCCAGCCGCTTACCTGACGACCACGCCCGCCGCATGAAGGACGCCACCAGGTTCGCTCCGGAGTCGCAGGAGCGCCTGATGGCCCTGGCCGACACGGCCGTGGTGGGCTTCCCGACGTTTGGGGAGGAGCGATATAACTACCCAGGCCGCGACATGCTGCTGGAGCTGACGAGGTTCAGAGGCCCATCCCTGGCCGCCGCCCTACCGGGCGCCATTCGCCAGGTGGCCACGGACTTCGGCGAGGAGCCCAGTATCGTGGAGGCCCGGCTGCAGACGCTAGGGCTCAGCACTCAGGAAGCCGCCGCCCAGGAAATGGTGAGCGGCCGCGTGTTTACCGACATGGTGGGCCTGGCCGCAGGTGAGCAGGCGCTACCCATCGCGCGCCAGGGCGCGCTGCTGGCCACCCAGCGCCTCATGGGCACTTATGACCCGGATACCTTCGAGGAGGGAGTCAGCGAAATGGAGCAGCGGATCGCCGAGGATGGCAACCAGCGCGCGCTGCAGATGGCCGCAAACCTTGGCCTGTACATTCTCCCCATCGGGCCGAAAACTGGCCCGCTGAAGATCCTCAGCGGCCGGCCGCAAAGCGTGGCGGGCGTGACCAATCCGCTGCAGAACCCGAACATCTTCGGCGGCCTGGAGGCCGTGCGATTCATGGGCCGCGTGGCCGAGGAGGGCGTAGGTGGCGCCGTGGTGGGCGAGCTGCAGGACATGGGCACCGCCCTGAACCCGCTGGCCGAGGACCTGGCGCCCAGTGAGCGCGTGGCGCGCGTGGCGTTGTCAGTGATGGCGCTGGCCGGACTAACCAGTGGCGCCGTGGAAGTGCGCGGCCTGGCCAGAGAAATCACCAGCGAAGTGGCCAGCAGGGTGCCGGGAGAACGAGGCGCCGCCCTGCAGCAGCGACTCAGGCCGAACGCCCTGGCCAGCGTGATGCAGGACGCCCTGGGCCGCAGTGGACTCGACATGCCCGGCATGCGCCTGGAGCGCGGAGGGTATCGAGCGGAGCCCGTGGTGGACTTCGCCGCGATGACGCCCGCCCAGCACCTGACCCTGCGCAGGAACTTCGAGCTGGCGATGGACGACATGCCCGCCCGCGACCTGGTGGCCTGGTCGTCACTTACCCAGCCGTTCGAGGCCACCGCGAAGGTGGACCCCAGCAGTGTACGGCTGCTGCAGATGCTGAACGATGGCGACCTACCGGAAGCCGGCAGCCTGGCCGAGGCGCCGACGCTGGCCGACGCCGCCACCCTGGCCGAGCAGCGCCTGGCCGAGAGTGGCCTGGTGGTCAATGAGCAGTACGTCCACCTGGACGAGCTGAAAGCGCAGACCGCCCACCTGCCACGACTGACCTACGCCCAGGCCGTAACGAGCAGTAAGGACGTGGAGCGGATTCTTATGGACAGTTGGGGCCTGGACGCCAAGGCCGCCAAGCTGAACGCCGCCGTATTCGAGGCGCGGGCGCAGGCATGGGCCGACGACACCGGCCGCCCCGTGAGCGAGTGGTACACCACGCGCATCGCCAGCATGGGCGCCGAGGGAGACGCCGCTGGCCGCGCCGATGGCCTGCTGGTCACCGGCGCCCCGGTGCAGTTCCAAATGGACGGGCAATACTTCCAGGGCAAGCTGGCGCCAAACCAGGCGTACACCTTGGGCCGATACGGCCGCATTCGGGTGACGATGGACGACGGCACCGAAATGATCGTACCGCTGGCCCAGGTTACGGAAGGCATCCCCGACCAAGTGCGGGAACGCTTCGGCAACATCGAGAGTGCCAAGGCCCTGTACCAAGCCGAGGAAGCACCGGCGCTGCTGGCGACCCACAGCACGAGCGTAGAAGGCTTGCAGGCCGCCCTAGACCTGGGCGGCATCCCGGCGCCGAGCGTGGCCATTACGAAAGCCGAGGGGGTGCCGAAGTACTACGGGAAGGTGGCCATGCTATTTGACACCGAAACCGTGGACCCGCTCAAAAACCCGGAGCACCTGCTAGTCGCCGGCGACGGATACACCGTCACGCAGCCGCGCCAGCAAGTGAAGGTGATCCCCGAAAAGGCCAGAGCCCTGGACGCCAGGCTGGCAAGATGGGGGGCGGGCAGACGAACTATAGAAGAACACTGGCAAAAACCCCAAAAATGGCCGGACCCAATAGAGAATTGGGTGGGCCAAGTAACTGGCATTGACGAGCCCCACCGGTGGAGGCGCGAGTACTTGGTGAGCCAACTTGGTTATGACGAGGCAACCGTGCGCGCCATGAAAAGCGGTGACCTGGCGGTAGCAGCTAACTGGTATGGCCCTGAATTTGAACAGTGGTACCGCCGCCAGCTGATGGATGCCACGGACGGACAGAAGTACGTGCTGACCAAGGGCGGCCTGGTCCCCTACACGATGGAAGCCGTACTCGACGTGATGAAGGCAAAGCGCGGAACAGCAAAAGCTGACATGAACGACGAAGGCTTAGGCCCGGCACGCGCAAAGACTCTAAAGCCAGTGCCCAAGATTGAGCAAGTGGTGCGGCAATCCGACCGCCTGGCCGACGATTCCGTGGTGACCCGGTATTTGACGGACCTAAGCATGGAAATCGACGATATCCAGCGCGAAATCAACGATGTTATGGGTTGGCACCCTTACCGAGGGCGAGGTGAGAAATGGAGGGACGACGCGCTAAAGATCGTGGTGCAAATGGCCAAAGGGGTGGCGCCGCAGACAGCCATTGAGCGCGCCGGCTTTGGTGGGCGCTTGTCGGCCAGCATAAAGACCGAGCTGGAGCAAGCCGCTCGCAAACTGGCCGAGGCACCCGTGCAGTACTTCGAGGCCAAGCCGTACCGCCCGGTGAAGCTGGACGAAGTGCGCGCCGTGGTGGCCCCGAACGATATGGACGCCGAACTGGTGGCCGCCCTGCAGGAGCGTGGGGTGAAGGTGTACCAGTACGACGCTGCCAACGAATCCGACCGCGCCCGCGTGATGACGCAGGCGGCCGAGGAGACGGGCGTACTATTCCAACGAGAGCAAACCGCGAAGGCGAAAATCATGTTCGACCGCACAGGCAAGGCCATGCTGCGGGCGCTCAAGAACCCAGACGCCAGCACCGCGCTGCACGAACTTGGCCACATCCTTCGCCGCGACCTGTACCGCGATGGCGGAATCAGCGCCCAGGAGCAGGCCGTGCTGGAGACATGGGCGGGCGTGAAGGATGGCAAATGGCACGAGGCCGCCGAGGAGAAATTCGCGCGCGCGTGGGAGCGCTACCTTCGAGAAGGAAAGGCCCCGGTGAAGGAGCTGCGCGGCCTATTCCAGCGCCTGAAGAACATGCTGCAGACGGTGTACGCCGAAATCACGGGCAGCGCCATAGACGTGGAAATCAGCCCCGAGGTCCGCGACATCTTCGACAACCTGCTAGGCAAAAAGGGATACGAGGAACGCGCCCGCCTGCAGGCCGAGGAGCAGGCCGCCGTGACGCAGCTGGCCCGGCAGCGCGACGAGCTGCTGGCGATCATGCCCGACGACCCGCGCCTGGACGTATTCGGCGACGTGTACGACGAGCCGCTGGCCAGTGCGATCCTGCGAGAATTTGGCAACGGCACCGACGACCCGCGCCTAGCCGCCGACGTGCTAATCGAGGCGCAAAACGCCGCCTATTGGGCCGACCTGCAGCGACAAGCCGACGAGGATTTTAGGGCCACCTACTTCGAGGACGCGCTGGAGTTCCGCCGATGGTACGGCAAAGGGGGCAACCGCGCCCGGTGGTACCGCGAAGGCAACAAGTACCGCAGTGACGCCCGCCCCAGCCAGCTCATCGGGTTCCTAGACGCCAGGCAGATGCCGCCACAGATTCTGGAGGCCGTGACGGACTGGGGCAGAAGATTCTTCAATGACCCCGATTATCTGGTGGACAGGGACAACCCGAACGCCACCGGCCAGCCCGTGCGACCGCGCACCCTGACCGAGATCATGGACGAGGGGGAAGTCATCCCGGCGCCCATTTACGACGCCTGGCTGGAATCTATCCGGCCGCCCGACTACGACGATACGCCGCTTTATCAAGACGGCGCTGCTACATTTTGGGAGGAAGTAGTAGGGAAGGCGCTAGCGCAAGCGAAAACCAACCCCGTGGCCGTTCGCACTGCAACCGTTCAAAGCTACTACACGCGCCCGGATAGCATTCGGGCCAAAGCTGACGGCACTGGCATACAGGTGCGCGAAGGAAAAAACTGGGTAACGCTGACCAAAGAGCAGGAGGAAATGGTCGCGGCTCAAGTCGGAATGACCCCACCTCCAGGGCATGCGGAGTACGTGGCAAGGATTCAGGGGGAGCAAAGAGGGGCACGACTTGCAAGAGAGCAGGAGCAACGCCGCAAAGCGGAAGCTGACCGTATTGGAAAGCTGACGACTCTACGAGATCGCTTAGCCGCAATCATAGCGGCTGGCGTGGATGAAAACGGGCGAAAGGTGGCGCCCAAAGTGATGCGAGAGGTGCAGTCCGACGTGGCCCGGCTCACGGCAGAGATTGACGAAGCGCAAAGGGCTGCCGACGACCAGGGCAACAACCCAAACGAGCCGAACGTACTGTACCAAAGTGGCCCGAGCGAGGCCGACCTGGCCCTGGTGGCCGCCAAGCGAATCGCCGAGGGTAACGCCGAGGAGACAGTGCTGAAGATTCTCAAACGAGACTTCAAGCAGAAACCCGGCCGGGCCGCCATCATCTACCGCCGCGCGCAGGAAGTGCTGGCCCGCCACGACATTGACCAGACGTACCGCGAAACGAGCAGCCGCGCGGCCGTGGCCGAGATGCTGGCCGAACGCCACCCGAACATCCCCAAAAGCCGGTACCCCATTGTCATCCGCGAGGCCCTGGCCACCGTAGGAGAGCAGGAGATGGCCGCCATTCGCGCGGCCGTAGATGCGCAATTCGACACGACCGTGCCCGACCGGGCCGCCCCGGTGGCCGAGGCCCTGCTGCGAGGCGACAAGGAGCGCGCCAAGGAGCTGGTGGCAAACACCGCCCAGGACGCCCGCCACCGCCAGCGAGTGCTGGCCGCTGCACGTGAGCAGGTGGCAACGGCCGTGGCCACCAACGAGTGGGGCGCCATGCCGAGCATGGACCACATCGCTGGCCTGCTGGAGAAGCGCCTGGACGTATCGCCCGCCCGCGCCCTGGAATTGACACGCGACGCCCTGGACCGCGCCGGCATTGACTACGAGGCCGAGCTACGCCGGCAATCGCAGCGATGGCTGGAGGCGGAGCTGGAGCCCGCAGTGGAAATGACCTGGCAGCTCATGGAGCAGGGCAACGACTTCGAGAGCGCGTACAGCATGATGCAGTTCGGCCGCCCCGCCCGCAAGGAAAGCGTACGCCTACGGATTCGGGAGCGCGAAGCCTGGCCGCAGATCGCGGAGGTGTTCGACCAGACCAGCAGCTACCGAGAGGTCCGCATGATGCTGGCCGAGCAATACCCCGAAATCCCCGCCTATCGGTACCGCGAGGTATTCACCGAGGCGCTGGCCGCCAATGGCATCGGGGTGGCCACGGCGCCCCTAGTGCGCGTAGACCCTATCACTAAACGCAAGGAGGTGGTGCCGGGCCAGATACGTGTAGTCATCGGCGCGAACGAGGTGGTGGTCCCGCAGTCAGTCATCAAGGACATGGAATTTTTCAAGGACCGGCACCCGGGCCTTGGCTCATTCTGGGATGAAGCGCGCTACGTGGAGCGCATGACCAACCGCAACGAGGCCGCGTACAAGTGGCTAGTGGAGCACCGAGAGGAAGCCGCCACCAACCTGACCAAGGACATGGTGAGATGGCGCGAGGAGCTGCAGCGGGTGTACGGCAAGCACGCCAAGGACCGCGAGTTTAGGGAGCTGGTGATGGACTGGGTGGAGAACAAGCAGGCCAGGGAGGACGGGCTGCTCACCGAGGGCGTGGAGTTCAAGGGCCAGATCATCGAGGACATTCGCGAGCTGATCAGGCGCCAGCGCCCGAACGACTGGCAGGACATCGAGCGCATAGCCGAGTGGCACCGGGCGACGTACGACCTGCTGCTCGACAAGCAGAACGAGGTCCGCCGCATGTTTGGCTTGGGCGAAATCCCGCGCCGCGCCGACTATATGGCGCACATCATGGAGGAGGCGACCGCGCTGCAAAAAATCCTACAGATGCAGGACGACCACAGCGCTGGCCCCGGCGCCTGGCGACCCACAAGCGCCCGGCGAAAGTCGCCATTCAATCGCCACGCCCTGCAGCGCAAGGGGCAGCGCAGCCGACGCGATAGTCTGGCGAACACTGAGGATTACATCGAGAGCGCCCTGCGGACCATTCACCTGACGGCGCCGGCGATTCGACGCCGCACCCTGGCCAAGGTGCTGGCCGACAATGACCAGCATGCGGCATTCGGCGACGTGGTGCAGTATTGGCAGAATCAGGCAAATAGACTGACGAACCAACAGGTGGAAGGTGCGGACGGAATCCCGCGCGTTTTGAACGGTTGGGTGGCGCGTTCGATCATCGAGGCCATACGCTGGACCAGCAAGCGCACCGCCCTGAATGGACTGGTGGGCAACCTACGGACCGCCGTCATGCAGACCGGGAGCCTGCCGCAGGTGACCGCCATCGCTGGCCCGAAGAACGTAGCCGCTGCCGCCGTGGTACGGATGCAGGTGGCCAGGGGCCTCACTCCCGACCCCGTAATGGCAAGCGCATTTATGACCAGGCGCTACGCCTACAAAGGACGCCTAGCCCGAAGCGGGTGGGACCGTGCCATTGAAATCGGCGCTAAGCCGATGGAGATCATCGAAAAGGCAGTAGCTGAACACGTCTGGACATCCTTCCACGTGCAAGCTATCAGGCTAGGGCGACCGAACGAGGCCGCCGTGAAGTACGCCGACCGCATGACGAACCGCGCCCTGGCCGGCCGCGCCATCGGAGAAAAGCCTGCAGTGTTCGACACCGATTACGGCAAGGTGCTGCTGCAGTTCCAGCTGGAAGTGAATAACATGGTGCTGCTGGCGCGGCATGATGCAACTTGGAACGAGCTACTAGGCAGGGAGGCCACCGCCGCCGAGAAGTGGCGCCGGGCCGCCATTTACACCGTCAGCGCCTATATCGCAAACAGCCTGTACTACGAGGCATTCAGCGACCGCCCGCTACCGGACCCCATAGACCTCAGCATGGACGTGGTGGGCATCGCCGCCGACAACAAAGACAAGGCCGCGAAGGACCGAGCTGCGAAGATGGTGGGCCGCGTGGCCGGCGAAATCATCAGCTCAGTGCCGGGTGGCACGATGGCCGTGGGCATATTTTTCGACGAGTACGCCGACATCGGTGGCACGGGCATGACGCGCGAGGAGCTGCTAGGGCGGACGCCGGCCGGCATGTACGCCGGCACGCTCCCCACCAGCAGCGCGCTGAGGAACGCCACCAAGGGCAGCACCATGACAGAACTAGGCTGGAACCTGACGACCACGCTAGGCCTGCCATTCGGTGGGCGCCAGCTCAACAAGACGAGCACGGCCGTGGAGGCCCTGGCCAACGGTGGCACTGTCACCGACCGCCAAGGCCGGCCGCGCTACACGATAGACGAATGGGTGGACGAGGCCCGCGCTCTGCTCTTTGGGCCGAACGCGACGAAAGCCGCACAACGATACTACGACCAGAAAGCCGGAGGCAAAGACTAACCCAATGAACCAAGAATGACGAACCCCGAAATGGCCCTGCTTCGAAAGGGCTACCTAAACCGCATCGCCGTGGTAGGCGACTCGACAGCCAGTAGCACTGGCACCCCATTCATCCCGCTGCTGAAGCGCTGCCTGGCCGCCCTGGGATATGACGCCGATTTTATCGGCGCCCAGAACCCCACAGTTACGGCACTTTCTAACGTGGTGGGCCGCGATGACGAACGATCCGCGTACGGCGGGCAAGCCCCCCAAGCCGTAGCCGCCAGTCTGACCAACGACCTGCCGGCCGTGATCGCCGCCAACGGCGCCCCCGACGTGGTGATCGTGGCGGGGAACTACAACGGCACCGGCACCCTAGAGGCGCAGACCGCCAACTGGGTGACCCTGTACAACACCATCCGCCAGCTTTGCACCGTCTCATCGGCCAACGCCATCCCGAGCCGGCCGTGGATTGTGAGCTTAGGGCGCGCTCTGCAAAATGGCGCGTTCGATGGCCCCCAGGAGACGAACAATCAAGCGCAGTATCTGGCGCACCACAGCATCCGCACGACTCTAATGGCCGGAGGCCAGGACCCCCGCATGATCATGGCGCCCCTGTACACGTACAGCAGCTGGCCGCCCGATGACCGCCAGACGACCGATAATACGCACCCCGCCGACCAGATGGCCGCGTACCAAGCCATCACGGCCGCGTCTGCCCTGACGGGCGTGGCCGCCAAGGAGATCGAGGAGCTGGTGGAGGGACCGGTGGGCCTGATCAATGGCCCCGGTGGCACGGGCGCACTTTGGTGTGTGGCATCGCAGACCGGCACGGCCAGCATCGAGATCGCCGCCTATGACCGGTATGGCCGACTCGGCGGCCGAGGCACCGGCAACGCCAACACGACGGGAACGTTCACCCTGACCGGTATCAACACGACGGGCAACACCATAAAGGCCCTGATGCAAGCGGCCGGGTTCTTCGAGGCGAGCATGGTCCGCTACCGCCTGCTGGCCGTTGCAGGCCAGGCCATCATCGCATGGCCTGGTGGCGCCGTGGATGGCAGCGCCATTCAAGTAGCCGCGCCCAACCCGGCACCCGACAAGTACGCCGTGGGCGACTACCGCGGCCACACCGCCGCCGCCCAGCGACCTGAAGTCTGGTTCGGCTAATTGTGCCCCCTATCCCGTGCCCCCTATCCGCAACCGGAAGGGGGCGCGGGAGGCTAAGTCGAACCGCTGCAGCCGCCCCGTTTGAACCCACGAGTACGTACGGCCGTACCATGACACTGTAGGGGTCACAGGTTCAAATCCTGTACCGCCCACCATTTTTTCCCTTTAGATTCTGCGCCAAGATTGGCGTGTGAATTGGCGTTCGAGTAACGTCTCTCCCATGACCCTCGACGACACCCAACGCGCGTGGCGTACCAACAACGAGGTGAACCTGCCCCCGCTGACCCCACCGAGTAAGCACGAAAACGCCCCACCGGCCGCGTGGCCAGCAGGGCGTGATTCCGGGCAACCCCTTACAACTTAGGACCCGAATTCAGGGCGCAGCACCAGCACGGAGTGCGGTTCGCTCACCACTTGATGGAAAGACTTGCTCCCCAGCGTCAGGCGGGCAAAGAATCCGTGCCCTTGCGCCCCCATGATGAGCAGGTCGGCCCCGGTTTCGTCCATCACTTTGCGGATCGCTTTATTGGTGTGTCCTTCCACAATGCGCGACTCGAAGCGTGCATTGAGCGGCGCCAGCTTCTCGCAAATGGCTTGGTTGCGGGCTTCCAGTTGCTCCTCCACCCAATTCGCGCCAAGGTTCTTGCGGTCTTCAATCCCCTCGGTCATCAGCTTGGCCACTTCATCCGAAAGTTCGTTGACCGTCAGCACGATCAGGTGTTCGATGCCCTGCGGGGCCAATTCGGCCAGGAGATCCACACACGCATCGCAATACGGCGAGTGGTCGCTGGCGAAAACGACCTTCAGCTTCTTGTCAGCCGGGATTTCGCCCTTCACGATGAGCAGGCTTTGGTGCGCCCCATTCAGGAGCCCCTTGGCCACACTGCCGAAGAATAGGGAACCGAAGTAGCCCTTGGAGGTGGTGCGGGCGACGATGAGATCGCAGCCTTCTTGATCGGCGTGTTGGATCAGCTTCAGAGGCGCATCGCCATGCTTGACGAGGGTGCGCGCGGGGACGCGGGCTTCAGCAAACTTGGAGGCGGCTAGGTCGAGGGCCGCTGCGGCGACCCGTTCCTTTTCCTTGTACATCAGCGAGAGCGGGTGCGAATCGCCGACTTGCGGGAATGTGCCATCCGGCAGGACCGACTCGATGACGTGCACAAGGTCCAGTTCTGCGTCCGGGAACTTCAGATTTAGGATCATGGGGATCGCCGGCGGAAAGGCGTCCCCTGTGTCAATACCTAGTAATATCCTCACATCCTCAGTATACAGGTGAAAATTGGGGCGATTTGGAAGGCGCCTCGCGGGGCCCGCGACTTTTTTGGCCTGCGGGTACTTTCCCATTTCTGCTGACGTCGTCCCCGTCCTGACTTGCGGGATTTTCAGCTCAAAAACACTCCATGCGGGCCTAGAAATCAATCCGTACTTTTATGTCATGATTTACGGCATGTCTTCTTCCGGTGTGACGCCCGCTCCCGGCCCGACCCACATCGCCCCCGGTTGCTGCGGCCTGCTGCAGCTGTGCCAGCCCGGCTTTGTCGCCATCAACACCATCCACTGCCAGCCGCAGTACGTGGACCGCTTCCGCGACCTCTTCGGCTCGCGCGCGCACGCCATTGACCGCATCCCGGGGTTCCTGGGGATGTACGTGCTGGAGCCCAAAGCCGAAGGCGAGGCTTACCTGGTAGTGAGCCACTGGGTGAACGAGGCGGCTTTTGACAGCTGGACGGGCTCGGAAGAGTTCCTGGAAGGGCACCGCCGCGCCTTCGAGGACATGCGCCTGGCCAAGGAGCGAGGTGAGGAACCCCCGATGAAGTCGGAGTTCCGCACCTATTCGCTCCTTACCACATAAGGCTTCGGCTTACTTGGCTCGCGAGAGCCAGTTCACGTCCACCCCAGCCCCCATCAGCAGCTCCTGCAGTTGCCCAACGTGGATGCCCAGGTGGCGCAGGTTGAGGAACTGGTGCTCCAGCTTGGTAAAGCCGGGGTACCAATGGTAGCCGCTCTCGGGGGCCTCCAGGTCCAGGGCTTCCACCCGCGCGGGGAGCCCCGCCATCACCTCGTCAATATAGGCCAACACCTCATCGGCGGTCAGCGTGCGCGGCTGCACGCCGTCCTTGGGCTCCGCCCACAGGTTGGTGGCTTCTTCTTGGTAGTGCGGCGGATCGGTGAAGTCCGCTTCTGTTTGCGCCAGGTACAGGTCGGTGTAGTACGTGGCGTGATAGGCGATGCGCCAGAACTGGCGCGGCCGCATGCCGGCCGTCTTTTCCCACAGGTCGGCGGGGCATCGTTCCACACTTTGGCGCAGCATGGCCAGGGTGCCGAGATATTGCGCGGTCAGCGCAGCCTTGGTAGACATAAGTCTATGTATACCACGCGGTTACGCCAATTCGCCATCTAGGAACATGCGAATCTGCTCGGCCTGGGTGCGCGTGAGCGTCGGCACCGCCGCGATTTCCTCCACCGTGGCGCGGCGGATGCCCTCCACACTGCCGAAGGTGCGCAGTAGCATGCGCCGCCGCTTGGGGCCGATTCCCGGAATCTCGTCAAGCAGGCTTCCGTGCATCCGCTTATCGCGCACTTTGCGGTGGAAAGTCAGCGCAAATCGGTGCGCCTCATCTCTCAGGCGCCGCAGCAGCAATAGCCCCGGCGAGGTGAGGGGGAGCTCAATCTCCTTGAAGGCGTAGGTGCCGTCCTCGTTCGGCACCGGTACGTAGATCAGCTCCATGCGTTTGGCCAGGCCCACCATCGGCACTTGGATCTCCAGCTTGTCGCGCGCTTCCAGCGCCGCGCCTAGTTGCCCTTTGCCCCCATCAATCATGATGAGATCGGGGAGCTTAAGAAACTTCGGATCTTCATCAAGATACCGGCGCAACCTACGCATAATGACTTCGTTCATCATCGCAAAGTCGTTCGGGCTCTCCGGGTGCCATTTAATCTGAAAACGTCGGTACTCTTGCTTATTCGGTTCTCCGTTTTCCGTCACCACCATGGATCCCACCGGGGACGTGCCCTGAATGTTAGAAATATCGTAACCTTCTATGCGCATGGGCAGGGTGGGGAGTTCTAAGACTTCGGCCAGTTGCGTCATGGCTTGTTCGGCCCATGCTTCCTTCTCTTCCAGCTCCATCGCAAAGGTGCGCAGGGCCTGCTCGGCGTTGTCCATCGCCAGTTCCACCAGGCGGAGCCCCTCGCCGCCGTTCGGCACATCCACACTCACGGCTGCACCCCGGCGTTGGCGCAGCCATTGCTGGACAATCTGCCGCTCTTCAATCTCCACGGGCAGCAACACCTCGCGCGGGATCTCCGGCGCGTCTGTATAGTATTGCTTCACAAACTCCTGCACAGCCTCGGTCGGTGAGCTGTCTTTGCTGCCGTCCAGCATGAACTGGCGCTGCCCAATCAGGCGACCGCCCCGGATGTAAAGCATCTGCACGGCCGCGCCCCGGTCGTCCTTCACCACCGCCACCACGTCGCGGTCCCCGCCGTCCTCGCTCAGCACCTTTTGCCGCTCGCGGATGTGCTCCATCTTCTGGATTTGATCGCGCAGCGTGGCGGCCCGCTCGAAGTTCAGGTCCTCGGCGCATTGCTCCATCTCGGCCTTCAGCTCGTCAATAATTTGCAAGTCCTTTCCTTGCAAAAAACTACGAACCTTTGCAATCACTTGCCGGTATTCTTGCTGGGTAACTAAACCGGCGCAAGGGGCTAAGCATTGCTGCATATGGTAATAGAGGCAGGGGCGCTGCTCGGCCTCGCCACTCCAGCTCTTTCCGCAGGGGATAAGTGGGAAGGCTTTGTGCAAAATCTGTAAGGTTTCTCGCACCGCCCATGCGTTTGTGTAGGGGCCAAACGATTCTCCCCAACCTTTGCGCGGATTTCTTGTAAACATCACGCGCGGGAATTTCTCTTTGGTGATGGCGATGAAGGGGTAACTCTTGTCATCGCGCATCCTTACGTTAAAGGGTGGGCGGTGCTCCTTGATTAAATTGCACTCAAGGACGAGGGCCTCCACCTCGGTGTCCACCACGATCCATTCGATGTCCCGCACCCGGTACACCAGCCGCTCAATCCGAGCGGTGTGTTGCGCACTCTTGCGGAAGTAGCTGCGCACCCGGTTTCGCAGATTGATCGCCTTGCCCACGTACAGCACGTTCTGCTGCTCATCGCGGTAGATGTAGCAGCCAGGGCGCGTCGGCAGGGCCTTCAGGCGCTCCGTCATGTGGTCCGTGAGGGCCGGGAGGGGCATGGATACAAAGTTCTACCGGTTTTTGCCCTCCGGCGTGCGCGGGCCCCACGCCGCCAGCACGAAAAAACGCCCCCACTCCGCGTAGGGATGGAGGCGTCTGCGACCCGATTGCCGAGCCTTACTGGCCTTGATTCAGGCGCTTTTCCAGCGCATCGAGTTCCGAATCCACGGCCGATTCGTCTACCGGCGTGGCGTTCTCCACGGTCTCGGTGCTCATCGGCGCGCCCAGGCCCATCTTCTCTTCCAGCTTCCGGAGTTCCTCGTCCGCGGCAAAGTCCATGGCTTGGTCTTCCATCTGCATCATCTTGCCGCTCAGGCTGCCGGCCATCATCTCGTTGCGAGCGGAGGCTTCGGCTTGCTTGTCCGCAATGCGATCGCGGGCGGCCGCAAAGGAGCCTTCGTATTCGTTCTCGAACGTCAGGCCGCTCAGCGTCTTGCCAATGGCATCTTGAATCTGGGCTTGCTTCCACTGCGCCTTCAGGGCCAGGGCCTCGGCCGTCTTGCGGCGGACCTCTTCTTCCTGGCGCTTGATGGCCACCTTCACCTGTTCCACCGTCTCGCTGGCGGCGGCCAGGGTCGGCTTCAGGCTTTCAATCGTGGCGTCCACGTTGGCCTTCTCGCGCAGGAACTGGCGGGCCAGGTCGCGGTTGCCGTTCTTGAGGGCGGTCGCGGCTTGGCTTTCCAGTTGCGCGCTCTTGGCCACCGACTCGTCGAACATCCTTTGCAGGCGGTTGCGCTGCGTGATGGCTTGCACGGCCTTTTCTCGGTTGCCCGAGAGTGCCGACTGCATATCACGCTTGGCCTGATCCAGCATCAGCTCGGGATCTTCCAAATTGTCCATTCCGCGGTGGAAAACTGCGCGGAGCCAGGCAAAGAATCGCTTCATTCTGTGAGTCGCCTCAAAAAAGGTTTACGGAGGATACCTCTGGGGTCCGGGCCTTCTGTCCACCTGGCGTTCCGGTCCTGCCTCGCGCGGCCCGTGGCAGGGGCGGCAAATGTCCCCATTGGGGGTTGCGGAAGTCTAGGCCCCTCCGATGGCGTCGGTATACTCCGACCCGATATTGCCCTGCCTTGCCATGCGGTGAGAATGGGCGTTTGAAGGCAAATTCTTATGGCGAGCGTTGGTACCGTCGTCCAAATCACCGGTCCGGTTGTGGACTGTCGATTCCCGAATGAGTCGCTTCCGGCTCTCATGAACGCGATTACCGTGGTGGACGCCGAGCGCGGCATTAACCTCACGGCTGAAGTCGCTCAGCACCTTGGTGACGATACGGTTCGGTGCGTCGCTCTGTCCAGCACCGACGGTCTGGTGCGCGGCATGGCCGCCACCGATACGGGGTCGCCGATCACCGTGCCGGTGGGCGAAGCCACCCTGGGCCGCGTGTTCAACCTGCTGGGCAACCCGATTGACAACGGCGGTGACGTGAACACCACGGACCGCATGCCGATCCACCGCGAACCACCGACTTTTGAAGAGCAAAGCGTGAGCGTCGAACTGCTCCCCACCGGTCTCAAGGTTGTTGACCTCCTCATTCCGTTCAACAAGGGTGGGAAGATTGGTCTCTTCGGAGGTGCCGGTCTGGGCAAGACGGTTCTCATCCAAGAACTCATCCGCAACATCGCGGTCGAAGCTTCGGGCGTGTCGGTGTTCGCCGGCGTGGGTGAGCGCACCCGCGAAGGGAACGACCTCTGGCTCGAAATGTCGGAAGCCACCTTTAAGGACACCGACGGCACAGAAAAGCGCGTTATCGACAAGACCGCCATGGTCTTTGGTCAGATGAACGAGCCGCCGGGCGCCCGTCTCCGCGTGGCCCTGACGGCCCTGACGATGGCCGAATACTTCCGCGACGTGCAGGGTAGCGACGTGCTGATCTTCGTGGACAACATTTTCCGCTTCGTGCAGGCGGGTTCCGAGGTGTCGGCCCTTCTCGGCCGTATGCCGAGCGCCGTGGGCTACCAGCCCACCCTCGCCACCGAAATGGGCTTCCTGCAAGAGCGAATCACCTCCACCAACAAGGGTTCGGTGACCTCGGTGCAGGCCGTGTACGTCCCGGCGGACGACCCGACCGACCCCGCTCCGGCCACCACGTTTAGCCACCTGGACGCTTACGTGTATCTGGAACGATCCATCGCCTCCAAGGGCCTTTACCCGGCCGTGGACCCGCTGGCTTCGACCTCCAAGAACCTGGACCCGCGCATTGTGGGCGAAGAGCACTACCGCGTGGCCCGCGCCGTGCAGCAAACCCTGCAGCGCTACAAGGAACTGCAAGACATCATCGCGATCCTCGGGATTGACGAACTCAGCGACGACGACAAGGTGCTGGTGGGCCGCGCCCGCAAGATCGAGCGCTTCTTTAGCCAGCCGTTCTTCGTGGCCGAGCAGTTCACGGGTAACGCCGGTCGCTTCGTGTCCATCCAGGATACGGTGGCCGCGTTCGCCGAACTGGTGGATGGCAAGCTGGACGACATTCCGGAACAGGCCTTCCTCTACTGCGGGAACCTGGACGACGTCCGCGAAAAGGCTCGCAAGCTCCAGGCCGTCTAAGGCACCGGGGGTACCAACGAAGAAACGACCTCGCCCGTGCGGCGGGGTCGTTTTGCTTTAAGCGGCGACTTTTGTCTTCGCTGGAAACCGCTCTCGATCAAGCCAGAGGCTGGTAAGAGTGGTCGCAATTGTGAGTGAGCTGATCACTGCTAAATCGTTCTGTAGAAAGTCTGGACCCAAGTTCCCTTTGCTGGCCGAATCCAAAACGAAAATGACAGAGGATAATGTAAAGAAGAATGCAGGGATTTGAGGCCAAGTTCTCAATCCTTTGCGAGAGTAGACACCCAACGGAATCAAGCAAAGCAAACCTATACCGGTCCAAAACATAAGATTGGCCGGCTGCAAGATGTAGCTCCCGCCGCCTGTCCAGCGCCATAGAAACCAGCAGGCCTCTCCCACGAGAATCTGGATCGGGACATGGCTGAGGAGTGGCGTCGATTTGCTCATTGTCCTACTTGAACCACTTAGCTGGATCGCAAAAAGTGCCTCGGCCGCCGGGTACCTTCTCGGCCTTGAAGTCAACCCAGTGTGAGGTGAGAGAACCGCTATCAGTTACGCGAAAATGCGAACCCCAAACGCCAACAGGATTTGGTGGACACCGTGAAGCTTCGTACGAATGGTGCATGACCATAACAACCGCGTTCGGATCGCCGCTGCTCCAGAGGGTCATCTCACCTCGAAAAATGTCTCGGAAGTGAATAACACTGTCAAAGAACTTTGTTTCGCCGAAGAAGTATTTGTGCTGCGGATTAGCTGGCGTGCTGAGACCCCATAGTCGCACGGCATTTCCCATTCCAGTTTTGTAAGGGTCGTGCTGATGAGCGAATAGTCGTTGTAATGATTCAGTTCTTGCAAATGCAGACTGATGCGGGAACTCATTCAGGTCATGGTCAATTCTGTAAAGCTCTCCTGCCGCGTAGATCTGACGGAGATTTGCCGCCGCAGGAGCAGCGTATGCTGCTTTCTTACTTTTTTGGATCGATGGAAACAAGAGGGCTGTAAGAATAGCGACGATAGCGATGGCAGTCAAAAGCTCGGCCACGGAAAAGCCGCAGTTGCATCTCTCTCGGTGTCCACAACTTTGTGAAGTCACAAGCAGGTGTCCTTTGGCCATAAACTACGAGACTCGGTTACAGAACCACGGAAAGCGCTCAGGCCACGAAGCCGAGACAGGCGGCAATCATGAGCACTTTCGCGTCACCCATGCGTCCATTTTGTTCTCGCACCCCCCGCGCTGTCAAGCCCATTGCGAAAAAAAGTATATAGTTGCGCCGCAAACTATCCGGAATGCGGTGCATCCCGCCCGACCCGCAACCGGATGTCAAGCTCCGGGTACGCCTTCAGCAGCCGCACTTTCATCGCGTAGCCCCCGGCGCTTAGGGCCGTGGCCAGGGCGTCCGTCGTCGTCGCATCCAGGCCAATCACGGTCGCCATCACCCGCTGGATGCTCCCCAGTCCGGTGCGCAGGTCCACCACGTGCGAATATCGCCGCCCGCCCACCTCAATAAACTGTTCCGTATCCCCGCTCGTGCTCACGCCGCAGTTGTGCAGTTGCACACTCTCACCGGTGGTGGTCAGCAGCACCCGCCAGCCCGCTTCTCCGGGCGGGGCATCGCCCAGGGCGATATCGCCCCCCATCTCCACCAGGCAGGCCGGTGCCCCCGCATTCCGCATCGCCTGCACCGCCGCATCGCAGGCGTACCCCTTCGCAATCCCCCCGAAGTCCAGCCGCACCCCCGGCCGGATGATCTCCACCGTGCCCGCGTCGGGCTCAATGATGACCGCCTCCATGCCCACGTTGCGCCGCGCCGCCTGCACCGCCTCGTGGGTGGGCAGCACGCCCGTGCGCCGGGATTCGCGCCACAGGCGCACCAGCGGCCCCGCCGTCACATCAAACAGCCCGCCCGAGTGGAAGTGGAACTGCTCGCTCCGTAGCAATAAGTTCATCAGGGTCGGGCTCACGCGCACCGGCCCTTGCCTCGCTCGGTCGCATAGGCGCATGGCTTCGCTGTCCGGGCGGTAGTCGCTGGCGATGGCCTCAATCCGGGCGATTTCATCAAACGCAGCCTGCGCCGCGCGCTCGGCGGCGGCTCGGTCGGGCGCGTACAATGAAACATCGACGCGAACGCCCATATGAGCCTGGGTAAAGTCGTACCGGGACATGTTCAATGGGGAACTCCCAATCGTTAAGTAAGCAATGATCGCTGCGTACATCGCTCTCGCCCTCCCTATTGTAACGCCGATGCCCGAGTCGTATACCGAACGCCTACCCGACCACCTCGTTGAGTTCAAGATGATCTACGTCCCCGCGGGGAAGGTCAACATTCGGGGCAAAGAGGTCGAAGTCAAGGCGTTCTACATCTCGGAAACCGAAGTCACGTGGGATCTGTACGACGTCTATTACCTGCGCTTGGACATGACGCCCGAGCAGCGAGAAGCCAACCACGACGCCGCCAGCCGCCCGAGCCGCCCCTACGGCGCGGTGGACCGAGGCTACGGCCACAAGGGTTACCCCGCCATTGGCGTGGCCGCCCCGGCCAGTGAAGTTTTCTGCAAGTGGCTGGAAGGGAAGTTCAACCGCCCCTACCGCATCCCCAACGAAGCCGAGTGGGAGTATGCCGCGCGCGCCAACGCCCCCCTGCCGGAGAAGTGGGATGACTACGCCGTGTTCTGGGATACCAGCGAGGACAAAACCGAGGCCGTGAAGAGCAAGAAGCCGAACGCCTGGGGCCTCTTCGACATGATCGGCAACGCCAGCGAATGGGTGAAGAGCCTGGATGACCCGAGCGTGATGACCACCGCCGGCGGCCACTTTAACTACGAAGGACCGGATCTCGGCCCCTCCCTCCGCGAGCCCTACACCATCAAGTGGCAGGACCGCGACCCGCAAGTCCCCAAGAGCCGCTGGTGGCTCTCGGACGGACCCCAAGTCGGATTTCGAATCGTCGTCAGTGCAGACCAAGTCAACTTAGAACAATAAGCCCATGGAAGATCTCGCGTTATCTCGTCGCTCTTTTCTCGCTGCCACCAGTGCGGTGGCCATGACTGCCCTCGGAGCGGGTACCTTCGCCAATGTGATGGGACAAGACCGACTGCGCGTGGGCGTGGTAGGGTGCGGCGGCCGGGGAACGGGCGCCGCATTTGACTGTTTGAATGCCGATCCGGCCGTGACCGTGGTGGCCCTCGGCGATATGTTTGCCGACCGCGCCGCTGGCGCGCGCAAGTCGCTGACCGACAACTTTAAGGAGCGCGTTCAGATCACCGATGACCACGTGTTCACCGGTTTTGATGCCTATAAAGGCGTGCTGGCCAGCGACATTGACCTGGTCATCCTCGCCACTCCCCCGGGCTTCCGCCCCTATCACTTCGAAGCCGCCATCAACGCGGGCAAGCACGTGTTTATGGAAAAGCCGGTGGCCACCGATGCCCCGGGCGTCCGCCGCGTGATTGCCGCCGCCCAGGCCGCCAAGGCCAAGAATCTGAGCGTGGTGGCCGGGACGCAGCGCCGCCACGAAACCGCCTACAACGAGGTGATGAAGCGCATCCACGACGGCGCGATCGGCGACATTGTCAGCGCCAGCTGCTACTGGAACCAGGGTTCGCTGTGGTCTGTGCCGCGCCAAGAAGGCTGGAGCGACGTGGAATGGCAGCTCAAGAACTGGCTCTACTTCACCTACCTCAGCGGTGACCACATCTGCGAGCAGCACATCCACAACATCGACGTAGTCAACTGGGCGAAGAAGGCGCACCCGGTGAAGGCCGTGGCCCTGGGCGGTCGCGAAGTCCGCAAGGCCGAGGTTTACGGGCACATCTTCGACCACTTTGCCGTGGAGTTCGAATACGAAGACGGCTGTCTCATGCACAGCTACTGCCGCCAAATTGACGGCTGCGCCAACAACGTGAGCGAGCGACTGGTCGGCACCAAGGGACGCGCCAACCCCGCGAACCGCATCTTCGGGGAGAACGAGTACCGCTTCAGCGGCGAGAATCTCAACCCGTACATGCTGGAGCACCGCCACCTCATCGAGAGCATTCGCGGTACCCGCGCCTACCTCAACGAAGGCGAGCAAGTGGCGCACAGCACCCTCACCGCTATCATGGGACGCATGGCCGCCTACACCGGCACCAGCGTGACGTGGGATGCGGCGATGGCAAGCGAAGAGACGCTGATGCCGGCAGATCTGGCCTTCGGCAGCCGAACGGTGCCGGCCGTGGCCGTGCCGGGCGTAACCAAGCTGGTCTAAGCCATGAGCATGGATCGACGTGACTTCATCCGGTCGGGGCTTGCCGTAGGGGCAGGCCTGGCCGGCGGCTTGGCCGTTGCCAAGGAGACGATGACCTTGAACTTTGACGATTCCACTCCGTTCAACTGCGACTTTGCGCCGCATTTCGGCATGTTTGGCAATCACGCGGGCAACAACCCGATTGATGAGCTGAAGTTCATGCACGACCACGGCTTCCGCTCGCTGGAAGACAACGGCATGAAGGGCCGGTCGGTGGAGCAGCAAGAGGCCATCGCCAAAGAAATGGCCCGCCTGGGCATGCGCATGGGCGTCTTTGTGGTGAACCCCAGCACGGCTTGGGAAACTTCCCTCGCCAGTGGCCGCCAGGAGATGATCGACAAGTTCCTGGACGAAGTCCGCACCTCCGTGGACATCGCCAAGCGCGTCAACGCAAAGTGGATGACCGTGGTGTGCGGCACCATAGACCCGCGCCAAAACATCGCCTACAACACGGCGCATGTGGTGGAGTGCCTGCGCCGCGCCAGCGAAATCTTTGAGCCGCACGGCTTGGTGATGGTGCTGGAGCCGCTGAACTTCCGTGACCACCCCAACCTGTTCCTGAGCGAAATCCCGCAGGCGTACCAAGTGTGCCGCGCGGTGAACAGCCCGGCCTGCAAGATCCTGTTTGATATCTATCACCAGCAGATCCAGGAAGGGAACCTCATCCCGAACATGGACGCCGCTTGGAGCGAAATTGCGTACTTCCAGATTGGCGACAATCCGGGCCGCCGCGAGCCCACCACCGGCGAAATCAACTACGGCAATGTGTTCAAGCACATCCGTAGCATGGGTTTCACCGGCATTTACGGCATGGAGCACGGCAAGTCGCAGGGCGGGAAGGAGGGCGAAATCGCGCTCATCAACGCCTACCGCTCGGTGGACGCCCCTCAGTAAGTCGCGAGCCTCTCGCGAAAGCAAAACCCCCGAACCTGGTCGCCAGGTCTCGGGGGTTTTCTCTTGTCTGTGGCTCGCGCTTAGAGCGGTCCACGCAGGCGGCGGGTGCCGCTACGGCTGGTAATCACGTCCGGGCGGGCCGGCTGGCTGAGCGAGGCTTCCAGCAGGTAGTTCTTGCGGAAGACCAGGGCTTGAATCAAGAGGAACTCAAGCTGCGCCGCATCCTTTACGGAGGCGAGGTCGTACTCCCGCACGGTTTGGCCCACCAGGTCGTTCATCCGCCCCAAGTTGCCGGTGTTCACCTTGCGGTCCATAAGCGTGGCGAGGCCTGCTTCGGTGCGGAACACGTCGCCCACGCGACCGGTCATCGTCGTACCATTCACATCCACTCGGATCACATCGTCCGCCGGGTAGTACATCGCCTTGGCCGTCTTGAGTTGGGCTACGCGGAAGGCCTCGCTGATTCGCCCCGCGCGCTGGAAGGCGGCAATCAGCTGCTTATCTTCAATAATCTGCTGGTTGGCCTCGGGGCCAATGCGGGTCGCGCCCGATTCCAGGTCCGCCGCCATCAGCAGTCCGTTATCGGTCACGTCCAGACCAAACTTACGGAAGTGGGTGCGGAACTCCTCCGGGTCCTCCTGCTTCATGCGCAGCATCACTTGGCCGAGACTGTGCCCGCCCTCCTTGAGGGTCGCAAACTGGATGAGGCCGACCGAGACGAAGCCCGTGTCGTAGGTGTTCACCGAATCAAAGCCCCCTTCGAGCATCGATACGGCGGCAAAAACGTTCTGTTCGGTCTTGTTGAGCCCGGCTTTCTGGAAGAGGCCCTGGAGCTCGCGCTCCGGCAGCGTCTTCACGCGCTGACCCATGCTTTGCACCCCTTGCGGCCACCGGAAGTACGCAAACGTCTTGCGCATCGGCACGTGAGTGTTGTAGGTCAGCTTCATGCCGTCCGGGAACGTGAGCGTGTGTTGCTCGGGCCGGGCGGGCGCGGCAAAGGCGGGCGGGTTTCCGGCCAGGTTCACCAAATCAGCCGGGCACGGGCCGGGGTTCGGCACGCGCACGGCGGGGGCGGGCTGGCGGTTGCGCTGGGCGGCTTGCACGGCGGCCTGCGCGTAATCCCACTCAATGCGGGCGTTGATCCAGTTGGTCCAGACGGTCTCGCGCTGCGAGTTGGCACTCAGCGGAGAACCGGGATCGCCCTTGGCCAAGCCCCGAGCTTTGTTGTAGTTCCACAGCCACTGGCTGCCCTCGACGGTTTGGCGAACGGAGAATTCGCGGCCGTTTTCGTTCAGGAGTTGGACTTGGACACGTCCCGGCGCACTCCAGTAAGAGCGGAGCGCACGGATCTCATCGGCGGAGAAATTCGAATCGTGCATTGCGGTTCGAGACTCGCTGAAACCGGGAGTCGCCAACACGGCCACCAATGCCCACGCGCTTCGCCATTCCATGGGCTCTATTGTTGCCCAAAATGTCGGCAAAATTTAGCGCATTCGCGCAGCTTTTAGCCGAACCATAGCGCGATTCAGCGCTTCGGTGGCTTGTTCGGGCGTCATGTCCACTTCTTCGCCTCGCAGCGCGCGGCGGGCCTTGTCCAATTCGGCCTCGGCCTTCTCGACGGAAATCTCGGTGCTGATCTCGGCGTCTTCGGCCAGGATGATGGCGCGCTCGCCGCTGATTTCCATAAAGCCGCCCATCGTGGCGACGAACGTGCGTTGACCGTTCTTGTCTTCGTATTCCACCAGACCCGGCTTAAGGGCAACAATCTGGGGTTCGTGGCCGGCCATCACGCCGAGATAGCCTTCCACGCCCGGGGCAATCACACTCGTGACTTGGTCATCAAAGACCGTGCGTTCGGGCGAAACCACCGAAAGCTGAAACGGGCGCGGCATAACTCTCACATTTTACTCGCAAGATCAGGCCCGGGGCCGGACCCACGCCCTGAGCGGCCCGACCTGCCTAGTGCGAGGCAGCGCGAGCTTCGGCTTCCACGAGTAGCTGCGCGTGGACCACGCCCACAAACCACGGAGCGTCCGGGCGATCCGGCGATTCATGCCAATCGTAGAGGTAGCCCTCCATCAACTGGGGGTCGGACAGGCGCGCGTCAATCTCGTACATGGGCACCCACACTTCTTTAAGGACGGGGTAGCAATCCATGGGCACCGGCCCTTGGCTGAGTCGATAGTCGTCCGTGACGTCCAGCACGATAATGCGGGCGAAGTTGTATTCCCAGAGGTTTCCGGCGATGGTAGCCATAAGCGACGTCCGTGTCGTTCAAGGGTCCAGACGGGGCACCTTTGCCGAAAGACGCGCCGCCGGGCCGAGATTCCTGGGGGAAACCCCTCTCGCCCTGATTACTCTTCTTCCGCGTCCGGGTCGAGGTTCACGGGTTCGGGGCCGGGCGACGAGAAACTGGGGGCCGTGGGAACACGGAACATGCCTTCGATCGACTGATTCAGTTCATCCACTGGCAGGCGGCGATCCTCGGGCTTCGTCATCGCGAACGGCAGCAGAACGCTGACGCGGCGGTTGCTAAAGTGCAGGGGGTCCATGCCGTTGCGCGGGCGCGTGTCGGCGTAGCCCACCACCTGCAGGATCTGCTTTGGCTGCACACCATTCCCCACCATCAAGCGGCGGACGGCGTGGGCGCGCTCGGTACTCAGGTCAAAGTTGTCGCGGCCGGTACCCGGGAACGGGCGTCGGTCGGTGTGGCCTTCAATCTGCATGGGGCGGCGACTCTGGGCCAGGAGCGGGGCCACCTTGGCGATCAGAGACCGAGCCGCCGGGCGTATCGTGGCCGAGCCGATCTTGAAGAACACTTCGCCGTTGGCTTCATTTTCGATGAATTCCACCAGCACACCTTCGCTGCTCACGCTCACTTCCACCTTGTCACTCATCAACAGGCCCTTGAGTTCCGGGTCACCTTCGATGGACTTCTGAATCATGTTCTTGAGCTTGACGGCGGCGTCAATCTCCTTCTCTTCCTCGGTGGTGCCAGTACCGGCCTTGCCGGTCTTCTTGCTTTGCGGGCCACCGGTGATCCCGATGTTGAGCGCGGAGCGCGGCATCGTAGTTTCAAATCCCGTGGGGTCGTTGAAGTAGGCTTCGATGATTTCGCGATCCTCTTGGCTCATCCCGACGATCCACATAACCATGAAGAAGGCCATCATCGAGGTCATAAAGTCGGCCAGGGCGACCTTCCAGCCCCCACCATGGTGGCCGTGTCCGCCCTTTTTGACCTTCTTGATGATGATCGGTGCGCCGTCTTGCATGGATCTTCTTCAGGCTTAGGCCGCGTCCTTTTCCTTCACGGAGGTTTCCATTTCGGCAAATCCGGGGCGGAGCGACGGCTCAATGTTGCGGCGAGCGAACTCGACGCAGGTGATGGGCGATTCGCCCCGCGCAAAGCTAAAGAGCGCGTGGCGGATGCAGTTCATGTAGTGGCCTTCGGCCTTAATGCGGAGTTCGATGGACCGGGCGATGGGCGCGTAGACCCCGTAGCCCAGGAGAATCCCGAGGAACGTCCCGACGAGGGCTTGGGCGACGGACTTCCCGATGACGGCGGCTTCACCGCCAATCTTGCCCATCGTGATAACGATCCCCAAAACGGCCGCGATAATCCCGATGGCGGGCATCGCATCGCCGGTGCCTTGCCAGGCGTCCACCAGCAGGTGCTCTTCGTCGTGGGCGACCTCAAGGTCCAGTTCCATCATTTCGCTGAGGTCATGCGGGCCCACCGAGCCGGTGAGGATCACCTTCATCGTGTCGCAAAAGAAATCGCAAGCGTGGTGGTTGGTCAGGAACGACGGGTTTTTGCTGATGATCGCCGAATCCTTCGGGTTCTCGACGTGCTGTTCCAGGCCAAGGAGGCCTTCCTTACGGGCCACGGAGAACAGCTGGAACATCATCTTCAGCAGGTCCATGTACTGCTTTTGGGTCGGCGGCGGCTTGAGAAGCCCGATGGCGGCCTTGATCGCTTTGATTGTGGTCGGAAGACCGTTGTTGGCGATCATGATGCCAAAACCCATGCCTGCCACCGTGATGTATTCGGAAGGCACAATCAGGGCCGCAATTTTGCCGTGGTGCATCGTGTAACCCACGAGCATCATCACGACGGCGAGCACGATCCCGATGAAAGTAAACATGAGGGGGCAGTCCGTCCAGAAAACCTGGTCTTGCTAACAGTATCGGGACGTTCACCCGTGAACCTGTAGCCCCGTTTTCAGACTTCGGGACCGCGGCGCATCGGCGGGTGGGCGGCGGGCGTCCTATTCTTGGGAGGAGAAAGGGAAACGCGCCCCCATCGGCGTAAACTAAACTGATCCCCTGAGGTTCATCCTCGCACTTTATGGCTGACCCCGCCGTTGCTCGCTCTGGTTTTCATCTTCCGGCTCCGGAGGGTGAGGCGGGTGGGCGCCCGGAGGGAACCGGCCACCTACCGGTGATTCGTCGCCTCGATTCGCAGACCATCAACCAGATTGCGGCGGGCGAGGTGGTGGAGCGACCCGCTTCGGCGGTCAAAGAGCTGGTCGAGAACGCGCTCGACGCCGGAGCCACTCGTATCGAGATTGACCTCGAGCGGGCCGGACGGGCGTTGATCCGAGTTTCGGATAACGGCATCGGGATGACGGAAGATCAGGTGTTGCTGGCCCTAGAGCGCCACGCCACCAGCAAGATCACCCGCGCCGAGGACTTGCTGGCCGTCTCCACCATGGGGTTCCGGGGCGAGGCGCTACCCACGCTGGCGTCGGTCTCCAAGTTTCGGCTGAGTTCGGGGGTGGCGCACGGCGCCCGGGTGGTGGTGACGGCCCACGGCGGGCAAGTGCAGGTCAGTTCGGGCGACGCGGGCCCGCGCGGCACCACCGTCTCGATGGAGGACTTGTTCTTTAACGTCCCGGCGCGGCTCAAGTTCCTGCGGACCGACGCCACCGAGCTCTCCGCCATCGTCGATGCTGTCTCCCGCCACGCCATCGCTCGCCCCGATGTGGCCTTTACTTTGCGGCACGCGGCCGGTGGCCCCGCCCACGAGGCTCTGCGCACCAGTGGATCGGGCGATTTTGCCACCACATTGCAAGAGGTCTGGGGGCGAGACCTCACCGCCGCGCTGTTGCTAGTGGATCACTACCAAGACGGCGTGCGCCTGACCGGGATGGTCAGCCCGCCCCACGTCAGCCGGGCTACTCGCACCCACCAGTGGCTGTGGGTCAACGGCCGCCCGGTGCGCAGCAAGACTCTGATGGCCGCGATTGACCAAGCCTTCCGGGCGTGGACCCCCGAGCGCCGCTACCCCCTGGCCGCGCTGATGATCTGGACGGACCCGGCAGGGGTGGACGTCAATGTCTCGCCCACCAAGAGTGAGGTCAAGTTCCGGGATGAAAGCACCGTCTTCCGGGCAATGGTCTCGGCGATCAAGCGGGCGGTCGCGGCCAGCGGGATGGTGCCGGGGGCCGAGGCCGTGCACCTGGCCAATGAGGCGGCGCGGGATGCCCGGGGCGATTCGCCGGCGGGGAGCCCGCCCGAGATGCCGTGGGGGCCGGGGGCGTTTGGCATGTCCCAGCGGGCGCAGGCTCCGCTGGGCGGTGAAGAGAGCACGGCTTGGCTAGGGGCAGGCACTTTGTTTGCGCGCCCCTTTGCGGGGGGCTCGAACGGCCTGGCGGACGGGGTTTCGCTGGGCGCGGCGGGGGGCGTCACCGGGGTCCTTCCCGATCTGCTCCACGAGTTTCGTCTCATTGGTCAGTGGGCGGCCACGTTTATCCTCGGCGATTCCCCGCACGGGCTGATCGTGATCGACCAGCACGTGGCGCACGAGCGCATCCTTTACGAGCGTCTGTGGGCCGAGCGCGCCCGCGACGGCGTGCCCGTGCAGCCCCTTCTTTCGCCAGAGACCTTACATTTGAGCCGCGCTTCGGCGCTCATCGCCCAGCAAAACCTCGCCGAGCTGGCCCGGGCGGGCTTTGATGTGGAGCCGTTTGGGCCGGAGTCGTTCCTGGTGCGCGGGGTGCCCGCGATTTGGCGCGGCCGCTCGCCGTTGTCTGTTTTGCGGGATGTCCTGGATGAACTCGCCGAGGGCCGGGCTGCCGGGTGTCTCGGCACCGGCACCGCCGACGTCTTTGCCATGGCCGCTTGCAAGATGGCCGTCAAGGCGGGCGATCCGCTCGCCGAGGCCGAGATGAAGAAGCTGGTGGAGGACCTCGCCACGTTGGATAACCCCTTCTTCTGTCCGCATGGTCGTCCCATTACGATCCTCATCCCCACGTCTGACATCGCCCGGCGGTTCAAGCGGTAACCGTGCTGATTCTCGGCATTGACCCAGGATTAGAACGCATGGGCTACGGCCTCATCCGGCGCTCAGGGAGCCAAATCGAGCCCGTGGCCTACGGTCTCTTCCACACGCCGCCCGGGCCGCTCGGTCCGCGTCTGGTCTCGCTGGCCGATCAAGCCCGCGAACTCATCGAGGCGCATCCCATCGATCGTCTGGTGACCGAGCGCCTGTTCTTCAATCGGAACTCCACCACGGCGATGGACGTCGCGAAGGCCCTCGGGGCGGTGCTGTGCGAAGCCGCGCGCTCCGGCCTGGAAACGTACGAAATCACACCCCCCGAAGTCAAGAAAGCGGTGGTAGGGCAGGGCAACGCCGACAAGAAGCAGGTGGAGTTCATGGTCACCCGCCTGCTGGGCCTGGCGCAAGCCCCCAAGCCGGACGACGTTTGCGACGCCCTCGCGGTGGCCATCGCCGGCGCGTGGATGATCCCGGATCGCCCCCTTCCTCGTTAGCTCGACGTCACCCACCGCACCGGGGCTTCGCGCACTCGCAGGGGGGCATCGCCGCCAGGGTCATCGGTGAGATCGAACAGCTGCGGGGTGCGCAGCGGCGCGGCGGCGGCGAGGCGCTGTTCAAGTTCGGCCAAGGTCGTCCACGGCGTGCCGCCCGCTTCCACCAACCCCTGCGTGCCCGGGCTCCCGTCTTGGTAGACCAGCGCCTGCAGGCCCCAGCGGCGCATCGCCCGCACCGTACCCGTCCAGGTGCCCCCCGCGCCGGACTGTGAGGCCAAGATGACACTCACTCCGCTCCAGGCGTGGATGAGTTCATTGCGCTGGTGCGCTACCGCCACATCGAAGCCGGCCCCGGTGGGCAAGAGGCGCAGGCAGGTCGGGGTCTCGCGTCCCTCACCCCCGTGGGCCAGAATCTCGACGACCCGGGCTCCCGGCCCGGTGGAGCGTGCCCCCGCCGCGGCTTCCGCATCGGTGCCCCGGGCGCCGCCACTCACAATCATCCAGCCGTGGGCAGTTAGCCACGCCCCCACCTCGCGGGCCCAGGAGCGCTGAGCGTCGGTGAGGTCACGCGAGCCAACGACCCCCACGGCTCGGCCAGCGGAAACCACTCCGGTCAAAGAGAGGGCCGGAGGCGCGGATTTGCCCAGCAAAGTCAGCCAGCCTCGGGGGAATTCGGCATGGGCGGCCGTCAGCACCTGCCCCTGGCTCACGGCATTCCAGCCCCACTCCAAGGCCGCCGGGGTGAGGGCCTCGGCAAGGGGCTGATAACCCGCTTGCGCCAGGAGCTCGGCGGGAGTGCCCGGCCGGGCCATGAGTGCCGCCAGTTGCGGCCAATCCCGAGGCGACGCCAGCCGGAACGGGCTCTCCGGTGCGTACAGCGCGGCCAGCACCGAAGCCTCCCGCATCCGCAACGCATCCATGGTTCTAGGATAGCCCGTAGCCCGGTCAGGCGGTGCTATGCTGGCAACCGGAATGGACAAGTTCGAACCGAACCAGCTACGGCGCGCCAAACAGTTCTTGGATCGTGAACTCAAAGGACGGCTGGTGGTCAAACATGTCCCCACCTCCACCAAGTTCCTGGCGGGTTCGTTCCCGAACGCCCGGGCCGCGCGGCGTGCCAAAGGCTGGCAAACGATCGAATCGGGCTTCCGCTGGGGCCCCACCTATAGCGAAGGCTGGTATCAAGTTTCCGCCCGGGTGCCCGCCGATTGGGCCGGGATGCCGGTGGTGCTCGGTTACGAAAACCCAGACGCCGTGATCGAGAACCCCGGCGCGTACGGCGGAGTGGTGCCGCTGGAGTGCACGATTTGGCGAGACGAAGCCATTGTCGGGGCGCTGGACTGGGCGCACCTCACCCACCGTCTGCTCGATCGCGCGGAAGGCGACGAGAACCTCACCATCTTTGCCCAAACCTACGCACCCAACTTAGAAACCACAGTCCACGGCAAGGAAAAGCCCCGTACGGAGCTCCCGGCCGAGTTTCGCGGATTCCACCTTATGGTGGTAGATGCCGAGCTTCTGCAACTCACGTACGACGTGATGTTTGTGCTCTCGCTGGCCGAATCCCTGCCCGAAACCGACCCCCTCCGCGCCCACGCCGTGCGGGCGCTCAACGAGACCTGCAACACCTTTGACCCCGAGCGCCGCCGCACCATCAACCAATGCCGCCGCCTCATTCGGGACCGCCTCGAAGCTCAAGTGGGCGAAGTCTCCCACACCATCACACCAGTCGGCCACGCCCACCTCGATACCGCGTGGCTGTGGCCGCTTAGCGTCACCCGCCTCAAGATGGCGCACACCACCGCTCTGCAACTGGAGATGATGGAGCGGCACCCCGAGTACGTGTTCGCACACTCCCAGGCCAGCCAGTACGAGTGGTTGGAACAGGATCATCCCGCGCTCTTCCAGAGAATCCGCCAAATGGTGAAAAAGGGCCAGTGGGAAGTGGTGGGCAGCATGTGGGTGGAAGCCGACTGCAACATGGCGGGCGGGGAAAGCCTGGTGCGGCAGTTTCTGTACGGGCGCCGATATTTCCGGGAGAAGTTCGGGGTGGAGACCCACGACATGTGGCTCCCCGATGTGTTCGGCTACGCCGCCTGCCTGCCGCAGATTCTGGAAGGATTTGGGATCAAGTACTTCCTCACCCAAAAGCTGAGCTGGAACCAGCAAAACAAGATCCCGCACAACACGTTTTGGTGGCAAGGGATTGACGGCACCAAGGTGTGGACGCACTTCCCGCCGGCGGACACCTACGTCGCGGACGCCTTCCCCAAGGTGATTTTGCAGAGCGTGCGGCAGCACCGCGACCACGCCCGCAGCGATCGCTCGCTTTTGCTCTTTGGGTGGGGAGACGGCGGGGGTGGCCCGACCGAAACTCACCTCAACATGCTCCACCGCGCCCGCCGGATGCCTGGTTTGCCCGCCGTGGAGGCCAAGCGCCGCGCCGTGGATTTCTTCGCCGCCGCCTATGAGGAAAGCCAAGACTTGCGCACATGGGTGGGCGAGCTTTACCTGGAACTGCACCGGGGTACCTACACGAGCCAGGCCGCGAACAAGCGGGCCAACCGCGAGTGCGAGTTCCTCCTCCGCGATGCCGAGACGCTGAGTGCCCTCGCCCCGGGGCCGTACCCCGCCGAGGCCTTAGAACGGCTGTGGAAGCTCGTGCTCCTCAACCAGTTCCACGACATCATCCCGGGCAGCAGTGTCCGCGAAGTGTATGAGGACAGCGACCAGGATTACGCCCGGGTGCGGGAAGGAGCGGAGGCCATCATCGCGGAGAAAATCACCGCCCTGGCCCGTGACTTTGAAACGCAATCCGGCGAGGACCCGGTGGCGATTTTCCACTTTGCCCACGTGACCAGCGAAGCCAGCTTGCCGTGGCCCGCCGACCGGGAAACTCCCGGGGCCTTGGTGACATCCGACGAAGTCCTACCCGTGCAGTTGGTGGAAGCTTTTGACGAGCGCAAGCTGATCTTTGCGACCCCGGAAAGCAGCCAGGAGGGTGTCACGCTCGGTACGTTCCGGGCGGAAGAGGGCGCGCCCAACCTCCACCTGCGCCACTCGGCGCGCCGGATCGAGAACGAACACTGGGCCGTCCGATTTGATGCCAACGGCCACATCACCAGCCTTCGCAGCCAGGACAACGAACCCCTCGAGTTCATTCGCCCCGGAGCCCTGGCCAACGTCTTCCAACTCTTCGATGACAATCCCCTCTTTTGGAGCGCGTGGGACGTCGATGCGTTTGCCTTCGAGACGGGCCGCGATCTCTTGCGGGCCGATTCGGTGGAGATTGTTGAGCGAGGCCCCGTGCGCGTCGCGTACGAAACGGTGCGCTCGTTTGGGAACAGCCGCATTCGCCAGCGGATCAGCCTCGGCCCCACCCCGGGCGTGCGGTTCGATACCGAGATTGACTGGCACGAGGAGAACAAGATGCTCAAGGTGGCGTTCCCGCTTAACGTCCACACCGACCACGCCAAGTGCGAAATCCAGTTCGGGCACGTCTCTCGCCCCACCCACCGCAACACCAGCTGGGACGAGGCGAAGTTCGAGGTTTGCGCCCAGAAGTGGGTGGACCTCAGCGAAGCCGGCCAAGGCGTGGCCCTCATCAACACCGGCAAGTACGGCCACGACGTGCTGGGCGACACCGTGCGCCTCAGCCTCCTCCGCGCCCCCAAGGCCCCGGACCCGGAGTGCGACATGGGCCGCCACCGTTTCACTTACGTCCTGCTCCCGCACTACGAGGGCCTGACGCAAAGTCCGGTGGTGGCCAGCAGCTACGCCGTGAATGCGCCCGTTCATGTGGTGCCGCTGCCCGCCCGGCGCGGCACGCGCACCCGCACCGGCCGGCTGATCTCCGTAGACGACCCGAACCTCGTGATCGAATCCGTCAAGCGCAGCGAGGATGGCAAGGCCCTCATCGTGCGCCTTTACGAGTGCCACGGGGCGCGGGGCCGGGCATTCCTCTCGCTTGGGCAGCCCATTCGGCATGCGTGCCTCGCCAACATGGAAGAGGTGCCGGGTGAGGCCTTGCCGTGCGACGAAGAGACCGTGACGCTGGATTATCGGCCCTTCGGGATTCTCACGGTGCGCTTGGAAACGGCTGGGTAACCTGCCCGCGTAGGTTTAATCATGGGCGAAAACATGGAGAAGTACCGTCACATTGACGGCAGCGAGGCGATCTTTGAGTCCCCGTTCATCCGGATCGTGTTTCAACACGGCAACCCGGAAGATGTGGGCGTCAACGGATGCAAGGTCGAGGATGTGATCGACCTCCTGACCAATAAGCTCCTGGATTTCCAGGGCCGAGAACTCGCTTGCGAGGAGAACGCCACCGCGCTCTACCACTTGCAGATGGCGCGGGAAGCCTTGCTACTCCGCCGCCGCCGCCGCGAGATGCAGGGCAAGATCGGCAAGCGGGAAAAGCACGCCAGCGAGTAAGTCAAGGCGTCCATCAACAAGAAACCCCCGGTGGGCTCCAAGGAGTCTCCGGGGGTTTGATTTTGTTCAAACCAGGCGACTTAGCGCTTGATTTGCCAGCTCTTCCAGTAGTCGGCGTCCTCGATTTCGAGGGCCTGCGCGGTCAGGTAAAGCGGACGATAGGTGTCCATCATCACCGCTAGCTCTTCCGTCTTGGTGTGGCCCAGGGTGGCTTCCACCGCGCCCGGTTGCGGCCCGTGCGGGATGCCTAAGGGGTGCATGGTGATGCTGCCTTCTTCGATGCCCTTGCGGCTGCCGAACTTGTCGTTGCAGTAGTACAGCACTTCGTCCGAGTCCACGTTGCTGTGGGCGTAAGGCACCACGATCGCGTCCGGATGATAGTCCAGCATGCGCGGGCAGAACGAACACACGACAAACCCCTGCGCCTTAAAGGTCTGGTGGATCGGCGGTGGCATGTGGATCTTGCCGGTGATGGGTTGGAAGTCGTGAATGTGGAACGCCCACGGATACACATAGCCGTCCCAGCCCACCACGTCGAACGGGTGGTACGGGTAGTGGTAGCGCGTGCGGCGGCCGCGGGCGTGGACCAAAACCGTGAACTCGCCCTTGGTGTCGTGGGTTTTCAGCGTTTGCGGCGGGTGGATGTCGCGCTCGGTAAAGGGCGCGTGCTCCAGAAGTTGGCCGTATTGGTTGCGGTAGCGGCGCGGAATGGTGACTGGGCCGTGGCTTTCCATCACCACGATGCGGGCCGGGTAGGCATCCAGGCGCAGCCGCCAGATGGTGCCGCGCGGGATGACGAGGTACGCGCCGGGGCGGAACTCCACGTCACCGTAAATGCTCTCCAGCACCCCACCCTGGTCGTGGACGAACAGGATTTCGTCGGCTTCCGTGTTCTTAAAGTACTCCTCCATCGGCTCGGCCGCGTGGACTTGGTGCCAGAAGCAATCCTGGTTGCCCATCAGCGGCACGCGGCCCGAAACGGCGTCGCCCCGGGCAGGCAAGCGGTTGGTCTTGAGGTGCCGGTGGTGCAGCGGCTCGTCCATCAGCAGCTTGGGCGCGTCGTAGGGCACATCCTCCCAGCCGCTCACCTCGGTGGGCTGGTTGATGTGATACAGCGTGCTCAGCATGTCGTCAAAGCCGTGGGTGCTCACCAATTGCTCGGTGTACAGCCCGCCATCGGGCCGCCTGAACTGAATGTGCTTCTTTGCCGGCAGTTGGCCAAGTCGGTGATATCTCGGCATGGTCTCTCTATTCTGCTATAATTGAGACGTGATCGTTTCGAAAGAAGAGACCCGACAAGCCTTGCGGCACCCCAATGTGGAGCGACCCAAGGGCCTGGACGATGCGGTCATCAAGCTGGTGGAAGCCGACACGATCAAGGAAGTGACGGCCCGCGTGAAGGAGTTGCCGGATCGCGAAGAACTGGTCGCCCGCATCAAGGCGCAAGTGGACGCCGGCACCTACCACCACAGCGGGGAAGTCATTGCCGATGCGATGGCCCGCCGCGCCCTGGCGGACCGCATTCGCTGAGCAAAATCGGGATTCAAAGACGCTTGTGCTAGTTCCGCCGGTCGGTCCTTTGCGGGAACTCGCGAGGTATTGAGTCCTATAGTTGGTCGTCGCACGTTCGGTCGCACATATGCTGGAAGATGAATTTGTGGCTTCTCGTCGATGGTATACACAGCCGCACTTGACAGCATTATTATCAGGTGATTATCTCAGTGGACCATTTGCGCCATTTCTTGCTCTGCGCGCGTCCCTGTACGTATAATCAACTGTTAAGCTTGTTTGAGAGAAGAAGCTAGGATGATGAATTTGCACAATATGCCGACAATTCGAGGTGGAGTGAAGCTACCTGTAATTGAGCGCGGCAAAAGCACGTCGAGGAATGCTTCGACTGTAGCCAAGGGGCGGATGCCCGCAGTTTCTCGTTCGGTGAGCCAGAGGCCTGACATCAGGGCCTTCAACCTCGCTGTACGATCCCTCTACGGGCCAGAAGTCAAGCTTGATCCGAAGGTGCGTACGGAAGTAGTGGCCAAAATGGTTGCTTATTTTGTTGCAGGCCAGGTGCGCCAGCAGGTAATTGACGGGATCGCTGCCGAACTTTGCCGCCCTGTCTCTAGGCGAGGTCGCTGATGTCAGCAGCAGGTGAAGATAGGTCTTCGGGCGAGTTGCCTGTAGATAGCACTCCTGCTGTACCAGAACAAGCGACTGGGCCTGATGAACAGGCCGAAGGAGGCAGTTTCCCTCCCGAGATCATGGCCTCTTTGCCGCCCGAGGCAAGGGCCTTCATCGAAATGTCTTTGATGCAGATTGGGCCGATGCCTAACCCGCTCTATAAGCAAGTGAATTCAGGTCACATCGACAAGCTTCTGGACAACGCAGCTAAAGACGCCGCCAATGAGGCCTCAGCTCATCGGGAAGAGGTAGTTGACAGGAAGCATAACCGTATAACTACTTGGGTAGGCGTTATCCTAGCAATCCTGGTTCTTGGGATAATTTGGGCAGTCGTGCCCGACCAGAAGCTAGGTTCTCTCTCCGCGATTGTTGAAAAGATCTTCCTTGTCGTGGCTGGTGCTTTGGGTGGATACGGAATCGGTAAGCTCAAGATTCAAGACGATTCTTGATCGATACAGGGTAATTTGAACCCGTAAGCGAAGGGTTTTGAGAGATGTTTGGCGCTGTACGTCGTGGCTAATCAATGCGCACTCAGTTTTTCAAACAGTATTGCAGAGTTAGCACGTTCGAATGGCTTGGAACAATCGGCCTCAAACGAAATCAAGGTAGCTTTCGGCCGAAAACTGTGCCGAGCTTCTATTCCAGAATGCAGGCCTAGATTCCTGGCCCTGCCGCGCCCAAATTGAACTCACTGGCAAAGTCCCAGCCACATATTCCTGCCGGGTAATGTGACTGATACGTAGAGGGTGCCCTGTCGTGGGGCGCCTGAAAAATCAGGGAAAGTCCGGTGAGAATCCGGCGCTGTGCCGCAACGGTGAAAGCCCGTATGCCTGCTCTACGTGGATGACTACGTCATCGCTCACGAGCATGAGCGGATGCGGAACGGGACGGCCTTTGTGGCCCTGTCGCCCTCCACGCCCATCTCCTTCGCGATGACCCGTCAGGGTCAAATATGGAGAACAAACACCGAGGGTTCACCCTCATCGAACTACTCGTCGTGATCGCAATCCTCGCGATCCTCGCGGCGGTGCTGATGCCGGTTTTCGCACGGGCGAAAACGGCGAGCAAGAAAGCCGTCGCCCTCGTCCACCTCAAGCAGTGGCACGCGGCCTGGAGCCTCTATGCCGCCGATGCCGACGACACCGCCTGCCCCAGCTACTACTTCGCCGGCGGGGAAGAAGTGGCCTGGGACTTCGCGGTGCGGCCAGGAGCCTGGCGGCTCGGCTTGCTGGGCCCGTATCACAAAGCGGCCGAACTCGCGCGTGCCCCCGGGCAGACCACCGGCGCGTGGGGCCGCCCCCACACGGGCTACGCCTACAACACCTCGTACATCGGGGGTGACACGGGGCAGGGCACGCTGCCGGTGAGCCTCAGCCGCCCGGAGAACCCGGCCGAAACCGTCCTCTTTGCCACGGGCGGGTTCGGGCGTCCAGTGCGCCCGCAGAATTACCTCCGCGCCCCCAGTGACCCGCTCTTTATTGGCGGCATGGTGCATTACCGCTACGACGGCGCGGCGGTGTGGGTGGCCGTGGATGGCCACGCGGTGGCCGCCCGGCAACGGTTCCGTTCGCCGCTGAATTCGCCCGCCCTCGGCTCCCTCTCGCTCCACGATGAGCTCTACGACCTCGACTGATTTCCCATTCAAATGAAAACCATCACCATTTCTCTCGCTCTTTCGCTCGCCAGCCTCGCTACCGCCCAGTTCGCCACCCAGGTCACCGGGGCCAGCGCCGACCTCACGGGGTCGGGGCTCTTCAACTCTCCGCAGGCCGCCTTGGGCGCGCCGACGCGGTGGTACGATGCCTTCGGCACCCCCGCCCGCACCACACCCATCGAGTCGGCCTTCAATGTTGGCTTGGGCGGCGAAAAGCTGCTCGTTACCCTCAACGTGGGCTCCTTCATCGAGTTGCGGTTCGATGCCCCCGTCACCGATGACCCGCTGAACCCCTACGGGCAAGACTTCTTGGTGTTCGGCAATGCGTTCTACTTCGGCGACCCGTGGCCGTTTGAGAACTACAACACCACCATGGTCACGGGCGGCCCGTTCGAGGAGCCCACGCGCGTGAGCGTGAGCCAGGACGGTGTGAACTGGACGGCGTTCACCAACGGCCCCTACGCCGACACCGCCTTCCCGACCAACGCCTACCAATGGGACCGGGCCACCGCCAGCTGGACCAGCCAGGAGAGCGACTTCACCAAACCGGTCAACCCGGCCCTGGCCGCGACGTTTGCCCAAGGCGGCATGAGCGCCGCCGACGTGATTGACGCCTACGAGGGCAGCGGGGGCGGCACCGGGTTCGACCTCGCCGACGTGGGGCTGACCTGGATCCAGTACGTCCGCATCGAAGGGGTGAGCGGCCTCGCCGGTGGAGAGATCGACGCGGTGGCGGATGTCAATGCGGTGCCCGAACCCGCCTCGATGCTCGCCCTGGGCGCGGGGCTCCTCGCCCTCGCCCGCCGCCGAAACCAGCGGTAACCCTCAGCCCTGGAACTTGTAGCCCACGCCCCGGATGGTGATGATCCGTTCGGGGTGGGCCGGGTTTTGCTCAATGCGCTCACGCAGCCAGCGAATGTGTACATCCACCGTGCGGCTGCTCACGTAGGCGTCCGCCCCCCATACGCGGTCCAGCAGGGTTTCCCGGCTGAAAACCTGCCCCGGGTTCTGCGCCAAGAAGTAGAGCAGGGCAAACTCCTTCGGGCTCAGGGCCACCGGTTTGCCGTCCATCGTGGCCTCGTGAGTCTTCGGGTTGATGATGAGGTTGCCCGTTTCCACCACTTCCAGCGTGCGGATGCTGCTGCCACTGCGGCGCAAAACGCTCCGCACCCGCGCGCTGAGTTCGCTCAATGAAAACGGCTTGACCATGTAGTCATCGCCGCCAATCTCCAGGCCCGTCACGCGGTCATCTTCACCGCCCCGCGCGGTCAAGAAGATCACGGGCACGTGGCTATCCCGCCGGATGGTGCGGCACATATCGTAGCCGCTCTGCTTGGGCAGCATCACGTCCAGCAGCACCAGGTCGGGTCTGACCAAACGGAACAGCCGCATCCCCTCTTCGGCAGATGCGGCTGTGAATGTAGAGTATCCGTCCTTGCGGAGTCGGAGTTCGACCGTTTCGAGAATGTTGGGTTCGTCGTCAACGATCAGGATTTTCATAGGTGCGTCTAACTCGTGGCGATGATCTCCACATTGGCGCGAGGCACGGTGACTTCCTCACCTCCCTCCAAGCGGGCTCTCAGCACGCGAACCTCGGCCCCGGACCCCACCACTTGGAGTTGAGAAGGTAGCTCAGTCACCTTGCCCAGTTGTCCAAAGTAGGGTTCGCGGATCACGCGGATCGGCGTCCCGATTTCTAAGTAAAGCACGTCCTCACCGGCGACATGGCCCGATAGATCGCCCGTATGGGACACGATCAACTCCGGACGGATAACCCCGGCCCGGATTTGGGTCGCTCCATTGACCGATGCAAACTGCCCTTCGAGGCTCTTTAGAAGCTGGAAAGTGCGCTCGGCCATGGGCAATCGGCCGAAGCCTTCGGTGCAGATTAAGGTTAGGTTAATTTTCTCCTGACCCGTAATGGCGACCCCAATATCGTAGCCCAAGAACTGGGTGAGGTCCACATCGCGGACCGCGCCAACGACCAAACCGGAGACGCCGACTTCGCTGGCGCGCTCCAGGGCTTCCAGGGTCAGGCTGCTACCGCCCACCACGATCTTGCCGGCGTCGGAATCCTGAATGTGCGTGGCCTCCAGCACCGTATTGCCGTCGGCCACGGCCACGCGGATGTGACCCCGGCGCTCCCCGCCCACGCCAAAAATCCCCTGCACCATGGCGGCGCGAGTTTCAATCACCAAACCTTCGTCCGGGATGATTTCCACCACCTTGCCCGGGATGTAGCCGTCCATCTGCACGGGGATGGGGGCGGTGCGCACCAGCACGTTGCCGGTGATTTCGGAAATCGCTTCCACCGTGCCCTCGACTTCGGAAGTGAGGGGCGGGGTCTTGAACAGCTTGGCCAAGAAACCCGTGAATTCCCCGATCTGCTCTTCCTTGGCGATGGCGTCGCCCTCAGTCTTCGGGAACTTCGACCGAATCTGACTGGGGGAAATCCCCATCTTTTCGGAGTACTTGATCGTCAGAAGCGGGCCGGGCAGTAGGGCGCGGGCCACGATCTGATCGGCGGTCACCACATCGCCTTCGGCCACCATCACCTCTCCCTTAATGGGAAGGCGACGAGTTCGCTTCACAACCGTATCACGGCTGACGGTCAATCCAGGGGTATATGCGCTGCCCAAGGTTCGTGCTCCTAAGTTCCTGTTCGGCCCGGGTCGAACCCGTCCGAATTGGACCAAAAGTTTAGCATCTTTGGAGCCTGCGATTTACGCAGGTACGATTCAGGCTCAATGAAGGCGATCGCGAAGACCCGTGCCGATGCTGGTCTTGATCTCATCGAAGTCAACGAACCCGAGTTGCGCCCGGGCCACGTCAAGCTCCGGGTGCTGGCGGGTTCGGTGTGCGGCACCGATCGCCATATTGATGTGTGGGATGCCTGGGCGGCCAGCCGCATCCGTCCGCCGCGTATTATCGGCCACGAGTTCTGCGGGGAGATTATCGAAGTCGCCGACGACGTGAAGGACCGCTTTGTGGGCCAAATTGTGGCCAGCGAAAGCCACATCGTGGACCCCAATTCGGAGTGGGTGAAGCGCGGCGAAGGCCACATTGACCCGGATACCGTTATCCTAGGCGTGGACGTAGACGGCGGCTTTGCCCCCTACGCGGTGATCCCGGCGCAGAATGCGCGCCCCATCCCTGAGGGCTATCCGATCGAACTCGCCTGCATGATGGACGCGCTGGGCAACGGTGTTCACACCGTTATGGATGGGCCGGTCGCGGGGCAGACGGTGCTCATCACCGGGCTCGGCCCGATTGGGTTGTTTGCGATTGCGATTTGCAAAGCGATGGGCGCCGCGCAGATTGTGGCGACCGAAGTTTCCGAATATCGCATTGCTCTGGGCGAAAAGCTCGGCGCCGACCACATCATCAACCCGATGAGCGATGACGCTTACGAGATGTGCCAGCGCCTGGCCCCCGGCGGCTTTGACGCTACACTTGAAATGAGCGGCCATCCCGGGTCGCTGGACCTTGCGATTGAAGCCACCCGGCAAGGCGGGCGTGTGAGTTTGCTCGGCTTGTTCCCGGATCGCCTGCGGTTTATGGATATGAACCGCGTGGTGATGAAGGGCATGCGCCTGCAAGGGATCGCCGGGCGCCGCCTGTGGGACACCTGGGATCAGATGCACGACCTGATCGTGAACAAGGGGCTCGACATTGAGCCGATCAAGACGCACGTGATGCCGTTCACAGAATACCAAGATGCATTCGCCACGCTGGCCTCGGGCCACGCGGGCAAGATCGTCTTGCGCTTCGATTCGTGAACTAGCCGAATGCCGTGGCCACCCGATTGGCGAGGGTGGCCATGGCTTGGGCCTGGTCGGGTGTGATCTCAGGGCCGAACGAGAACCGCAGGCCCTGCCGGGCTTCTTCTTCGCTATAGCCGGCGGCCATCAGAACATGGCTGGGCTCGAGGCTGCCGCTGCTGCACGCCGACCCGCTGCTGGCGCACACGCCTTCGCGGTCCAGCCGGATCAAGAACGCACTGGCGTCCGCGCCGGGCAAGCGCACGTGGTGGTGGCCCTCCAGTCGCGGGGCCGTGGGTACCGTGGGGATGAATTTCGGGTCGAGCGCCGCCGCAAAGGCATCCCGGGCCGCGCGGCGGCGGGCATCTCGTTCCGGATCGGCCAGTGCTTGGCGCAGCGCTTCCGCCATACCGAGGGCCAGGGCCACATTCTCGGTGCCCGCCCGCATGTCGCGCTCCTGCCCGCCTCCGACCACCACCGGCTCCAGCGGGGTGCCGCCCCGCACGTAAAGTGCGCCGATGCCTTTGGGCCCGCCGAACTTGTGCGCGCTAATGCTGACCATGTCCACACCCAGGCCATCCACCGTCCAGGGGGAGCCGTGAAGGGTAGGGAAGGCCTGCACCGCATCGGTGTGCACGTGCGCCCCCACCGCCCCGGCCTGCGCCACGATCTCCACCAGCGGCTGAATGGTGCCGAGCTCGTTGTTCGCCATCATTACGCTCACCAGCGCCACGTCTTCCGTGATGATCTCCGGCAGGTTGTCTAAGCGGGTGCGGCCCTCTCGATCAATCGGTGCCCAGCGCACCTGGTAGCCCAGCCGCCCCAGCCAGCCCGCCGCGTGGGTGACGCAGTGGTGGTCGCCCGCGCCTAGGACTATGGTGCGCCGGTCGGTGGGGTTGGCGAGGGCAAAACCCAGGATGGCGAGGTTCGCGGCTTCTGTTCCGCTGCCGGTGAACAGCACCTCCCCAAACAGGCACCCCCAGTGCTGGGCCAAGGTCTCGTGGGCCTCGTCCAGGGCGGCGCGGGCGCGGCGGCCCTCGGCGTACAGCGAGCTGGCATTGCCGAATTCACGCTGATTCCACTCGTCCATCACACGGCGCGCCTCGGGGTGAAGAGGCGTCGTGGCAGCGGAATCGGCGAAGTAGCGCATCAGGCCAGCAACACCAAGCCGAGGGTGAGCACGCACGAATTGTGGGCGGCGTGCATGACAATGGCGGGCATCACGCTTCGATACATCTGCGTGACCATGGAAGCCGCAAACCCGACACTCGCCAGGCCCAATATCAGCGCCGGACCCTGCGGGTGGATGGCGGCAAACAGTAGGCCGTTGAGAATCCCGGCCCCTACCGCTCGCATCCAGCGGCGCTGCGCCCCGAGCATCACGCCTCGGAACGCCAACTCCTCCCCAATCGGAGCCAAAACCCCCGCCGAAAAGAACAGCAGCGCGATGGTGGCGAGAGTGGGATTGTCGCCCAGCATTTCGGTGGCCGGGTGCGACGGAGCGGGGATGAACCGGGTGAGGAGGTTGCCCACGCCGGCAAAAAGGATCACCAACGGGATATTGGCGAAGAAGGTCCACAGGCCCGCCTTGGCGTAGGCGCCCCACATCTCTTGCGGCCCCAGGAGGCGCGTGAGCAGGCTCGGGCCCGAGTGAGACTTCATGCGCAAGATGGCGACGAAGCCCAGCGTGGCAAAGATCATCCCGGCAAATTGGGCGAATCCGGCATCGACCTTGGCTTGCAGCAGCACGGCCGAGAGCGCCGAACCCAGCAGGAACAAACAGATGAAGTAGCCCGCCATGAGCAGGGCCTGGCGGGAACTCTGTTCGGAGGTCGCCGCGTCCACGGGGCCCCCGATCAGCTGCCACTTGCCGCTGCGGAAGTTGGCCACCGTCAGGATCAAGAGCACCACGCCCAGCCCGATCCCGGCCATCGCCCCCATGAGCACCAGCCACGTTAGGCCGAAGCGATCCTTGGGCATCAATTCGGCCCGCTTGGCCTTCTCATCCCGTTGCTCTATGTACTGCACCTCGGCCAGAGCGCGGGGGAAGCCCTTCTCGGCTTCCAGGCCCGTCATCGGGGCTTCGTTGTCCGCGTACATGCGGGCGAAGTCCGGGTTCGGTGCCTTGGAGGAATCCAAGAACTTCACGATTTCGGTGTTCACGGGCTTCTCCAGTTCCCGATCGAGGATCAAGGCCAAGCGGGCCGCCTCTACATTCTTGGTTTGGTGGGGAGTTAGCTTGGCGCGGAGTTCACCTAGGGTTTCCGTGCGGGTCTTGTCGTACCGCGCCCGGGCTTCGGCATTGCCCGCGGCGTCCTCAGGCAGAATCTGGGTGGGGTCGGCCAAGTAGGCCGGGAACAGTTGCGTCCGCACTTCAGATACAGCCTTGGAGGCCGCCGGAGCCGGCGGGCGCGAGACCGCCACGCTATTCTGAGCGTAAATCAGAAAGGCAAAGAGTACGGCCAGGATCCACCATCCCCAGGGGTGGGTGCGCAGGTCCGGACCTTGGTTTTCCGTGGGTTGTCCGGCCACTGGCGGTGGCGTGATGGGCTCCATATCTTGCAAAGATACCGGCGACGATGGCGGGACCATGCGGGTTCCCCCGCTTGGCCTATGCGTGGGACTCAATCAGGGGAGTTGAGTTCACCAAGCTTGCGTTAAAAAAACGTAAAAGACCCAGTCGAATAGGCCCCCTCTGAATGGTCCCATACTTGGGGAACTGAAGTCAGAACTCGGCGTCATACGGCCCGGATGATATGTCGGTGATTGAGCGGCTCTCCAAACGTGAATTAGAGATCGTACGCCTCGCAGGTGAGGGGTAGTGGGACGAGAAAAATTTCGGCGCACCTGGAGATTGCGCCCGGCACGCTGAGCACCTATTGGATGCGGATCCGGGCCAAAGTGGGGCGACACACGCGGGCCGAAATCGTGCGCTTGTATACCGAGCACACCATTGCGCAGCGGCCGCAGCCGATTGCGGTGGCCAGTGATGCCTGGCAGGAGACGGAGAGTCTCAAAAACTACGCCCGCGCTTTGGAAGCTTGCCTTTCTGGCGCGCCAGAAGAGTGGTTTGTGGCCGACACCACGGGCCGCATCATTCGGGGCAACTTGGCTCGGTCCATCAATCAGATTCCAGAACCGGAGTGGGAAGACATCATGCGCCGGCTGAACGGCAACGAAGCCGTATGGCAGCCGTCCGCCTCGGGTCTCCCGTGGCTGATCACGCGCACCGGAACGAGTCCGTTCATTGTCGGTGCGCGCGTCGCTCGGGTTGGGGTAACCGCTTAGCGGACGATCCCTTCGGGGAACCAAAGCTGCAGTTCGCGGGCGGCGGCCTCGGCGTCGCTGCTGCTGTGGGTCAGGTTGTCATCAATGGTCAGGGCAAAGTCCCCGCGCACGGTGCCGGGGGCGGCTTCCAGCGGGTTCGTCGCGCCCATCATGGTGCGGATGGCCTTGGTGGCGTTGGTGCCGCTGACGGCCAGGGCTACGATCGGGCCGCTGGTGAGGTAGCTGACCACGTCGTTAAAGAACGGGCGCTCGCGGTGCTCATCGTAGTGAGCTTCCACCGTGCCGCGCTCGGCTTGGATCAGCTTAAGGGCGGCCACCTGGAGGCCACGGGCCTCAATGCGTCGAAGGATTTCGCCGATGAGGTTGCGCTGTACCCCACCCGGCTTGATTAAGACGAGCGTCGTTTCACTCATTGCGGCGTGAGATTACTAGAGCCGGCTTCCTCCCCCTCGGCCATTCGTTCGGCATTGCGGGTATTGACCCAGGGCTCTTGGGTCCCGCCCTCTTGGAAGAGCTCCGTTTTTTGGAACGCGATCCGCTCTTGGGCCCGCTCCTTGGTGTGGGCGATGGAGGCCAGGAACACCTTGTGCCGGCCAAACCGCGCGTTGAGCTGGTCCACCGTGTCATCGGCGGGGTTGAGGAAGGCGTCTTCAAACAGGCTGGGGGTGTGCTCCGAGGGGGCCACCAGGTCCACCAGGTTCACGCCCACCCGCAAGGGGCGGGCAAAGTCTCGCCGCTCCCAGAGTTCATTGATGACCTTCAGCACGGCGGGGGTGCTTTGGGTGGCGGGAATGCGCCGCTCGATCTCCCAACTCTTTTCCATGCCCTTCACGTGCAGTTGCACCCTCTGGGTGAGGAGGTTGTGCGAGCGCAAGCGGGCCAGCGCCTTCACGGTAAGGCGCACGAGAATCGCGTAGGAACCCTCATCCGTGCGCAGGGCCGGGGAAAGCACGTTGCTGTGGCTGAGCGACTGGCGAGGTCGCTTGACTTCAACCTGCGGGGCGCCCCGGATCCACTCGTACCAGCGGTCCCCCACAATCCCCCCGAAGGCCTGCCGCAGCATCACCCGGTGGGCGGTGAGCAGGTCCGCGCTGCTGAAGATGCCCGCTGCATTCAGCCGGGCCTTCATCTTGCGGTTGATGCCCGTCCAATCGGTGAGGGCCAAGGTGGGGAGCATGGTTTCGCGGGCGGCGGCATCCAGGATGACGAGGCCGTTGGGCTTTTGCAGTTCGGTGGCGATTTTGGCGAGGAAGCCGTTGGGGGCCACCCCGATGCTGCAGTTCATGGCGGGCGAAATTTCGCGCCAGATTGTCTCCTTCATCGTCTGGGCGATGGCGCGGGCGCGGTCGGGATGCTGTTCCGAGCCCATCAGCCCGAACTCCATCTCGTCAATGCTGGCCACCCGCTGCACCGGGATGATGTTGCCCAGCACCCGCACGATTTCGTCGTGGTACGCCACGTAGAGGGAAGGCCGCGCGACCTTGAGAATGAGGTCGGGGCACCGCTGGCGGGCTTCATCCACCCGGGTCCCCGTTTTGATGCCGTAGGCTTTGGCCTCGTAGCTGGCCGCAATGCAAAACGTGGTGTCGGCCATCAGCGGCACCACCGCGACCGGCTGCCCCTGCAACGAGGCGTCCTCGGCCTGCTCCACGCTGGCAAAGTAGGAGTTTAAGTCGAGAAAAAGGGATCGCAGCGGCGGCTCTTTGGGTAGACGCACGTCTGGCATATCTCTATTCTACGCGAGTTTTCGACCAGGCTTCATCCAAATTTCGAATCGGAATCACTTGGAGACGATTTTGCGAGGCGGCAGGAAGCCGCTGGAGCAGATGCTCGGCCCCGTGCGGCACCAAAACCCGCGTGATGCCCGCCCGGTCAGCGGCGCGGAGCTTCTCTTCGATACCCCCTACGGGTAGCACGTGGCCGTGCAGGTTCACTGCCCCGGTTACGGCGAAGTCGCGGGTCAGCGGCGTCCCCGTTAAGGCCGACATGATGGCCAGGCTGAGGGCCAACCCCGCGCTCGGGCCGTCCTTGGGAATGCCCGACTCGCCCACGTGGATATGAAGGTCGCATTCCGGCGGAGGTGGTTGAATCTGACTGCGCACCAACGTAAGGGCCGCCAACGCGGATTCGCGCAGGGTCTCGCCAAGATTCCCGGTGATTTCGAGGCGGGCGGGCGTGGAAGCCGGTAGCACCACCACCTCGATATCCAGCACCGAGCCCCCGTAATCGCCCACGGCGAGCCCCCGGATGCGGCCCGCGCCGGGCTCCGTATCCAGCGCCATCTCCTTGCCGGCCCCAAAAAGAGATTGGATCAGGGAATCTTCTTCAACGTTTGCCGAACCCTGCCACTCTTGGCGTACCACCCGACGCACATAGCGCTCCGCGCGGCGTTGCAAGCCCCGGACCCCCGGTTCGCGGCGAGAATCTTGCACCAGCCGGGCCGCCAACGCAGAGGAAAGCGGCAACTCGTCCACGCCATGATCGGCCAGGATTCTTGGCCATAGCTGGCGGGCTAGGATCGCCTCCTTCTCCTCGTTGGTGTAGCTGGGCACCGAAATGAGGGTGAGGCGGTCGCGCAGGGGCGCGGAAAGCGTGTCCACTTGGTTGGCCGTCAGCACCCACACCACTTCGCTGAGGTCCATCGGCACCTCCAGATAGTGGTCGACAAAGGCCGTGGCTTGTCGGGGGTCAAGGGCTTCCAGGAGGACGTGCGAAGGGTCACCCCGCCCGTCCAGGGCCATCTTGTCGAGTTCGTCGAGGATGATGACGGGGTTCCGTACCCCGCTCCGGATCATCGCCTGCGCGATGCGCCCGGGCATGGCCCCTACGTAGGTGCGGCGGTGGCCCCTTAGTTCGGCTTCGTCGCGCAGTCCGGCGAGGCTGATGCGCTCCACGGGTCGCCCGAGGGCCGCCCCCAGGGCCATCGCCAGGCTCGTTTTGCCGACCCCCGGCGGGCCAACGAGGCACAGGGTCGTGCCCCGGCCCGTGCGCGCGAGGCGGGCGATTTCGTCCAGCAGGCGATCTTTCACCTCGGCGAGCCCTTCATGTTCAGCCCCCAGCGCCCGCGTGGCTTCCTCCGGCGCCAAGGCATTCTCCGCCCGAATGAGCCACGGCACGTTCGTCAAGGTGTCGAGATAGCTTCGAATCACGCCCGCATCGGGGTTCGATTCGGCAATGCGCGCGAGCTTGCTGGCCTCGCGGCGCACGGTTTGCACCACCAACGGCGAACCGGTGAAGGTGTCGGCCCACCGCAGATAAATCTCGTGGTCGGGTTCGCTATCCGAGAGCTCCTTTTGAATCGCGCGCATCTGCTCGCGCAGCACAAACTCACGGTGGTTGGCCCCGATCTCCTCTTCGACTTTGGCCCGGAACTGGGTCTGCACCTGCAGCACTTCGGCTTCGCGCTTCAGGCGGGCGGTCACGGCCTGGATGCGTTCGGCGGTGTCCACCATCTCCAGCAGGCTTTGCCGGTCGCGGGTGGGCATGGGCAGGTGCTGGCCCAGAGTGTCGGCAATCAGGTCGGGTTCGGCGAGGGTGTGGACTTGCTCCTCCACTTCCTTCGGGATGCTGAGGCCCAGTTGCATGGCCCGGCTGAGGGCCGCGCGCAGCTCGCGCACGCCGGCTTCCGTGTCTAAGCCCGTGGCCTCGTGGGTGTGGATGCGGGGTTGGACTCGCCACCCGTGGGCGTCCGGTTCGGCGGCCGAAAACGTCGCCCGGTGCAGGCCGCGTAAGGCCACCCGCAGGTTGCCATCCGGCAAGGGAAGGATGTGCAGGACTTCAGCGACGGTGCCGGTTTCCAGCCAGTCGGGGGGCTCAGGCACTTCGATATCGGGGCTCCGCTGCAGGACCACAAACACCGGCGACTCGTCCTGCATTGCCCGTTCCAGGGTGCGGATGGACATGGGTCGCCCCACCAAAATGGTCTGGATGAGCCCGGGAAACAGTACCGAATCCCGCATGGGAAGCACGCCAATCATGAGCCCGCTTCTTCGTTGGTTTCGGTCGGGGCGTAGTCTTCCCGGAGCGTCTGAATCGCCGCGTGCAGCGCTTGGTCCGATTCAAAAATGTCGTTGAAGATGCGATCCACAATCCCAAAGACCTCCAAGAGCGCGCCCAAGCGATCGCGGACGTCTTGCACGGGTTCCGCCCCGGCTTCGGGCAGCAAATCTATGCACTCCCGGATGGCGGCCACGGTGGGGTCGATTTCGCGGCGTTTGCGCTCGCGGACGACGCGGGCAAAGATGCTCCATACGTCGCCGTGACTTACATAGAGGTCCTTACGGTCGCCGGGTTCACGGTAGCGGCGGATGATGCCCCAGTCCATCAGGTCGCGCAGATTCATGCTGGCATTCCCCCGGCTGATGTGGAGTTCGGCCATCAGCTCGTCCACCGTCAACGGCCGTCCGGTGCAAAGGAGGAGCCCGTGGATTTGGGCCATGGTGCGGTTAATGCCCCAACTGCTACTCATTCGGCCCCACTCCCGCACAAATTGCTGGATGGCCTCTTCCGTCTGCGGGTCAGTTGCCGGGGTGTGGTCCGCCATAAGTTGGTCTCAATCTACCCACCCCGGGCAGGGAAGACATGTCTATAAGGATTGGCGGGGGCCATGCCGAAAATCTAAGGGAAACGGCATGGACGTAAGCGCACTCATTGGCACCCGATTGCGAATGCAGCGGTTAAAGGATGCCCGCCTGTTTTCAGGCTGGGTGGATACCGCCGTGGGCGGCATGGTCCATGTGAGCTTGGGATCTGATGAGCCCATCGAGGAAGGGGACAACTTCTTTTGCGAGGGTCTCACCTTCACTCATCGCTTGAGCTTTAAGGCCTTTGTCGAGCGATCACTCGGGAATGGCAAGGGTGCCCGCTATATGCTTCGCCTCACGGCCCCGCCGGTCATGACGACCTCGCAAGAGCACCCGCGTTACCGCGTGCCACCTTTGGCCGTCACACTCACCGCCGGCGAAGAAGTTTGCCAGGGCTTCCTGGAGGATGTGAGCATTGCCGGCCTGGGTGTGATGAGCCCGATCCGATTTGACAAAGGGATGCTCGTCAACGTGGACATCCCCGAGCCGGTGGGCCCCATGCGCCTCACGGCGCAGGTGCGCTACTTCCGCAATTTGGGCGAGAACGAAGACGTGCAGCTTGGCCTGCAGATTTTCGGCATGGAACGCGAAAGCGCCCAAAAGTGGGTGCAGTTTGTGCACTGGGTGGCCGTGGGCAATCGCCCCCGCGCCTCGGCCTAGAGCCTAGGTTTAGCCGCCGCTCAGTTCGCGGCCCTTCACTGCGTTGCGCTCGATGAACTCTTTCCAGTTCGCGGGCACGTCCGTGTCCACAAAGATGGCTTGCACCGGGCACTCGGGCTCACACAGGCCGCAGTCAATGCACTCATCCGGGTTGATGTACACCATGTCATCCCCTTCGTAAATGCAGTCCACGGGGCAAACCTGCATGCAGGATTTGTCCTTGACGCCGATGCAAGGGTCGGTGACTACGTAGGGCATGGTCCAGAAACTTTACCGTCCGGACTCACCTGAGGGGAAGGGCTCCCGGCGGCAATGCGAGAAAAGACTCGCTCCACCAGCCACTGAGTCCCTTCGGATCCCTTGAACTGGTCGCCGCCATAGACGGGCAGACCGAGAGACAAGCTGTGGACAATGTAACGCGCCAGACGCGGAACCTCGCTCTTGGGGCTGCGGTTGGCAATGAGCCATGTCTCAATGGGCTTGTAGACGCTGACTTCTAGGGCGCGCTGCATCTGGTTGCGGCTCGCGGGGCGCTGGAGCTTGGGGATATCACGCTCCATGATGAGGATATCCAGCAGGGGTTCCTTCAGCAAGCCTTCAGCGATGGCATAGGCGGTGTCGCGGCCAGTGTTCTGGGTGATTGCCCGGTCAATCCGGTCGCCCAGCTGCTTGATGGCGTGGAGGCCCCAGGAGAGGTAAATGCCTTCCTTGTCGCCAAAGTGGTGGTAGAGCGCGGGAGCCTTGAGTCCGCACTCCTCCAAGATGCAAGAGATGCTGACCGCGCCGTAGCTCTCGCTACGAAAGAGCTTCTGGGCGGCAAGGGCCAGGCGGTCTCGCCCGCTTACGGGCCGTTCCGAGGGCTCCTGATTATTGCGCATATCTAATCAACATATGTTTTGCCGCTGATATCTCAAAAAGGTGGACAATTCTGTCAAGTTTCCTAGCAAAAGGACCCTTTGGACCGGGGCAATTCCGGCCGTTTGGCCCCGGAAGCCTGTACAATAGGGGGAGCACAACGAGCCTTGGCTCGTAAGGAAGATCAATGTCCATTACGTTAACTCCGCGCGCGTCTCAAGAACTACGTGACCTGATGACCGGCCAAGAGAAACCGAACGCCCACCTGCGCGTTTGGGTCGCTGGTGGCGGTTGCTCTGGGCTCTCGTATGGCATGGCCCTGGATGAGAACGAGCCGGACGCCGACGATCAGATCTTCGAATGCGATGGCGTCAAGGTGGTGGTGGACGCCATGAGCCTGCAGTACATGGGTGGGTCCAGCGTGGATTACGTGGACGACATGATGGGCGGCGGCTTCAAGATTGAGAATCCGAACGCGACCAAGGGTTGCGGCTGCGGTTCGTCGTTCTCCACGGAGGACGGCCCGCAAGGCGGCGGGGGCTGTGGCTCCTGCGGTTGCGCTTCCTAAGCGCGGCCTTGCGAATTGAAGGGAAAACCTCCTGCGCGGACTAGTCCGCTAGGAGGTTTTCGCCTTGATCCTTAAAGACGTTGTGGACGTAATCCACCCACTTGTGGGTGCTGGCTTCGTCCATCGTCACAAACTTCAGACCCGTGGCAAACAGGTCGCTCTTCTTCACCGGCAGTGAATAGCGCACTTCGGCCTTGAGCGCGATGGGCTCGGTGTCGCCTCGGCCGATCGAGACATCCACAATCGACCCGGCTTCGTACTGGTGCCGCGAACGCAGTTGCAGGCCACCGAGGCTCAGGTCCACAAGGACAGACGAGCTCTCGGCTTCATCCGCCAGCTTGATCTTCGCGTACTCCAGCATGACAAACCGCTTATGCTCACGGCGGTTCTCAGCGCTCAACGTTTCTTGGTTAGCCAGGTGTTTGTCACCCATATTTAGGTTTTCGGCATTCATGGTGGTGGTCCTCAGGGGTTTACGCGGCCAGCTGCTGCGGCATTTCGTCGGTTTGCGGAATCACGCCATTGCGGGCAATGACCTGCTTGAAAGCGGCCACCACTTCGGGGTCCAAGAACCCCTTGCTGGTGTCTTCGTCTAGGATGCTCAGCGCGCGGTCCAGCGCCATGCCCACGCGGTAGGATCGCGTGCTGGTGATGGCGTCGAAGATGTCGGCCACAGTGGCGATGCGCACCAAGAACGGGATATCGTCGCCAGCCAGGCGGTCGGGGTAACCCGAGCCATCCAGCTTCTCGTGGTGCCAGCGGATGATGGGCAAACACTCACGGAAGAGGTCGACGTTCTGCACAATTTTGGCCCCGTAGACCGGGTGCATGCGGATCATCTCGAACTCCTCGTCCGTGAGCGTGCCGGGTTTGGTCAGCACGTTGTCGGGGATCCCGATCTTCCCGATGTCGTGGACAAGACAGCCCATTTCTAGCAGGCGCTTCTCGTAATCGCCCAGGCCGAGCTCTTCGGCAATCCACAGGCTGTACTGCATCACGCGTTCGGAGTGACCCGCGGTGTACGGGTCCTTGGCTTCAACCGCTCGCACCAAGGCGCGGACGATGCTTTCGAAGTTGGCTTCCAACTGGCCCAGCGCGTCGGTCAGGAGTTTGTTGGTGTTTTCAATCTCCGTGTTCTTGCGCTCGAGGTTGTGGCTAACTTGCCGCAGATTGGTCACGTCCACCAAGAAGGTGAGCAGGTGCCGGAATGAGCCCTGGGCATCAAAGATCGGCTGGCTACGGACCTCGATTTCTCGGCTGCGGCCGTCTTGCACGGCCGTAAACACGGTGCTCCAGGGTTCGCGGCGGTTTTCGCTTTGTTGAAGGCCTTCGGCTACGCGGTCCAGTTCGTTATCGAGAGCCGTGGGCACCACCAATCCGGGCGGGCGCGGGCGCAGCAGCTGCGCGGACCACTGGCCGTTGTCAAAGACGTTGCGGCCGTCGCGGATCAGCGCCAGTCCGAGCGGGAGCGACTCGACCAGAGTTCGGTAGTCGTTCTGCAGGCGCAGGGAGTTGATTTCTGTCTCCCGCAGTCGGCGTTCGCGCTGGCTGTTGAGGCGCAGGAACAGAATGGAGGCCGTTCCGATGACAGCCGCCGTCAGGAACGCGAAGAACATCAACGTCGCGGTACGGGTTTGGGAGGCACCGATCTCGTCGAGAGTGGAAGAGATCGTGGCGCGTTGAGTATCGATGCCAAGCTGGACGCGTCGAACTTCGTTCAGACCGGCCTGCCGGCTCGTAAGCGAGCGCTGAACCGCTTCCTGCAGGTTGGCGGCGAGCTTGGTTTCGCCCCGCTCGACCAGGCGTTCGACTAAAACATTGGCTTCAAACGTCGACTCCTCGTCAGCAATATGCCGCAGTCCGCTCTGGGCGATGCGCAGGCTTTCGAGCTTTTCGATGGCGTGAGACGTGTTCCGGCTGTTTTGAATGATCTGGTACTGGGAAACACCCGCTTGCACCAGCAATACCACCCCCAGGGCGAGGATGATGTTCTCCACGACCGTGCGGTTCACGCGGGAAGCAATGAGCTCAAGCGGGCTTTCGCCCACCCCCTTGGCGATCACGGTCGAGAGGGAGACGGCCATCCCAAGGGCCAGCAAAACGAAGAGGAAGGCGTAAATCAGCGTACGCAAGAAGAGGGCGCTTTGGGCTTGATCGGCTACGGCTGCAGAGCGGTCAACCCCGACGATGGCCACGACCTCGCCTTCGGCATTCTTGATCGGCGCATAAGCCGATCGCCAGGTCCCCCATCTATCTGTGTAGGAGGCCTGATCGACAATCGGCTGGCCCGAGTCGAAGCACGCCACCATCTCCTGCGTGTGGTCCTCGTACTCTTCCATCAAATACGACTTATCATCCACGGCGTCGCCGTTGAGGTCACCCGCGGGCGTAGGATCGAGGACGAAGTAGAACCGATTGTCCTTGCGCCGGACGGTGTAGACGTAGGCGATATCGTCCGCATTGGCGACCAGGGTCCGGATCCGCTCGTTCTGGCGGTCGTAAAGATCGGTCGTGATCTGGTCCGCGCTGACCAGTTTTTCATGCTCTTCGGCATCCACTAATGAAGCCGCGATCATGGCGTACGACCGCATCTCCGTCTGCAATTGTTGCTCCGTATTGAACTTGGCTTCGTTATAGAACGCCAAGATCAGGGGGCCACCGAGCATCAAGATCCCGATGAAGACCATCAGGACCATTTGAATCCGGGGCGGGAGCGACCACCGTTTGCGCATGAGACTTCTCCTTTTCTCATCGGTAAGTTGCCCTCGCAACATTACGGTGCGGCGGGAGAGGCCTGAAAAGAAGAAACCTCCCCGGGCCATTGGCGCCGAGGAGGCTTTCTGATTGTTATGGGCTCGGGCCTTAACGGCGAGCCGTGTTGGTGCTGATCAGCGCGTGGCGGGTGCGGGCGTCGAATTCGATGCTCACGCCCAGAGCGTTCGAGAAGAAGCTCAGCGGCACAATCGAGCGACCGTGGTCGATGAACGCGGCACGCTCCAGCGGGATGCTGACGTCGTTCACGTTCGCCATCATGTTGCCAATCGCAAACCAAACCTTCTGGTCCTTGTTGGTGGCCGTCACGGTCTTGGTGGCGTTATCCCACTGCACGTAGCCGCCGGCGCTCTCAAAGAGGTGGCGGAACGGGGTGAGGGCAATGCCTTCTTCCACTCGCGGCTGCACGTCGAAGTTCACGGCTTTGCCGCCCATCGAGATCGTGTATTCGCCGATGTTGGGCACGCGGGTGCCAAAAGTGAGCGGGATAGAACCCACGGCGGCCGTCAGGTCCACCGGCGGGATCGTGGCCATGAGGCCGTTATTATTGCCTTCGGCGGGAGTGACTTCCACCACGCCCGGACCATTGCCTTCCGGTCGCACCGGGGCGCCAGCAGGGGCTACCGTCACCGGCTTCACATCACCCGTGAGCGGGCGTTGACCCGTCGGGGTGAGGGAGCGCGGGCCGTGAGCCGTGCCCGGACCCGTGGCCGGGGTGCGGGTGCCCGCGGCGGCCGAAGTCGTCGGGGCCGTGGCCGGCAGGCTGGTCGGAACTTGGTTGGGGCGATCGCCCGTCACTACGACGCGCGGGTTGGTCGTCGTACCTTCGGGACCGGTCACCGGCACGGTGCCGTTGGCTGAGGTCACCGGGTCGCCAGCGTCCACGCGCTCGGTGCGGCCACCGGGGTTGTTGACCAGTACGCGCACGCGCTCCGTCTTAAAGGTGTTGTTGGTTTCATCAATCACCCAGGCTTGAACTTCGTGCCAGCCGTTCGTCACGCGGGTGGTATCCCACAGCCAGCGGTACGGCGCGGTGTTGCGCAGGCTCATGAACTCGCCGTCGACGAAGAACGACACGTAAACGTTGCTCAGGGGCGACTTGAAGCCGACCTGGATGTCCACAGTGCCCTTCAGTTGGGTGCCGCTGGTGGGGTTCTTCAGGAAGACCGGGCCGGTGGCCTGGCGCTCCATGCGAATCGAAGTGGTTTGCGTGCCCACCACGGTGCCTTCCTTGTCGAAAAGGCGGATTTCAATCGTGTTGTCGCCGTCTTCCAGCTGGGCCGGATCAAGGCGGAAGTTCGTTTCGCCGGCGTTCGTGCCTTCGTCGGTCGTGCGGGTGGCAATACTCTTGCCATTGATGCGCAACTCAACTAGGGCCACCGCAGCACCGGAATACCGGACCGTGAGGGTGCGGTTATTTGCCGCTTTGTCCAAGACGACCGTGGCGTCCGGGAGCATATAGGCATAGCTCGTCGAAGCCATCCCCATCGAGAGAGCCGCAGCTCCAAACCATTGTCCAACGCTCTTTTGCATAGTGCACCGCACTCTGCCCGCCAAAATAACGAGCATGCTTAGTTTGAAGGATTTCGCGAACTATGTCAACCCTTCTCCACGTCCATGAACCCTTCGCCAATCCTTCTTGAACCTGTACGGGCATATTCTCAGCCCTTAGAAACTTTCGCTTCGGGCTTCCGAGGGTGGTCCGGACTTCGATTCTCCACCCACGGGTGGCGGGGCGAGCCGTGGTGGCACGACCTCATTTTCGTTCAGCCTCGCACGCCTCAACGCCCCGGCACCATCTTGGAAATCACGGGCTGGGAACCCAACTACAAGGACTTGCGCATGGCCCAAGAGTGGGCGGATGCCAGCGGCATGACGGTGGCATTGCTCTTTCAGATTCCTCGGCAGCCGATCGAGGGGCGGATCGAGGACGAACTCATCGCCTACTCGTTTTCTCTGTATTTGAACTCAAAGGACCCCGCGGACTTGCTGCTTGCCCCCATGATCGCCAGCTCCGTGGCGGCGCTGGATCTGATAGAGGCGCCGGTGGTCGTCACCGGGGCCAGTAAGCGCGGGTGGACCACCTGGTGGGTGGGCTTACACCGCGACGAGCGCGTGGTGGGCATCGCCCCGCGGGTATTTGACCATCTCGACTTCGCATGGCAGCAAAACCGGCAAGCCGAGCTCTGGGGCGCGCCCAGCCCCCAAGTGCAGGACTACACCGAGTACGGGTGGAGCTTTGATCTCGACAACCCGGAAGTGGCGGCACTCATCGGCGTGGTGGACCCGCACCCCCACCGATCTCGGCTCACAGTGCCTACTCTCGTGCTCAGCGGGGCGAATGATCCCTTCTGGTGCCCCGACCCCTGGGACACCGTAGCCCCCACTATGCCCGAGTGCGTAAGTTATCTCTCGGCGCCCAACGCGGGACACGGGATGGCCGACCGTCGCTGGTGGTCCGCGTCGCTCGGGGCCTTTGCGCGGGATTGCGTTGAGGGACGATCCGCAGCCGATGAAACAACGACCCGCGTCTGGCGGGCGGAGGCCAAGGAGCCCAAGTTCGTCCATGCGCTCTGGAGGCCGGTGACCGACGGGGACGCAGCCTTGCCTCCCCTCAATGAGCAAATGTGGACCGCCGAGATGACGGAGGTCAAACGGGCCGATGGCACAAGGCGCACCACGCCTGTGCGCCTCATCGCCCCGACCGATTAAGCGTTGGTAAAGATTCCTTCGGGGGCCGGGCCGGTTTCGGCGTAAACCACGCTACCAATCCCGCCGCGCACATTGAAGTGGCCGGTGACCCGCATGTATTGGGGTTGGCAAGAGGCGGCCAGTTCGTCCAGCAAGCGATTGACGACAGCTTCGTAATAGATGCCTTCGTTCCGGAACGAGTAGTAATACAGCTTCAGCGACTTCAACTCAATGCACGTTTCGTTCGGGATGTAAGTGAGGATTATTGTCGCAAAGTCCGGCTGACCCGTCTTGGGGCACACGCTGGTGAACTCCGGACATTCGTGCCGAATGACGAACGGACGGCCCGGCTTCGGGTTGGGGAAGGTCTCAATCACGCCGCGCGAAGGGTACCCGCGGGTAAGTTTCAGCGTATGCAAGTCGCCGTTTTTCCGGGCCAAGGCTCCCAGGCCCCCGGAATGGGACAGGACCTCGTTGCAGCCTCTCCGGCCGCCGCCGCCGTGTTTGACGAAGTGGGTGAGGCGCTGGGCCTCGATATCCGCAAGCTCTGCTGGGACACCGACGCCGAAACGCTGCGCCAAACCCAGAACGCCCAGGTGGCCCTGTTTGCCACGGGAGTGGCGGCGTTCCGTGCCCTGCAAGAAGCGCACGGGGGCTGGACTCCGCAAGCGATGGCTGGGCATAGCGTGGGCGAGTACGCGGCGCTGGTTTCGGGTGGCTGGTTAAGCGTGGCCACCGGGGCCAAGCTCGTGCGGCGACGCGGGGAGATCATGGCGGCGAGCGGCAAGGATCGCCCCGGCACCATGGCGGCGGTGCTCGGCATGGAGCGCGCGGCGCTGGAAGCTCTTTGCGAAGAACTGTCCCAGGGCGGGCAGATCGTGGTGATTGCCAACGACAACAGCCCCGGCCAACTGGTGGTGAGCGGGGACGTGAACGCAGTGCAGGCCCTCAGCGCCTCGGCCGGCGAGCGCGGGGCCAAGCGGGTACTGCCGCTGAACGTTAGTGGCGCGTTCCACAGCCCCCTCATGAAGGAAGGGGCGGCGGCCCTGGCCGAAGCCCTGAGCGGCGCGGAGTTTCAGGCGGGTACGGTGCCGGTGGTCAGCAACGTCACGGCCCAGCCGGAAACGGACTGGCCGGCTCGGCTGGCCGAACAGATGGTGCAACCCGTGCGCTGGACCGAAACGGTGCAAGGCTGGGCCGCCCAAGGACTAAACATGCAAGTGGAATGTGGACACGGCGAAGTGCTGGGCGGATTGCTCCGCCGCATCGCCCCGGAAGTTGCGGGAGCCCGCGTGGTGGATAGCGCGACCCTACAAGAAACGGTGAAGAAGCTCGGAGGTGCCCCGTGAGCGCCGAACGCCGCGTGGCTCTGGTCACCGGGGCTAGCCGGGGTATTGGTCAGGCCATCGCCGAGGGCCTAGCTGCCCAAGGGATTGCCGTGGCGTGCCTGGCCCGCAAGCCGGAGAACGCCCACGCCACTCGGGATCGCATCCGCGAGGCGGGCGGGGAAGCCGAAGCCTTCGGCGCCGACATTGCCAACGCCGAACAAGTGCAAGCCGCAATTGCCGAGATTGAAGCCCAAATGGGCCCGATCACCATCCTCGTGAACAACGCGGGGCTCACCCGCGACACGCTCATGATGCGCATGGACTTAGCCGACTGGCAGGCCGTCATTGACGCCAACCTCACTGGCGCATTCCACACCATCAAGGCGTGCCAACGCGGAATGATGAAGGCGCGCTGGGGTCGCATTGTCAATATCTCCAGCATTGTCGGCCTGGGCGGCGCGGCCGGGCAAACCAATTACGCGGCCAGCAAAGCGGGGCTCATTGGTCTCACCATGGCGGTGGCCAAGGAATTGGGTTCGCGCAACATCACTTGCAACGCGGTGGCTCCGGGTTTCATCGAGACCGATATGACCCATGAATTGCCGGCGGATTTCCGCGAACACGTGGTCAAAACGGCACCTCTGGGTCGCCTGGGGAGCCCTCAAGACATCGCCGCGGCGGTGGTTTTCTTGTGCAGCGAAGGAGCGAGTTACATGACCGGCCAGACGCTGGTGGTGGACGGAGGACTCACGCTCTAGGTCAAAAGCGCACCGGGGTCCCGCGCGGGGACGTAGGAACCCGGTGGTAATATGCCTTTCCGCGCCATCGCGCGCAGGGCTACAAAAACATGTCCGATAACATTCTCGATCGCGTCAAAAAGGTCGTCAAGGAAGAACTCAACGTTCAAGACGAAGTGAGCGAAAGCGCCTCCTTCACCGACGATCTGGGCGCAGACAGCCTCGACGTTGTTGAACTCGTGATGGCCATTGAAGAAGAATTTGGCATTGACGTGCCGGACGAGGACACGCAAGGCCTCAAGACCGTTCAAGACGTCGTCGACTACATCAAGAGCAAGCAGGGCTAAGCCCGAACCCCTTCCCGACGAAGTGAAGGGACCCACACTTTATGGCTTCTGACCAAACGCCCCGGATTGTCATTACCGGGATTGGCGTCGTATCCCCCGTAGGCACCGGGGTCGAAACCTATTGGAACGCGCTCAAGAGCGCCACCAATGGGGCCGGGGAAATCACCCTGCTCGACACCAGTGACTACGCCACTCGCATCGGTTTCGAGGTCAAAGACTTCGTGCCCGAAGATTGGGTGGATGGCAAGGAAGCGCGCCGCATGGACCGGTTCCTGATGTTCGCGGCTGCGGCTGCGCAAATGGCGTTGGAGGACTCCAAGTTCCCCGAAGACCAGGGGCTACGGGACGAAACGGCCGTGGTCATCGGTTCGGGCATTGGCGGCCTGGGCACCATGAGCGAGCAGACCAAGAAGCTACACCTTCAGGGTCCGTCGCGCGTATCACCCTTCTTGGTCCCCTACATGATCCCGGACATGGCAAGTGGCTACGTCTCGATCTTGCACAAGCTACGGGGTCCGAACTCGTGCATCGTCACGGCCTGTGCCACGGGGGCGAACTCCATTGGGGAAGCCGCCGCTATGATCCAGCGCGGCGACTGTGTGGCCGCGCTGGCGGGCGGAGCGGAAGCTCCGATTACCCAAATGGGCTTGGCCGGGTTCTGCTCGGCGCGAGCCATGACCACGCGGAACGATGACCCCATGCGGGCCAGCCGTCCCTTTGACAAGGAACGCGATGGATTCGTAATGGGCGAAGGTTGTGGAGTGCTCGTGCTGGAAACGCTGGAGAACGCTCTGGCGCGGGGCGCGAAGATCTACGGCGAGCTCGCGGGCTACGGCCAAAGCGGGGACGCTTATCACATCACCTCTCCGGACCCGAATGGCGATGGGGCGATGCGTTCCATGCGGATGGCCTTGCGCAAGGCGGGCTTGAAGCCCGAGGACGTTCAGTACGTGAACGCGCACGGCACGTCCACTGAGTTGAACGACAAGACCGAAACCAAGGCGATTCGCGGAGTGTTCGGTGAGCATGCCGAGAAGCTCGCGGTGAGCAGCACCAAGTCGATGATCGGCCATACGCTGGGAGCCGCCGGGGCCCTGGAAGCCGTCGCGTGCCTGCTGGCGCTGCGCGACCAGGTGGCACCGCCGACCATCAACTACGAAGTGCCGGACCCCGAGTGCGACCTCGACTACGTGCCGAATGTGGCGCGCCCGATGCCGATGGAAGTGGCTTTGTCCAACTCGTTCGGGTTCGGCGGGCACAACGCGACGCTGATCTTTAAGCGGTACCAGGAGTAGGCGTGTGCAGGCTTGGATCCAGGAGTTTCTGGACCATCTCCAGGCCACGCGCTCGCCCCATACCGTGCGCGCTTATGGGTCGGACCTCGCCCAATTGGCGGTGTTCACGGGCGGCAAGCCTGATTTAAGCCCGGAGACCCTCGAAAAGTATCTCCGGGCTTATGCGCCTCAACCCACCACTCGAGGGCGCAAACTCTCCACCCTTCGCGCCTTTGTGCGTTACTTGAGGGCCGTTGGGCAGCTGGATTCTGATCCCACGGCCACGCTGGTTACACCGATCAAACACCGCCCGCTACCCGCCGTGCTGACCTCGCACCAGGCGGGGCAACTCCTGGATCAGGCTCCACCGGGCAAGAGTCCCCTCCGGGATGCGGCGCTGCTCGAGATGCTTTACGGAGCTGGACTGCGCGCTAGCGAGGTCGTTCGCCTCGACCTGAGCGACGTGGACCTGAACACCCAGCGGGTGCGGGTGCGCGGGAAGGGAAACAAGGAGCGCATTGCCGTCTTTGGCGGGGCGGCGGCCCGGGCGGTGCAGGCCTACCTGACGCAGGAGCGGGTGAGCGGCAAGAGCGAGGCTGTGTTTGTGAATGCCAGTGGGCAACGCCTGACGACGCGCACAGTGCAGAACGTGGTGCACCGCTGGGCGCAGGCCTCGGGTTTGCCGCCGGATGTGACCCCCCACACCTTGCGTCACTCCTTTGCCACGCACCTGCTGGATGGGGGTGCCGACCTCAAATCTGTGCAACAGCTCCTGGGCCACGAGAGCCTGGCCACCACGCAGATCTACACCCACATCAGCATCGAGCGGCTGCGCGACACCGTTGGCAAGAGTCACCCGAAGGCGAAAAGGAAAGGCTAAGCCAGCCTCAAACCCAGGTGCTGGCGCGGCGCAGGTGCTTGAAGGTGATGGGGCGCGCAAACTGGCCGAACACAAAGCCGGGGTAGCCCACCATCGAGTCCAATTCGTAGTCCGGCGGGGCGGAAATCAGCACCAGCGGGGTGCCCTTGGCCTCGGGGTGGCCCATTTTGGCCATGGCGAACTCTTCGTAGCCCGCAATCTTGTGGGGCTCCTTGAGCGTGGCGATGAGGTCCACAAAGATCATCTCGGCCCCCTGGCACGCATCCAAGGCGACATCCACCTGGTCGGTGATGATCACCTCGTCATCCGATTGAAAGGCCCGTGCGGCCTCGCTTTGGATTTCCTCGTCCCGGGTGAGGATGACGTACTTCATGGCTCTCAAAGAGGGACGGATGTCTGCCGAGAAAGGCCGCAGGGCCCTCCAAATGTTGCTCAAATGATAACAATGGGTTGCGAAAGACCAATTTTGTGTAATACTTGGAACAATCACGTATCACTGCGCCGTGATATGTAGTGGAGCGAAATCCAAATGCCGATCATCCAGAGCCCGAACAATGTCGTTGCGGATCGCACACCCGCCGAGAGTGATCGTTTTTCACGCATGCGCGCCCAAACTGAGCGGCGAGCCTACGCGATGGCTTTGCAGCTCACCCGAAACTCCACCGACGCCCAGGACCTGGTGCAAGACACCTACCTGAAGGCGTGGCGCGGTTTTGATTCCTACACTCCGGGCCGGCCGTTCCTCAACTGGCTGCTGCGCATCATGCAGCACGCCTACCTGGATAGCCGCCGCCGCGAGAACCCCATCCGCAAGGCCGAGTCCATTCACTCCATGGTCTCTCCAAACAGCGGGGAAGTGCAAGAACTGCAACTGCCGGACAACGCCATGAGCGCCGAGGACGGCGTGCTGATGGAAGAGTTCCGCCTGGAGCTCCGCCGCGCCCTCAATGAACTCCCGGACGTCTACCGCACGGCCATTGAGATGTGCGACATCGAGGAGTTGAGCTACGGCGAGATTGCCGACCGGCAGAACACGACGATTGGCACCGTGCGCTCGCGCATCCACCGGGGTCGCAAGCTCCTGCGTGAGATCATCCAAGCGCGCGGCGTCAACATTCCGATCCGCTAAGTCCCGGTCGGGGCTCCAGTTCTGATCGCGAACGCCCGAGAATCTCCAGTATGGGGGTCTCGGGCGTTTCTTCTGCCCTTCGGGCAGCGCAAAGCGCATATGTGAGCAAGGCGACGCAAGAAGGCGTCGCGGTTCAAATGCTCAAGAAGAGCTTGGATCAAGAAAAGCAGGCTGCTCAGGAACTCCTGAAGGGCCTAGACACCAAGGGCAAGATCCTCGACGTCCGCGCCTAAGGCACGGTATCCTAGCCTGAGTGAGCGCAAAGCGCCCCGCGCGCCCCGTCTGGTGGCGAAACACGTTCTTCCTTTTCGGCGCCCTCATCCTTGTGGTGGCGGTCGTGGGGTTTGTGCGCGGCGAAGATGCCATCCGTGACCCCGGTCAGAAGCGCGAGAGCAACCTCGCCCTGATGTACGTGGTCGGCGGCATTTTGATGCTAGGGAACGGCTGGTTAACCCACCGCCAAAGCCTGGCCGCTTACGAAGAAGAGTTCGGTGGCGACACGCCAGCGGCCTAAATCATCCAGGAATTCAAGAAATGGTCAAGTGTCAATGCGGCAAAGAGATGGACGTGGTGCCCAACTGGTTCCAGGGCGTCGACGTTCAGTTCGTCTGTAATAACTGCCCGAACCAAACGATCAAGGGCATTACCGAAGTCGACCTCGCGGCCGGCCTCGTGCCCGTTTCGACCCCGGATACCGGCCAAGACAAGGGCGATGAGCCCGCGCCGGAATTGGACGACGACGAAGACAACTAAGCTCGTCGCTTTTTCAATGATTCGAAGCTGAGCGTGTGGTTAGGCCGCGCGCTCGGTGATTTCGTGGTCCCGCCGTTCAATCATCAGCAGGGAGGGCGTGCCTTCGGCCCCCAGTTTTTCAAAGCAGGCGTATTGAAGGTCGCTCGGTGAGAGCAGAGCTTCGGCCGCCACCACCACTCGGGCGAGCAACCGGTCTCCCGTGCGCCACGCGACCGCTTCAAGGACATCCGAAACGCCCATCAGCACTTCCTGAGTCAGGCGGGGATGGGGACGCGGATCGAGTTGGTAAACAACGGCCACATTGGAGTGTTCGGTAGGTTGTCTCCCATTCCTTAGCCCCTTGAGCCCAGAAAGTTACGAGTTTTGTCGGAGGCCCTGCGGGGCGGGCAGACCGTTGAGCTTGAGCCACGCTGCGTATTGCTCTGGTTTATCAATATCCGTGCCAAGCGCGGCGGCCTGGGTGATGACCCCGCGCACCCGTGACTTGAGGGCGCGGGTGGCAGCCCGCTCGAGAGCAGCGATGGGCAAGGTCTGCGGGGCGGCCCGCCCTAGAATGACGCGGAGGAGGGTGCCGAAGCCCAAAATCGCGGCCAACTTCACCGGGCTCTTGCGGGCGACGTAGGCCAGCTCCATTTGCGCCATGCTGCGCCGCATGCTTTCGGTGTGCATCACGGCCACGTTGCCGCCAGTGAAGGTGCCCTCACGCAGCCGTAGGCTGGTGCGGGCCACGCCGGGATACTTGGCTTCGCAGGCCGCCAGCGGGATGATGGGATAGGCAATCTCCGCGTCAATGGGGGTGCGGGCCACCACGTCGGTCAAATCTTCGGTGGTGACGTCGGGCATGTCGGCGGTGATAAGCATCATGCGCTCGGTGGTGACGGCGTTAAGACCGCGCCCGAGGCTCTCAATGAAGTGCTGGCCCGCCGGGATTCCGGCCGGCCCGCCGACCACGCGAAGCTCGCCCAGGGGGGCGGCGGCGCGGCATACGCGCTCCAAAATGGCTTCTCCGTGCACCGGGAGCTGCCAGCGTTCACTCACGTCGGTGAGGGCGCTCCAGTCGCCCTTCAGGGCGCCTCCGGCTAAGACAACGACATCCATAGGCTTTCCTCCCGAGTGAGAGTATGGGCGGGGCGCACAAAGGGCCAACCTTCGTTTTGCATCGACTGAGCGATTTGGTGGGCGGCTTGTTCGTCCGGCGCTAGCCCAAAGACGGCGGAACCCGACCCCGTAAGCCCGGAGGCGGTGGCCCCGTGAACCTGAAGGCGCCCGATGGCCTCGCCGCAGGCGCACGGCATTACGCGCTCAAAATCGTTGTAGAGGGTCCAGGGGTCATCCGGGAATTCTCGCCACGGCCGCTCGCGGGCATCCAGTTCGCGGTAGGCGTGCGCGGTCGGCACGCCCGCATCCGGGCGCACCACCACCAGCCATCGGCCGGGGGCATCGGGGAGCGGGATGAGCTTTTCGCCGTAGCCTTCGGCGCGGGCCAGACCTCCGATGAGAAAGAACGGCACATCCGCCCCCACCGCCTGCGCCACCGAAGTCATGAACTCTTTCGGCCACAGGTCAGGAAAAAGGCGGTGCAGGCCCCGGAGCAGGGCGGCGGCATCGGAACTCCCGCCCCCCAATCCACTCTCGGCCGGGATCGCCTTGATGAGTTCAATCTGGCAGGGGGGAACCTCCGCCAATTCGCGCAGCAGCCGCAGCACTTTGGTCAAAGTGTTCTCGGTGGGCAGGTCCGGCCAGTTGCAGGTGATCTCCATCCGCGTTCCGGGCGTGATGCGCACGGTATCGGCCAGGGAAATGGCGGCAAAGTACGATCGAAGGGGGTGATATCCCGAGGCATCGGGCGGCCCGACGCTCAAAAATGTGTTGATCTTGGCGGGGGCAATGACTTCCAGCGTCACTGCGGCCCGTCCCCCATCTGCTGGCGGACGTGGTCGGGGATTTCGGGCGGCGTGGCGGCTTGGGGCGGGATGTTCAATTCTGCCCTAGCTTCGGGCATCCGGGGCGGTACCACTTCATGTGGGTAGGGCATTACCTCCAGCTCTTCCAGCGCCTTATCAATGGCGGCGAGTTGCATGCGCGCTTCGGCGATGGTCTGGATGAACGGCAGCACCGATTCCTGCACTTCGCGTCCGGCCAGCCGGTGACCCAGCACCCGCACGCGCAGGGAATCCAGAGTGGTCATGTAAACAGCCGCCTGGGCTTCCGCGCGGTGGACGGTGGCTTCAATCGCTTGCATCTGGCGGCGGTATTCCGCGATGTTTTGGTCCGCCATGCGATACATTTCTTGCGCTTGCGGGTCTTTGCTGGCGATCAGCAGATACTGCTGGGTCGGAACGAGGTTGCTTTCCGTGCGGGAGATCTCAAAGGCCACCCGGTCGGCCCGGCGCAGAGCAATGTAGAGGTCTTCGGCGAGGCTATTGACCGTTTGGGGCAGCTCTTCTAGGGCCGCGATCTTGCTTTTCGTCAGATCGTTGACCGACTGCTGGAACCGTGTTCGCCGATCCTCGCAGCCTTGCCACAAGTGGCGGAATCGCCCATCGTGCCACCGCTTGTAGATCGAGCGCTTATAAGATGCGGCCACCACCAAGCCCGCAATAACGCCCATCGTCCCCAAGCCAATCACCGATTGACCAGTGGATGCCCAGGTGATGCCGCCCACGCCGAGCGCCCCGAAGACGCCGACAATGCCATGCCCGCTCAGAACCTCACGCGCGAAAACCTGGCGGTCTCGGCGGATGAATTCCGAGCGGCTCATAACAACTCCCTACGCCAGACCGGGCCGCAGGGGTGCACACCCCAGTTCGCGCTCCACGCCCGCGGAGAGTTCGAGCAACCGCTCGTCGCCGCGCACCGGACCCATGAGGTGCAAGCCCACCGGCAGGCCGTCGGCCAGGCCGCACGGCAACGAAAGCGCCGGGTAACCGCCCATGTTCGCAGGGATGGTGCAGAAGTCCATCTGCTTCAGTGCCATCGGGTCGTGGCTAAATCCGCCCAGCGGGAAGGCCACGCAAGGGCTCGTCGGGCTGAGGATGGCATCGTATTCGCCCCACAGCGCGTCAATCTCGGCCACCATCAGGCCGCGAATTTGCTGCGCGCGCAGATAATAGGCGTCGTAGTAGCCCGCCGAGAGGGCGTAGGTGCCCACCATGATGCGGAGCTTGACCTCGTGGCCGAATTTCTTGCCGCGGGTGGCCATCAGGCTTTCCACGTGGCCGGGGGCTTCCTCGCGGGCGCCGTAGCGTACGCCGTCAAAGCGGCCCAGGTTGCTGCTGGCTTCGGCCGGCGCAATGACGTAGTACGTGCTCACGCCCAGGGAGAGAGAAGGCAGGTCCACGTGGTCCACGGTGGCCCCGGCGGCTTCCAGCGTGCGAATCGCTTGTTCGATGCTGGCGCGCACGTTGGCTTCCACTGCGTCCGACATCAGTTCTCGCGGCAGGGCAAATCGCTTGCCCTTCACGCTGGCGTTGGCCAGGTCCATCGCGCCTAGCGGGGCGTCGGGCAACGACGTGTTGTCCAGGCCATCGGTTTGGCAAATCACTTGCGAAATCGCCGCCACGTCGGCCACGGTCTGCCCGAACGGGCCAATTTGGTCGAGCGATGACCCGAAGGCCACCAGGCCGAACCGGGACACGCGCCCGTAGGTCGGCTTGAAGCCCACCAGGCCGCACAGCGCCGCTGGCTGGCGGATAGAGCCCCCCGTATCGCTGCCGAGGCTGATGGGCGCGAGGCCCCCGCTCACGGCGGCGGCGGAGCCGCCCGAACTCCCGCCCGGTGACCGGGTGGGGTCCCAGGGGTTCTTGCACACGGCGTAGGCACTGTTCTCGGTGCTTGTGCCCATCGCAAATTCGTCAAGGTTGGTCTTGCCCAGCAGGGGCATCCCGGCCCCGTGCAGCTGGGAGATCACCGTAGCGTCGTAGGGCGGGATGTAGCCTTCCAGGATGCGACTGGCGCACGTGGTGGGCCGGCCCTGGGTGCTGATGTTGTCCTTGATGGCCACCGGCACGCCCAGCAGGGGGCTGGTTTCGCCCGCATCCAGACGGGCCTGGGCGGCGTCGGCCTCGGCCAAGGTGCGCTCGGCATCTACGTGCAGGAAGGCACCGTAGGTGTCGGTTACGTCCAGGAAGGCCTGGGCGACCTCGCGGGCGCTCATTTCTCGGCGCTGAAGGGCGGCCGCAATCTCGGTGGCGGTGAGCTGACCTAGCTTGTTGCTCAACGGTCAGTCCTCCCGAATGCTAGGAACCAAGAACAGTCCGGCCCGGCTCTTCGGGGCGTTGGCGAGCGCCTGGTCGCGGGTGAGGCCGAATCGGGCCACATCCTCGGCCAGCACGTTCTGCAAAGCCACGGCGTGCGGCTTCGGGGCGACACCCGTTACATCCACGGCCTGCAAATCTTGAAAGTGCCCCAGGAGGGCATCCAGCTCCGTTTGGAAGGCACGTAACTCGTCCTCGGTCAGTTCCAGTCGGGCGAGGCGTGCGACGTGCCGAACTTCGTCCAGCGTGATCGGCATGACGAAGATTATGACCTCTCCACCATAATGAACCTATGCCGATTTGGGGTCGCCGTGGGCACTATCCGCTGACGGCGGGCACCGTGGTGATCATCGTCGCGGTGGCCGCAATGTCAGGGGTGTGCCGCTCGCTCATCCCGCCCCCCGAACTCGGCCCCACCGCCAACCGCCCCGGCGACTTCGTGCGCAGTTCGGCGAGGTTGCCCATTGCCTGGCGGACTCTGGACGACGACCCCTTCGCCGAAGCGCGCCGTCGCGAGTTGCCCCTGCTCTTTGTGATGGGGTCCGAGCTCAACCAATCGGCGGTGGCATTCGACAAATGGATGTTCAAGGAACGCGAGATCATCCAGCTCATTCAGCAGTCGTTCGTGCCGGTGCGGGTGGACCTGGATGAAGACCCGGCTATGGTCAATGCGTTTTGGCCCCTGTCGCGTTCCACCCAGGTGCCTGATCTTGGCTTCCAAATCTGGGCAGTGGATGCCAACGGCGTGCCGCGTGATTTCCACGAGCCCATCCTGAGGGGTGACCGGTTTGACCCGGCCGTCTTTGTCTTGCGCCTCCGCAAAATGAGCGACCGGGCGCAAAGCAAGGAATCCAACGACGTGGCGGCCCGCCAGGCCATGGATCTCGCCATCCTGTCGGGCTCAACGGAAGAAGGCGTCCCCGACGTCGATCTCTATCTCCGGAACTTGCAGGCCCGGGTGCACCCGGAATACGGAGGCCTGCCGCTCAACGGATTTCAGGTGAATGCCATCCGCGATTGGCGGATGCTGCAGGTGATGGGCCGGCTGGGTGAGTTCGACGCGCCCTTCCAAAAGTGGATGCAATCTCCGCTGATCGACTGGACGTTCGGAGGCATCTACCAACAGGCCGAGCAACTGAACTACAGCGCCGTGGAACTGGATAAGCGCGCCACCCTTTCGGCCGAGTTTGTGGCGGTGCTGGCGGGATACGCGCGCCAAACCGGGGACGGGCGCATGGAAGCCCTGGCCCGCGACCAGTGGAAGCAAGTTCAACTGGAGTTCGTTCGGGAAGACCGAATTGTGCCGTGGGTGAGCACCCTGAGCAGCCCGCTGAACCGCTCCGCGAGACTGGGCTTAACTCCCGATCCTCTCGGGCGGCTCACTCCGGAACAAGAAGCTCTAGGGCTCGATGTTGGGTCGAACCCACAGCTCATCCCCCGCTGGACGAATCCCCAGGATCATGAGGCGTGGCTGCGGGCGCTCCAAGACCTGCGCAAGCAGGAGCTCCCGGCCAAGACCCGCGCCAGCGAGTCTGCCTATCTTTCTTCGACGGCGCTTTTTGTGACATCGATCTTAGAGGCGCGACGCTACCTAGGCGAGAGCGATTCCACCACCGCCGTCAACCTTTGGGCGTACGTGAAGGAATTCGAAGCGGGGCCAGACTCGGTGACCCATCGGCGGGGCGAAGGCAAGCCGCCTCGACGCACTCTGCTGGACCGCGCGGCATACTTGCTGGCCGCTTGCGAGGTGGCCACGCACACGGGCAACGAGGGGCTGATGCGGCGGGGGCTGGCGGTATTCCGGCAGACGCGGCGGGAATTTGCGCCGGTTTACGGGGCGGCGGTGCCCGACCCCCGCTTACCCGAGACCCTTGCAATTGACCGGCCCGACGTGGTGGACGGCCTGCAGGAGGCCAGCTTGCCGCTCTTTGCCCGGGCAACCACCCGGCTCTCCATGCTGCTTCCGGATGCGGAGCGTAAGGTCGTGCGGGACGAACTCCGCAAGCAACTCGGGCGGGAATCGCTGCGGGTAGATGAGGCCGGGCAGAGGCTGGCGGGGCGCTACCGCGCGTGGTGGCGGCTGCAGTCGCCGCTGGGGTACCTGATCGTGGGGCCAGACCCGCAGCGGTGGCGCGATGAACTGGGGCGCGACCCCGCCGGACCGCCGCTGCTGTGGGTGAAGTCGTGGCCGGATCTGGCGCCGGGGATTTACGTGGTGAGGGACGACGTGAGGGAAGGTCCCTTTACCAGCCTCGCATCGCTGACCGAAGTTCAGCCATAATCACCAACCTAGCTGGAGAGGTCGCATAGTTGGTCTAGTGCGCCGCACTCGAAATGCGGTGTGGGGAAACTCACCGTGGGTTCGAATCCCACCCTCTCCGCCACTTCATTCCCAGCGCCTGCGATAATTGAGGCATGACCATCCTTCACGCGCGGCTTGTTGCCTGGCTACCCGCCAGTGAGGGGAAGAAGGCTGAGCTTGTTTTGATCGAGCCGAATGGCGACGAACACCGCGTCACGTGCCACTGCCGCCCCGATGGAACCACCGACATCAGCGAACAAGGCGACGGCAGCATGCTGATGTATCTCAACGACCGGTACGGCATGCCGGAAGTGTGCGGGCTGTGCCGTGAGATCACCCTGCAAGAGGGTTAGGATCCCCTTTTCTCCACCAATAGGGCCACAATGAGGGCATGCAGCCTCTGGACCGTCCGCAGTCCCTTGACCTTGCCCAGCTCACGACCAAAGCTCCCGAGGATGCGATCAAAGAAGAGATCCAGGCGGAAACCAAGCGTCTCGGCGACCGGCTGGAAGAACTCTTCGACCTCCTCTACTTTGCCGGGCAGCAGTCGCTTCTCATCGTGCTGCAGGGGATGGACACTTCGGGCAAGGACGGCACCATCCGCCGGATCCTCAAGTCCACCCACGCCCAATCGGTGAACGTCGCTAGCTTCAAGGTGCCGACGCCCGAGGAACTCGCGCACGACTTTCTGTGGCGGTGCCACAAGGAGACCCCGGGGGTGGGCGAGATCACAATCTTCAACCGCTCGCATTACGAAGACGTGCTGGTGGTGCGCGTGCACGACCTGGTGCCCGAGAAGACCTGGCGCGCCCGCTACGACCAAATCAACGATTGGGAACGCATGCTCGCCGCCAACCGCACGATCATCCTCAAGTTCTTTCTCCACATCAGTCACGAAGAGCAGGAGGAGCGCCTGCTGGCCCGGGAAGAGGACGTCACCAAGGCCTGGAAACTGAGCGTGGGGGACTGGAAGGAGCGCCGCCGCTGGGATGACTACCAGCAGGCTTACGCCGACGCGCTGGGCCAGTGCGCGGCCCCCGGAGCGCCGTGGTACGTGGTGCCAGCGGACAAGAAGTGGTACCGCGATTACCTGGTGGTGCGCACGATTGTGGAGGCGCTGGAACCTTACGAGAAGGGGTGGCTTGAAGAACTGGAGAAGGTGGGGGCCGAGGCCAAAGCGGATCTGGCGGCCTTCCGGGCGTCCCCGTAATCCTGCGAGGTTCTCCCAAGTTTCTCATGGAATCAGCGCACTATTGCGCTCACATGGCTATACTCAACCCGGAGATTTCTATGAAATTCACACTTATTGGCCTGGCGTTGGCGGCAGCTTCTCTGTCCTCGGCGCAGGTGTTTGTCAACACATTTTCGAGCGGGGACACTTACAACACCGGAATCGGTGCCACGATTTCGGGCTCGTCGAGCGCGGTGGGTTCCGAGTTCGTGCAGGGCTTCCAGTTCACATCGGCGAACACGGGCAGCATTGGCCAAATGGTGATTGCCATGGGTCACATCGTGGGCACGCCCCAGGTCACGATGCGCCTCTACGCGGACAACAGCAACACGCTCGGCTCGCAGGTGGGTAGCGACTACACGACGACCGTGAACTCGGGCTCCTTTGGGGTCGGCACGGAAGTCATCACGCGCGACGTGAGCGGGGCCGGTTGGACGGTCACGGCGGGGCAGAACTACTGGCTGATGGCGCAGTCCGCCAATGACGCCTGGTTGGCTTGGAACTGGTCGACCGACGGCGGCACTTATACGCGCGCATCCATCAATAACGGAGGAGCCCCGAACTACTTCAATGACACGGGTTTGGCAGTTCGACTCGAAGCGGTGCCCGAACCGGCCAGCATGATCGCCCTCGGGGCCGGTCTTCTTGCCGTCGCTCGCCGTCGCCGACGCGCTTAACCGCAAACCACCTATAAAGATGCCCCCGGATCCCAAGTAAGGGAAGCCGGGGGCACTTTCATTCATGCCTTAGCAGCAGTCGCAGTTTTCGCAGCCTTCGGGGCAGTTGCACTCGCCGCCGGGGCAGCAAGGGCATTCCTTTTCACTCATTCACGATCCTCCTCTAGGTAGTGATGTCCTAGTCGAGACGGCGGGTGCGCACACCGGAGTCTCGGCGAGATGACGAATCAGGGATTGAAGTGTCGCGTCTTCAACCCAGGCATAAACTTGGCGGCCGCGCATCTCGGTGGAGATCAGGCCGGCTTCGCGCAGCACGGAAAGATGATGGCTGAGGGTGCTGGGGGCGCAGGCCACGCTGCAGCAAGCCTCCTTGATGGAGACGGCGCGCCGCGCATCACTCCCAAAGCACTCGCCCGTCTCGGGGTCGTAGAGGGAGCCTCCACAACCCCGGATGCATTGGAACACAGCCCACCGCGTGGGGTCACTCAGCGCCGCAAACGCCGGGACGGGATTCATGCTCCTATGATATTTCGATGTTCATCGAAATATCAAGGGGTCTCACGTATTGGTCAGGCTTTTGGTGGCTTGGCCGATCACCGGCACCACGTATTCCTCACCATTGCTGGCCTTAATGGCCGCCACGATGGGCAGAATCAGGCCCCCCACCGCCGCGACGAGCCACATGACGATGGCCAAGGGGATGCCGATGAGGGAGATGAAGGCGATCGTGCCGCCGATGGCCAGCAGAAAGAACAGCGCCGCCATGGCCAGCGATTGCGCGGCGTGGTGCGCCACAAATCGCGACTTGTCCTTATAGGCAAAGTAGATAATCAGCGAGGCCACCCAGCCCAGGCCGGTGATCAAGTTTAGTCCCAAAGGAATCGCGTGAGCTAAAGCGCCCCAATTGCGTTCTTCTGCGGTCATCTCACCCCCTATTACGGAGCGTCATTCTCGTGGGATGCGGCAAACCGGGACTGCTCCTCGGGGCTCAGCACCACCACGGTCGGCCGGGCGAGGTTGAGGAACTCGGCAAGGGTGAGGCCCACCATTTCGCCGTCTTCGGTCAGCTCGCGGTGGAAACGCTCGAGTACGTCGCCGGTGCGGGGCTCGTGGGGCAGGGCGTCCACCCACAGGCCGGGGGCATCCTCGCGGCTCCGGTAGGCCACGGCGGCCACCCACATGGGGTGGTGCGCACCGGCTTCGGCGCTGCGCCCCTCGCTAAACTCGATTTTGCCTTGGGTAAGGATCTGTTCGATTTCGGCGCGCGGGCTCGCGGAGGTGCTCAGGATCGAGGCTCCCGTAGGCGACCAGCCGACGAGTTCCGTTTCGCCCATTTCCGTGTGCAGATACACGTGTTGGATGTTGTGCCGGGCACAGGCCGCCACGAACGAAGAAAGGGGGATGCGCAGATCCAAGGTGCTTCCATTATGGCGGGCCCGAGCGGGCCGAGACCAGCTACATGCTAACGACCGCGCTTTCGCACGGGGCGAGCGGGCTGGGCGCCCAGGTGATGCCGAACGGGTCTACCAGGGTGCTGCCCCGCCCCGGCTGGAAGCCCGAGTTCATCAGGGCTTCGATATCGGCTTCATTGCTCAGCCAAATTGTGGGAGTGTTTGCCCCGCGTCGCACTCGGAACCGGGCTCCCGCGCTGGACAAGGCGAAAGTTCCGTCCACCAGTTCGTGCATGGGCACTTGGAAAAGCTGGGCGTAATACTGTGCAGCGGCGTAAGGCTCCTCGTGCGAGATGCCCATCCAACTCGTGGCGAGGCTCCGGTTGGGCGGGGTCAGGCTCTCCACATGGGGTTCGCCCCAGTGGATGTTCCAAATCAGGCCGTGCGGATCGCGGACGAGGTTGGTGTGCCCCGCGCCGCCCCAGCTCAGGACTTCCATGCCCAGCGCCAAAACGCGCTTACGAGCGGCTTCCATGTCGTCGGTGATCATCTCGAACATCAAGCGGCCTTGCGGGCCGGGGTCGAGATATAGCCGTAGGTCATCCAGGGCCAGCAGCACCGAAGTTTCGGTGCGAAGTGAGGTCACGTCGAGCGTGTCTTGATAGAACCGGGCGGCCCGGGTGGGCTCCGGCACGGCCAATCCCATGCAGCGGCTCAGGCGTAACACGTTCAACCTCACTTCCCATTGTCGGCAAGCCACCCGCGCGACCCAAGGGGGCTAAAATGAGGAAGTGAGTCACGACACCATCGACACGTTGCTGAAAGAAGACCGAGTTTTTCCCCCTTCCGAAAGCTTCGCGGCGCAGGCCAACGTCAATGACCCCGAGATTTACGCCCGCGCAGCGGCGGATCGGCAGGCGTACTGGGCGAATTGGGCCAGCCAATTGCGATGGATGGAGCCGTGGCACACGGTCACCGATTGGCAACTCCCCTACGCCAAGTGGTTCATCGGCGGGCGGCTGAACGCCTGCGACAACTGCGTGGACCGACATGTGGACGAAGGCCGGGGGGACAAAGTGGCGTTCATCGCCGAGGGTGAGCCCGGCGACGTGCGCACCTTCACCTATGCTGAAGTCAAGACCCACGTGAGCCGCCTGGGCAACGCCCTGAAGGCGATGAGTGTGGCCAAGGGCGACCGGGTCTGCCTCTACATGCCCATGGGGCCGGAACTGTGCTTTGCCATGCTCGCCTGCGCCCGCATTGGGGCGGCGCATAGCGTGGTGTTTGGCGGCTTCAGCGCCGAAAGCCTGCACGAGCGCATCACCGACGCGGGGGCCAAACTGGTGGTGACCGCCGACGGATCGTGGCGCAACGGCAAAGTGGTGCCGCTGAAGGAGATCACCGACGCGGCGCTGGCCAAGGGTGCGCCCAGCGTGACCGGCGTGCTGGTGTACGAGCGCGTGGGCGAGCCCGGTGGCAACGTGCCGGACTACAACCGAGGCGCGTGGCACGAAGGCCGCGACCAGTGGTGGCACGACGTGGTGGACGCCCAGAGCGACGACTGCCCCTGCGAGCCGATGGACGCCGAGGACTTGCTTTACATCCTTTACACCTCGGGTTCCACCGGCAAGCCGAAGGGCATCATGCACACCACTGGCGGCTACCTTACCGGGGTGTACGCCACCGCGCAGTGGGTGTTTGACCTCAAGGATTCGGATATTTATTGGTGCACCGCCGACTGCGGCTGGGTGACGGGGCACAGCTACGTGGTGTACGGCCCGATGGCCAACGGGGTGACGCAGGTGCTGTATGAAGGGTCCCCGGCGGTGCCGGACAAGGACCGGTTCTGGCGCATCATCGAGCGGCACCGAGTGACCATTCTCTACACCGCGCCGACGGCCATCCGCATGTTCATGCAGTGGGGCGAGGAGTACCCGGATCGCTGCGACCTGAGTTCTCTGCGGCTGCTGGGTTCGGTGGGCGAGCCCATCAACCCCGAAGCCTGGATGTGGTACCGCCGGGTGATCGGCGGCGAGCGCTGCCCGATTGTGGACACCTGGTGGCAAACCGAAACCGGCGCGATCATGATCACCCCGCTGCCGGGCATCTCGGGCACCAAGCCGGGTTCGGCCACGCGCCCCTTCCCGGGGGTGGCGGCCACCCTGATGAACGAAGAAGGGCAGGAGTTGAACCTGGATTCCGGCGACCCGGAAGGCACCGGCGGCATCCTGGCCCTGACCGAACCTTGGCCCTCCATGTTGCGCGGCATTTGGGGGGACCCGGAGCGATATATGCAGACGTATTGGTCGCGGTTCCCGGGCAAGTATTTCCCCGGCGATGGCTGCAAAGTGGACGGCGACGGTAGCTACTGGCTGCTGGGCCGCGTGGACGACATCATGCTGGTGAGCGGTCACAACATCAGCACCATGGAAGTGGAAAGCGCGCTGGTGGCCCACGAAGCGGTGGCCGAAGCCGCCGTGATTGGCAAGCAACACGCCATCAAGGGGCAAGCGATTGCCGCGTTCGTGATCCTGCGGGCCAGCCACCGTGTGGACCCCACCTCTCCGGAAGGGGAAGCCCGCATCGCCGAACTGAAATCGTGGGTGGCGGCCAAGATTGGGGCGATCGCCCGGCCGGATGACATCTACATCAGCGCGGACCTGCCCAAGACCCGGAGTGGCAAGATCATGCGGCGCCTGCTGCGCGACGTGGCCGAAGGACGCGCCTTGGGCGACACTACGACCCTCGCCGACCCCAACGTGGTGGCCTCGCTAAAGACTCAGTACGAAGAAAAAGAAGGATAAACGGGCAGAACCTCGCAATTCTCCCGGCTTCTCGAATGAGATTGCTGGGAACAACCCTGGTATGGACGCGAGGGTATGGGTCGGATTTGCCCTATTGGCCGGAGTTGTGGTGACGGGAGCCGTCACGCAAACCTATGTTGCCCCCCAGGCAAAAGCGAAGCCGGCGGTCACCGCCGCTAGCCGCATGTATGAGCAGTGGGAGGACTTCAAGTGGCCTCGCCAACAGTTCAACCCGGTGCAGACCGCCCGGCAAACGGCCGACCAGGCCAGTGCCCGCAACCGCGGCGTGGACGAGATGATCCGCGATTGGGAGTCGCAATACGCTATGAGCGTGGAGGACGCGGATGCCAACCTGAAGGGCAAGTCGTTCCGCCTGGGCGGCAAGATTGACGAATATCTCAAGCCGGATGCCAGCGAAAGCCTGGTGATCTTCATCGGCCCGAGCCCGCGCAGCGGCTGGAGCACGCACATGGTGATCAATGTGGCGGGGAACGATGCCCGCCTTGGTCGCGGGGTGCAGGCCCGGATTCAGGCCCGCTTTGCCGGCCGGATGGAAGACGAAGCCAACCGCGTGGTCACCTACATGTTTGAAGAAGGCCAGGTGATGAGCGCCGAAGGGGCCCCGGCCCCGGCCAGCCCGCCGGCGGGTGCAGCTCCGCGTGAAACCCCGGGGGCGGCGGCCCCGGCCGCAGGTGCCAGCGGCGAAGCCGCTCAGACCGGTGCCTTTGCCGATGCCACCAAGGGGTGGCGCTTTGGTGGCACGGTGGGAGCCTTGAATGGTCATCTGGCCGTGTTCCTCAGCCCGGACGACAAGCCGGTGTTTGCCCGGGTGGGCGGCAAGCTCGCCGACGGCATCACCGTCAAGCGACTGGATTCTGGCTGGGCGCAATTGAGCGTGGAAGGCAAGCCCGTGGTGATTTCGCCGTGGAGCGTGGCCAAGGACGCCGCCACCAAGCCGACCGAATAAGCGCTTAGCTCGACGTCACAATTTGCCCTTCTGCACCACCTTCCGGGGTTTTCCCGGGAGCCTGGTCAGAGGGGCTTTCATCGTCTTTAGGGGGCTTGATGAACCAGGCCGCCACCACCGGGTAGATCATGATGGCCCCGCCCACAATGTAGGGCATGTGCGGGCCGTACTCGTACAGCCAGTTGCCAAACGAGGGGCCGACAATGCGCGCCAGCGCCCCGAGCGACTGCGTGAGACCGAACACGCCCCCCACCAGCGCCACCGGGGCGGCGCGAGAGATGAGGCTGGAGAGCGACGGCCCCACCATGCCATTGCCAATGCCCATGATGAGGCAGCCGAGCAGGAGCGGAATCCACGGCGGCGTATAGGGCACCAGGGCGAGGGTGGGCGCCACCAGCAGGTAGCCAAAACGCAGGAGATTGACCTCGCCGAACCGCTTGACGAGCGGGCGAATGAGCGCGCCTTGCATCACCGCCGCGATGATGCCGACCCACACGAGGACGTAACTGGTTTCGAGCTCGGTGAGGCCGTAGAGCGACTTTTCGAGGCGGAAGAAGGTGCTCTCGAGGTTCGAGAACGCGAAGTTGGCGAAGAAGAACAGCACCAGAAGCGGGCCAAGGCCCGGGGTGCGGATGCCTTCGACCAGACGCTGGAACTGGGCGCGCAGACCGCCCTTGGCGCCCTCGGGTTCGCGGACCGGGGCCTCGGGGAGGAAGAAGTAGATGAACAGGAAGTTGGCCAGCCCGAAGATGGCCGACACTGCCCCCAGCAGACCGGGGTGACCCTGATTGACCTGCACCAGTAGCGCCCCCGCCGGCGGGCCGAGCAGGAACCCGAGGCCAAAGGCGGCCCCCAGCATCCCCATGCTCTTGGCGCGGTCTTGGGGTTCGGTGACGTCGGAGACGTAGGCGTAGACCACACCGAGGTTAGCGGCGGCCGAGCCCAGCAGGATCCGCGAGAGGATCATGACGGGGAGGAAGGTGCTGAAGGCGTACGCCCCGCCCGCGATGATACTGAGGAAGGCGGTGATGAGCAGAATTTTGCGCCGGCCCATTTGGTCGCTGAGGCGGCCGAGATAGGGGGCCACCAGAAGCTGAGCGACGCTGTAGATGGAGAGGACCGCCCCGATGGCGACGCCGCGCAGGCCGAGGCTCTCGGCGCGGGTTTGCAGGTCCGGGATGATGATCCCGAAGGAGAGCAGGTCCAGGAAGACGGTGAGGAACGCCGCGGTCATGTAGGGCAGCGGCTTCTTCACAGGCGTTAGTTTAGCGGGTTGGTGGGGGTGTTTGGGGGAACTTCGGTGCGGGGCTTGCGGTTGAACGTTTTATCCGGGAGGGGTTGGGATAAGATGGTTTGTGGAGGTTGGGGCTCGTGAAGTGGTTAGGTTGCGCGGTGGTGTTGCTCGGGGCAGCCGGGTGTGCGCGTGAGGCCCGAGACATCGAACCCCGGGTGGAACCCGAGCGAGTGGAGCAGGCTCAGCTAGGGCAGCAAGTCACTGCGCCTGCCCGGACTCCCCGTCGCTACAACTGGCCCATCTTTGCTCATTTCCCCGATCAAACGTCGCGTCACCTCTCTGTTCCAGAAGCTCAAGGACTTTATGGAGCGGTGCAAGAGTTTCAGCTTATGCTCGGCATTCGCGCCACTGGGGCAGAACCTCGAGTCTCCGGACTAATGTATGCGAATCCGCCACGTCATACACTGGGCTTCTCACTTTCAGAAGAAAGACACCGATACACCGTTACCACGAACCTGGATGCCCAGGATGCGAAGGTGAGGGAGTATCGGCATTATGTCGCTTCGGCAAGTCCATATGGTGCCCGCGATGGGAGACTCATCAAGTCCAAAGAAGAACTTTTCCAATTGGGCGAGCGTCTACTTCCTCGAATCAACGCTTCGAGGTACGGGCATGAAGGTAGGGAGTGGAGTGTCCGGCAGGTGAATTGGCGCGACACTGTCCCTCGTTATCCAATGAATGGAAGGACACTGATCGAGCAACGCGGCGTGATTTACGAGGTCAAGTCCCTCCTTGATCTACCGATCGTGGATGAGTTCCGGCCGACTCTGCACGTCAGCTTTGAGGATCATTCCGGCACGGTCACTCAGTTCGAGTACAAAGATTGCCTCGTCTCGATGAATGAACCGAAGTACGACGAGTCATATTGTCGCAAGCTCGCGATCGAGTACTTGAAGGCTCATGCCGAAGTCTTGCCTCGTGACACGCAAGTCACGGGTCCGGGCGAGTTCGCCTGGGTGCAACGTGATGTTCTCAATACTCAATCCACATATCCGGACGTTTCTGTTGCTCGGGGCTTTAAGTTCAACACCACCGCGGGAGGGTTGTGGGTCACCGTGGATGCCACGTCCGGAAAGGTGTCTTATGATTCTCAGTACCTGCGAGCGAAGCTCAATCAACATAGATATGGAAGGTGAATGTGAGTACGCAAGTTTGGCCTAACCTAGACAATTTATACGCGATGTACTTGAATCCCAAGTGTTGCAAGGACGATTTCATGCTGGTCTTAGGAAAATGAAGTGGACCGTCTTCCTTTCCGCTTTGCTCATTGCAGCGGGGTGCTCGAAAGAATCTGTATCTGGGACACAAACTTCGACCCAATCAGCAAGCCTGGCACAGGCTGCGCCGAACTTTTCCACAGGGACCTGGGGGCACGACCCCGGCTACGCTCCCCTGCTCCAGGCAGTGCGAGAATACCAAGAAATCTTTGATCTACCAGAATCAACGGGGACCGGACGCATCTACGAGTCCACGCTGGCACTGGCGCCGCAAGGTACTCGAGGATTTCGCTTCGAAGCCTCTGATCAATCGTATTCCATTCTCATGCGAAATGCCATGGATTACCCTAAGGTCACTTCTTTCACGTCTAGGAGTGGTGGACCAATGAGGTTAGGGCAACGAAGCAACAGCCGGATCAAGACAATGCAAGATCTGGAACGACTGGGCGACGAGTTCGCGCGCCGCCTCACGGAGTCATCCTTTGGCGAAGGCGGCAGAACATGGGTGGTGCAGAGCATCAATTGGCGAAACCTCGATGATTACGAGCTACCTCGCGGGCGGACCCATGAAGATGGGCTTGGCATCATCCTTGGATTGAACGAGTTCGAGGGCGTTCGCGTTCAAGAATTTGGAAGCCCAGTCTTTAACCTGACGGTTGATGGTCACACCGGCAAAGTCTTGGCGACGAGGTTGGATGATCGCCTCTTCCTTGTTGGAGAAGCCAAGCTCTCAGAATCTGAATGCCGGGAGTCAGCCAAGAAGCATCTGGCAGAGTACGCACGCGAATACGATGGCGCCGAGGTCAGTCAAAAGCCGGGTGTGCTCAGTTGGGGGCCAGCATTTCGCCGAAAGATGGTTGCCGACGACTTTCGATCTCAGTCAGTGCGGGGATATAAGTTCAAGACAACGAATCCGGAGCTAGTCATCTTTGTCGATGAGGAGTCAGGATCGGTTACTTACGATAGCTTACGAATCTTCTACAAGATTCAGTTTGATCTTCAACGATAGCTTCGCATGAACCTCGCTTAATCAGCACTCGTCGCGTACTTCTATTGTAGTAGTGCTCGAAGCGCCGGGGCGACCGTCTCGCGCCACTGCGACCAGGTGTGCCCTTCCGGGCGGTCTTGCCGGTGCACCACGTTCTGGTGCCGCACCAGCGCATCGCCCACCGCCGGGAAGCCCTCATAAATGCCCCCATCAATGGCCAGCCGCGCCCCCTTGAGCCCCACCGCCTGCACCAAGATCGGCTCCGCCCACATCGAAGGCGACTGCGCATGCACCATCCCGAAGGTCTCTGGCATGCGCGCCCCCGCCCGCAGCGAGATCAAGCCCCCCAGGCTCGCCCCGCCCATCAGCGTGCGCTCCCGCCGCGCCACCGCGCCGGTGGTCTGCCGCACCCACGGCAACAAGCGCGACCCCACAAACGCCAAGTACGGGTCCGGCTACTTCCAATAATCGCGTTCTCGGTTCGGGCTGGTCACCAGCACCAGCACCACCGGCGGCAGTTGCCGGGCCGCGACCAGGTTCTGCACCTGGTTGGGGAGCTTCGCGTATTCCGCGTAACCCGACCCGTCGTTGTAGATCAGCACCGGCATGTCCCGGGCATCCTGGGGCGGCCGCCACATCTCCACCGCGTACGCATAGCCTTCCTTGGAAGTCAAAGTCGTCTTGATCTGCCCCCAGTTGCGGCGGGCGGGGGGCTGCACCGGGGCCACGGCGCGGTAGTCCGGCCCGGTCCAGATGGAGTTTTCGCCGCCCAGTCCGTTGGGGCCGCGCGCGGCGCGGGGGTCTAGCTGCCACACCCCGTCCACCACAAATTTGTATTCAATGCGGGCGTCGCGGGGCACATCTACGGTCACGCTCCACTGCCCATTCGCCGCCTTGGTGAGGGGCATATCACGCTCCCAGCCCCGCAGGTCGCCGCGCATCACCACCGCCTTCGCCGCCGGGGCGTGAATCTCGAACTTCGCCGGATACATAGGTGCCGGAGCCATGAGAGCGAGAACTGCGCAAATCATGCCCTTATTATGCAAAGGAATAAAAAAGAACGCCTCTCCCGCAGGGGAAAGGCGTTCTCGATTTCAAGCCAACGAAGGCTTAGCGGCGCGGGCGGAAGCGCGCGTTCATTTCGTCGTCGCGCTTGCGGGTCGGGAAGTCGTCCGGCACGTCGGGCACGGTGTCGTCATCCCGTCGGCTTCGCTCCGGTCGGTCCGATCGCTCGGCTCGTTCGGGTCGCTCGGCTCGTTCCGGGCGGTCGCCACGGTCCGATCGCTCGCTGCGCTCGGTTCGGTCGCCATCAGAGAATCGGCTGCTGCGCTCGCCTCGGTCTCGATCACGGCCTCCGCGATCTCGATCTCGGTCGCCGCCGCGTCCACCGCGGTCGCGGTCACGTCCGCCACGGTCTCGGTCGCCACCTCGTCCGCCGCGATCACGTCCGCCTCGGTCGCCGCCCGGGAAGTCGCCAGTGCTTTCGCGCGGCGGTTCCTTTCCGCTCAGGATCGGGTGATCCGGGTTCAGGCCCAGGGCCGTCAGGTTCACGCGGCCTTGGCTGTCGACTTCGTCCACCTTCACCTTGATCACGTCGCCCACAGCAACGAGGTCATCGGGTCGGCGCACTTGCACGGTGCTCAGCTTTTCGGTCGGCACCATGCCGTCGCGGCCACCGGGCATCTCCACGAACGCCCCGCGCCCAATGATGCGCGTGACCGGACCGGAGAACTCGGTGCCCACTTCCAGGCTGGCGGTGCTGGCCTTGACCATCGCCACGGCGCGCTCCACGGCTTCGCCGGTATCGGCACCCACCACCACGCGGCCATCCTGTTGCACGTCAATGTTCGCGCCGGTGGCTTCCGTGATCTTGCGGATATTGGCACCACCAGGGCCGATCAGAGCGCCAATCTTGCTGGGCTCGATCTTGACCGATTCGACGCGCGGCGTGCGGCCGTTGTCGGCGCGCGGCTCGCTGATTTCCGCTTCAATGCAGTCCAGCAGGGCGAAGCGGGCCTTCTTGGCTTGGGCCAGCGCATCGGCCAGCACCTTCGCGGGAATCCCGTCCAGCTTGGTGTCCAGCTGCAGGGCGGTGATGCCCTCGCGGGTCCCGGCCACCTTGAAGTCCATGTCGCCGCAGAAGTCTTCGATGCCTTGGATATCCGTCAGCACCACAAAATTCTTGCCGTCGCTCATGAGGCCCATGGCAATCCCGGCCACCGGCGCCTTGATCGGCACGCCGGCGTCCATCAACGCGAGGGTGGAACCGCACACGCTGGCCATGGAGGTGGAACCGTTGGATTCCAGAACTTCGGAGATCACCTGGATCGAGAACGGATATTCGGGGTTGTCCACCGGCACCACGGCGCGCAGGGCACGCTCGGCCAAGGCCCCGTGACCCACTTCGCGGCGGCCTACGCCCCGCAGGGGTCGCACTTCACCCACCGAGTACGGGGGGAAGTTGTAGTAGTGCATGTAGCGCTGTTCCTTGGTGACTTCATCCAGCGGGGTATCGAGCGATTGCGCATCGCCCGGCAGGCCCAGCGTACAGATGGAGAGCACTTGGGTTTGGCCACGGGTGAACAGGCCGGAGCCGTGCACACGGGGGAGCAGACCGGCGATGGCTTCGAGCGGGCGAATTTCGTCCACCTTGCGGCCGTCCGGGCGCTTGCCGTCTTCGATGATGAACTTGCGGATGGTGTCCTTGATCGCCTTGTCCACGGCCCCCGGGATCGCCTTCTTCATGGCGTCATCACCGGCGTACTTTTCTTGGTACTTGGAAATCAGTTCCTTGGCCAGGTCGTCCATCGCGGATTCGCGCTTGGCCTTGTCCGGGTCGAAGATGCCGCTCGAGATGGTCTTGGCTTCCTTCTTCTTGATCTCATCGACCAGGGTGGTGTCAGCCTTGTCCAGGATCGGCTCACGCTTGTCCTTGCCCGCCTTCTTGGCAAACTTCTCGATTTCGCCGCAGATGACCTTGATCATCTTGTGGGCAAACTCCAGGGCTTCGGTCATGCGGTCTTCGCTGACTTCGCTGGCCCCGGCTTCCACCATGCTGATGGCACCCTTGTGGCCCGCCACCGCGAGGTCAATCTTGCTCTTGGCCAGTTCTTCGTGAGTGGGGAACACCACGAATTCGCCGTCCACGTCGGCCACCCGCACGCCGGCCACCGGGCCCGCAAACGGGATGTCCGAGACCGCGAGGGCCACACCCGCCGCCGTGATGGCGAGGGCATCGGGGGACGAGGACTTGTCCACGCTGAACGCCATGGTGATGACCTGCACGTCGTTGCGCATGCCCTTCGGGAACAGCGGTCGAATCGGGCGGTCAATCAGGCGACTGGTGAGGATGGCGCGGTCGGAGGGTCGGCCACCGCGCTTGTTGTAGCCACCGGGAATGCGGCCGATGGCGTAGCGCCGCTCTTCGAAATCACAAACGAGCGGCAGGAAGTCGATGCCCTCGCGGGCCGTCTTGGACATGGTCGCCGTGGCGAGAACAACGGTTTCGCCGAGACCAACGAGGACCGAACCGCCCGCCTGGTTGGCTACGCGGCCAGTCTCGAGGCTGAGGGTTTTGCCCCCCACCTCGAAGGTGTGGTTATGAATCATATGGGTTTGGGGTTAGGGAAGGGCGAAGCGGTTACTTCGGACGGACTTCGCGGATGCCGAGCGCCTTGATCAGCTCGCGGTACTTTTCGATGTCCTTTGAGCGGAGATAACCTTCCAGACGGCGGCGGTTGCCCACCATCTTCAGGAGGCCCTGGCGGGAGTGGTAATCCTTCTTGTTGACCTTGAGGTGTTCGGTAATCTGCTCAATGCGCTTCTGCAGCACCGCGATTTGCACCTCAACGGAGCCCGTGTCGCCTTCGTGGTGACCGAACTTACCAATGGTCTCTTTCTTCAACTGCGGATCGAGTGGCATAGGTACTTACTGTTCCAGTGGCGGCCACCGGCTGGGCCAGTCCGCCATATTGAGGATCCGCTTCTTGCCGCTCTCGACCGCCCTCACTCCAACTTGGAGAGCCGACGACAACGGCAACCGCTCGGATTCCTCTCGCCATGATACTTCGCCCGAGGGTTTGAGGCAAGGACTGGACGCAGGAACGCCCACAAACCGGGCCCATTGGAGTTACACTAGGCGAGGCTCGTATGCAGGTTCACGTCGTTGGCGCAGGAAGTTGGGGAACAGCTCTCACGCTGGTGCTGGCCCGGAATGGCCTGGATGTGCGGATCATCGGGCGCGATGAAGAGACCCTGGAAGCGCTGCGCAGCCGCCGCGAAAACCTGAGGTATTTGCCGGGGTTCTTGCTACCCAAGGAAGTCGAAGTCGGGGCCTGGGATGACCTTAGCCAACCGGCGGACATGACCGTGATCGCCGTACCCACTGCCGCCGTGGGTGAAGTGCTGGACGAACTGAAGGATCCGGGGCGGATCGTGATTGCCAGCAAGGGCCTGACGAACCACGGCGACGGCCTGCTGACCGACTTGTTGGAAGAGAAGTGCCCGGGCGTGGAAGTGGCGGCCCTGAGCGGACCCAACCTGGCCGTGGAACTCGCTCGGGGCATTCCGACCGTCGCCGTGGCCGCCAGCACCAATGAAGCCACGGCCGAGCGCGTGCGCGACGCCTTTATGAGTCGCACTTATCGGGTTTACGTGAGCGATGACATCCGTGGGGTGGAACTGGCGGGGGCGCTGAAGAACGTGCTGGCCATCGGCGCCGGAATGGGTGACGGTCTGGGGTTTGGCGATAACACCAAGGGCGCTTTGCTCGCCCGGGGGCTCAACGAGATGGCTCGATTGGGCATGAAAATGGGCGCGCGTCTGGATACCTTTATGGGGATTGCCGGGGTGGGTGACCTCTTTGCCACCGCCTCCAGCAAGCTCAGCCGCAACTACCGCGTGGGCTATGCGCTGGGGCAGGGGCGGAGTCTGAGCGCGGCACTGGAAGAAGTCGGTCAGGTGGCGGAAGGCGTGCCGACCAGTGAACAAGCCCGGCGATTGGCGCTGAAATACGACGTTCCGATGCCCGTGCACGAGGTGCTGTGGCGGGTGATTACGGGTGAATACGAAGCCCGGACGGCGGTGCAAGCGCTGATGGAGCGCACCCCCAAGCGCGAAGGAGTGACTCTCTCTTGACGCCGGTCGTGATTGCCCTAGGGAGCAACCTGGGGGAACGTGAGGCGAACCTGGAACGCGGCCTGCAACTGCTAAGCGAAGCAGTGCGATGGGAGCGGGTGAGCACGTTCTTGGAGTCCGCGCCGATGTACGAGACAGACCAGCCGACCTTTCTCAACGCCGTAGCGAGGGGTGAAACGGCCATGGGGCCGATTGCGTTGTTCCGGATGCTGAAGGCGGTGGAGCAAGCCGTGGGGCGTACGCCGGGGCCGCGCTACGGTCCGCGGGTGCTGGACCTGGATTTGATCCAGTACGGCGTACTGGAACTTCGGAGCGACGTGGCCGAGGGTTTGGTGGTGCCGCACCCCCACGCCCGCGAGCGCGACTTTGTGATGATTCCGTGGCGCGAAATTGACCCCTTAGTGGTTTGAGCGCTAGCCCGAGAAGGGGAATTGGTCCACCGTTTGCCACTCGGGGCCGTTGACGCCGGCTGAGGCTCGCAAAAACTCGAGGCCACTAAGGGCGAAGCCGGGGAGAACCGGCGCGGGCGACATGCGCACGGCGCGGCCGAGTTCGCTGCGGGCCTTTTCTTGGGGGCTGCGCAGGCGGGCAAACTCAAATCCACCCAGAAACTCCGGTTGGGCGTCGCGGGGCGGCATCAGGGCTTGCAGTTCCTTGGCCACCGCCGCCAGAACGGCCACATCGGTGCCGAGGCCCACGGCCACCGACCGGGGCATGGTGGGGTTGGGCGCCGGGAGCCATTGATCACCGGTGACGGTGAGCGGGTTCGGCACTTGCGCGAGCAGCGGGCGGGCCAATCCCGCCAGGCGCGCCTGCTCGTCCAGTCGGACTTCGCCGAGGTTGAGCACCGCGACCACCCACTCACTGGGCGGGATAAAGCGCACTTCGTCGGTGTTGGCGCGGCGGCGGAGTTCACTTTTGGCCTGGTCCAGGGCCGGATTCCATACCGCCGGGGGGCGAAACCCGATCTCCAACCGATTGACTGCGTCCATGGTTTCGTTGTAACACAAAACTTATCCCAGCGGGCCGCAATCTTGACATCTTGTTGACATCTTCTCGGGTCGGAATTGGTTAAGATGCGAGAGTATGCCTGCCCTCGCGAGTGCCTTGGCCCTGATGATGACCGGCGCGGCCCCGGCCACGACTCTGCCCGCCTTGCCGCCCATGGCTTCGGGATACGTGTTCGAAGACCGCAACCGCAATCGCAAGCGCGACGCGGGCGAACCTGGTCTCGCCAACGTCAAGGTGAGCAACGGTCTTTCCATCACCACCACCGACCGGGACGGGCGGTGGGCGCTGACTTACGACGAGTTCATGACCCCGTTCTTCGTCATCAAGCCGCGGGGCTGGATGACCCCGGTGGACGAGAAGCAACTGCCTCAGTTCTATTACATCCACGCGCCGGAAGGGCTGCCCAAAACCCGTTACGGCGGCATGGAACCCACCGGTCCGCTCCCGGCAAGCATTGACTTTCCGCTCCACCGGCAGAACGAGCCCGATAAGTTCAAGGCGATTGTCTTTGGTGATACGCAGCCGCGCGACCTGCGCGAAGTGGACTACATCGCCCGCGACGTGGTGGAACCCCTGAAGGGCAACACCGAAGGGGCCATGTTCGGCGTGACGCTGGGCGATATCGTCTTCGACAATCTCGACGTGATGGAGCCGCTGGCGCACGTGATTGCCATGATCGGGCTGCCTTGGTACAACGTGCTGGGCAACCACGACATCAACTTCGACACGCCGGACGATGCGCGGGCGAGTTCACGCTGGTTGAAGATTTACGGCCCGTCCTATTACTCCTTCGAGTACGGCGCGACTCACTTTGTGGCGCTGGACAACGTGTGGTGGCCGGGGGCCAACAACGGCGGCTATACGGCCGCGCTCGGCCCGCGCCAGCTCGCCTGGCTGAAGGAAGATCTCCGCCGCGTGCCCGAAAACCAACTCGTGGTGCTGATGATGCACATCCCGATCATGAGCATGCAAGACGCCGATAAGGCGGCGTTGTTTGAACTCATCAAGGACCGACCGTATGTGCTCTCTATGTCCGCGCACACGCACTTCCAGTCGCATGAGTTCTTAGGCAAGGAGGAAGGCTGGCCGGGCCAAGGTGAACACCACCACGTGGTGACGGTGACGGCCTGCGGGAGTTGGTGGCAAGGCGCCCCGGACGAGCGCGGCATCCCCCACACCACGATGCGGGATGGTGCCCCCAACGGCTACCTGATCTACACCTTCGATGGCAATCAGTACAGCATGGAGTTCCGCGCAGCGGGTGCCCCCAGCAGCTACCAGATGAATATCTATGCCCCGGATGTGGCGTCTTCCGGTGACCAAGTCGAGATCATGACCAACGTCTTCGGCGGCTCGGAGCGAAGCAAGGTTGAGATTCGCATCGGCGGAGGCGAGTGGCAAACCATGACCAAGGCCAATATGCAAGACCCCGTCTATCTGGCCACCTTTGAGCGCGACAAGGCCATCACGGCTCCTTATCGCCCGCTCCCGGGCGCGGTGAATTCCAACCACATCTGGCGAGCCGAACTCACGGTGCCAGCCGGCAAGGGGCTGGTGCCGGTTGAGGTCCGCACCACCGACATGTTTGGGCAGGTGTACCACGCCACGCGCGGCATTCGGTTGGTGGATAAGCGCTAGTTCGTTGCCGGGTGCTTGCGGAAAACGGCCTCGGTCGCATGGGTGATCGCCTGGGCATAGAGCAGCTGGTTCTCCCGCTTCTCGATCCAGGCCTCATCCTGCGGGTTGGTCAGCACCGCCATCTCGATGAGCACCACCGGCACCTGGCTAAAGATGGAGCCGGTGAGGGCGCCTTGCCGTGCACCCACGGCCGTTTGCAAGTCCGTTTTGGGGCCGCGATCCCGGAGGTGGCCAGCGAGCTCACGCGCCAAGGCGGGGTGGAAGACGGCGGCGAACTTCTTGCTCTCGGCAATGACCTGGGCGCTGGGGCCAGTAACGCCGCGCACGGTGCCTTGCTGCGAAGGGTAGTAGGTGCTGAATCCGCGCCCGTCCGCCGCATCGCAGTGGAGGCGAATCACGTAGTTCGCCCCCACCTTGTTGCCGACCTCGGCCCGCTGTTGGTTGCGGACCATCTGGTTCATCGAATCCTTGGTGAGAACAACCGTCGCGCCCTTCCGCTTGAGATACTCCTTGAGCGAGAGACCGATCTTCCAGCAGATTTCGAGCTCCGTCACGCGAGCCCCGCGCGTGCCGATGCCGACTTCGCTCGGGTGCCCCGGATCCACGACGATCGTCGTCCCGGCCAGGGGGCTGGGGGCCACGACCGGGGCCGAGGTGTGAACGGCAAGAAGTAAGGCTAGCATCCCGCCCCATTATGGCGACCGCCCGAGTTATGCAAGAATGGAAACGGTTTGGCGCGGGATTTTTGGGCAGAACGAGGGATCGCACTCGGCGAAGAGCAAGAAATCCGTATCCCCTTGACCCGTTCGTACAGCGGCGTCAGTCTGGAACTCCCCATCGTGGTGCGGCGGTCGGCCGAGCCCGGCCCCACGGTCTTCATAAGCGCGGCCGTGCATGGCGATGAGATCAACGGCACGGGCGTGGTGCAGCGCCTGGTGGTGGATCCGCCCTTCACGCTCAAGCGAGGCACACTCCTGCTGATTCCGGTGGTCAATCTCTTGGGGTTTGAACGGCACGACCGGTACTTGCCGGATCGCCGTGACCTCAACCGCTCTTTTCCCGGCACACCCACGGGGAGCCTGGCTAGCCGCATCGCGCACGTGGTCACCACCGAGATCATCGAGAATTGTGACTACGGGATTGACATCCACACGGCAGCGATTCGCCGCACCAACTTCCCCAATGTGCGTGCCGACCTGACCGACCGCCGCACGGCGGCTTTTGCGCGCGGCTTTGGGGCCGAGTTGTTGCTAAGCGGCGAAGGCCCGGACGGCAGTCTGCGCCGCGCCGCCTGCGAGCGGGGTTGCCCCACCTTTGTGGTGGAAGCCGGCGAAACGTGGAAGGTGGAGCCCGCGATTCTGGAGTTTGTAACCCAGGGGATCACGAACGCCCTCATCAAGCTCAACATGGTGGAAGGGGAGCGCGTGCTGCCGTCGTACCGCATCGAAACCGACACCACCAACTGGGTGCGGGCGCAAGAAGGGGGCTTCCTCCAGTTCCACGTGGCTCCCGGCGACCTGGTGCGGCGCGACCAGCCCCTGGCCACCAACCGCGCCCTTACCGGGCGGGTGCAAAACACGATTGTCAGCCCGGTAAACGGGGTGGTCGTCGGGATGACGACCATGCCGAGCGTGGCCCCTGGCGATCCGGTTGTCCACCTGGCGTACTGCCGCCGAGGGGAACTGCTGCGGGTGGAGAAGACCCTGGACGAACTCTCGGACGACAGCCTTTACGAGCGGCTGCGGGGAGAACTGGCCACCAACGTCACCGTCGTGGACTGGCACGACGATTTTGTGGTGGAAGAGCTCCCCACCGAGCCCAATTAGCGCCCGCCACCCAAGCGACCACCGCCAAGCCCGGGGCGCGAGCCCCGACCCGTGCGGGAGTCCGGAGTCGGATCGGGCTGGCCGTAGACCCGGGCAATGAACCCGACATCGCTCCACCGACGATCGGTGGGAAGCGTGGCCTGGTGCACGATGACGAGCTTCTGGCTCGGAACGATGTAAAGGCGCTGATTGCCAGCCCCGGCGGCCATGAACATATCCCTGGGCGCCCACGGTGCGGCAATTGGCGCCGCATTCACGGGCGTGCCCCCGCCGGTGGCGGGCAGGAAGAGCCAACAGGAGAGGCCGTAGCGCGGGTTGCTGGCGGCGGGCTTCACCAGTTCATCCCAGAGATCGGCGGGGATGATGGATTTGCCCTCCCACTGACCGCGTTGGAGGATGAATTGGCCGTAAGTGGCCCAGTCGCGGGCGGTCATCTGGCCGCCGCCGCCCATTTGCGGGCGTCCGTCGTCGCAGCGCGTCCACTGCGCGGAGATGCCGAGCGGCTTGAAGATGCGGCGGGTGAGGTACGCCTCGTAGCTCTCCGTTTGTAGTACCGCCTCAATCACCGCGCCAAAAGTGTTGAAAGGTGCCTGGCCGTATTGGAACTTGGTGCCGGGCTCGGCCGTGAGTGGGTCGTCTAGCACGCTTTCCCAACTGGGGCCGCGCAAGCCGCCGCCGGTGGTGCCGAGGCCCGATTCGAGGCTCAATAGTTGCCGGATGGTGGCCGTGGCTTTGTTGCCCTCGCGCCATTGCGGCAGGTATTTGCCCACCGGGTCGTCCAGGTCAATCAGGCCGTCCGCCTGGGCGGCCAGGGCCACCACACCATTGAAGGTCTTGGTGCCGCTAGCCAGGGGGTTCACGCTACGGGCGGTGTGAGGAGCTTTGTACTCCTCAAAGATCGTCTTGCCATCAGCCACCACAATCATCGAGTGGCCGCGCCGCTCGGTGGAGTAGGTGAAGGCCGCCTTCATATCTTCCGTCTTCGGCACAAACGGGGCCGGGGCGACGACCGCCGCCATGAGCAAATAGCTGAACATACGAGCAGTGACGAGCCCCGCCTCTCATTGTTCAGCGGGTCTCATCTTTCTGGTGGATTAGCTAGTGGCCTTTTCCTTCGGTTTGAACTTAAGGATGGTGCCGTTGATGCAGTATCGCAGTCCCGTCGGCGGCGGGCCATCTTCAAAAACGTGGCCGAGGTGGCCATCGCAGCGGGCGCAGAGCACCTCGATGCGCCGCATCCCGTAGCTAGTGTCCAGGCGGTACCACAGGTTGTCCTTGTTGAACGGCGAAGTGTAGCTGGGCCAGCCGGAACCGGAGTCGAATTTCTCGGTGGCGTTGAACAGTGGCAGGTCGCAGCCCACGCAGTGGTAAGCCCCTTCGCCTTTGGATTCGAGGTTCACGCCGCAGAACGCCGGCTCCGTGCCGTGGTTGCGCAGGATCTTGTACTGCTCGGGCGTGAGTTTCTTCTTCCACTCGGCATCGGAGAGGATGAGGCGGTCTTCGCGCTCGGGCGGCGTGGTGCGGAAGGTGAGGCCCGTGGCCGGGTCCACTTGGGAGGTGTTCATGATTTGGGAGGACGATTGAGGAAGACTGCCGCGCACGCCATTAATGGCGAGACCGGCGGTGGCGGCCGCCGCCATGCCAAGCGCGATGCACTTGGTGATGAGATCCATATCTGTAACAACGTTACCAGCAGCGAATTGGTGCCAATCTTCGGGTCTCTGCCCCCGCGGAAAGGGTTACACTGAAGGTATGCGCGTATTGGTGGGAATCAAACCGGGCTCCGACGTGAACGCGGTCCTTGCGTGGATGACGGCGTTGGGCTTCTCCAGTCCGGAGATCGAAGTGCAGACCGTGGCCGAGCCCATTGCCTTCAGTTCCCCGGCGTACCTGGGGGCGGGGGCGACGGTACCGGTGGAAGTGATTGAAGCGCAGGAATCGGCAGCAAAAGCCATTGCCGAATCGGCGCGCCAAACCCTGGGCGCCAGTGCCGCTACCATTGCCTACGGCGACCCGGCTAGCGAACTCCTGGCCCGGGCGCAGGCCACTGGCGTTGACCTAGTGGTGGCGCAGAGCGAGCCCAAGTCGTGGTTCAACAATTTGTTTATGGGCAGCGTGACGCGCCGCCTGGCGATGGAAGGCGACACCAGTGCCCTGCTCATCAAGTCGGCCCCGGCGGACGGGGCGCATGTCGCCGTGTTTGCCAGCGATCTGAGCCCGTATAGCCAGAAGGCGTGGCAGCAGTTCGGACGAATGCAGGCACACGGCTTAAGCAAAGTGATTGCGGTGACAGTGGTGGATACGCGGCCGGTGGACTTCGGCCCGCTGCTACCGGACCCCACGCCCTTCATGCCGAACTTGCCGGTCTTGGATCGAGACGCGTTACTGCAACGGCTGAAGGAAGCCTGCCCTGCCCCCGCTGGCATGAACGTGGAGCACGTGATTGTAGACGGCACCCCGGCGGAATCCCTGGAACCCTACATGCAGTCCGTGGGCGCGGACCTGCTGGTGCTGGGCGCGCAGGGGCACACCTGGGCGGACCGAGTGGCCATCGGAAGCGTGGCGCTGCACATGACGATGTGGGGCAGTTCGACCCTGCTGTTGGTGCGTCCGCCCGCCGGTTCATGACGGCATCCCCCGCCCCGGATCCCGGGCGCGCCCTCGCGCTCGATGCCCTGCGGGGGCTGGCGCTGTTCGGCATGGCGCTGAGCGGGATGATCCCGTTCGGTGGGGTGCACGATCGGCATCTGCCGGGCTGGATGTATCACGCCCAGATTCCGCCGCCCGCGTACAAGCTCGACCCCACGCGCTACGGCCTCACGTGGGTCGATCTGGTGTTTCCGTTCTTTCTGTTTGCCCTGGGCGCGGCCTTGCCCCTCGCCCAGGCGCGCTACGCCGAGAGCGGAGCGACAGGGAAAATCTGGGGGCGGGGAGTAGTTCGATACCTTGCCCTGGCCATGTTCGCCTACGTGGTAGAGCAGACCAAGCTCGGGCGACTGCAACAGCCCGGGCAGCCGTACACGGTGCCGCAACTCTTGACCTGCCTCGGGCTGTTTGTTCTGATTGCGCTGGCCTGGGGGCGTTGGCCTCGGGGCTTGCCCGCGTGGGTGAACCCGGTGGGGCAGGGGGTGGGGGTGCTGGGCTTAGCGGCGGTGATCTGGCTGTATCCCTGGCCGGGCGGCCCGTTTGGATTCGTGCGGGTGGATGTGATCCTGCTGGTGCTGGCGAACATGGCTTTTTTCGGCACCGTGATTGCCTGGGCCACCCGCCGCCACCCCGCATGGTTGTGGGGCCTCACCCTGGCCGTGATGGTGCTCTTCACGATGGTGGCCGAAGGCTGGGCGTTCGGTCCGCAGCTCGGTGCGTGGACCCCGCTCAAGGAACTGTATCAGTTCAGCTATTTCAAGTACCTCGCGATCGTGCTACCGGGTGTGTGGGCGGGTTCGTTCTATCTCCAAGCCACGCACCGGGAGCCAGTGGATGGCTGGGGTGTGGTGGCGGTGGGGCTGGGCTTGCCGACAGTCGTCTGGGTATTGCTCTTGGATGGGCGAGATTGGTCAAAGACCACCCTCGCGATCCTCGCCTTAGCCGGAATCGCCTACGCCCACAGCCTGCCGAGCGACGGGCGCATCCGGGCGTGGCTCCGCGCGGGCTGCATCTGCGTTTTGGTGGGTTTGATGTGCCTGCCGCAGGGTGGGGGCATCCGCAAAGACTGGGCCACGCTAAGCTACTTCCCGATGACGGCCGGGTTGAGCCTACTCACCCTCGCTGGCCTCGAAAGTCTCGCCACCATGCGCCCCGCCTGGGTGCGCCCGCTGGCGCTGGCCGGAATGAACGCGATGCTGGGCTACGTTGCCATCACGCACTTGGTGCCGGCCTTCATCCGCATCACCAAGTTGCACGACGGCATCGGTTGGGTGGTATGGGATACACCCCTCCGCGCCCAAGGGCTCGAGATCATGACCGTATACGGCTTTGCGCAGGCCGCTTTGGTGATCGCGGTGGCAGCCATGGGCACGCGGTTCCAATGGTTTATGCGAAGCTGATCGGGCGCGGGGATTAGTCCGCGCGCCGGAACCAACCCGTCTTGAGATACAGTGCTTCAGGGAACTGGATCGGGGCCGGGTGGTCAATGTCCTGGATGGTCATGTGCTCCAGGTTCAGAATCACGTGCTGGTCGTTGGCGGCCAGTCGCACCGTGTCCACCAGCATCGGCAGCGACATTTGGTACGTACACGCGCTGACGATGAGGGTGCCACCGGGCTTAAGCGCGGGGAGAGCATGGTACGCCAGCTTCCAAATCCCCCACTTCAGCGAGTCGCGCTTTTCGGCGGTCTTGGCGATGGCGGGCGGGTCCAGCAGAATCCAATCGTAGGTGCCGGGGGCTTCGCTGGGCAGGAATTCAAAGGCGTTGGCTTCCACCACCGGGAATTCGAGCCCGTTGAGGGCGGCGTCGGCGCGGGCCGTGTCCACGGCGAGCGGGTTCATGTCCACGGCGGTGGGCAAGGCCCCGGCCCGAGCGGCACGCATCGCAAACGCCCCGGTGTAAGAGAACACGTCCAGCACCTTATCGCCGGGCTTGAGGGCTGCTTCGAAGGCGCGGCGGGTTTGGCGCTGGTCTAAATAGAAGCCGGTCTTGAGGCCTTCCTTAATCAAAACCGTGTGCTTCAGCCCGTCCTCGTGCATCACCACGGTCTCCGGCACCGGGCCGAGAAGCTCGCCGGCATGGGGGCTCAGGCGTTCTTCGTTACGACCGGCCATGTCGCTGCGTTCGTAAACGCTGGCGGGCTTGAGAGCTTCCAGCAGGGCCGGGTACCAGAGGTCGCGGAGGCGCTCCATGCCCAGCGTGCGTACTTGCACCACGAGATGGTCGCCGTAACGGTCGATGATGAGGCCACTGAGTCCGTCACTCTCGCCGCCGCTCACGCGCCAGCTGTCCGTGTTTTGCAGGCGGGTGCGGCGAATCTGGTCGGCTTTGGCCAAGCGGCGAGCAAACCAAGCCTGGTCGATCGGCTCTTCCTGAGTGGTGAGCATGCGCACCGGGAAGCGACTAGCGGGGTTAAACGTACCGGTTCCGAGCGTGGCCCCGTCCATATCGCGGACGCGCACCAGGCCGCCGGGTTCGCCTTCGCCGTGCTCAATTTCCCCGCGTTGCACCCACGGGTATCCATTGCGGATCTTCTTTTCGCGGCCTTTTTTCAGCCATACATCGTGGGGCATGGGGCGCAAACTACCCGTTTCAGGGGAAGTTCGCCTGAGCCCGGTAAGGCCTTAAGGGAGCGGGATCGGGTTCTCGGTGGCCGCGTGGACCCGCAACATCATGGCCAAGAGGGTCTCGACTTCCTTCACCGAAAAATGCTGCCCAAAGACATGATGGATGGCGTGCAGTATAAAGGGACCGGCGGCTTCGCGGGCGGCGCGGCCCTCGTCGGTGAGGATGCAATAGATCCCGCGACGATCACGACCACACTTTTGCCGGCGCACGAGACCCTCGGCTGCGAGGCGATCGACCAGGCGAGTCAGTCCCGATCGGCTGTAGACCACCCGCTCGGCAAGTTCATTCATGCGGAGGGTGCTGTTCTCCGCCATTTCGAGCGTGACCAGCACGTCGTAATCCCGAATCGGGAGGGTGTTTGCACGCGCGAGGTACTCCTCCATTTGCATGGAGATGCGAGAATGCGCGACCAAACAGGCGTGAAACACCCGGACCTTGGGGTCCGATATCTGTGACTCTCCCGCAGAACTCATGGATTAGAAGGACAAGGACAAGGCGAAAGTTGTTCTGGGTTTGGGAAAACCCGGAACAACCACCAGCTTAGAACTGGAGTATCGAGGTGGTGTTAAAGAAGATCGACTTGTTCTGCACCCCGAACTGAGCGCGGAAGCGATCGTCATGCACATACCGGACACCGAAGTTGAAGTTCTCCGAGTCGTACTCGCCAATCAGCGAGTACTGGTTGGGGAAGAGCAGCTCCGCGCCACCAAAGATGCGCTCTTGGAAGATGCCTGTGCCCACCCCGGCGTGCGCCTTCAGCGCAATGGGCGAACCGACGCGGCCGGTCGGATCCCAGTTCGGCGGCGTAAGGTCCACCGAGCCAACGAAGTACGCCGTCTGGTTGATGGCGTCCAGGGCGTCGATGACCCCAATGCCGACTTCGAAGTTACCGAAGTTTTGCGGGATGATCGTGACCTTGGCGTTGCCAATGAAGCGATTGCGGCCGTTGTCGCGGTCCACAAACCCACCGCCAACCTCGACGTAGCGTATGAGGCCGTAGTTGATGCTGGGCACCCGGACGCCGTCGCCAAAACTGGTCCCAAAGGCCACTTGACCGGGGTCCGCCGTGTAGGCCGTAGGCACCGTCATCAGGCCGGTCGGACCAAAGAGGGAGTTCGATTGGGTGAGCGCAGATCGGGTTCCGGTCAGGATCGGTTGCTTCTCCTTGGCGCTTGCAGAAGAGGCAAGCATCACGGACATTAGTGTCAGGGCACTCATAATCAAGGGAATATACGGTTGAGGCTAGGCAAAGGATGCTGCTCCTTTCGCCGATCGCAGCCGGATGGTAAGGAATGCCGTGGATAAGTTGCTTATGAACCAAGAATCCGAGTCAGAACTGCTGACGATTCTGCGGGAGCAGAACGAATTGCTGAAGGATCAAATCGAAGCCACCAAGAACTGGCGAGTGCGATTTGGGATGGGCGTGGCGCAGGGCTTTGGCACGATGATCGGCGCGACGGTGGTGATGTCGCTCCTCATCTACATGCTCAATCTGGCGACGAACTTTGACCCGCTGAAGCCTTACGCTTCCCGGATTGTGGAAGAGCTGGAGACCCGTCCGGGCCGCGCCGTAAACCCCCCTGAGGCCAGCCCTTAGGCTTTCTTCTTGCGGGGGCGAGCGGGCTTTTTGTTGGCCTCGGCCACGGCGATCGCTGCATCCATCCACACCCCGAGTTCCTCCGGGTCATTGAGAATGGCCGTTGGTAAGGGGTAGTAGCCCATCGGGGCCGCCTCGGGCCAGGGCACAAAGGGCTCCATCCCGTGCGATTCGAAGTCAGCGCGGTTCGAATCGTCGACCTTAAAGTACAGGTGATTATCGTCGGCGAGGGCAAAGAAGATATCCCCCGCGTAGAAGCCGTGCCCCCCAAACATCGCCCGGGTGCGGACGGGTGTGTGCGCGTTCATTTGCGCCATCCACGCTTCGATTTGGGCTTTGTCATTCGGCATAGCTCACCATACCGAATGACAGACCAGACTTAGCCGACCGAGTGCTCGAGGCTGACGGCGAGAAGCTTTTGGGCTTCGACGGCGAACTCCATCGGCAGCTCGCGGAACACGTCCTTGCAGAAGCCGCTCACGATCATGTTGATGGCGTCCTCTTCGCTAATGCCGCGTTGAGCCAAGTAGAACAGCTGATCCTCACCAATCTTGCTGGTGGTGGCTTCGTGCTCCATCTTGGCGGTGTTGTTCTTCACCTCGATGTAGGGGAAGGTGTGTGCGCCGCAGTGGTCGCTCATCAGCATCGAGTCGCACACGCTGTAGTTGCGCGCGCCCTCGGCCCCGGCGTTGATCTTGACCAAGCCCCGGTACGTGTTTTGGCCGTACTCGGCGCTAATGCCCTTGCTGACGATGGTGGAGCGGCTGCGCTTGCCGATATGGACCATCTTGGTGCCCGTGTCGGCCTGCTGACGGCGGCTGGTGAGGGCCACGCTGTAGAACTCGCCCACGCTGTCGTCACCCTTGAGGATGACGCTGGGGTACTTCCAGGTGATGGCCGAGCCGGTTTCAACTTGCGTCCAGGTGATGGTGCTGCGATCGCCCCGGCAGATGCCGCGCTTGGTGACGAAGTTGTAGATGCCGCCCTTGCCGTCCTTGTCGCCGGGGTACCAGTTCTGGACCGTACTGTACTTGATGGTGGCATCGGCCATGGCCACGAGTTCCACCACGGCGGCGTGAAGCTGGTTCTCGTCGCGCTTGGGGGCGGTGCAACCTTCCAAGTAGCTGACGTAAGCGCCTTCTTCAGCAATGATGAGCGTGCGCTCGAACTGACCTGTGTTCTGCTCGTTGATGCGGAAGTAGGTACTCAGCTCCATCGGGCAGCGCACCCCCTTGGGGATAAACACGAACGAGCCATCGGTGAAGACCGCCGTGTTGAGCGTGGCGAAATAGTTATCGCTGTAGGGCACCACGGAGCCCAGATACTCGCGGATGAGTTCCGGGTGGTCCTTGATGGCTTCGCTCATGGAGCAGAAAATGACGCCCGCTTCGCGGAGCTTGTCCTTGAAGGTGGTGACGACGGAGACGCTATCGAAGACCGCATCCACGGCCACCCCAGCCAGGATCATCTGCTCGTGGAGGGGGATACCCAGCTTCTCGAACGTGCGGATGAGTTCCGGGTCGGCCTCGTCCAGGCTGTTGAGCTTAGGAAGCTTCTTGGGCGCGGAGTAGTACGAAATGGCCTGGAGATCGGGAGCGGTGTGCTCCACGTTCGGCCACTTCGGGTAGGTCATGGTCTCCAAGTGGCGGAGCGCCTTGAGGCGGAACTCCAGCATCCACTCGGGCTCACCCTTGATGGCGGAAATCTTACGGACAACGTCCTCGTTCAGCCCCGGCGGGAGCGTGTCGGCTTCCACATCGCTGACAAAGCCCCACTCGTAATCACGCTCGGCGTGATGCTGTAGCAGCTCATCATCGTTGGAAATTTCTACGGGATTCGACATCGTCTCCATGCTCGCTCAGTTCTCTACGACCATTTTGACAAGGAATCTGCACTTTCCTGTCGGGATTAAGGCGGGAGGCAAGAAAAAGGCCCCAAATGCGGAGTGCACTTGGGGCCTTGGGGTCGGGTTAGCGAATGACCTGGATCGTCGCGGTGTCGAGGTAAAGGAACGGTCGCGGCAGCCGCGGGACTTCGCGCGGGCTCGAGACCCGCATTCGAATTTCGCGCGTGCTCGCGTTCATGTGGTTCGCCACGTTCAGCGTGCCAGTGCGGACCGAGTCCGTTACTGCCGAGGGGGCTGCGAACAGCAGTTCCCAGGCATTCGTGTTCCAGTTCCAAACATGGACCACGCAGGGCACCTTGCGGACGTCGCTGCGGAACTCATACCGGTAGGTCAGGCTGCTGATGGACCCGGTGGGGGCCACGTAGCTGAAGACCGCCGTCGGGAGACCACTTTCGAAGCTTACGACGCGGAGGCCGTAACGAACGTCATCGCTCACGCGCAGATCGTTCAGGGTGCCGCCCACGTTCGAGAAATTCGTCAGCGTGGCCGTAGCCGGGATGAGCAGCGGCTCACCCAGCACGTTGAGGTTCATTTGAATCTCATCGCCAAGGTACTCCGCCGTGATGGTGCCGGAGTAATCCGACACATCGCTGGTCGTCGTGACATTGAACGTGGCCGAGGTTGCGCCCGCTGCCACCGTCACCGTCGCCGGGACCGTGATGAGCGGACTATTGTCGGTCAGGTTCACCACCAGGCCACCCGTCGGGGCCGGTCGCTTCAGCGTGAGCGTGGCCACACTGGTGTTGCCGCCCACCACCGGGTTCGGCACGGCCGAGAGGGTGTTGAGGATGTACGGCTCGATTTCGAGCTGCCACATGCCGCGCCCAAACGTACCGGCGGTCAGTTGGCGGGTCACGCCGTTGATGACGAGCTCGTCCACTCGCACTCGGGGCAGGCCGCGCGGGGTCGTGATGTCCGTCCAAGTGGCACCGCCATTCTTGGTCATCCAAACACCGACGTCCATCGCGACGTACCAGGTGTTGTTCGGATCGTCCGGGTGGCGGACGATGGAGTTCGCCGGAATGTCCGGAAGGCCATTGCCCACCGGCGTCCAGACCGGAGTGGCCGCATCGATGTTGGTGCAGCGATAGACGTGTTGCGTGCCAGAGCTGGAGAGCGTCACCACCACGTCCTGTTGGTTGGTGGGGTGGAACGCAATTTCCGTTACCACGCGGTTGGGCAAGCCATTGGCTTGACCTTGGCGGTCGATGCGCGCAAAGCTCACACCGAAGTCGGTGCTCATTTCGATGCGGCCGTCGCCACCCACGAGGATGCGGTTGGAGTTACCCGGCGCAATCGCAATCGAGTTGATCGAGTTCGTGTCGAGGGCTCGTCCGCCCAGTTGTAACGTCCAGGTTCCCGTGGCCCGGTTGAACCGGTTGAGCGAGGACGTATTGGCGTACAGGTATTGCCCGTTGTTCGGGTCCAAGCGAAGCAGACCGATGAACGGGATGCTGCTCTGGCCTGTGAACGTGCTACCGCCGTTGGCGATCGTCGTCTTAGAACCATATGCGTTCGTTGTCGCATAGATGTTTTGTCCTTGCGACGAGTCGTACTGCTGGTTGATGTTGAACGGGTTGATCGCGTTGCCCGAGCCGTCGCCCGCCCCGATGTTCGCCCAGTCGGCGATGTTGCCGAAGCTGTGCGGGGTCGAGTTGTCTTGCGTCCCGCCCATCACGTAGTTGCGATTGGTGGGGTGCTGGCTAATGCGATAGAACTGCGTCACGCCCAGACGGCGATTGAGGTTGCCGTAGGTGATCGTGTCGTCGGTTTGGATCGTGTTGTTGATGTCGTTGAACGTCAGAAGATAAACGCCACCATCGGTCCCCACCAGAATCCGGTTCGGATTGTTGGGGTCCACCGCCACATCGTGGTTGTCCTGGTGGACAATGGCGCTTCCGGTGTAGGCGGCTTGCCACACGCCGGAGCTGTTCTTGCCGCCGCCGATGCTGCGCCAACTCGCCCCGCCGTCCACTGATTGAACAATGTCGATGAGACCGGCATACAGCACGTCTTCGTTGCCCGAAGCCGTCGGGCGCGAAGAGCAGCGCAGGTACCAGTCGTACCAACTTTGCGACCAGTTGTAGGTCGCACCCAGGCTGGAGTTCCCGTTGGGGAAGCTCGTGGTGGTGTTGGTCCACGTCACACCGGCGTTGATCGACTTGTAGATCTGGCGGTCGCCCGTGCGCATCACGTAAACCGTGTCGGGGTTGACCGGAGACGCGGCCACGCCGATGTTGCCTGTCCCTGTGCCCGGGAGGGTAATAGCGGTCCAGGTTGCCCCTTGGTCTTGCGAACGGAAGAGCACCGGGGTGCTGCCGCTACCGCCGGCACCGGCCCAGATATTGCGACCGCCGGAGCGCGGGGCGCCCACAGCCAGTTCCGTCCAGCGCTGGCTATTGGCAAAAGCCACGTTCCAAGTCGCGCCCGCATCGGTCGATCGGACCACGTTGCCCGTCGCCGTGGTGGCGTAGACAATGTTGTTATTATCCGGGTCGAACGAGATGCGGCGGATGCGGGCCGATCCGAAGACGCCCGTGCCCGTCGAGGTCCACGTGTTGCCTCCGTCGGCGGAGCGCATGATGCCGATGCCCGGCTTCGCGCCGCCGTTGAGGTCGCCCGTGCCGACCAAGATCACGTTCGGATCATTGGGCTTGTAGGCCAGAGCATTGACGCCCATGGTCGGCCACGCATCGCCGAGTGGCGTCCAGTTCACGCCCGCGTCGGTGGTTCGCCATACGCCGCCTTCGGCTCCGCCCGCAATGAATGTGTTGGGGTTGGTGGGGTGGAACGCGACGGCATTGATACGCCCGTTCACGGGGCTAAGGCCGAAGTAGATGCGGTACGGCGCGTTGATGTCCGTGCCGCCGATATACGTCCAGGTCGGAGCCGCAGCGCCTTGGAAATTCGGGTTGAAACCGGGGCCCGTCAGGCGCTGCTGTCGCTCTCGGTTCTCACCGATGAAGCCTTCGTACTTGTTGTTCTGCTGAGCGATGTAATTGCGTGCCCAGTCATAGTAGGCACTCCCATCCCAGTCATCCGCCGGGTAGGCACGGATTTCCATGTACTGGAGGTAAGACTCGATATAGTCAAGGCCCGGGGTTTCATCCCCTTCTTCGCCTTCTTCCTTTCCTTCCTTGTCATCCTCTTCCCAGCCAATCGCCTCGCGGTACTCGGCGTAGGTTTCCCGGTACTCCTCAATCGCGTTGCGGAGGCCCTTAACGCTGCGGATCTGCAGGAAGATCGGGGCTTGCGGGGCGATGGGTTCGGCCTTCAGGACGTTGGCGCGCCCTTCAAGACGCTCCAGCGCTTCCTCGTAGGAAATCCCCTTATAGAGACGAATGACCACGTTGCCCTGGGGGTCGCGGTGCGTGACCGTACCGACCCCCTGAGCGAGCATGCCCACCGTATCCCAAAAACTAGCGGACTCACGAACGGTGATCGCGATGTCCTTATGGGTCGCAAAAGCCGAAGCCGGTGCCGCGACCGCCGAGGCCGTGCTGAATAGCGCCCCCGTGACCACCAAACCCGCGACCATTGCGGTGCGACTTAACTTAAAGAGATTCATCTGAACTCAGTTCCACGCGGCGCGCGATGTACGTGCCGCTTTAGGGTCCAAAAATTATATCTCTTGGAACTTGCGGCAAGACTAGCAAAAATACGGGGACGTGTGAAGAACCGCGACCTTACGGGGCCTCTCCTCCGGGATGTCCGATTCTCGTTCGCGGGAATCGGGTAAATCAGTGCCTGCCAGGGAAGCACGCATGGCCGCCGCCGTACAAACCGAAACCGTCGCGATCACGATCAACGACATTGAGCTGCACGTTCCCAAGGGTGAGCTCATTGTCGAGTCGGTGAAGCGACTGGGGTTAGAGATCCCCATCTTCTGCTACCACCCGCGCATGAAGCCGGTGGGCATGTGCCGTATGTGCTTGGTCGAGGTGGGCTTCAAGCAGCCTGACGGCTCCGTGCGCAAGATGCCGAAGCCGCAAGCGGGCTGCACCCTGCCGGCCAGCGAAGGCATGGTGGTCTACACCGACACCGAAATGGTGCACCGCGACCGCAAGGGCGTCCTGGAATTCCTGCTGATCAACCACCCGCTGGACTGCCCGATCTGCGACCGTGGCGGCGAATGCCCCTTGCAAAACAACACTTTGGCTTACGGGCCTTCCACTTCCCGCTTCCTAGAAGTCAAGCGCCACTTGCCCAAGGCGTACCCGCTGAGCGAGTACGTCACCCTCGACCTTGAGCGATGCATCCAGTGCGGCCGATGCGTGCGCTTTACGGAAGAGATTTCGGGCGACAGTCAGCTCGCCTTCCGCTTCCGAGGGGCCTCGATGCAGCCCTCGACCTTCCAACTGACGGACTTCGAATCGCGCTTTAGCGGCAACGTGATCGAGATCTGCCCGGTGGGTGCGCTGACGAGCAGCAAGTACCGCTTCCGCGCCCGCCCCTGGGATTTGGAAACTCGACCCGGCCTCTGCACGCTCACGCCGTGCGGGACGAACGTGTTCTACGACTACCGTTCGGGCCGCCTGGTGCGCATCAATGGTCGCACCAACGAGGACGTCAACGAGGAGTGGACGAGCGACACGACCAAGTTCGGCCACGACGCTCTTTATAACAACCCGAACCGCATTCAGGTGCCGCACGTCCGCGAGGGCGAGGCGTTCCGTGCGGTGGAATGGAGCGAAGCCTACGCGGCGGTTCTCGGTGCATGCGAAGGGAAGCGCACGGCGGTCCTCGCGGGCACCATGCTCTCCAACGAAGACTACTATGCCTGGCAGGCTCTGGCTCGCACCGCGCTGGCCACGAACCACCTGGATTTGCGCTGGCAAAAGACGCTGCTGCCCGCGAGCCAAATGCTGAAGGCGCGCACCGGGCTGCCGGGAGTGCAATACGGCATCGCCGACCTGGAGAACGCTCTGGCGATCCTGGTCTTCGGCACCAACCTCGCCGCCGACCAGCCAATGAGCTATCTGCGCACCCGCAAGGCGTGGTTCCGCAACGGAGCCCGAGTGGTGGTGGCCCACCATGAAGCCAGCGAAGCCGAAAGCTTTGCCCACGTGGTGCTGCGCTACCGGCCGGGAACAGCCGCCGAATTGGCCGCCGGACTCGCCAACCTGCTGGCCCCCGAACTGGCCGACGCCACCCGCATTGCCACGCCGGAGTGGACGGAAGCCCAAACCGGCGTGCCGGCTGACCGCCTGCGCGAAGCGGCTGAGGCCCTGCGCGGGACCGAGTTCGCGGCGATTACGACCCACGGCCTCTTTGATGAAGCCAACGGGGTGACGGCCTACCAAACTCTGGCCCTGCTGACCAGCCACGCGGGAGGCAAGTTCAACGGCCTGGTCAACCACGCTAATGAGCAGGGTGGCCGCGAGATGGGCTTTGCGCCGGACCTCGGCCCGGGCGGGGAAGCCGTGACCGCCGGCATGAACACCGCCGAAATCCTGCAAGCCGCCGCCAAGGGTGAGATTGACACCTTGATCCTGGTGGGTTGCGACCCGATCCGCGACTTCCCCGATACGGCCCTTGCCACCCAGGCCTTGGAGAATGTGGCGAACCTGGTGTTGGTGGACAGTGCGCAAACCGAAGCCTGTGCCTACGCCAGTGCAATTTTGCCGATGGCACTCCCCGCCGAACGCGACGGAACCTACACCAGCAGTGAGCGCCGGGTGCAGCGCATGGAGCGCATCCTGAAGGCGCCGGGCGAGAGCAAGGCCCCGTGGCAGATTGCCATGGAACTTGGGCTGCGCGCCGGCTCCAGTGCGCCGTACTTCCACGCTCGCGACGTGATGGACGCCATCGCTGAACAGGTTCCTGCTTATGCTGGGGCACGCTACCAAGACATTCCGGAAACGGGCGTTCGGCTGGCGAACCCCGAAGGCCTTACGCGCACCAACGACGCCGTGGCCCAGGCACTCCAATCCCTGCTAGGAGGCAGGTAAAGTCCGAGAGGCATGGAACAGGTGACCGCTTGGCTCGAAGGGGCTAGTAACAACGAGTTCACCGTCGCGGGCATGCCGGGCAGCACCTTTATGGCGCTGGTCCGAGTCATCCTCGTCATCCTTCCGATTCTCACCCTGGTGCCGGGCATCATTTGGTGGGAGCGCCGCCTGCTTTCGTGGATGCAAGACCGCATCGGCCCGAACCGCAGCGGCACCATCACCCTCCCCAACGGCCGGCAAATCCGCACTTTTGGTCTCATTCAGCCGCTGCTGGACGGGGTGAAGCTCTTCCTCAAGGAAGAGATCAAGCCGAGCGCCGTGGACCGCTTGATTTACGTCATCGCGCCGGCCCTGGCCCTGTTCCCGGCCTTTGCCCTGGGGGCAACTCTTCCGTGGACGCCGCACACCGGATTCTGGGGTCACTTCTCCCCGGCCGCGAACATTGACATCGGCATCCTGTGGGTGCTGGCCATCTCCAGTTTGGGTGCCTATGGCATCGTGTTGGCGGGTTACTCCAGCAACAACAAATACTCGCTGATGGGCGGCCTCCGCGCCAGCGCACAGTTGATTTCTTATGAACTCGCGATGGGCGTCTCGCTAGCGTGCATTGCCCTGGCCACCGGCTCTCTCAAGATGACCGACATGGTGGCTGAGCAGGAGAAGGCGCTGTGGGGCGTCATTCCGCAGGTGCAGAACTGGTTCCTGTTCACGCCGTTTGGTTTGCTCTCGGCGGTGATCTTCTTGATCGCGCTGGTGGCGGAAACCAACCGCGCTCCGTTCGACCTTCCCGAAGCGGAAAACGAACTCATCGCCGGTTATCACACCGAATACTCGTCCATGAAGTTCGCCGTGTTCTTCATGGGTGAATACGCGGCCATGTTCGTGTTCAGTGGCGTCTTTGCCGCCGTGTTCATGGGTGGTTATCACTTCATGCCGTTCAACTACGACGAACTGGCGGTGACCTTCCCGAGCCTGAGCTCCTTCTGGTACGCCCTGCGCGATCTCAACTACTGGCTCGGCCCCGCCGGGTTCTTGGTCAAGCAGGTCTTCATGCTGTCCTTCTTCATCTGGCTGCGCGCCACGCTTCCGCGACTGCGCTACGACCAGCTGATGAACCTGGGCTGGAAGAGCCTGCTGCCGACCTCGGTCGCCAACTTCATCATCGTGGGCATCTGGATTGTGGCCACGGAGATGTACGGCGTGCTGGGTGGATGGGTGGCCTTCTTCGGCGCGGTGGCCCTCCTCGCGCTGCTCTACTTCAATCTGGTGTCGGCCTCGCGGAAGTCGCGCGAAGCCGAACAACGCCAAGCCATCTCGCTGGTGGATGGCACTGAACGACGTTCCATAACTCTCGTGGACCCGGCCCCGGCCTCTTCGAGTGGCAAAACCGTATGAAAACGCACTTCTCAAGGAATCTGGAGGCCGGTCGGTGACCACCAACCAAATCGCCTTTCTTGCCCTCGCGCTCCTAGCCCTCATCGGCGGGGGCGGCGTGGTGTTTAGCCAGCGTCCCGTGCGGGCCGCCATGTGCTTGGTGCTCAACTTCCTGGTTTTGGCCGCGCTCTACTTTATGCTGGGCGCGCAAATGCTGGGGATCTCGCAGATCATGGTGTACGCCGGGGCGATCATGGTGCTGTTCCTGTTCATCGTGATGATGCTTCGCATGGATCGGGAGGAGCCGCACAAGGTGTGGTGGACCAGCGCACCGGTGGTGGGCACGATCTTTGGAGCCCTCGTGCTGTTCATTTTCGCGCTGGGGATTCGTCCCGCCGCCGAAATGAAGCCGGGAGCGGTGGATCCGAAGTTCGGGACGCCGCAGGCGATCGGCATGGAAATGATGACCACCTACGCGTGGCCGTTTGAAGTTGCGAGCATGTTGCTCCTCGTCGGGATCGTGGCCTCGATCATCCTGGCCAAGAGGAGAATCTAGTGTTGCCTCTCGCAATGGCTCCGACCGGAATCGTCAGTGATGTCCCCATCGAGTGGTTTTTGCTACTCGGGGCGATGCTGTTTGCCCTCGGCGCGGTGGGCGTGGTGGTGCGCCGCAACCCCGTCACCGTGTTTATGTGCATTGAGTTGATGCTCAATGCCGTCAACCTCACGTTTTTGACGTTCGCCCGCTACCAAAACGGGTGGGGCCTCAAGTACGAAAACGCCCAGCAGGCGGCCATGAACGGCCAAATGATGGTGATTTTCGTGATGGCCGTGGCCGCCGCCGAAGTGGCGGTCGGGCTCGGCATCATCATGGCCATCTTCCGCGCCCGCCGCGAAGTGGACGTCGACGACCTCAGTACGCTGAGGAACTAAGGAGATCACGATGGATTACAAGCTGATTTGGTGGGTTTTTGCCCTCCCGCTCTTCGGATCTCTGTTCCAAGCCTTGGGCGGCAAGATCGTGGTGGACACGTTCGGCCCCAAGCTGGGCCGCCGCATCTGCGGGGCTCTGGGCGTGGCGCCGATTGCGCTGGCGTTCCTCATCGCGTTGCCGATGACCCTGCAGCTGATGCGCCAACCGGAATCGGAGCGAGCCGTGGTGCTCACTCTGTTTGAGTGGATTAGCACGCAGGCGATTTCGATCCCGTTTGAGTTCCGGGTGGACCCGCTCTCGATGACGATGGTGCTGGTCATCACTGGCATTGGTTCGCTCATCCACCTCTACTCCATCGGCTACATGGCGGAGGAGACCGATTTCCCCCGGTTCTTCACCTACCTCAACCTGTTTATCGCGTTGATGCTGGTGTTGGTGCTGGGCAACAACCTCGCCATGCTGTTCATCGGCTGGGAAGGGGTTGGTCTGTGCTCCTATCTGCTCATCGGCTTTTGGTACAAGGACCTCAAGAACTCGGCGGCCGCCAACAAGGCGTTCATCGTTAACCGCATTGGTGACGTCGGTCTCACGCTCGGGATGTTCTGGCTGGTCGTGCTGGCCGCGCAAAACAAGGATGCGCTTGGCATTGTCGATAGCCGCTGGCTGAGCTACGACGTGTTGCTCCCGCAAATCGGGCAACTCCTTGCGAGCAAGCCGTTTGATGCGACGATGATCGCGCTGCTGCTCTTTGTGGGCGCGTGCGGAAAGTCGGCGCAGTTCCCCCTCTTTGTGTGGTTGCCGGACGCTATGGCTGGCCCTACGCCGGTTTCGGCCCTCATCCACGCGGCGACGATGGTCACCAGCGGCATCGTGCTGCTGAACCGCACTCAAGAGATTTTCCTCGCCTCGCCGTTCGCAATGAACGTGGTGGCGCTGGTGGGGGCGGCCACGGCCGTTTTGGGGGCGGGGATCGCCTTTGGCCATACGGACATCAAAAAGGTTTTGGCCTATTCCACCGTCTCGCAGCTGGGCTTTATGTTCATTGCGTGCGGCGTGGGCGCGTTCTATGCCGGGATGTTCCACGTCATCACCCACGCGTTCTTTAAGGCGCTATTGTTCCTGGGCTCGGGCGCGGTCATTCACGCGATGGCGCACGACCAAGACATGCGCAACTACGGACGGCTGCAGAAGTATCTGCCCATCACCTATCTCACGATGGGAATTGGCTGGGCGGCCATTGCCGGGGTGCCCTTCCTGTTTAGCGGCTTCTGGAGTAAGGAAGCCGTGCTCTACAACGCGCTGAACATGCCGGACAAGATGTCCACGTTCACCATTGCAGGCCTCACCCCGGGCGCTTTTGCCGGCTGGGTGGGCTTGGCGGTGGCCGGGATGACGGCGTTCTATATGACGCGCATGATGGCGCTGACTTTCGGCACCGATAAGGAGCGCTGGCGCGACCTCGCCCCGGCGCACCACGATGTGCACGCGCATCATGATGATCACCACGGGCACGACCACGCGCACGGCGATCATCACCACGGCGAAGACACCGAAGGTTTCTTCATGACCGATGAGGAGATGAACGCCCAGGTGCATGCGCATGAGCATCACCACGAGCTCGACCAAACCCACGAGCCGCACGAAGTCCCCTGGACGATGTGGGCGCCGCTGGCGATCCTGGCCGTATTCTCGCTCGGCTTTGTGGGCTACGCCATGGAGGCGGGCCACTGGCTCAAGGATTGGCTGGCCCCGTGGGGTGCCACGGAGGTCAAGACGGCTAAGAACATCTCCCACGACATGCTGACCATCCTCAGCATCGTGGTCGGTACTACCGGCATTCTCGGAGCGTTGGTGGCCTACCGCAAGCTCCCGAATTCGGAAGGCTTCGATCTCAGCAAGTGGAATCCCCTCCGCCGCGCCGCCGCCGCGTCGTTCTACACCGACTGGTATAGCAACAAGGGAAGCGGCATGCTGGCTTCGGGTGTGGGAGCGGTCGTCAAGCTGTTCGATGTCGGAATCATCGACAACATCGTCAAGGCCGTCGGCTCGATCTTCGGGGTCCTGCTCAGCGCGATCGGTAAGCGGTTCCAAACCGGCTACGTGCGCAACTACGCGCTCATGATGCTGGTGGGAGGCTCCGCCATCATCGTCTACGCCCTGGTTCAGGTGATGGGAGGCAAGTTCTAATGGAAAACACGGGTCTGGGAATCCTCTCGCTTCTGCTGGCGGTGCCGGTGCTCGGGGCCATCTTCTTGATGTTCATCCCTGAGACCTTCGAGCGCGCGATAAAGGGCGCGAGCATGGTCTTCAGCCTAGTGGCCCTCGGGGTCGCTGCCACGGTGCTCAGTCAGTTCGATGGGCGGTCGTTCCACTTCCAAATGATGGAAGCGGTGCCGTTCCTGCCCAGCATTGGCGTGCAGTGGAAGGTCGGGGTGGATGGCATCAGCATCTGGCTGGTGGTGCTCACCACGTTCCTCACGGTCGTTGCTAACTGGTTTAGCTACTACATCAAGACGCGCGTCAAAACCTACTTTGTCCTCCTGCAGTTCCTGCAAATGGCGATGCTGGGCGTTTTCGTTTCGCTGGATCTGATCCTGTTCTATGCCTTCTTCGAGGCCTCGCTGGTGCCCATGGCGCTGCTGGTCTACATCTGGGGTGGCTCGGATCGCGCCTACGCCGCGCGCAAGTTCTTCATCTACACCTTCGGGGCCAGCATCTTCATGCTCATCGGCATGATTGCCCTGGCCATGCAGATGCAAAAGGTGACGGGCGCCATGACGTTTGATCTCGTTGCGATTCAGGCGCAGGTGGCCAACGGGGCGCTGTGGGCCAACGCCATGCAGATGCAAACCGTGGTGTTCTGGACCTTCGCGGTGGCCATGATGGTCAAGTGTCCGATGTTCCCGTTCCACACATGGTTGCCGGATGCGCACACGGAAGCGCCCACGGCCGGCTCGGTCATCCTGGCGGGCGTCTTGCTTAAGATGGGCACCTTCGGGTTCCTTCGCTTCTGCTTGCCGCTCTTCCCCGAGGCTATGCAGAACGCAGTGCCGATCTTGATGACCCTTTGTGTCATCGGCATCGTGTACGGAGCCATTGTGGCGACGATGCAGGACGACGTGAAGAAACTCGTCGCCTACTCCTCCGTGGCTCACATGGGCTTTGTCATGCTCGGCATCGTCTCGCTCTCTAGCAATGGTTTGCTGGGCGGGGCTTACCAGCAACTGAACCACGGGATCAGCACGGGCGCCTTGTTCTTGCTCATCGGTTTGCTCTATGAGCGCATCCACACGCGTAAGTTCGCGGATATGGGTGGCCTGAAGGCGCAGATGCCGATCTTTGCGGCGCTGTTCCTCATCGTGATGTTCTCCAGTGTCGGCTTGCCCGGCACCAACGGGTTCATTGGCGAGTTCTTGGCCATGATGGGCGCGTTCCAGGCCGGGATGGCGGGGGCGTTTGGCCTCAACATCTGGCTGCCGGTGATTGCCGGGACGGGCGTGGTCTTTGCCGCGGTCTACCTGCTCAAGATGTTCATGCAGGTGTTCTACGGGCCGATCACTAACCCCGATCTGCTCCGGCTCAAGGACATCAAGACGCACGAAATCGTGCTGGTGGGCATGTTCATCGTCCTCATCTTCTGGGGTGGGATTTATCCCAACACCTTTATGAAGCCGATGGAGAGCAGCCTGGGCGCGGCCCGCATGATGGCCGTGAACCCGCAAGGCATGCGGCCGAGTTGGAGCGAACCGCTGCACGAGATTGACCAAGACGGCAATCTGGTGCAGGTGCTGCCGCGAGCGGAAGGTGTGGCCCTGGGTGAATACACCGTGCAACAGCAGATCGCCCCGGCGAACCACCACTTTGAAAATCTCCGCGAACCCGCCGAGGTGGCCCAACGATGAACAATTACGTGATTCCCACCATTGACTGGACGGCGGCCATGCCGGTGATTGTGGTGTTCCTCACCGGGATCGCCGCGCTTTTGGTCGAGATGTTCCGCCCCCGGCAGAACAACAACGTCATCGTGGGCATCAGCCTCACGGGTTTGGCGGTGGCGGCTTACTTGCTGGCCTCCCAGGTCGGTATGCCGGCGATCGATACGTTTGCCGGGATGATCCGCCGCGACCATCTGGGCTTGATGTTGCAACTCCTGATGGTGGTGGCCTGCGGCCTGACGTTCCTGTTTGGCGAAAACTACCTGCGCGAACGCCGCATGGCCTACGGTGAGTTCTATCCGCTGGCGATCTGGTCAACAGCGGGCGGCATGATCATGGTGGGCACCGATCACCTGCTGATGATCTTCATTGGCCTGGAAGTGCTCTCCATCTCGCTCTACTGCATGGCGGGATTGGCGCGCGAAGAGCAGCGCTCGGCCGAATCGGCGCTCAAGTATTTCTTGCTCGGTTCCTTGGCCTCGGCGTTCTTGCTGTACGGCATTGCGTTCTTTTACGGCGCGACGGGCACGCTGAGCCTGACGCAAATCGGGATGAACGGCGCGCAGATGAACATGCAGATTTTGGCGACGGCCTTCGTCTTGATTGGCCTTGGCTTCAAAGCCTCGCTGTTCCCGTTCCACATGTGGACGCCGGACGTTTACCAAGGGGCGCCGACCAACGTCAGCGCGTTTTTGGCCACCGTCTCTAAGATTGCGGCCCTCGGCCTGATGGCGCGGATGTTGCCGGTGCTGGGTCAGACGCAAGATTTCTGGTTCCCGGTGCTGTTTTGGCTGTCGATGCTCACCATGACGGTGGGGAACGTCTCGGCCATCGGCCAAACGGACCTCAAGCGCATGCTCGGCTTCTCGTCCATCGCCCACGCGGGGTACGTGATGGTGGCGCTACTGGCGCACCTCAAGAACCCGAAGGTGGTGAGCCTGGACGCGATGGTGTTCTATCTCGCGGTCTACAGCGTGGCGACCATCGGTGCCTTTGCGGTGCTGACCCTGGCGGTACGCAATGCGCAAGAAGACGCGCGGGCCTCGGCTCTGCACGGGCTGTGGAAGCGCAACCGCTTCGCGGCCGGCGCGTTCATTGTGTTCCTCATCTCGCTCATTGGCATCCCGTTCACCGGGGGCTTCTTGGGCAAGCTGCTGATCTTCCAAGGGGCGTTGCAAGCCGATTTGCTGCCGCTCGCCATCGTGCTGGGCGTCAATTCGGCGATCAGCGTGGCCTACTACCTCTTCATGGCCAAGGCCGTGTTTGTGGATGACGAAGAGCTGACCGGTGCCCGCGTGGGCCAAACCTCGGGCGGCCTTAAGCTGACCTGTGTGGTATGTGCGGCGGCGGTCTTTGGTTCGTGGTTCTTTGGCTCCACCCTGCAAAGCCTGCTGGGCGCCCCCAACGAGGCGGCCGTCAAGGTCGAGCGGCCGGTGGTCGCGCAAACTCAACGCTAAGGACAGGTTTCCTTTAGCTCGAAGAGCGTCTTGGTTTTCAAAGACCAGGACGCTCTTTCCGTTACCCGCTTATGGGCAAGGGAGAGGATCTGCAGAGGGTGATGGGCAGAAAAAGCTCGGCCTCTCGTCCCGGAGAGGGAAGGGAGGCCGAGGATTTGTTTCCGAGCGATCGGCTTTAGGCGGCGTGGCTAATTTGGTCGAAGGCGTGTGCCTCCAACTGGAATCGGTCCACCGCTTGTTGCAGACGGCTAGCCATGGCTTCGAGTTCCTCAGCAGAGCCGCGAATCTCGACGATGGCCGAAGTGGTGCTGCCGATGCCGTGATTCACTTGTTCCACGCTGGCGGAGACCTCTTGGGCGCTGGCGCTCATTTCCTGCGCCCCGGCCGCCGATTCCTGGGCCACCGAAGCCACCCCGGCAATCGCGTTTGTCACGCTGTCCACGTTGTTCACCATCTGAGTCAGGGCCGTAGAGTTGCTTTCGGCCACATCGCGCACTTCGGCGAGAGCGTTCAGCACTACGTCCACCTTCTCGGTCACACCTTCGGCAAACTCAGCCACTTGTTCGACCTCGTCGGCACTGGCGCGCATCACGTTCACGGTGGCGGCCACGTCGGATCGCACATCGCCAATCAGCGTCGCAATCTCTCGGGTTGCGCTTTGGGAGCGTTCGGCCAGCTTGCGGACTTCTTCGGCAACCACGGAGAAGCCTCGGCCGGCTTCACCGGCGCGGGCCGCTTCGATGGCGGCATTGAGGGCCAGCAGGTTGGTTTGCTCGGCGATGTCTTCGATCGCCTGCACAATGCTGCCAATTTGCTCGCTCTTTTCACCCAGGCGCTCGGCTTGACTGGCCGCTGAACCGATCTGCTCACGCACCTTACGGGTGCCGGTGATGGCGCGGTTCATTGCTTCGGCAGCGTCCTTCATGCCGGATTCCGTCTCGTCAATGGCGGCGTCTTGCTTAACCGATCCGCTGCGGATCAGGTCCATCGCGCGCTGCAGTTCGTCGGCGTCTTGCGCCACCATGCTCGCGTTTTGGGCCAGCTGCTCGCTGCCGCGGGCGATTTCCATCGCACTGCGAGTGGATTCACTGATCGCTTGCGTGACCTGCTCCACCGATTCGCCCATGTCTTGGGCGACAGCGGCCACGGTGCCGGAAGTGGCCTTCAGTGATTGGCTGTTGCCCTTCACTTCGATCGCACTCTGGCGGATTTCGCTGACCACGGAGCGCAGGTTGCCAATCATGTTGCTGAGAGCGTGGCCCAGGGCGTCATTGGCGCTGCGAGGCGTGATGTTCGCGTTCAGGTCACCCTGCCCGAGCCGGCCGGCCACGTCGCTGACGTTGCGGAGGCTGTGGACCATCCCGTTGAGGCTCGTGCCGAGCACATCCTTCTCGCTGGCCAGTTCCACATGGACCGAGGTGTCACCCTCGGCGACCTTTTCAGCCACGAAGGCCTTCTCTTGCAAGTAGGTCTTCATGGCCCGGCAGGCGTCGCTGGCTTCACCCAGTTCATCCTGGCTGACGTGCGTAATCTCGAAGTCGAGGTCACCTTGAGCCACCGTTTGGAGGCCGTTAGTGAGTGCAATGATCGGAGTGGTGAGCTTCTTGGCAAAGGCCCGACCAACGAGGAAGATAACAATCACACCCGCCGCGAGGAAGATGTACATCATCTTGAGAATTCCGCCGTACTTGGCAAAGTATTGGGCCGCGGAGATGCGAATACCCACGCTCCAGCCCAGACCCGGATAACCCAGGGCACCGTTGGACTTGGCGATGGCCCCGGCTTGGTGATGGGATTCGCCGCGATTGCCGCCGACTTCCGAGTTGATTCTAGGCGCAAGCGTGCCAGCGGGCTTAAGACCCTTGATCAGCTCTTGCATTTCGTCATTGGCGGCCGGGTCCTTTTCGGCCCAGTTCACGAACTTGGATTCGTTGCCTTCGAGATAGGCGTTGAACAGCAGTTGGCCGTTAGCTCCGAATAGCGTCAGTTCGCTATCGGTGAATCCTTCACTAGCCATGGAGCCGAGGTTGGACTCGAAAATGCCCTGAATCACGGCCGGGCGGGCATAGTTTCGCCATACGCCAATCACATTGCCGGCTGCATCCTTGACGGGAGCAGTATAGCAAAGGGCATAGCCGTCGTTGCCAAGTGTTTCCGCAACGTAGTCGTATTTTTGGAAGTCGTCCACCCAGGTGCCGGTGAGGGCATCTGAATCCACGAACTTGCCACTCATGGCGTTCTGGAACCATTCTTCCTTGGCGAAGCTCTTGCTGTAGATTGACTTGGTATTGGCAGGCTTGCCATCCCAGGTGACGCTACTCACGGCCGCGACCTTCCCAGTCTTGTCCACAAACACCATCAGGTCGTAGACCGGGGTGTAGGTGGCCATATAGCTGTTCATGACGGTCACCAGTCGGTTTGTGCCGTCCGTCTTGTACCATGACTCGCGGTCTTGAACCACGGTGTTCAAGCCAAACGCTTGGACGTCACCGTACCGTTCGAATAAGTTTCGCTCGATAACCTCCATGATATTGGAAGACTTGGTGACAAGTTGGTTGTGAGCTGCATCTTCGGACTGCTGCACGCCCTGCTTTACGATCGCGAGGCCCACCAGGATCGGGATGATCCCGAAGAGGCCCAGCATCAGGAGGACTCGTTGCTGAATTCGGAGTCGCTTCAAAATTTTCATGTCGATTTCGCCCGGCGCACGGCCGTCACCTAGCATTCTTGGCAGGCGAAACTCGAATCTTTACGGGGATTAAAAAAAAAGAAACCGGACATTCTTGAAGCAGGTCCGGCTCCTTCGTCGCGAGACGTTTGCGAGGTTAAGCCTTGTCCTTGAAGCCCGGCAGCCGGCGGCCCTTGTAGTAGCCATCGGGCGAGGCGCAGTGGTTCATGCGGAACGGTTCGCCCTGCACGTTGCGGGTGGAGACCACTTCCGGCAGGTCGGTGGTCCAGTGGGTGCGCCGCTTGGTGGTGCGGGAGTGCGAGAATTTGCGCTTCGGGTTCGGCATCTGACTTCTTCCTTACTTTTCGCGGTGCAAGGTCACCTTGCGCAGGGTCGGGTTGTACTTGTTCAGTTCCAACTTCGCCTTGGTGTTATCGCGATTCTTGGTGGTGGTCACGTAATGCTTCCCGTCTTCCGTGCAGATCAAACGGATGATTTGGCGCTTTTCACCTTTCTTCTTGGCCATGGACTGGAAACCTCGTGGTACGCCCAAGCGGGCGGACGTTCATTATGTCGGTCGCGGAGCCGAATCTGCAACCCAGGTCCCAGACCTGGGATGGTTCGGGATAGGCTATTCTGAGAGCCGCACCCTTGCCCGGGTGGCGAAATGGTAGACGCAGGGGACTTAAAATCCCTTGGTAGCAATACCGTGTGGGTTCGAGTCCCACCCCGGGCACCCCTTTTCAAAACCGCGGCTCAGGCCCAGCGGACCTTGGTCCCCAAAAGCGTGCGGGCGTTGGCGCGGGCTTCCTCGGCGATCTGCTCTCCGGCCAGCATGCGGGCAATCTCGTCCACTCGGTCCTCGCCCATCAGCTCGCGCACTTGGGTGAGCGTGCGGCCTTCATGCTCGGCTTTTTCGATATGCAAGTGGGTGTCGGCGCGGGCGGCCATTTGCGGCAGGTGGCTGATCACCAGCACCTGGGCGTGGGCGCTGAACTCCTCAATCTTCTTGGCGACACGAGCGGCAGCCTTCCCGCTCAGGCCGGTGTCGATTTCGTCGAAGACCACCGTGGGCACCCCCGCGCGGCCGGCACTGGCGACCTTGATGGCCAGCATGATGCGGGCGAGCTCGCCGCCGCTCGCCACCTTGGCGAGGGGGCGGGGTTCCTCCCCAGCGTTGGCCGTGAAGTCGAACTGCACGATGTCCGCCCCCGTCGGACTGATGGCCACGGGCTCGACGCGCACGATGAACTGCGTGCGGTCCAGGCCGAGCTCGTGAAGTTGTTCCTGCACGCGGGTGGCAAAGCGGGGCGCGGCTTCGGTGCGGATGCTGGTGAGCGCAGCGGCCTGTTGGTCCAGGGCGGTACGGGCTTCGGCTTCGGCAGCGCGCAGGCGGGTTTCGTCGGCCTCGGCGTTCTCGATGTTCAGCAGTTCCTGGGCGGCGGCGTCGCGGTAGGCCAGCACGGCTTCATCCGTTTCGCCGTATTTGCGGTGGAGATTGCGGATCAGGTCGCGGCGCTCCTGGGCTTGTTCCAGGCTGGCCGGGTCCGTATCGAGGTCGCGGGAGTAGGCGTAGAGCAGGCGCGTGGCCTCCCGCAGGGCGGTTTGGCTCTCTTCCAGCATCGTCAGGGGTTCGGCTAGCGTGTCGTCCAATTGGGCAGCGGATTCGAGGGCACTCTTCGCGCTTGCCATTGAGGTCTGCGCGTTGACTTCATCATCCGCAAGCTGGCCCAACGCCCCCTGGATGGATTCGGCGATGCGCTGGGCGTGCTGCAGGCGGCGGTAGAGGGTCTCGATCCGCTCGTGCTCGCCCACGGTTAGGGCCGCGTCGTCTATCTCCTGCACTTGGAACCGCAACAGGTCCACGCGCTGGGCGCGTTCTCGTTCATTGCGTTGCTGGTGTCTTAGGCGGTCGCGGGCGGCCTCCCACTGGGCGAAGGCTTCGGCAACGGCCTCCCGGGCCTGGTGGGCGGGCTCGCCAATCCAGTCATCCAAGAACTGCACAGGGCCAAGCGGGTCCAGCAGGGCTTGGTGGTCGTGCTGGCCGTGCAGGTCCACCAAGAGACGCCCGATTTGCTTCAGTTGCCCGGCGGTGCAGGGTTGGCCATTCACGCGGGCTTGGCTGCGGCCTTCGCGGGTGACTTCGCGCTGCAGGATGAGCGTGTCTTCGTCGGGCGAGAACCCCATGCCCCGCAGCGTCTCGGCCAAAGCGGGGCCGACTTCGACCTCCAACACCACGGTGGCGCGATGGGCGCCGGTGCGGATCATGGTCGCGTCCGCGCGCCCCCCCATTGCCAGGCCGATGGCATCAATGAGAAGCGATTTGCCCGCGCCGGTTTCGCCCGTGAGGGCGGTGAACCCAGGTGCCCAATTTACGCTGACCCGGGCCAGCGTCGCCAAATCGGTCACTTGCAAGGCACGAATCATGGAAGCTCTGGAATACCAGACGAATGACGAGGGGTTAAGGCCGCGCCCAGGCCGGACGGTGGGCCTCGTCATAATGGGTTTATGAGTGCGCCCGTGGCCTCCTATTCGTCGCAAGGACACCGATGGAATCTCCAATCTCTCTACAACGGGATTGAGGATCCGCGTCTGGATTCGGACTTTGCGGAGTCCGTGGCCGAGGCCGATGCCTTCGCCGCCGCCTACCGGGGCCGCATTGAATCGGGCCAGATCACGGCCGCTGAATTGGCCGAAGCCATCGCCAAACTCGAGGCCTTGGTGGAGAAGTCCAGCAAGCCGGGCCTCTACGCCAGCCTGATGCACGCCGGGGACACTCAGAACCCCGCCCACGGCGCACTTTACGCCGAAACCATGGAGCGCGGTAGCGAAATCCGCGTGCGCATCATGTTCTTCTCGCTGGAGCTGCAAGCCATGGACGACGCGAAGATGGACGCCTTGATGGCCGACCCCGCGCTGGCCAAGTACCGCCACTACCTGCAGGTCACACGCGCTTTCCGCCCCTACAAGCTCAGCGAAACCGAAGAGACTCTGCTGGAACGCACCGCCAACACCGGGGTGCGCGCCTGGCAGCGCCTGCACGATGAACTGACAGCGGCGCACGTGTTCCACTACAAGGACCCCGCCACTGGCGAAACGGAAGAGCTGGCCCTGGAGCAAGTCGTGAACCGCCTGCGCGAAGCCAACCGCGACGTGCGCGTGGCCGCCGCTGCTGCCCTAACCGAGGGCCTGAAGGAATTGGAAAAGACCATCGCCTTCACCTTCAACACCATCCTGGCGGACAAGAAGCTGGAAGACGAACTGCGCGGGTTTGCCACGCCGGAAGCCAGCCGCCATCTGGAGAACGAACTGGAAGCGGAGACGGTGGCCATCGTCACCGACCTGTGCCAAGAGCGCAGCGACCTGGTGGCCCGGTTCTACAAGACGAAGCGCCAACTGCTGGGCCTGGACGAGCTGACCCACGTGGACCGCTACGCCCCGCTCTTTGAAGCCGAAGAGCGGATTAGCTACGAAGCTGCCCGCACGATGGTGGTGGATGCCTTTGCCGCCTTCCACCCCGAGATGGGTGCGCGCGCGGACGAGTTCTTTGCCAAGAACTGGATTGATGCGGAGGCCCGCCACGGCAAGACGGGCGGCGCGTTCTGCAGCTACAACACCACCGACACCCACCCCGTGGTGCTGATGACGTACCTGGACAAGATGGGCGATGTCGGCACGCTGGCGCACGAACTGGGGCACGGGGTGCACGCCTCGCTCAGCCGCGCGCAGAGCTATGTCAACTTCCACGGCACCCTGCCGCTGGCCGAACTGGCGAGCATCTTTGGCGAAATGCTGGTGTTCGAACGGCTGGTGGCGGAAGCCAGTGACCGCGACAAGCTGGCCCTCTACGCCGAGAAGCTGGAAGGCATGTTTGCCAGCGTGCACCGCCAGGCGGCGTTCTACCGCTTTGAGCAGACCTGCCACCGCCTGCGCCGGGAGGAAGGGGAGATCAGTGCGGAGACGTTCCGCGACCTCTACCAGGCCGAACTGCAGAGCATGTTCGAGGACGGGCTGACGCTGGGCGACGACCACAAGGTGTGGTGGACGTACATTGGCCACTTCTTCTTTGCGCCGTTCTACGTGTACGCCTACGCTTTTGGGGAACTGCTGACGCTGGCGATCTACCAGATGGCCAAGAGTGAAGGCCCCGGCTTTGCGGAGAAGTACGTGGACGTGCTGCAGCGCGGTGGTAGCGAGACGCCCGCCGAACTGATGGCGCACCTGGGCGTGGACCTGGCGTCGCCGGCGTTCTGGCAAGGCGGCTTTGCCGCGATGGAGGCCATGGTGGAGGAATTCGAAGCTCTGGCCCAGAAAGTCGGCACCAGCGCCTAAAGCCTGCGCTGAATCGGTGGGGGCAAACGTCCGAAGATGTGACGTATGCCCCGCCGAACCAAGATTGTGGCCACCCTCGGCCCCGCCACGCAGAATGCCGCCACCGTGCGGGCATTGATTAAAGCGGGCGTGAATGTGGTGCGCCTGAACTGCTCTCACGGTGACTGGGAGAGCAAGGCCGAGGCCGTGGAGTGGGTGCGCGAGGCGAACCCGGCGGTGGCCCCGGTGGCGGTGATGGCCGACCTGCAAGGCCCCAAGCACCGGCTGGAGCAACTGGCCGCCAGCCCCCTGATGGTGAAAGCCGGCCAGATGCTGCGCATGGGGCCGGACGGGCAAGGCTACGAACTCCCCATTGACGAACCGGATGTGCTGAACAGCCTGGCCGTGGGCGACAAGATCCTGGTGGGCGACGGCGATGTGGCCCTGCGGGTGCGCGCGGCGGAAGGGCAAGTTTTTGAAGTCGAAGTCCTGACCAGCGGGGCCATCAAGTCGAGGCAGGGCGTGACGGTAGCGGGGAAGTCGTTCCAAGGGTCGTGCCTGACCGACAAGGACAAGTACGACGTTTTTGAAGCGGCCAAGATGGGCGTGGACTACATCGCCCTGAGCTACGTGAAGAGCGCCAGCGACATGCTGGAACTGCGCCGCCTGGTGGATCAATACGACCCCGGCATCCGGCTGGTGGCCAAGATCGAAACCAAGGAAGCCCTGCGCGATATTGACCAGATTCTGCAGGCCAGCGACGTGGTGATGGTGGCCCGGGGCGACCTGGGGCTACAGCTTCCGATTGAGGACGTGCCGGTGGCGCAAAAGCGAATCATCGCTCGGGCCAACGCGATGGGCAAGCCGGTGATTACGGCCACCCAGATGCTGGAAAGCATGATTGTGAACGCCCGCCCCACCCGCGCCGAAGCGACGGACGTGGCGAACGCGATTCTGGATGGCACTGACGCGGTGATGCTAAGCGGGGAGACCGCGGCGGGGCAATATCCGGTGGAAGCCGTGAAAACCATGGCTCGCATCGCCGAGAAGGCGGAGAGCCTGGGCCAAGACGAAGCCCCGCGCCCTGCACCCGTGAAGAATCAAGACTGCACCGAAGCCGTGGCCCACGCCGCCGTGGAGGTGGCCGAGAGCCTGCGCGCCCGCGCGATTGTGACCAGCAGCACCAGCGGCGCCACGCCCCGGTGGGTGCGCAAATTCCGGCCGGATGTGCCGATCCTCTGCGCCACCTGGGATGAGCGGGTGCAACGCCAACTGGCGATGGTGGGCGGCGTGATGGCGGCCCTCATCCCCTCGCCCGAGACCACCGACGAAGCGATTGGGCTTTCGATCGAGGCGTTTTTGAAGGCGAAAGAGCTGAAAATGGGTGACCAAGTGGTGCTGACGTGCGGGGTTCCGCCCGGGGTGGCGGGCAACACCAACCTGATTTTGGTGCGAACTGTGTAAAATGCGGGTGTCGCCCAGGAGGGGTGATCCCAAGATGACAAGGATGATGCAGGGTGCCCTGGTGGCGGTGGCCATTGTAATGGGCATTGGAGCCAGCTATGGCCGCTGGGAAAATGTGAAGGCCGAGCGCCGCGCCACCCAGCAAACTCGCGCCGAATTTAAGGAGTACCAGGCGGACCGTGTGCGCCTGACCCAAATGCGTGCGCGCACAGAGAATCCGATCCAACGAGAACGTTTGGCCCGCGAGCGGGGATACATTCCGCGCGGCGAAACGTTAATGACGGAGTGATTGCTGCGCTTTTCGCCTTGATGGTCGCCGCGCCGCCGCTGGAGTATCAGTGGCCGGCCGGGCGAGCGCAATCCTACGCCGTGACCGTGGCGTGGGGGGAAGGCGATGACCAAGAGACCACCCGCGAGCGGTGGGTGCTGCGCGTGGTGGAGCCTTCCTCGGCGGAGCAAAGCGCCTTGTTGAGCTGGACGCGGCAATTGCTGGCCCTCGAAGTCGGAGGCGTGCGAGTGCCGCTGGAGAGCGAGAATGCCCTGACCCTGACCGAGCGCCGCGATGCGCGCGGCCGCGTGAGTGAGCGGCAACCTTATCCGAATGAGCCGCTGGCTTATGGCCGACTGTTGCGGTTTTTGGATGTGGAACTGCCGGGGCGGGAAGTGGCCCCGGGGGGAGTGTGGGAGTATGCAGTACCGGCGGATGATGTGATGGGGGCGCTGGAGTGGCGGTATGCGGTGGTGGATGTGACGGCGGAGCGCGTGACGGTGCGCGGGGAAGCGCGGCTTGAAGGGGCGGTGGTGGCGACGGCGACCTGGGAATTGGAACCGGCGACGGGCTGGGCGCGGCGCAGCACCGTGCGCGCCGAGGGGCTGGTGATGCCGGGGGATGAAGAAGGCCAGCCAATGCCCGTGACGGTGCGGCTGGAAGCCGTGTCTGCACCGAAGCTGTAACCCCGGGCGGGGCAGGCGCGTCTGCAAGGCAGATTGCGGTGAGAAGTGCAATTTTGGGGGAAAGGATTGACCTTTTACATCGAACTGTCCACACTAAGCGCATGAGAGGCTGGTCAGTCTGGCTTTTGGTGTTGACCTTGGTGGGCTGTGTGAGCCTGGGGCTCGCGCAGCCCGGAGGGCCAGGTAGACCTGGTGGCTCCGGAGGTACGGAAGAGCAGAACTTCCCGGGGACGTGGCCGTTTTCCGGCAGGGCAACCGGATCACATGATGGTATGTCATGGACGGTCATACTCAGAGCCAGTGTGAACTGTGTCTACAGTGTCAATGGAAGCGCGCCACGCTACATCTCAGGAGGCAATAACCACGTAAAAGTCGTTGGTTTTGAACCAAAATCAGTTCCTTCGGCCCTTGAGTTCAAGATTATCAAACTTGAGATGAAGATTGGGGGGAACCTCATCACACAATGGGCGCCGATGTTGCCTGCTCAACATGGCGATCCGAATCAGTACAAAGCTGTCCGATTCACATCGGCAATATTTGCCCATGACACAAATATTGTAGTTGAAGTGAAAGCAAGATTCCTAGTCCGCCGAACTGACGTGATCGGGAGTCAGTGGTCAGGGGAATTACAAGTTGTCGCAACTGAGACGGTTAGGGCCTACAACGTTGGCCTCAATTGGCAGACCTCGACAGACCAAGAAGGGGTAATCATGACCGCACCCCGGTCATACGCTGACCAGGCGCAGGAAGCAGGCGCTGGACAACGAACAATCCTTGGCACCATGAATCATCGAGTGGAAATGCCTAGTCCGATGTCAGCCACCGCCGCACAAATTCTTCAGATATACATCGGTCGAGCCACCCTTTTGGTGCCAAACACGCATGGGGACATTGAAAAGTCCTACCTATTTGACAGTTATCAAAACGGAGCTTTGTACGCGACAATGACTGTAAAGCGAGATGAGGCTGTAGCCAATGGCTTTCCCAAGGCAAACATGGCGCTGCTAATGGCCTCCTGGACGGGGCGACCATTGCATGATGTCCTGGTGGGTACGCCCGAGTTCGTGAATTTCGGTACGGGCGGAATCCTATGGAGTCTTGCCTATGCCGACACGGCATCCGACGAGGTGTCAGCTTCGCCTCCCCATCGTCCCATCTCTGAACTGTATATTGAAGCCACGAGGCAAAAGGCCGAGGGTCGCTTTGCGAATGAAATCCCGGCATTGTCCGAAGTTGCTTCAGGTTCCACCTATACGGGAGTGTATGCAAAAAATCCCGAAAGTGATGTGTATTGGTGGATTCCGAGGAACCTTGAGTTCTTTGGCGACGGAAATCAGCGTTTGGGGCACGTCTATATGGACCGCGAGCAACGGATGAACTTTGAAATCCGAAACGCGGATACAAGGTTGTGGTATCTGGTGCTTGACCCGAACGATCTAAGAGGCGAATGATGACGAGTTTATTGTTACTTGCAGCCTTGGTAAGTCCTTGCGAACCAGGCGTAAGCCCGGAACTCGAGCGTATAGACGGAATTGCAGATCGATTGTTGCGATGGTACGGTACGGAGGCAGGGTTGGGTAGCCCCAGGGATTTGGATCTAGGTTCGTACCGCGCCATGATGCCTCGGATATTTGGTCCGGAGGGAATGAGCCGTATCGAGCCGAGCCCGGAGTGGAAGTCTTTTGCCAGAAGTTCGAAGATGACCTTTGCGTCAGGAGAGGCTGTTTACCAGGACCTCATGTACTCTTGGAACGTTAATAGGCCGTTCCTAAGAACTGTAAGCGTGGGGCTATTGAACGATCCTGACCGCCGCCATAACATGCAGGACCCCAAATCTTGGCGATTTGAGGACCTCGAAGCCGCCCGGGGCCACGCCTGGAGTGTGGTGGATATGCTGCAGGTCTACGACAAGTCATGGGACATCGTTCTATTCAACGAGAGCTCACGATATGAAGATCCAACCCCTTCGTACCAGTTCGGTGTGAACTGGAACGGCTTCGTTGGCATTTGGGGCTTTGGTTTCATGGTCCACCGCACTACTGGTCTTATCTCAAATCTGAGCTTCCAAGGTCCGTTGCTGGATGAGGCGCCGCAAGGCGAGCCCATGGAGGAAGCGGAGGCCAAGTACCTGGCCAACAACGAGGTTCGCCGCCACATCTTTAAGCCCCTGATGCTAGTTGGCAGTCGCAAGATCTTGAGCCCCTACAACCCGGTGGACGCGCAGGGCAATGTGCGCTTCCTCGCGGTGCCGGTCTACGAATTCCAATACGTTGAGCTGACGGAAGACGGACAGCGAAATCCGGAAGGAGGTCGCTACCTCGCCTCGGTGGACGCCATTAGCCAGAAGGTACTGGGCGTCAACCTGATTGAAGGCAGTGCGGGCGTGCTGCGTAACCCGGCCCCCTTGCCCGCGTTTACGTTCAACGTGGCCTACGGGGAACTCCAACTGCGCGAACGGAAGGTGAACCTGCTGGCTTGCACCCCCCTCACCAAGCTGACGGCCAAGCCGGACCGCACGGGCTGGTACAGCCAGGGCGACTTCCTTTTCCCCGTGGCCTACAACGAAGCCACCGGCGAAATGGAGATCCGCACGCCGGGCCAAGTGCGCTACTACCGCCTGCCTCCCGCTCGCTAAGGAGCCAGGCACCTTCTGTTCCCGCCCGCGAAGCTGTAACCCCGGGCGAGGGAGACGCGTCTGCAAGGCAGATTGCGGTGAGAAGTGCAATTTTGTGGGAAAGGGTTGACACTTTGGGATAGCTACCGGGGGATACTCAGATCGTGAGACGGTGGACGATTTTTACTCTTGTTTTGGCCCTACTCACGTGCACGAACGCAGGGTTAGGTCAGCCGGGAGGCAGTGGACGCACCAATGGTCCGGGGATTCAGCTGATGCCAGGCAGATCTTCGGGAGAGCACGAGGGAGTTTGGTGGATAGTCGAACTCTCCGCTGAGGTGGACTACATCACCAGCTACGGTCATATTTCCGGAAACAAAAACCATATACGTATTGCCGAGTTTAAGTTCATTTCTGACAATGATGGTTTGGAATTCAGAATCTACCAGATGAAATTGAAGATTGGGGAGAACGAAGTTTCAAAGTGGGCGCCTTCTGATCCGGAGAAACGAACCAAGCTCGAAAACTACTATCCTGTACGGTTTACGGCTTCAAAACTACCTTCGGGCTACCATTGGATTGAGATAATCTGTGAATTCCAAGTACGCCGGAAGAACACGGCTGATTGGTCAGAAACGCGGTCGATCTCAATGCGTAACCAAGTGAACGTAGTGAATTTCTCTCTCGATTGGGAGACCGTTATTGACACGGTTGAGGAGCAAAATCAAGCTTGGTGGAGTTACTCGAGCCAGGCTCGCGATGCGGGGATTGGTCAGCGGGAAGCCCTCGATCAAATGGGACAAAGAATCACCATGGGGATTCCTACGAACGTGACACCTCGAATTGATGCTTGGTTCAGGAGCATGACTGCCTGGTTCCCGAGGACGCACGGACAGCGCCACTCCTTATCTAGTAGCACGACAGGGGTACTGACTTACGAACATATTCGAAATGTCCGGTCGGCAGCTGTGCAAGAAGGTGCTCCACGGGCCAATATGGCGTTGTTAATGGCCTCCTGGACGGGGCGACCATTGCATGATGTCCTGCAGGGAACGCCCGAATTTGTGAATCTGGGTACGGGTGGAATCCTATGGAGTCTTGCCTATCCCGACACGGCATCCGATGCCGTGTCAGTTTCGCCTCCCCATCGCCCCATCTCTGAACTCTATGCTGAGGCCGTGCGGCAGATGGCCGCGGGTCGCTTTGCGAATGAAATCCCGGCGCTTTCCGAAGTTGCTTCAGGTTCCACCTATACGGGAGTGTATGCAAAGGATCCCGAGAGTGATGTGTATTGGTGGATTCCGAGGAACCTTGAGTTCTTTGGCGACGGAAATCAGCGTTTAGGACACGTCTACATGGACGCCGAGCAACGGATGAACTTTGAAAATCGAAATGCGGATACAAGACTATGGTATCTCGTGCTTGACCCCAACGATCTAAGAGGAGAGTGATGACGAGCTTATTCTTGCTTGCGGTCTTGGTGGGTACTGGCGAACCAGGTATAAACCCGGACCTCGAGCGTATAGACGGCATTGCAGATCGCCTGCAACGATGGTACGGTACGGAGGCAGGGTTGGGCAGCCCCCGGGAATTGGATCCAGGTCCGTACCGCGCTATGATGCCTCGGATTTTTGGCCCGGAGGGAATGAGTCGTGTTCAGCCGAGCCTGGAGTGGAAGTCTTTTGCTCGAAGTTCAAAGATGACCTTTTCGTCAGGAGAGGCTGTTTACCAGGACCTCATGTACTCTTGGAACTTCAATAGGCCATTTCTGAGAACAGTTAGTTTGGGGTTATTGAACGATCCTGACCGCCGCCACAACTTGCAAGATCCTAAGTCGTGGCGATTTGAGGATCTGGATGCCTCTCGGGGCCATGCCTGGAGTGTGGTGGATATGCTGCAGGTTTACGACAAGTCGTGGGACATCGTGCTCTTCAATGAAAACTCACGATACGAAGACCCAACCCCTTCCTACCAATTCGGCGTGAACTGGAAGGGCTTTGTAGGTATTTGGGGGTTTGGCTTTACTGTCCACCGCACTACTGGCCTGATCTCTAACCTGAGCTTCCAAGGTCCGTTGCTGGATGAGCCGCCCCAAGGCGAGCCCATGGAGGAAGCGGAGGCCAAGTACCTGGCCAACAACGAGGTGCGCTGCCACATCTTCAAACCGTTGATGCTGGTCGGCAGCCGCAAGATTCTGAGCCCCTACAATCCGATGGATGCCGAGGGCAATGTGCGCTTCCTCGCGGTGCCGGTCTACGAATTCCAGTACGTTGAGCTGACCGAGGACGGACAGAGAAATCCGGAAGGAGATCGCTACCTCGCCTCGGTGGACGCGATCAGCCAGAAGGTACTCGGTGTCAACCTCATCGAAGGCAGTGCGGGCGTGTTGCGCAACCCGGCCCCCTTGCCCGCGTTTACGTTCAACGTGGCCTACGGGGAGATCCACCTGCGCGAACGGAAGGTGAACCTGCTGGCTTGCACCCCCCTCACCAAACTGACGGACAAGCCGGACCGCACGGGCTGGTATAGCCAGGGCGACTTCCTTTTCCCCGTGGCCTACAACGAAGCCACCGGCGAAATGGAGATCCGCACCCCGGACCAAGTGCGCTACTACCGCCTGCCTCCCACGCCCTGAGGGGGCAGGCACCTTCCTTCCGAGCCCCCGGGGGCGGTACGCTCCGGTCATGGTCGCCCAAGCGGAAGCCGCCACCCTGGTGGGAATCGAGGCGGTGCCCGTCATGGTCGAAGTGGACCTGCGCCGGGGTGCCCCGGATTTCCACCTCGTCGGCCTGCCCGATAAGGCGGTGATGGAGTGCCGCGAGCGCGTCCGCAGCGCCATCCAGAACTCCGACCTCACCTTCCCCAATGGCAAGGTGGTGTGCAATCTCGCCCCCGGGGACGTGCGCAAGGAGGGCACCTCGCTCGATCTCCCCATTGCGCTCACCATCCTGGCCGTGAGCGGGCAAGTGCCGGCCAGCGAGCTCGCCCACACCGTCATCTTGGGCGAGCTGGGCCTGGATGGGCGGGTGCGCCCGGTGAATGGCTGCCTCAACGCCGCCATTGCTGCCAGCCAGCGCGGCGTGCGGCGCCTCATCGTCCCTAAGGAGGACGCCCCCGAGGCCGCCGTGGTGCCAGGGCTGGACGTCTACGGTGTGGACACCCTGCTGGCGGCGGTGGAGATCCTGAACGGCGACCTGAGCCACCAGCCGGTGGATGCCGCCCTGGCCACGGCCGGTGAAGACACGCAGTGGCCGGTGGACTTTAGTGATGTGAAGGGCCAGAGCCACGCCCTGCGCGCCCTGGAAGTGGCGGCGGCGGGCAACCACAACGTGCTGATGACCGGCCCCCCGGGGAGCGGCAAAACCATGCTGGCCCGGCGGCTACCCACCATTCTCCCGCCCCTGGGGCTCGAGGAAGCGGTGGAGGTCACCCGGGTTTACAGCGCGGCGGGCGAGCGCAACGGCCGCAACGGGCTGGTGTGGGCGCGGCCTTTCCGTTCGCCGCACCACACCACGTCTTACGCGGCGCTGGTAGGCGGCGGCAAGACTCCCAAGCCGGGCGAGGTGTCGCTGGCGCACTTTGGGGTGCTGTTCTTGGACGAGATGCCGGAGTTCGACCGGGACGTGCTGGAGGCGCTGCGGCAACCGCTGGAAGACGGCATTGTCACGGTGAGCCGGGTGAGCGCGACGCAGGAATTCCCGGCCCGGTGCCTGCTGGTGGGGGCGATGAATCCGTGCCCGTGCGGTTTCCGGGGGTACCCCGAGGCCAAGTGCGTGGGGGCTTCGGCCTGCGAGCGGTACGCCGGGCGGCTGAGCGGTCCGCTGATGGACCGCATTGATCTGCACATCACGGTGCCGCGCCTGCGGCCGAATGAGCTGACCGATGCCCCGCCGGGGGAGACCAGCGCCGTGATTCGGGCGCGGGTGCAGAGTGCGCGGGCGCGCCAGACGGCGCGGCTGGGGCCTGGGGGCACCAACGGGCACATGTCGCCGCGCCAAGTGCGGGAGACGGCGGAGCTGGATGAGACGGAACGAGCGTTTATGACGAAGGCGGCCTCGCGGCTGAGCCTGAGCGGGCGGGGTTACGACCGGATATTGAAGGTGGCGCGCACTCTGGCGGATTTGGCCGATGAGGACCGGATTCGGGTGGAGCACCTGGCCGAGGCCGTGCAGTTCCGCGCGCCGCAGGAGTAAGTCCGCAGGATTAAGTGCCCCAAAAACCGAGGGCGACAAACAAAAAATGTAGTCCCCGCACCAGGTGCGAGGACTGCGGGATGATCAGCCTAAGTCGGCTTACTTTGCCTTGCGTCGGCGGATGGCGGCGAGGGCGCCAAGAGCCAAAACCGAAAGGGTCGCGGGCTCCGGAACCGGCGTCGCCGTTCCTTGGATGATGTGATCGAGCTGCACCCAGTTAGCGATCCCCGCCGAGCTTGCCGTGAAAGTCGCCGTCGTGATCGTCACGGTGGAGTCGGCCCACCCGATGAACTGCTCACCGCCGGTGACATCAACTACCGTATTGGCGCCGTTGCTGAGGTTCAGGGTGACTTGACCCGGGATGAAGCCACCGTCGACGTCGGTGTTGGCAACACGAGCGCCAAAGGCCGTGGTGGGGTTGCCCGTCAGGGTCAACGTGATCGGGTCATCGGCGACGTTTGTCGACAGTGCGCCAATGTTGGACCAGAGACCAAGGGACGCCGCCGCATCAAAGCCAAAGCCGTTCCCGCCCGGGGCAGACCAAGTTGTTTGAGAGCCATCGAGCGGGTTGCCGAAGCTTGTGAAGTTGTTGAAATCTTCCGTGTAGTTGGGGCCAACCGTGGCCGCGAGGAAAGCTGCCTCGCTCGTATACCAAGTTGCGTTTGCAGAAGCAACCAACATGGCACTTGCAGCAAGTGCCAAAATTTTATTAGTGGATTTCATGGTGATCCTATACCTTTTGATTCCGACGTCCTTCTCACAGAAAGCATGACGTGGATGACGCGACCCTACCTTTGGCCACTTCTAGAAGTCAAGTTTGAACCGAGAAGATGCTACAACCTGGCATTTCTGGCAGGTGGTTCTTGTCGATCCCAGATCCTCCCGCATCACGGGGAAGCGCGGGAGTCGGCCGATAGTGCCTGGATTCGAGGAGAGCAGCTGACGAACTGCTACCGCTCCATTCACCGCAGGAGCAGGGGGGCAAACAAAACTTGGTCGGGATGAGAGGATTCGAACCTCCGACCTCCTCGTCCCGAACGAGGCGCTCTACCAAGCTGAGCCACATCCCGACGCGGCAACGCGCATTGTACCAAAAACGAGCCGCGTGCGCACCGGGCCGTCCGCCCCGGCGGGTTCTCTTGAGCGGCTTTACATTCCGTTAACCAGAAGTTTATGGATCGTTAAACGAACGTTCACGCCGCCTTAACCCGCGCGTCGAACACTAGGAGGCGCTCATGCATGGAGCAAATATCATGACTCGTCGTGCCTTCACTCTTATCGAACTCCTGGTCGTCATCGCCATCATCGCGATTCTCGCGGCCATCCTCTTCCCGGTTTTCGCGCAGGCCAAGCTTGCCGCCAAGAAGACCCAAGCCCTCTCCCAGGTCAAGCAGATCGGAACGTCGTGGCAGATTTACGCCACCGACTACGATGACCGCGCCGTGATGGTCTCCTCCGGTGGCCCGCAGGGTGTGCACCGCACCGACTTCTGGGTGGTGATGATGCCGTACGTCAAGAACGTACCCATCTTCTTCAGCAGCGAGCGCACCGAAAAGGGTTGCTACTACCACAACTCCAGCGACCGCCTGAACACGCCGTGGGGTCGTGCCATCTACGATATGAACCCGGAAGGCCGCTGCCTGGGCTACGGCTACAACTGGGGCCCGCAGATCTACGCCGGTGGTGGCGTGCTCGATCGTGAGCAGTTCATCAACGGTGTCGATGGCAGCGCTGGCACCACGCAGCCGGGTCGCTCGCTGACCTCGTTTGACGAACCGGCCAACCTGTTCGTGTTTGGCGACACCTACGACACGCCGCGCCCGACGATTGGCATGTTCCCCAACAGCGCCGGCGGCAAAGCTTGGATCCTGGATACGTTCCCGGTGACGGCCAACACGCGCCAGAGCCAGTTCCGCTTCGGGGGCCGCTTCAACATGGCTTACGCCGATGGACACGCTAAGAACGTGAAGTTCCGCGGGGGTCTCACCACGGGCGTCGGTTACGTTTACGTGCCGAGCCAGCTGAACGACCGCCTGGCCTACTGCGCCAGCCCGAGCGAACTGCTGGACGGTAGCCGCTTCGGTCTGGGCAACATCGCCTGCCAAGACTTCGTGAACATTCCCTACACCGGCACCACCGTGTGGTCGCCGGAATAGTCATGGCGCGATTCCTCAAAATGCTGATCGCCACCTTCTCGGTGGCCTTCATCATCGGGTGCAGCGGCGGAGAGGGCGCGAATCTCGAAACGACGGCGGAACAACCTCCGGCTGATCTCGAAGCCGGAAAGAACGCCAACACATTGGAGGAATGGTCAGCGGCCAATCCGAACAATGGTGCCCCGGGTCACGGGGACATGGGTGCGGGGCAGCGGGCCAACACCGATAAGTGACGAACAGAGCGGGGGCAAGAGAGGATGCCCCCGCTCGCCCGCTTCAGATTTCCCCTGGGCGTATGAGTCAAACTGTTCCCATGGTCCGCATCACGGCGTACATCAAGCCGTTTCAGCTTGAAGACGTGAAGACGGCCCTCGGCAACCTCAATCTCGGCGGCATGACCATCGGCGAAGCCCGGGGCCGAGGGGACAACCCCGAACAGGCCGTGCAATTGGCGGGTCACGAATATCTCATCGCCATGCCCCTGCGTAGCCGGGTGGAGCTGGTGGTGACCGAGGCCGACCAAGAACGCGTGATCCAGGCCATTTCGGACGCCGTGCGCACCGAAACAGCGGGATCGGGAAAGATTTTTGTCGAGCGTGTGACGGACGCAATCAGAATTCGTACCGGAGAATCGGGCACTGATGCGGTCTGACGAAACGTATACTCCCCGGGCGCGTCATAATTGCGCAAGGGGCAAGGCCCTATGAGCATGAAGAGAAGGATTGGTTTGAGTGTTTGGATGGCATTGACGGCCCCGTGGGCCCTTGCCGCCCCGATGACGTTGGAGTTGAGCCACAAGGATGGCGACACGATCAGTGGGGATGTTCAGTTTACGGCGCGGGTGCGAAGCGAAGCCTTGGTTACCAGCGTGGAGTTCTATATCGGCGATAACCTGCGGGAAACCGACCAGAGCACGCCGTACCAGTTCAATATCGACACGCTCACGGAGGATGACGGACCGTTTTCGGTAACGTTCGCGGCCTACAACTCCGAAGGGGGCAGCGTCAAGAAGACGCTCCGCCTGAAAATTGACAACGGCCTGAACAAGGGTGTGGGCTACCACGTCGGCATTGCCAACGAAGCTCTGCAAGAGAGCCAGTGGGCCAAAGCCATTCTCCACGGCCGCACGGCCCTGCGCATTGATGGCAACGACAACTCCGCCCGCCTGGTGCTGGCCCGCGCCAACCTGGGCGCCGGCGTGCTGGACCTGGCCCAAAAGTTTGCCGAAGACATCGTGGCGAGCGACCCGGCCAACGTGCCCGCCCGCCAACTGCTGAGCGGCATTAACCTGCGTCGCGCCTTTTTGGCGCTGGAACGCGGGACCAACGACAACGCCACCTTGCTCGGCACGCTGACGGAAGCCTTCCGCTCCGCCGCCACCAACCAGAACGCCGCCAATGCCTCCCGCATTGACGCGATGGGCGAACCGACCGACGAGACTCTGCCGGCCTACGTAGATGCCCTGCTGGATATCCGCCGCTTTAACGATGCCGCCCGCCGCCTGGCTCCGGTGTTTGCCAAGGACCCGACCAAGATTGGCCACGGCAACCGCCTCATTTACGCCTATCTGCGATCGGCCCGCCTGAAGGACGCGACCGAGGCCATTGATATGGCGCGCCGAAACAACACGATGGACGCCGAAACCTACGCCCTGGCCGCGTGTCTGCACGCCTACATGGGCGAAACGGAAAAGTCCTCGGCCGCCATGAAGGAAGCCCTGCTGCTGGACCCCAGCCGCAACACCGTGGTGACGGCGCAAATCTTCACCAGCTTGCGCGCGGGCAATCTGAACGGCATGGGCCAGGTGCTGCAGCAGTACCGCCAGAGCAACGGCGACCCGACGCTGACCGGTTACTACCAGTCCGTGCTGCTGCAACAGGCCCGCCGCCCGGATGAAGCCCGCATCGCCTTCGAAAATGCGATCCTCACCGACGCCGCCAGCTACGAACTGCTGACGGAGCGCGCGATCCAGGCCTACACCTATTCGTTCAACGAATCGCTCTCGTCGGAGCAGGTGGAGCGGCAGCGAGGCATCGCCAAGGCACTGCTGGACGCCGCCATCGAAGCCCGCCCGGATTCGTTCGAAGCCCTCACCGCCCTGGCCATGTTGGCCATGCAGGATGGCAACAAGGACGACACGCTGAAGTGGGCCCGCGCCGCCGTGGGAGCCGCGCCGGAATACGCCGGTGCGCAATACGCCCTGGCCGGTGCTCTGCAGATGATGCAGCGCCCCAGCGAAGCCCGCAAGGCCATGGAAGCCGCCGGCGCCATTGACCGCACCCTGGTGGGTGTGCCCGCGCCGGGTTCGGCCGTGGACCTGCTGCGGTATCTGTACAGCAAGGGCCGCACGCCGTGGCTGGCCGCTCCGGGCCGCTAAGGTCTGGCTAGTCCCTACCCGGGCCGCCCGCGCGGTGGTCCGGGTATATTTGTGCCTCGGTTCGGGGCGTAGCGCAGTTTGGTAGCGCGCTTCTCTGGGGGGGAAGAGGTCCCGGGTTCAAATCCCGGCGCTCCGACCATATGGCGTCTTCAAAGTGAAACCATATAGAACTCTAGCTGCCCTCCTTTGAGCATGAGATGCCCAAGCACACCACCAATATGAGCTTCCAGATTCAAGACCCGACTTGGAGTAGTTCAAAGTATCTGCTGGAAGAAATCCTCGAGATTTGCCAAACAGCTAACGCCGGTGGAGGGATGTTTGCTTTTGCATCTCCAGGAGGAGTGAAACTTCTCTTGAATGACCCTGACTTTGAAGCCTTCCTCTCTCGATCTCCGTTTGACCTCATCGTAGGCGTGGATGCTGTTACAAATGTGCCAGCACTGAACGCCATTGGACAATCAGAGGCTTGTCATCCAAAGTTGAAGGCTCGAGTCTTCTTTGACGAAAATTCTAATGCACTCTTCCATCCGAAGTTTGTCTGGCTGTGCAATGAAAGTGAAGCCTTTTGGATAGTTGGCTCCGGAAACCTGACTCCTGGAGGAATGCGTGGGAATATAGAAGCATTCGCAGTCTCACGGTTAGAATTGGATCAACACATGCAGCAAATCAGAAGCTGGCAAGAGTGGCTCCAACATCATCGTCAGCACATCTTTGGTCTAGACGACAATGTTGTAAGAGACCGTGCTCGACAGAATCAAGGGCGAGAGCTAAGTGAGTCCAAAGTAAAGGGAGTACTGCAAGAAATACTCGCCGAAACTGACGACGGGCGCCTGAAGGTAATGGCTCACAAATCCCAAACCGATGCAGTCCTCATCGCTGAACTACCTAGGGCGAGTAACAGGTGGAACCAGGCAAACTTCAATATCCAGACATTTACGCAGTTTTTTGGCGCGAGCCCTGGCGCAACACAAAGAATTATCCTAATGCATGCGAATGCCGACGGTACGACGGGAAACGAAGAATTACGCCCTAGTGTTGCGGTTAAAAGTCGCAATTACCGTTTTGAGCTTGAAGCGGCCTCAGGAATACCATATCCGGCTGTAGGTCGGCCCATAGTAGTCTTTTTGCGCACAGCCACACGTACATTCATATACCATCTGCTTCTGCCAAATATGGCTGGTTATGCCACACTTCATTCCTACCTGTATGAGAACTGCGGTCCAAGTGGTACCGGCGTTATGCGCTATCAGACCACAGCTGGCGTACTTTCCTTGCTTTGGCCAGATTGTCCTGTCTTCTTAAAGTCTGACTAGGGGCGACAAATCAAGAATAACTCCGCGCCAGTGGGAGGAAGTTGATTGAATTCTGCCGAATTAAACCGACTATGTGTTACGCCACTAGTCAAGAGAACTGACACGTCACGAAAGTGTGTGCGTGCCAGTGCAGAAAGGTCTCCCACAGATAACATTCTTGGTGAGTCTGAGCCAGTAGCCGAGTAAGGTGAATAAGAAAGTAGAAGCGGAATGTCTCTTGCGCTAACGCTCGCAAAGAGCTCAGTGAAAGCGTCTTTCGCCTTTGACTTAATGCAAAATGGCGACTGATGTCGGTCCTGTCTGTAGAGACCTCTACTAATCGAGCCTCTCGTACGAATGTTCGTCGTCGAAACAGAAGGATTGTCCCTTAGCGCCAGTGTCTCAAGGACGTGATAAAATCTACTATAGTGATCCCGCGTGTACGGTGGGTCCGCGTAAACTGCACTTACATCACTTAGGCTGTTAGCAAGCGCTTCACGATAATCTACCTGCAGGACGGAGTGGTCGTACGCGCCCGCCCTGAAGTTTGAAAATCGGAATAACCACTCCGCAAGCAGGGTGTCTACATCAATAGTTCGATCACGCACAGCCTGCTTGACCAAGTTCTGCTTGATTGTTCCGTCTCTCCTTTGCAATGAAAGTGGTTGCGCAAATTGCTTTCCTATCGAGGACACAATATCACTCGCTGTACAAAGACAAGCCGCCACAAGCTCTTTCTCAAAAGTAAAATCTGGCAAAGCAGCTATGGAGAGCGCTACGTCGATCATAATTGCTTGCCGGTATGAAAAGTACACTCCTCCGAAGTATCTTGTAGCTGATGTTGAAGGTGAATTTTCAAGTCCGAGTGCTACAAGCTTGCGATTCGCTTCATGTAACGCGTCGCCAATTCTGGAATCTCCGGTTTGCTTGGCATCTACTCCAAAGATGTGGAGAGGGCTTGAGAGCATCAGAGAATTGAGAAGCGCTCCATGTCCACTCTTTGCCAGTGCAATTGCTTCGGACTCAAGCGCGACAACATCGGCCAGCGCATCAAGTAGATCAAACTTCAATTGTGCCGTAAAGATTTGATTCTGGATCTGGGCGATTTGAACTGGAGTCGGCTTTACTGGCGATACGATAGCCGAGCAGAGAGCCTTCGAGTAGGCCTGGATGTCCACGGAAAGGACGGGCCGCGAAGCTGCGATCGCCTGGGTTACGACTCCCGACCCCGCGAATAGGTCGCAGACACGAGTACCCGGCGGAGCGAGTTGGTCTAAGTGCTGCGTGATGGAGGTGAGGAGCCTGCGTTTTGAACCTAAATAGTGAATCGTTCGGAAAGGCTGTGAGTAAAGCTCAAGTCCATCGAGCCCTAGATGGGGTTGCATAGTCAAGCACTATTCTGGCAGAATCACTAGGGAGCTTCAGGTGGGTGCCCACGCATTTGGGTCATTCGCGATCTTATGAGGCGATACGAGATGTTGGCTCGGCAAGTGAAGCTTTTGGATGAGGGTCAGCGAGAATCTGACTCCAGTATACTAAGTCGTAAGTTGGAGGTGGCTCTAAGCGAGCTTGGTTTTGCTAGTGACGGGTCATTGTCGGAAGGGCCGAAGTCAGGTAATCTAATTATTCAAGCTGACAATCATATTGTAATGGATGGTTGCCGGGAAGTACTACGTTCAAGCGTTGCGTTGTGTTATTTGGACCCGCCTTACAATAATAGAGAAGTGTACAATCATTACCTCGATGATATGTCTCATGATCTTTGGATTCGAGAGATTACACGAAGGCTGGTTTTAGTGCACGACCTGTTGCAAGACAATGGTAGTTTGTGGATTTCAATTGATGATGGTTCAATGCACTACCTGAAGATTGCAGCAGATCTAGTGTTTGGTCGAGATAACTTTGTAAGCACAATTGTTTGGCAGCACCGATTGACCCGGGAGAACCGAACTGCATTTTCAAACAATCACGAATATTTGTTAGTTTATGCTAAGAACGCCAGTCTCTTCAAGAAGCGAAGAAATCTGCTGCCACCGTCCCAGGAACTTTTATCAAGGTATCGGAATCTTGATGGGGATCCTAGAGGTCCATGGCAGTCCATTAGCTTGACGGTGCAAGGTGGGCACGGTACAGCTTCACAGTACTATGAGTTGGAAAGTCCTAGTGGTGTAGTTCATGTTCCGCCTCCAGGTCGATGCTGGGTCTACACAAAGGAAAGGATGTTGCGTGAGATAGCTAGTGGGAACGTCTGGTTCGGCGCGAAAGGGACTTCAGTGCCTCGTAGAAAGATGTTCCGAGATCATGCTCAGCTGGGTCTTACCCCGAGCACATTATGGTTAGGTAGCGAGGTCGGCACAACAGATGATGCGAAGAAGCACATTCTAGAGTTGTTTCCTGGTGAGGCTGTCTTTGATACTCCCAAGCCTGAGCGTTTGATGTCTAGGATACTTGAAATTGCCACGAACGAAGGGGATTTGATTCTGGATCCTTACCTGGGGTCAGGCACGACTACGGCAGTGGCGCACAAGTTAGGACGGCGCTACATTGGTGTGGAGGAAGGTGCCCACTGTTTGAGTCTTTGCGCAGAAAGGATGAAATTGGTGGTTCGAGGCGAGGCAGGTGGGATTTCTCGCGGTTGCGATTGGGTAGGAGGCGGGGGATTTGAGTGTTTTCGCAAAAGTCGTCGCAGGAAGAAGCTCTGAAGTGCCTTTCGTTGTTGGCATTTGGCGGCGAATGCTTACCTATGATGACATGGGGGTCGAAGAGATAGTGTCAGAAGCTTGTATGAGTTCGAAGCAGCCAGCCAATCATGTTTACGCTTCCTAGATATACTCCCATCTGATGAAGGGGTACAGCCGCGAGCACATCGGCCTGGCCGTGTCCCTTTCCTGCCTCTCCGGCTACGTGGACGCCACGGCCTTTATGGCCACGGGCGGGCTGTTCGTCTCCTTTATGAGCGGGAACTCCACCCGGCTTAGCGTCTCGCTGGTCGAGAACCGGTTCGCCTACGGCGCCCTCGTCCTCGGTGTTATCACCCTGTTTGTGCTGGGGGTGATGCTGGGCACGGTGGTGTCGCGCCGGTATCCGCCGCGCAAGGTGAACGTGCTGCTCACGGTGGGGGCGCTGCTTACCTTGGGGGCGGTGGGGCATAGCTTGGCGTTCACTTACTTCAGCACCGCCTGCATGGTGCTGGCCATGGGCGCGGTGAATACGGTGTTCCAGCGCGACGGGGAGGTCAGCATTGGCATCTCCTACATGACGGGCACGCTGGTGAAGCTCGGCCAGAACCTGGCGGGGGCGCTGATGGGGGGCGAGAAGGAAACCTGGTGGCCCTACGCCTTGCACTGGCTGGCGCTGGTGATGGGGGCAGTGATCGGGGCGCGGGCGCACTATTTCTTGCGGCCGCACTCGTTGTGGGTGGGGGCGGCGGCGGCGTTTGCGCTGGCCCGCTACGCGCGGCGGTTCTCGTCAGATGGGGCCGCCCCGGCGGCTTGACTGGCAGGCCGCGGCAAGTAACAGCATAGATTGGCCGGTAGCGCGTGCGGATTCCTGATTTGGGGTCCGCACGCGTTTCTTTGTCTTCTCGTCATCGGAAGAACAGCCCGAACTCCTTGACCCGGGTTTAACAATTGAGGGGGTATATCAATCCCCATGGTTTCTCTCATTCTTGCAGCCAACATGGCCACGGCTCCTGTCTCCTTTCGAGCCATGAGCTTCAATATCTGGGTGGGCGGCACGCAGTCTCAGCCCTTAGAGAAGACCATCGAGGTCATACAATTCTCGAAAGCCGATATCGTCGGGGTCCAAGAGCCGGGGCCGAACCTCCCCAAGATTGCTGCAGGCTTGAAGTGGAACCGCAGCGACGACGCCTCGATCGTCACCAAGTTTGAAATCGTGGAAGAGTGGAAAGTCGAAGGCAACCGATGGGGCGGGGCTAAGTTGAAGCTCGCCGACGGCTCGCACGTCCTCGTCTACAACGATCATTTCAACCCCTATCCCTACGGCCCCTATGAGGTGCGCGACAAAAAGGCGACCACGGCGGCCCAGGCGATCGCAGTGGAAGAGAACGCCGGGCGCGTGGATCAGATGAAGCGCGTGCTGGCCAACCTGGCGGCGCGGCCCGACCGCAACTTGCCGGTCATCTTCACGGGCGACTTCAACACTCCCTCTCACCTGGATTGGGTGCGTTCCACGCAAGAGCGGAACTTCGGGTTGGTGGTGAGCTGGCCGGTGACCCGGCTGGCGGCGGAGGCTGGGTTTAAGGATGGCTTCCGGACCGTGCACTCCGATCCCCTGCGCAAGCCGGGATTCACCTGGAGCCCGGGCTATCCGGTGGGCAAGTTGGAGGCCAATGATGTGATGGACCGCATTGACTTCGTGCTCTTTCGGGGAGCCTTGCGTCTGAAGAATGCATGGGTGGTGGGGGAGACGGGGCCGGTTTCGGACCTGGCCGTTGATCCTTGGCCGTCCGACCACCGGGCGGTGGCCGTCGAGTTTGAGGTCGAGGGTAGCCGCTGAGGGGCTGGGGTCGCGGGTGGCCGGTCGCCGCCGCAAGTAAGAGCGGAGAGTCATGACCCTTGAGGGGCACCTTTGGTGAGTGCCTCTCAAGTTCTATCCGTGGAACTAGCGGGGTGCCTAGCGGTTGATCGCCTGCAGCAAGTCCTCTATGAGGTCGTCGGCGTCCTCAATCCCCACGCTCAGCCGCAACATCGTCGGCAGGATCCCGCGCTCCACGCGCTGCGCCTCCGTCATCGTCGCGTGCGACATTAGCGGCGGGTAGGCAATCAAGCTCTCCACCCCGCCCAGGGATTCCGCCAGTAGGAACACCTGCGTCCCCTCGGCCACGCGCCGGGCCGTGGCTTCATCGTGGAACTCCACCGCCAGCATCCCGCCGAAGCCGCCGTTCATCTGCCGCTTCGCAACCTCATGGTCCGGGTGCGACGGCAGTCCCGGATACGACACGCTGCGAACCGCCGGGTGCCCCACCAGCGCCTCGGCCACCCGCTGCGCATTCGCGCAGTGCCGCTCCATCCGCACGCTCAGCGTCCGCAGCCCGCGCAGCGAAAGCCAGCAGTCGAACGGCGACGGCGTCGCCCCGTAAGCCTTGTTCCACTCGTAAATGGTGTGCGCCAGTTCGTCATTGGCCGAAACCACGCACCCGCCTAGCACGTCGCTGTGGCCGCTGATGTACTTGGTGGTGCTGTGCACCACGAGGTCCACGCCCAGGGCGATGGGGTTCTGCAGGGCCGGGCTGGCAAAGGTGTTATCGAACGCCACAATCAGGCCGTGGCGCTTGGCTTCGGCGACCACCGCTGCAATGTCGCACACGCGCAGGGTCGGGTTGGCCGGGGTTTCGAAGATCAGCATCCGGCTGGCGGGGGTCACGGCCGCCGCGATGGTCTCCGGGCGGTGCGCGTCGAAAACGCTGTGCGAGATGCCCTGCTGCGGCAGGTATTGCTCAACCATGCGGAAGGTGCCGCCGTAAATGTCGGTCGCCATCAGCAGGTGGTCGCCCTGCTTCAGCAGCGAGAAGCACGCCGCAATGGCCGCCATGCCGCTGCTGGTGAGGGTGCAGCCCGCGCCGCCTTCCAGGCTGGCGATGACCTCTTCCAGCATCTGCCGGTTGGGGTTTTGGCAGCGGGTGTAGTCAATCTTGGGGATGTCGTCCAGGCTCGCCCACGCAAATGTGGTGGATTGATAGAGCGGGGGCACCACGGCCCGGAAGGTGGCGTCGGGTTCTTGCCCCACCCGCAGGGCCTTGGTTGCAAATCGCATGGACTGAATTATATAAGAATCGGAGGCAGGGCCCATGATAAAGGAACCACCACCTCCGAATCTTAGGCCATGGGGCCGGGACGCCTTAAAGCATGCAGCCGCGCACCATGGATTGCGGCCATTTGCTCCAGTTCACGGTGGGGACGGAGTGGCCGTAGCCCCGGATGATGTTCAGGATTTCGGTGGCGCTTTGGCGGCTGGTGCCCTCCCAAATCTTGGTGAACACGGCCTGCCGCTTGGAGCCAACCCCGGTGAGATCGAAGCTGCGCTTGGCCCCGAAGCCCTTGATGATGGTCTTCTGCGGGTCGGGGATGATCGGGAACTGGATGGAGTGTTCGGCCACCTGCTTGCGCACGCTGGCGAGGTCCGAATCCATGATTCCCACCACGTCCACCTTGCCCTTGAGCTGGACGGCGAGGTCATTCACCAGCGGCACGCCCGCCTTGTTGCTGGGGCAGCCATTCATCAGGAAGACGATGATCGTCGGGCGCTGCGTGAACGACTGGGCGGTGTAGGTTTTGCCGTCGGTGGCCGTAGCGCTGAACGTGGGCACATTTGTGGCACTGCCGAGCGCGGCCAGGCCGAGGGCGGCCAAGGGGAAGGCGAACTTAGAGAAGGCTCGAATCATGGGGTTCCTGCGGATGAGTGACCTCACTCCTCCTGATCTCCCGAGACTACTTCAAAGAATGCGCTTGCCAGCCCAAACGAATCAGGGTTTCCACCTTGCGGCGGCGGCTGGTGCGGGCGCGGCCCTGGAACACATCGTAATCCTTGCGCTCGATTTCATCCAGGATGGCGGCGTAGAGATCGCGGGCCAGGCGGATGGCGAGGCGGCCCTGCGGCGGAATGAGGTGCATGCCGGCATCGGCCTGGCGGTAGAGCTCCCGGGTCCGCTCGATCTCGAACTTCATCAGGTCCACAAAGGCCGGGCACAGGCGGCGCTGAGCGATATCTTCGGTGGTCACGCCAAAGCGGCCCATGTCCTTTAGCGGCAGGTACAGGCGTCCGCGCTCCCAGTCTTCGGCCACATCGCGCAAAAAGTTGGTCATCTGCATCGCATTGCCCAGGGCGACGGCGGCGCGGTTGGCTTCCTCGCTGGGCGGCATGCCCAGGATGCGGCACATCATCAGCCCGACGGCGGCGGCACTGCCTCGCATGTAGCGTTCTAGGTCGGCGTAGGTGCGGTACCGGGTCTGGCTCAGGTCCATCTCCATGGCGTCCAGGAACAAGAGCGCTTCCTCTAGCGGCACATGCCCGGACCGTACAGAGTCCACAAAGGGCCTCAAAACCGGGTGCGAGGGGCACTCCCCTTCAACCCCTCTGAGCACCTGTTGCCGATAGTCTTGCAGGCGGCGCGCAATCTCGGGCCGGGGCGCATCGGGGTTGTCCACCCACTCATCGGGCACGCGCACGAATCCGTAGAGAGCATCCACCCGGTCGCGAATCTCACGCGGGAACCGGCGACTGGCAAAGTAATACGTGGTGCCGAACTTGCGGTGCAAGGCCCGGCAGATGGCCAAATCGCCCGGTTGCACGAACGCGCCTTTCGGTGCGCACGGTGCCAACCAGCCCGGCCAGTAAGGTCCACGAATTGCCATCCCGCTTTAGATTAGCGTTCGATATGACCAATCGTCGGCACTAGCGGCCAACTTTGCCGTACTTTGCACGAAAATCCCATCGTTCATTCACATCTGGGGTGCCGGGCACCAGCAAGTGGCTCTGCTCGGGGCGGCGCAGAAAGAGGTGGGCTTCGCGCGCCAAAATCTCGACGGCGGTGTGGGTGCGGCCGCGCAGATGGGCGCCGGGAGTCATCGGTTCGCCCGTCCAGATGGCGGCGACGGGCCGCTCGTGCACCCCCATCCGGTAAACGATCGCGACGGGCACAACGGTCACGTTCGGCACCTTCTTGAGAACGAGATCGAGGGCCTCGCCGACCTCCCAGGCGTCACCTTCCGGGCGCAAAATGCCGTCGGCAAATTGGACGAGGGAGCAGGATTCGGCCCGCATCCGGCGGATGGTCTCGCGGATGGTGGCCACGCGGCGGTGAGGTTCGCCGGGCGGGAAGGGCATCGCCCCGATCTTGCGGAACAAGGGGAAGGCATCGAATTCGGCCACCCAATCCAGGCTGGGGATGCCGAGCCGGGTGACGAGGTGGAACATCAGGTAGCCATCGTGCCAGCCCGTGTGGTTGCACGCCCACACCACGGGGCCCTGCAGCGGCGTGTGCGGCAAGCGCGCATAAACCGAGTGGAAGGACTTGCGCACGGACCGCCGGATCATGCCGCCCACCAGCCTCCCGGCGATGCCTTCTTCTTGCCTCACGCGTGCAGTCTATCCGGGTTGAGGTAACACGCCCGGATGCGTAGCGCATTGGTGCTGGCCGGTTTGGTCTTGAGCGGGGTGGCGGTGGCCCGCGACCCGAACGTGATTTTGATCCTGGCGGATGACCTGGGCTACGGTGAACTAGGCTCTTACGGCCAAACCAAAATCAAGACCCCGCACCTGGACAAGATGGCCGACCAGGGCATGCGGTTTACGCAGTTCTATTCCAGCAGCCCGGTGTGCGCGCCCACTCGCGCCTCGCTGCTGACAGGGAGGCACCAGGGGCACGCCAGCATCCGGGGGAATTCGGAAGTCGGTGGCTGGGGGCTGAACGAAGGAGAAGGCCAACTGCCGCTCCCCGCCCGTGAGGAAACGTTGGCCGAAGCGCTGAAGGCCCGGGGGTACGCCACCGGCGCCTTTGGCAAATGGGGGCTGGGCGGCCCGGGCAGCGAGGGTCACCCTCTCAACCAGGGGTTCGATACCTTTGTGGGTTACCTGTGCCAGCGCTGGGCGCACAACTTCTATCCCACCCACCTGTGGAACGGTCACCAGGTGCACATCCTAGAGCAGAACACCTACTTCAACCCGCACACCCGCCTGGCCCCTGACACCACCGATTCGGCGGCGTTCGAGCGGTTCATCGGCAAGCAGTATTCGCCGCAAGTCATGCGTGACGAGGCGTTGAAATTCATTGACAAGAATAAGGACAAGCCGTTTTTCTTGTATTTCCCCACGCCGATCCCGCATGCGTCTTTGCAAGCTCCGGCGGAGTGGGTGGACCGCTACCCGCGCGAATGGGATACGGTGCCGTACTTCGGGCAGAACGGCTACACGCCCAACCTGCGCCCCCGCGCCACCTACGCGGCGATGATCTCCTATATGGATGACAGCATTGGGCAGATGCTAGACCGCGTGCAGGCGCTGGGGTTGGAAGACGACACGATTGTCATCTTCACCAGCGACAACGGCACGACCTTTAATGGCGGGGTGGACCGCGAGTTCTTTAATTCTCTGCCGGGTCTGCGGGGATACAAAACGCAGATGTGGGAGGGGGGCATCCGGGTGCCGACGATTGTGAAGTTCCCGGGGCGGGTGCCGGCGGGCACGGTCTCCAAGCAAGTGGGGGTGACGCACGACCTTTTCAATACGGTGCTGGCGGCCACCGGTGGACGGACGCGGCGCGTGGATAGCGTGAACCTGTGGCCGGCCTTCACGGATGCCAGCCGGGTGGTGGCGCGCCCGCACATCTATTGGGAGTTCCCCGAGGGGCCGGGGTGGCAGGCGGTGCTGCTGGAAGGGCGGTACAAGGGCATCCGTCCGAACTTGCGGAACCAGGGCTTGGCCCTGGAGCTTTATGATCTGCAAACCGACCCGATGGAGACGACGAACATTGCGGCGCAGCGGCCCGATTTGGTGCGGAAGATTGAGGGGCTGATGCGGAGTGAGCGGGTGCCGAATCCGCAGTTTCCGCTGTGGGTGATTGACCGGCCGGTGCCACCCCCGGCGAACTAGGCCAAGTTAGGATTGGGCTGACGCGGAACCGGTCTTCGCGGAAGGTAACGGCCGCTTGATGCACCGGAACCCGATGTGGGCCGACCCCGTATCGGGGGAGGTCTTCATCCGGGCCGTGGGGCGATACCCCTCGCAGTACCCCCGCGCGCAGAGGAAGCTTCCACCGCGCACCACCCGCTTGCCGACCTCGGGTTCGCTGGGGTCCCAGGGTTCGGTGGGCGGGGCGGGCCGCAGCCGCCGCAAGCTCACGTAGGCATCGGCGCGGTACCAATCCTCGCACCACTCCCACACGTTGCCCTCCATATCGTAGAGGCCATTGGCCGCCACCGGGAAGCTCTTGACCGGCGCCACCCCGCCGAACCCGTCTTCCAACAGATCTTGAGCGGGGAAGTCGCCATTCCAGATATTGGCGTGGGGGCCATTCTTGTCGGGCGTGGGGTCGCCCAGGGCGCGGGTGCCCACGCTCCCGCGCCGGGCCGCCAGCTCCCATTCCACCTCGGTGGGCAGGGACTTACCCGCCCAGCGGCAATAGGCGAGGGCGTCTTCGTAAGCCACGTGCACCACGGGGTCATCGCCCGGGGTGATCTCGGTGGTGGTGCCGCCCCGGGGGCGCCGCCAGTTGGCGCCTTCGACGTACTTCCATTGGTTGGTGCCTTCGAACTTGACCCACACCAGGCTGCCCGGGGGTACGGCGGCTCCGGTCGGGCTCTTATCGGCGGGGATGCCTCGTTCGGCCACCGTGACGTACTTGGTGGCGGATACGAACTCGGCAAACTGGCGCGTGGTGACCTCGGTGGTGTCCATCCAGAACCCATCAAGGTAGACCAGCCGCACGGGCTGCTCGTCCATCTGCCCCTCTTTGTTGCCAATGAACATCTGCCCGCCCGGCACCCAGGTCATGCCAGACGGGGTTGGACCTGGCTCCTTGACGATGAGTGCGGCGGTGACAAGCGGATGGCGCTCGGCCTCGGCTTTCGGGCTGGGTTGGCAGGCGCTGGCAAGAACCAGCCCGCTCGCGATGCCCCACAGTACCGCCCGCATAGCGGGATTATGGCCTCAAAACTAGCCGAGATAGCCCGCGTCGCCGATGCGTTGTTCCACGAGTTCCGCGCCGATCAGCACCATGGGCAGGCCGTTGCCCGGCGTGGTGCTGGCCCCCACGTAGAACAGGTGCGGGTTCGACCGGCTGCGGTTGGAGGGCCGGAAGCACACGCTCTGCATAAAGTCGTGGCTGAGCCCGAACGCCGCGCCCTTGTCCAGGTTCAGGTCGCCTGCCCAATCTTGCGGGCCGTAGGTGCGTTGCGCTTGGATGTTCGCGGGGTCGAAGCCCGCCACTTCGCACAGTCGCTCGGCCACCAGGCTCTGCATCTGCTGCTCGTCTTGCGCCGTCATCTTGTAATCAAGATTCGGGCACGGAACCAGCACAAAAAGGTTCTCGTGGCCGGCCGGAGCGCGGTCTGGCTGGGTTCGGTTGCTCAGTGCCACGTAAAAGGCAGGATCTTGCGGCATTCTTAACGGATGCTGGAAGATGGCGTCAAGATTCGAGCGGAAATCTGCACCAAAGAAGACGTTGTGGTGGAGGAGGTTCGGCAACGCGCCCTGGTAGTCGATGTACATCAGATAGGCCGAGCACGAGGTGCGCCGCTCCTTGGCCGGGCGCTTCTCGAGTTCCCGCTCCACATAGGGGAGGTCGGCGTTGGCGATGATGAGGTCGGCGGTGCGTTCGGTGCCGTCTTGCATCCGCACCCGGTTGCCTTCGATACTCGCCACGCTTTGCCCGAGCTCAATCGTCGCGCCCCGGGCGGTGGCGAGGTCGGCCACCACTTCGCTGACGCGGGGCAGGCCACCTTGCGGATACCAAATGCCCTCGCCGTATTCCATGTAGGTCAGAACGCCGTACACCCAGGGGGCGTCGTAGGGGCTCAGCCCGAGGTACATGGTCTGGAAGGTGAACAGCATCCGCAGGCGGGGGTCGTCCACGTACTTCTCCATTCGCCGGGCCAGATTGCTGAGCATGTGGTGCTTGAACACCGCCTGGATATCCCGGGGCCGGGCGAGGTCCAGCACGCTGCGATAGTTGCGCCGGACGAACTGGGGCACCGAAACCCGGTACAGCTCGGCGAGGTCGCCCAGGAGCTTGCCGTACCGTTCGGCTTCGCGGCGGCCGGCGAGGTCCTCGATCTGCTTCACCATCTGGGCGACGTTGGGGGTGCCATCCAGGGTGGTGCCATCGCGATAGAACACGCGGTACGAGGGGTCGCAAAGGGTGATGGGGAGGTGATCCTCCATGCGTTCGCCGAGATCGTTGAAAAGACGCTCGAAGGGCTCGCGCATCATCAGCAGGGTGGGGCCGCCGTCAAAATCGCACTCACCCACCCGCACGCGGCGATTGCGCCCGCCGATTTGGTCGGTCTTTTCCAGCACCGTGACTTGCACGCCGCGATGGGCCAGGCGCGCAGCGGTGGCTAATCCCCCCAGGCCGGCCCCAATGACAATCGCGGTCTTTGCTTTCACTCTCTCGCCTACGAGGTGGGGCGGGCGTTGGTTCGACTCGGCCTAAACGCCACCGCGCAGGGCCCCCACGACCCACAGAAACACGCCGAACGTAATCAGCACCACCCAGCCCACCTGGCCGCGGCGGTGGGTGCGTTCGTCTTCGTACGTCCGGGCCGTCCAGAGAGAAGCGGCGACGGCGGCGGTGACCCACCAGCCAAAGAAGTTTAAAATCGGGGCGCCGCCGGGGAGCGGGCCGGGTTCCAACCACTTCCAGTAGCCCAGCGGCCCGGCCAGCACTGGCTCCATCCCGAGATCGAAGAGGGCGGCCAGCAGACCCGCGAGCGGGGCTAGCATCGTGCGGTTCCAGCGCCCTGAGCGGACCACCACAAAGCACGCGCCCGCCAGCATCAGCCAGGCGAAGGGCAACGGCACGGGGAAGGGCGAGCCCCCCGGCCCGGGCACACTGGGCCACCACCGGCCGGTGTATTCATAGCGCCCGAAGGGCAACCCCGTGGCGAGGCCCACCCACTCGGCGGCGAACCCCACGCCCAGCGCGGCCAGCCAGCGCCAAGGGGCCACGCCCAGGGCCTGCAGCACGGATGCGACCCCGCACCCGACCATGAGGAGGCTCACCGTGCGCTCGATAAAGACCGGCGCCGGGCCGACAAAGCGCTCGGCAAACGTGCCCAGCACACCAAAAATCGCCAACCCGACGTACACCCGGAGGGCGAAGGGCCAATCCAATTTTTTGAGTGCCTGCCGGGCCCGAAAGACCATCAGTCCGTCCTTACATGCTGATGATGACATTCTTGCGGGCCAACAATGCTAGAATGGAGGCTCGCGGACAGATGGCCGAGCGGCTTAAGGCGCCCGCCTGCTAAGCGGGTTGAGGTGATCACCTCTCCCGGGTTCGAATCCCGGTCTGTCCGCCACCTGCTTTCGAGGTGGAAATGAAATTTGGCATCGTTATGGGATGGTTAGCCCTTGTAGCCACGGCTACAGCGGCTCCGTCGTTCGATAACTACCTTGCGCTTCGCCGCCAGCATGGGGTTGCCATCTCCGCCAGTCAAGAAGCCCTGGAGACCTTTGTGGGTTCTCGCGTGATGGAAGTCCGCGGAATCGTGAAGGGTTCCATCGGCTCCGGCGACACCCGCTCGCTCTTGCTGGAAACCAAAGAAGGCCGCACGCTCAATATCAAGGCCGCCGGGGCACCGGAGTGGGTGACCTATCCCAACACCACCGCCCGCCTGCTGGTGAAAGCTGAGCGTCGCACCGAACTGGGCTTGCTTCGCGCTGAACTCCTGGGGGCCGCCTCGGAAGATCAGATGCTGAAGTTCGAGGCCGCCGAGAACGCCCGCCTGGAGCAGCAGCGCCAAGCCGCATTGGCCCGCCAACAGGCCGCCGAGCGTAACCAGCGCGGGGGCACCACCAGCCGGGGAGGCCGTCCGCCCGCCCTGCCGGGGAACATCCCTTCGCTTAGCGTGGCGACGCGCACGAACCTCGCGCCGGAACTGAACAATGTGCTGGGCGCCTATGCCGGATTCATTCGATCCCGCAATAGCCGCCTGAGCGTCGCCCAAGCCACCGATATTGCCGCCAAGATTCTGGAGCACAGCGCCCGCTTTGGCGTGGACGCCCGCCTCATCATGGCGATCGTCTTGGTGGAAAGCAATTTCAATCCCAACGCGGTGAGCCATGCCGGCGCCCGCGGCCTGGGGCAGCTGATGCCGGGCACCGCGCGCGGGCTGGGCGTCAGCAACGTTTTTGACACGGACCAGAACCTGATGGGGACGGCCAAGCTGATTACGCAGCACCTCAGCACCTACAGCCGCAACAACGATGAAATCGAAGCGCTGGTGCTGTCACTGGCGGCCTACAACGCCGGGCCGGGGGCCGTGCGCCGCTTTGGGGGTGTGCCGCCGTACCGCGAAACCCAGAACTACGTGAAGAAAGTGATGAGCACCTACCGCCAGTTGTGCGGTCAGCCGGGCTAACTTTCGTTAGTCAAATAGACTCGCCTGCCCGGTGCGCAGGAGTTCGGCCCCGGCCAAAGAATCCGCCACGCGCCCATCCGGCGTGATGTGTCGCACCAGCAGCCCGCGCGCCTCCAGGGCCGGGGTCAGTAGCCGACCTCGATGGCAGCCCTGCGGCCAGCCGCACCCACACATGAACGCGGTGGGGGCTTCTTGCGCCCATTGGGTCAGGGCCGTGAGCTCGGCCTCAAAACGCGGATCGTCCAGGATCTTCCCGTCGTCCGGGCGGCCATCGGTCAGGCGTTCTTCGTCGTCCGGTTTGCCCCCCAGCCCCTCGCCAAAGAAGCGGTACGCCACCCCCGCGTCGCTGAACAGGCGCTCGATAGTGCCGCGCCGGAAGTCGGTTTGGTAGCGGCTCCAGGCGTTCGTGCGGATGTCCGCGATTTGCACAATGCCGTGGGCGGCCAAGCGGCGCAGGAACCCGGGGGCCTCGTCGGCGGCGTAGCCCACCGACCAAATTGTGGGTCCGCCGGTGGTTCGTTCGGGCAGCGCCATCGGGGCAAAGAGTAGCCTATTTCGCATGACCCCCTTTGAGGCGTTCATGAGCGTGGACATGCGGGTGGGCACGGTGGTGGAAGTGCTGCCGTTCCCTGAGGCGCGCAAGCCCGCCTACAAGGTGCGCGTGGACCTGGGGCCGGAGCTGGGGCACAAGTGGAGTAGCGCGCAGCTGACGGTGCACTATCAACCCGAGGACCTGGTGGGGCGGCAAGTGCTGTGCGTGGTGAATCTGGGAACGCGGCAGATCGGGCCGTTTTTGAGTGAAGTGTTGATTACGGGTGCGGACGCCGAGGGGGGCGTGGTGGTGTTCACCACCGAGCGCCCGGTGCCCAACGGGGCTCGCTTATACTAGGAGAACACATCGGTTTGCGCACATTGCTATCTAGAATGTGGGTATAATGGCCCATAACACCACGGGGGGGCAAGTTATCATCAAGGATATGAACAGGTTTCTGGCGGTTGTTGCCATCTGGCTGATGGTCCTTGTGGCCCTGGCCCAGGGCGGTCCGGGTGGACCTGGGGGGCCAGGTGGTGGAGGCTCGCCGACAATTTCGTTCGTTGCCTGGAAAACGGACTGGTTGGGAAATGCTCCTGCGACGAACGCTTTCTACCATCCTAGCCACCTACCGCCAGTTGAGGGCCTACTCTACGAAGTTGTCTACCAGAAGGGAGGCAGCGCCCAAGTCCAATTGTTCTTCCAGAACAACAATCCGCAACAAGCCTTTACTGGCCAGCTGATCGTTGAGGACGCGCGGTACATCCATGACTCCGCGCCTTTGTCGGTGCCGTGGGGTGCCCCGCCCCCGATTACAATTCCGGATACCATTCTAAGTGCCCCCACGGCGTCGCTCAACATTGGGATTGGTCAGACGGCCCCGGCAACACTCACAATCTCGGGTCTACCAGCATTTGTCACCAAGGGTCACATCCAATTGCAACTGAAAGCAGAAGGGAATTTTGGTGCTCAACCAGCCGGGGGCGGCAATCCTTCACCTTGGAATGGCAACATTTCCTCGCAACAAGTATTGATCACCTTTGGATTGCCTACAGGCGCAATGCAACCGGTTTGGATTGAGCTTGCCCAACTGTCTTGTACGATGGCCCAAGGTGGTGTGACTGCAAGCCAGCTAAGCACTAGCCTTACCCAGAGACTCTACTTCTCCAGTATTTTCTGGTACTGGCTGCCCGACGGTGGTATGAGCTATACTGTCTTCACTTCGACATCAGATGTGCATTTCAACCTTACCGAGTTTCTGGGTGACATGCAAGAAGCGGGTTCGGAACCAGGGGGTTGCGTCGATATCAACTCATTTCTCGGTCTGCTTCACCACTCCCAGGGAATATCCGCAATTGGTAGGAAGGCTGGGATTGCGACGGAACCTGTTAGATTTGTGACGAATGAGTTTGTTCCCATTGGATGGGATGCATCTCAAGCAAGCATGTACATTCGTGTCGATTTTGGCTGGCATTTTCAGATCGTGTCTGGTGATCAGGTCTGTGATGCAGCGATGGCGTACCGCTATGATCTTCAAGGGGCAAACTACATGAACCCTGCCGTACTGTGGGATTTTAATGGGTCATGGCAATCCTTCGTAGGTGCCTCAGTCTTTGGTTTAGCTTACCGGAGAGAGTTAAATGCTGAGGACGGATCTTACGATCACTCAGCATACTACTTGGATCCTGTTTTGCCTGGTCCGACCACTGGGCAGTCAGAGATTCCATACTTTAACCCTATAATGATTTCTGGAGTATATTAGAAATGATCCCCTTGCTACTTGCGATTCCGTCTGCTACTGGGCCAATCGAAGCGGTATGCCAGGAGCATGGTTTTGAGATTGCACGCTCCCTGCGAGCAGAGAGAGCGGAGTACCTACGAATGGACGCAAAGCACGCTAGCCGAAGGCTTTCATTTGCCTTGAAATCGTCAAAGCTGACATTTGAGCCCAGCACTACATTCTTTGGTCGACTGGATAGCCCTGGATTTTCTCTAGAAAATTACGGAGGCGCGAATAGGTTGTTTATGGCTAGCGATTCAGCACCAGTTGGGGTCATGCTGCCAGTTCCTGAGCATCTCTCAATCGTTCGATTTCAAGTCGTTGAAGGTGGAAGTATCGTGCAAACATGCGCAGTTGGCTACAGCCCATTTCCCTATGTAAAGCTTGTTGGATCAAGTTCTTCTACAACCTTCCAATGGAATCCAGTTGGTTATGCGGGGCGAAGTATTGACCTTGGCGATGAAGGTAAATCGGATTACATTGGATGCATGATGTCCATCACGAGGTGGCATAACAGCGAATCTTCGGCCAAGTTTACATACGTAGACAACATCCAGCGCGTGGCCGGGAGAGAGATGGTCACCAAGGTGGACAAGGACCAGAATGTCTACGTGAACATGAACGAGCTGAGCCGTCACCGGGGCTGGAACTTCACCATCAGCCTGGAGCCCGCCCGCGCGGACGTCCGTATCGGCAACGATCACATTAAGATCTACCCCGGCGCGGACCGCATTCACATCAACGACGAACTCGTGACCCTGCCCGGCACCGTCCCCACCCAGGGCTACGGCGTCTACCTCCCGCTCCGGCTGCTGCAAGAGCGCGGCTATCTGCCTTCGGAGGGTTAATCCCCCGAAGGTAGCGCCGACGGCGAACGCTTTCGGAACGGGTCACTCAGCACCACGGCGGTGATCAGCCCTTTCATGGTGCCGCCGCGCCGCTTGGCCTCATCCCGGATGGCATCGAGGTGGCAGTGGTCGCTGGGGCGCATCCCCCGCCCGATGGCGTAGGTCAGCATCCGCTCGCCCAGGTACCGCACCAGTTCGTCTTCGCGCTTGAGTAGCACATTCTTAAGCCCGCTCACGCCCGCAAACTTGGCTCCGTCCGGGAACTCGCCGCTCGGGTCAATCGGGTGCGGCCCGTCGGTTTCGCGCCACCGGCCAATGCCGTCGTAGTTCTCCAGCGAGAACCCAATCGGGTCCATCACGCTGTGGCAACTGGCGCAGGCCGGGTTGCGGCGGTGGATCTCCATGCGCTCGCGCACGCTGGCCTCGGTCATCGCCTTGGCGTCCTCCGCAATCGCCCCGACATCGGGCGGCGGGGGCGGCAGGGGCGTGCCCAGCAGGTTATCCAGCACAAAGCGGCCGCGCTTGACCGGGGAGGTGCGGTTGGGGTTGCTGGTGACAGTAAGGAACGCCGCCCGCGTAAGCAAGCCGCCGCTCCCCTTGGGCAGCGTGACGGCCTGCCAGGATTCGCCGGTGACCCGGAGCCCGTAGTGGCGAGCGAGTTCGCCATTGACCATGGTCTCGTCGCTGGTTAGGATTTCCCGGACGGGTCGATCCGTAGCCACGAGGCGGTTAAAGAACCGCTCAATCTCCTCGATCATGGCCGTGCGCAGGCTGGGCGTGAACGAGGGGAAGGCGTTGGGGTCCACTTCGTGTTCCGAGAGCTTGCGGAGCTGCAGCCACTGCCCGGCAAAGCCGGTGCCGAGGCGAGCGGCGCGGGGGTCCTTCAGCATGCGGTCCACTTGGGCGGTCAGGCCCGCGTCCGTCAGCAGGGAGCCATCCTGGGCGGCCCGGCGGAGCGCGTCGTCGGGGAACGACCCCCACAAGAAGTAGCTCAGTCGGCTGGCCAGTTCGTGCGCGCCGATGGCGGTATTGGGCTCGCCTTGCTCATCCAGTTCCGCGCGGAACAGGAAGTGCGGCGACACCAATACGCCCGTCACCGCCACCTGCAGGGCTTCTTCGCTCCCCGCACCGTCGCGGGTGGCTTGGTCATACAGCGCCATGATGCGCTGAATCTCGCCGGGCTGCAGCGGGCGGCGGTAAGCGCGTTCGGCAAAGCGCTGGAGGGCGGATTCGGCCAGCGTGCGCCCGGTGCCGGTAAGCCCCACCAGCAGGCGGGTGCGCCCGGGGGTGGTGATGGGGGCGGCGTTCTTCGGCCCCGTCAGGCTCATGCTGTAGACGAGGAGGTTCCGGTCGCGCTGGTTCTGGTCGGGGTGGTTGGGGTTGTAGTAGTCGTTGACGAAGTCCACCCGAATCTCGAGCTCCATCGGCCGCAGGTCCACCGGGATTTCGACCTCGTAGCGGGCGCCCCGGGCACTCTTGACGCTGATCGGGGCGAGCGCACGGCCATTGAGTTTGACAACGGCCTGCGGGGGCTCCGGCCCGGCGGGGTGGGCACCCAGGCTGAGCGCCAAGGTGTACGCCCCCGCCGTCTCGATCTTGGCCCGGAACGGCACGCTCCCATTGGCAAAGTAGAGCATGGCGTCCTCTTCCACCACGCGCACGGATTCGGGCAGGATGGCCTTGCTAAAGTCGAACGCAATGGTGCGTGGTTGCGATACCGGTAGCACCTCGGCGGCGATCTTCTCGGCGGCGGCCAAATACTTCTCCAGGTGGAGCGTGCTCATGGTCAGCACGTCGCCGTTGTTGTCAAACCCGTAGCCCACGTCGTCGTTGGGGAAGTCGTCGCTCACGTTGAACGTCATCCCAAAGAGGTCGTTGACGGTGTTGGTGTATTCAAACCGGTTGAGGCGGCGGATGGTGACGCGCCCCGCATCGGCTAGCTGGCAGTTGGCGGCAAAGAACCGCTCCAATCCTTCCACCAGTGCCTTGCGTTCGGCCTCGGTGGGCTGGGGCATGTTGGCGGGGGGCATGCTGCGGCCCCGAAGGTACTGGATCATCTTTTCCAGCAAGGGCGCATTGGCCACCAGGGCCTCGGGTTCCTGAATCTCGTCGAGGTCAAAGCCCCCGGCGGCGGCCGCCCCACTGTGGCAGTCCAGGCAGTATTTCTCCAGGCCGGGCAGGAGCTTTTCGCTGAATTCCTTGCGGGTCTCGGGGGTCAGGGTCACCGGCGGGGCCGTGCTGGCCTTGGGGGCGAGGCCTGCTCCCCCCAGCACCAAAAGGGCCGCCGCCCACGTGAGCGATCCCGCGCCGCGCATACCCCTAGTTTACAGCCGAACTAGGAGTTGCGCGCTTGCTTTTGAACGTTGCGCACCGCATTCACGATGTCGTCCACGCTCAAGCCGTTCTCGTCCAGCAGCTTGTCTTGGTCGCCGTGCTCAATGAAGCGGTCCGGCAAGGACAAGACGGTGTGCGGCAGGGCGGCGAGGTCGGCATCCACCAGGGCTTCGCGTACCAGCTCGCCAAAGCCGCCGGTGCGGGCATTTTCTTCCACCGTCACCAGTCCGCCGTGCTCGCGGGCGGCTTGGGTGATCATGGCGGCATCGAGCGGCTTGGCAAAGCGGGCGTTGATGACTGCGGTGGGGGTGCCCGCGGCGGTGAGCTTGGTGGCAGCCTGCCAGGCGCGGTCCACCATGCTGCCGTAGGCCACGATCACGGCCACGGATTCAGCCTCACCACCCGGGACGCCCAGATTCTCGGCGCGGCCGAGCTGGATGGGGGAACGGCCTTCGGGCAAGCCCTCGGGCACGCTGCCGCGCGGGTAGCGCAGGGCGGTAGGGGCATCTTGGTAGCCTGCCATCCAGTCCACCATCGCGCGGAGTTCGGTGCCGTCGCGCGGGGCGAGTTGCACCAACCCCGGGATGAAGGAGAGGTAGCTAATATCAAAGGTGCCGTGGTGCGTGGGGCCATCCGCACCCACCAGTCCGGCACGGTCCATGATGAACCGCACCGGGAGGTGCTGCAGGGCGCAATCGTGCACGATCTGGTCGAAGGCCCGCTGCATGAACGTGCTGTAGATGGCCACAAACGGCTTGACGCCCCCGGCGGCCAGACCGGCGGCAAAAGTGACCGCATGCGGCTCGGCAATGCCAACGTCGTAGTACCGATCCGGAAACTCGTTGGCAAACTCCGTCAGGCCGGTGCCGTCGGGCATGGCGGCGGTGATGGCCACGACCCGCTCATCGCGCCGGGCGAGTTCGCTCAGGGCATCGCCGAATACCGACGTGTACGCCGGGCGACCCCCGTTCTTGGCGGCGAACTCGCACTTCTGCAGGTCGAACGGGCCGACCCCGTGCCAGGTGCGGGCGTCCGCTTCGGCCTTCTCGTACCCCTTGCCCTTCACGGTGAGGGCGTGGACAAAGACCGGCCCCGGCAGTTGCCGCACGTTGCGGAAGATTTCCAGCCGCATCGGCAGGTCGTGGCCGTCCACCGGGCCGATGTATTCGAACCCGATCTCTTCAAAGAGGGTGCCGGTTTCTTCCGGCGCAAAGTAGTGCGTCAGGCCGTGGCGCATCCCGGCGGCGAGGCGCGGGGCCGGGCCGGGCAGGCGTTGCACCAGGTCCTTGGCGCGGCGGGCGGCGGCCTGCAGGTCCGGGCGGGAACGCAAACGGTTGAAGTAGCGGTTCAGGGCGCCCACATTGGGGGCGATGGACATGCGGTTGTCATTCAGCACCACCGTGATGTCGGTGCCCGCGATGCCGGCGTGGTTGAGGGCTTCCCAACTCATGCCGCTGGCAATGGCGGCGTCGCCGGTAATGGCCACCACGCGGTGGTCCTGCTTCAGCGTATCTCGAGCCCGGGCAAAGCCGAGCGCGGCGCTGATGGCGGTACCGGCGTGGCCCGCGCCGAAGTTATCGAGTTCGTGTTCGTCCCGCTTGAGGAAGCCGCTCAATCCCTTGTGCTTGCGCAGGGTTGGGAAGCGGGGCAGGCGCCCGGTAAGCAGCTTGTGGGGGTACGCCTGGTGGCCGGTATCCCACACCACCACGTCCGGCGGGAGGCTGTGGGTGGCGTAGAGCGCCACCGTGAGTTCGACCGTGCCGAGGTTGCTGCTAAAGTGGCCCCCGGTTTGGCTGACTTGATCGAGGATGGCTTGCCGCACCTCGTTCGCGACTTGTTGGAGCTCGGCATCCGTCATGCCGTGCAGTTCGGTGGGGGCTACCAGCCGCGAGAGGATGGGATACACATCCATATTCGGTTCTACGCCGATGTGGGCAAGAAGGTTGTGGGGGGCTCAGTCGTCCCAGCGTTCAGCCAGGATTTCGGCCATGGCTTCCAGGAGGGCGACGTCTTCGGCTTGGAACCGGTCGGTGGTGTGGCTGTCAATGTCAATCTGCCCGAGGATTTCGTTGTTGCGGCGGATGAGGACGACAAGTTCGGCGCGGGTTTCCAGGCTGCAGGCCAGGTAGTTGCTCAGCTCGCGCACGTCGGGGATGACTTGGTTTTGGTTCTCGGCCACGGCGGTGCCGCACACCCCGCGCCCGACTGGGATTTCGGTGTGGTCAGTGGGGGTGCCCACGTAGGCGTCCAGGTGGAGCAGGTCACCGTGGAGGGCGTAGATGCCGGACCAGTCGTAGCCGTCGAGCTTGTTCAGCCAGTTCATGGCGTCCAGGCGCAGGGCCAGGCCGCGGCGGGGGCTGCGGCGGAGGTGATCCAGGATCGCGTCGGGGGTCATGGGTTCATTTTGGCGCGGGCAGCGCGGGGTCGGGGCGCCTTTCTCCTAGCGGTGATGGGCGCGTGCGAGTGGTCGTTGAAACTCAGGACATCGTGCAGAAATCTCTCTGCATGCCCAATGTAGGGGATCGCGTGCTGGCCCAGTGGCCGGTGGAAAAGGTGTGGTGGTATCCCGGCACCATCATCGGGATGAGCAGCGGCCAGGTCGTGGTGCAGTTTGATGACGGCGACCGCTCGCCGGTGGGGCTGAACGAAGTGCGAGACCTCGCGGTCCGGGTGGGCACGCGGGTGTACAGCCGCTGGCAGGCGGGGAAAACCTACTACCCGGGCAAGGTGAGCGAGGCCGTGGGCCAGGCCATCCACATCAATTACGACGACGGCGACCAGGAGTGGACAGCAATCTGCATGGTCCGCATCCACCAGGACGACAACTGAAGTTTGATGAGGCAGCGCGGGGCGGGTTTACGCCCAGCGCTTAGCCAAACGATCCCGCATCCACTGCGCCACCGCGAACGGGTCGGCTAGTCGGTGGCCGGTGGCGGGGTCCGATTTATGCCCTATGGAGTACTTAAATGTGCTGGGTTTGAGAACAGATTATGAATAGATTTCTTGACAATTGAGAGCTGCTCGCCCTCCAATATTAGCGAGTCCGGTAGATTGAATAGGTCATTGAAGTCCTGATCTATGAGTCCAAAGATATCTCGCAAAGTGTTAATTGTGCCGGCACTAATACCTTCGACATTTCTTACACTCGAGAATCGTTCATCAGATTCTAGGCTGTGAGTGCTCTGAAACATAATCGGATCAATAGCGACTGATCTTGTGTTCGGCGTCCGGGCAAGTCTGCCTTGAATTGCCCAACGAGTTGTCTCATCTGCCATATTCGAGAGTGCTAGTGTTGTGTACAGTCCAATAGCGACCAATAGTGTATTGATTCTCGGCTCAAAAAAGCCATCTTTGAACCACGTTTGGATAAGATAGTAACCGTTTCCGAAAGCGTAGACGCTTATATCGAGCTTGTTGTCGTTGTGATTGATCGCTGTTGGTGCGCTTGCAGGCTCGGAGTAGTTTAGTTTCAACAACGATCCAAACTGACCGTCCTCTTTGCATTTAAAATATCCTGGAAGTGTATCTAGATTCGATGCCAGGTTACGTAGGTCGGTCCGAAAGGAGCCTGTGCGAAAGAACCGAACTGGCAGCGCAGATACAAACAATGCACTCACAGTGCTGCTTCTATGAGTGCCGTGCGAATATTGCAAAGTTTTCGGAACACACTCGCGATATCTGGCCATTATGACATCGTACTGAGCTTTTTGTCCTGCTAGGTATGTCGTTATCTCGTCCGATGTGAGCGAGTCCTTAACCTTTCCCTTTCTGCGAAATCCGCCAATGTAACCACCTCCTTGGGAAATGAGAGTTAGGACTTGGCTGTTGCCACGCACAAGTATTGCCATTATCTTTATCTTTGGCAAATGCTTGACTTCATAGGATGGGCGAAAGCCAACGAATCTGTCGCGAATCTGATCTCGTATTGACTGTGAAACGTCCTCTTCGATTGGACAAACCAGCTCGCTGCCCTTATGCTTCGGATCCCTAATCCCGATTATTAAAATTCCGCCATCGCTGTTCGCAAACGCGCATATTGACTTCAAGACCTGACTCTCTGCCCCTTTCTTTAATGAGTCCAGCTCTTGCTTGAATTCAAGCAAGAGACCCTCCTCGTCGCCTTGCCCACGGAGCCACTCGCGCAGTTCTGGCTCCGATTCAACTTTCAAAAGGCTCTCCCAAGACTCTATCAAATTGCTTTGCAGTTGCATCTCTCCTAACTCCTACGCCCAGCGCTTGGCCAGTCGATCCCGCATCCACTGTGCCACCGCGAACGGGTCCGCCAGGCGGTGGCCGGTGGCGGGATCCGTCCACTGGTAGTGCGCCGGCCCGAACTCCGGGTCCACCCCTAGTTCCGCTTGCCCGCGGGCGCTGGCCGCCTCCTTAATCTTGTCCCACCACCCCTCGTGCAGGGTCACGTAATCCGCCCACATCGGCACGCGGGGGTCGGGCACTTGGGGGCCTTCTTCGAACCCCACCCGCGCATGAATGTGCCTCGTCCGCCCCAGCGCCAGGTTTAGTGCCTCCACGTAGCCGCCCAGGCGACTTTCGGTCACCACGGTCCAGTGGCTCAGGTCCGCGCACAGCCACAAATCGGGCAGCGCCCGCAGCAAATCCGCGGTGCTCAGCGGTTCAAAGAGCAAGCGGCCGCGGTGCGTCTCAAAGTCCACCGGGAAGGGGTAGGGCGTGGCAATCTCCACCAGCCGACCGAGGAAATCCACCGCCTCTTGCCCGCGCATCCAGGGGCGGCCCGCGTGGACGGTGACGCCCGTGCACTGGCAATCGAACGCTTCATCCAGCCCGCGCCGGAAGGCGTCCGGCTCATCCCCGCCCACCATCGCGCGGTAGGCCAAGCCGTGCTTTTCGGCCACCGGACGGAGTTCGGCGTGGGGGCGCACCCAGTCTTCGAATCCCTCAAACCCGGCGGCCTTCACGGTGGCTAGGCGGGCATCCAGGTCGCCGCCCAGGGGCCACAGCGTGGCGTAATACCGAATCCGCATAACGCCCCGAACGTTACCCCGCCCCTGCCCGCCCCGCAAAATGAACAAAACCAAGAACGAAAACGCGCAAAAACCCGATAAACTAGAGGTATGCGCGAAGTCAGCCGCCGCACGGTATTGCGAGGGATGGGGGTGGCGATGGCCGTCCCGTTCCTCGAAGGTTTAGCCCCCCGGAGCGTGCTGGCGGTGAGCGCCCCCGCCCGCCCCGTGCGCATGGCCTACCTTTTTGTGCCCAACGGCGTGGCGCACATGGACGCCTGGCGCCCCGCGGCCTCCGGCGTGCTGAATGATTTGCCCCCCATCCTGCGCCCGCTGGACAAGGTGAAGCAGCACATGAACGTGCTGACCGGCCTGGACCAGCGCAACGCCAACGCCCTGGGCGACGGCCCCGGCGACCACGCCCGAAGCACCGCCACCTGGCTAACCGGCGTACACATCAAGAAAACCGACGGCAGCGACATCCGCGCTGGGATCAGTGCCGACCAAGTGGCTGCCCAGTTCATTGGTAAGCAGACGCGCTTTGCCTCGCTCGAAATCGGGTGCGAGCGCGGCGCGATGGCGGGCAACTGCGACAGTGGTTACTCCTGCGCGTATTCCAGCAGCGTCTCGTGGGCCAGCGAAAGCACCCCCGTGGCGAAGGAAGTGAACCCGCGCGCGGTGTTCGAGCGGCTGTTCGGCACCGGCGATGAAGTGGCCGATGCGGTGAGCCGCGAGCGGCGTATGGCGCACCGGCGCAGCATCCTCGACTTTGTGATGGAGGACGCCGATGCCCTGCGGGGGCGACTAGGCACCCGCGACCAGCAGAAGCTGGACGAATATCTGGATGGGGTGCGCGACATCGAGCGGCGCATTGCCCGCGCGGAAACCGAAAACCGCTCGCTGATGGGCGAAGGCATCCCCGCGCCCGCCCCCGGCATCCCCCGCGACCGGGGCGAGCACATCCGCCTGCTGGGCGACATGATGGTGCTGGCGTTCCAGAGCGATCTCACCCGCATTTGCACCTTTATGCTGGCCAACGATGGCAGCAACCGGCCGTTCCCCGAGCTGAACATCGGCGACGGCCACCACGACGTGAGCCACCACGGCAACGACCCGGACAAGGTGCGGAAGAAGCAGCTGATTGACATCTTCCACACCCAGCAACTGGCCTACATCTTGGAGCGCATGGCCACCACCGAGGATGGCGACGGCACCCTGCTAGACAACACCATGCTGGTGTACGGGGCGGGGATCAGCAACGGCGACCGCCATAACCACGACGACCTGCCGACGATTGTGGCGGGGCGCGCCGGGGGGACACTGCGCACCGGGCGGCACTTGGTGTATCAGCAGGGCACGCCGATGAGCAATCTGTACGTTTCGATGCTGGGGCGCGTGGGCGTGCCGGTGGAACGGCTGGGCGATAGCACGGGACCGCTGCGCGAGTTGTTCTGATGGCGGCGGTGGCACTGGCTCTGACCTTGGTCGCGGCGCAAAATGGTACGCCTTTTGAAGATGCGGCTAAGATGAACGGATTTGTCGTGTCCGAAAGCAATGGCGATTCAAGTGATGAGTTTCGTACCCTGCGACTGCATCATTCATCAGGGTTACATAGCCTGTTAGTAGAAAGCCAAGCAGTTCGGAAGGATGCCGAGGAGGAGTTTCGGAATCTCATTGACGGAATGAACGCTATGCAACTGGACTCGACCGGCACTGCCATAAATTTGAACGCATTGGATAGTGCGCCCATCGGTACAAATACTGTCGTTAGAAGTGGTTCTATTCTGATACGTGAAGGGGATGCATGGGACGGAAAGAGCGTTCAGTCCATTTGGTTTCTCAACGGCAAGTTGCCAGCAATGTTCTTAGTCGGCACGAATGTCCGAACTTACGTACGCTGGGTTGATACTCCCAACCGAGGTAGCGGATTTCGGCTTGGTGCCAGTGACAAGTCAGCGCTCAGCAGCGCAGTTACTAGTCTTGCTAGATGGCACAACAGCGAAGTAACAGGAGCGCTTACATTTACCGACAACATCCAGCGCGTGGCCGGTCGGGAGATGGTGGCCAAGGTTGACAAGGACCAGAACGTCTACGTGGACATGAACGAGCTGAGCCGTCACCGGGGATGGAACTTCACCATCAGCCTGGAGCCCGCCCGCGCGGACGTCCGCATTGGCGATGACCTCATCCGGATCTACCCCGGCGCGGACCGCATCCACATCAACAACGAACTGGTCACGCTGCCCGGCACCGTGCCGACCCAGGGCTACGGCGTGTACCTCCCGCTCCGGCTTTTGCAAGAGCGCGGCTATTTGCCGAACGAAGGGTAGGTTCCTTCGGAACTTCGGACGAGCTGATTCGGTTGGTTTAAGAGAAGGGTGACTTGAATTGATTCCAATTTTGCTTGCCATGACCACGCCGGCCGGGCCGATTGAAGCGGTTTGCCGGGAGACAGTGAAATGGTAATTCTATCAATCCCTTTCAAGCAGGTTACTGTTGGATACGGTAGCCCGATTTCAGAAATTCGAGATACGACAAGCTACAATGTAGTAGGATTATTGTAATGCTCTCACTTATGCTTCTATGTTCGGCGGCCAAAGCCACACCTTTCGAGTCAGTCTTGGCTAAGAGTGGATTCTCCATTGTGGATAGATTTGAAAGGCGATACGATATCCATGCTACAGGTACAGGATTTACAGTAAGCGAAACGTACTTACGCGATGATCGAAGAGCGAAATTCTTGATTTCCTCTAGCCAGGTCCAAGCGTCTGCTCTAGAGATCTATGAGAACAGGTACTTCTTGAGCGCCCGTGCACCTATCGGCACGCAGTCGCCCTTTTTAGATCAAGGTCCAGCGGGACGATTGGTGTTTCCTGATCAGGATTCAGTCGCGATTCAACTTCGACACTGCAAAGTAGGTGAGTCGCTTCAGTCGGCTTCGGGCAGTTTCTTAGCTAGCGAGGGATTTGTCACAAATTTCTCTTGGATGCCCGTTGGAAATCAAGGGAGAAATAGTGACTGGGGCCAGTCAGAAGATGAGTTAAGGAGCCCGCAAGCAGCCTTAATGCGTTGGTACGACAGCGCAAACCAAGGTGCTTGGAATTTCTTCGACAACATCCAGCGCGTTGCGGGGCGGGAGATGGTCACCAAGGTAGACAAGGACCAGAACGTCTACGTGGACATGAACGAGCTCAGTCGCCACCGAGGCTGGAACTTCACCATCAGCCTGGAGCCCGCCCGCGCGGACGTCCGTATCGGCAACGATCACATCAAGATCTACCCCGGCGCGGACCGCATCCACATCAACAACGAACTGGTCGCCTTGCCCGGCACGGTGCCCACCCAGGGCTACGGCGTGTACCTCCCGCTCCGGCTGTTGCAAGAGCGCGGCTACCTCCCTGCTGAGAACTAACCTGCTGAGAACTAATCCGGAAGGCTAGGCACCCGGGACCGCCACCCCCGGGCGCGCCGTATACTCAAGTGCAGCAGGTTCGCCCGATGTACCAGGCTCCCCTCCCCACCGAATACGCCCAACTAACGGATGAGCAGGCCGCCGCCCGCATCCGTGCGGCCAAGGCCTCCCTGGGCAAGCGCCTGGTAATTCTGGGGCACCACTATCAGCGGGATGAGATCATCGTCCACGCGGACTACCGGGGCGACAGCTACAAGCTGGCCAAGGACGCCAATCTGCACCCCGAGGCCGAATTCATCGTCTTTTGCGGCGTGCACTTTATGGCCGAAAGCGCCGACATCCTGACCCCCGATAACCAGATCGTCATCTTGCCGAACCTGGCGGCGGGCTGCAGCATGGCCGACATGGCCAACATCTTTCAGGTGCGCAACGCCTGGCGGCAGATCAGCGAGGTGCTGGGGGATGTCGCCGCTCCGCTGAGTGCCCACGCCGACCCCGCCCAGCCCCGAGGGGCCAACGCGGTGGTGCCCGTCACCTACATCAACAGCGCCGCGAACCTCAAGGCCTTTGTGGGCGAGCACGGCGGCACCGTATGCACCAGCACCAACGCCCGGCAGGCCCTGGAATGGGCGCTGACCCAGGGCGAGAAGGTGCTCTTCTTCCCCGACCAGCACCTGGGGCGCAACACGGCCTGGCGCATGGGGTTCGACCCCGAGCGGGACATGGTGGTGTGGGACCCGTTCCGACCCTACGGCGGCAACACCCCCGAGCGGCTGCGCGAGGCCAAATTCTTGCTGTGGAAAGGCCACTGCAGTGTGCATAAGCGCTTTACGGTGGAGCAAATCGAAGCGGCCCGGGCCGCGCACCCCGATGTGCGCGTGATCGTCCACCCGGAATGCACGCTGGATGTGGTGCAGGCCGCCGACGATGCGGGCAGCACCGAATACATCATCAAAGCCGTGACGGCCGGGGCGCCGGGCTCGGTGTGGGCCGTGGGGACGGAAATAAACCTCGTCCGCCGCTTGGCCAACGAGCTTCCGGACCGCACCGTGGTGTGCCTGGATGATCAAATCTGCCCGTGCAGCACCATGTATCGCATCCACCCGACCTTCTTGTGCTGGGTGCTGGAGCGGCTGGTGGCGGGCGAAGTGGTGAACCAGGTGCGGGTGCCCGATGCGGTGGCCGAATGGGCGCGCGTGGCCCTGCGCCGGATGCTGGAAGTCACCGCCGCGCCAACCCGGGATTGAGTTACGAGCCGCGCAGGTCGTCTACCAACCCCACCGAGCTAAACCGCAAGAGCGACGGCTTCAAGTAGCCCTCGCCCAGGATTTGTTGCACCAACGAGAGGTAGGGCGCGGCGTCGGCGAAGCTCTCCACCCCGCCGCCAATCACCAGTCCCCGGGGGACGTTGGTTTCGTTGTGCCAGTCGGCGAGGGCGTGGAGCATGGGCTCCACCACTTCGGGCGAGACCACGTCCGATTCCTTGCCCGTGCAGGTCTTCACAAATTCGGCCCCGTTCACCAGGGCGCACATGGTGGCGCGATAGATGGTCAGGCGGTTGGCCAGTTCGCCCGCGCTGATGGTGACCTTGAAAGTGCAGGTGTGGGCGGCCTCGCGTAGCTCACTGATCCAGCCGCTCAGGGCCATCCAGTCTTTGCTGCGGGCCATGTAGCGGGGGATAACGACCTCAATTTCGTCCACCTCCATGGCGGCGCAGGTGGCGACCTCGATGGTGGCGGCCTCCAGGGTGGTGAGGCCGTGCGGAAAGCCCCCGGCCACGGTGCTCAGGCGTACGCCCCGGCCCCCCAGCGCGCCCTGCCCGGCCAGCACGAAGGCGGGATACACGCACAGGGCGGCAACCGGCGGAAGCCCCTCGGGTTGGTCGCACAGCGCCCGGCTGAGCATGGCGATTTTGAGCGGAGAATCAAACCCTTCCAGGCATTCGACTTCAAGCAGGCCGTGGGCTTGCGCCACGCGCTCGGGGGTGCGATCCAGGGGTAACGGGTAGTTGACGCCCGGCGGAGGCCCGTAACTGAGGAGGTCTCTAAGCCTTGGGTCCATGATCCAGGGGCGCGCCCAAACAGGCTTCGAAAAGTCGAATCCCCCGGGTGGCCACAATGCTTCCCAGGCCGGCCATCAGCAGCAAAAGAATGACCCGCGTGACCGTGTCACCCACCCCATTTACAATGCCCTGGAGCTGCACGGGCTGACCGCTCTTTTCCGCGCCGACCACGGCGGCCGCGGGCGTGGTGAAGACCTGATAAGCCTGCCAAAAGGTGAGCACGACCAGCCCCACGCCGATGACGAAGGTGATGGTGGCCAGGGCCATTCCCCAACTCGCGCCCGGCGGTCGCACGGGCCGGGTGGGGGCCGAAGATGTCGAAGGGGTCTCCTCCACGGTTGCGCGTAGGATACCGGGTCGGTTGGGGGCCGCGTCGGTAAACTCCTGTCATGGTTTCTGTTCCCGCCGGCTTGATCGAAGGCCTCAAGTTCGATGACAACGGGTTGATCCCCGCGATTGCCCAGGATGCGGACAACGGCGACGTGCTGATGATGGCGTGGATGAACGCCGAGAGCCTGCGCCGCACGCTGGAAACGGGCCGCGCGACGTACTGGAGCCGCAGCCGCCAATCGTTTTGGGTGAAGGGCGAGACGAGCGGACACACCCAAGAGGTGGTGCGCCTGAGCGTGGATTGCGACCAGGATTGCCTGCTGATGCAGATCCGGCAGGTGGGCGCCGCGTGCCACGAGAATTTCCGCAGTTGCTTCTACCGCGATGTGACGGAAGAAGGGCTGATGGAGAATCAGGTTCGCCTGGTGGACTGAGGCGGTGGAAGTCGTCGCCCGCGAACTGAAGGCGCACTTGCGGCGGTTGGCCGTGTGGTCTTGCTTCTCGTTGGTGGCCGGGGGAGTTTTGCTGGGGATGCAGCAGGGTTCGGCGGGGGTGATGACGGCGTCGTGGGCGGTGATCAACCTCATCATCGTGGCCCTGAGCTGGAAAGGGAAGCCACCGGCGAGCTATCAGAAGTTCCGGGAGTTCTTGGCGTTCAATCAGGGGCTCAATCTCATGTACATCGCGGTGGGGCTGACGCTTGGCTTGGCTGCCGGGCCGCCGGATGTACGCGCCAGCGGCTGGGCGGTGGTGCCGCAGGGGTTGGCGTTGCTGATTCTGGACGGCATCTTGATGGCTCGAACGTCCACTCCCTCCGCCGAGCCCACCGGGTAAGACCGAACCCATGCCGCGCGCACTCGTGCTTGCCGGAGGGTGGGATGGCCACCACCCTATGCTGTCCTCTACAGATTCAATAGCGTCAGAGGGGTAGACTGTTTGGTGTCCTCCAGAAGGGGGGGGCTTTCGGTGCAGCAAGTTCGTAGCACATTCAATCCGAGACTTCACAAAGTCCTGAAGGCACACAAGAAGCGAGCCATCGTCTGGGCCTGCATTTCCTTTGTTTTGGGATGTGTAACGATTGCTTTTCATAGGCAGGTTGGAGCGCTTGTATGTGTGATGTCAAGCTTCTTCTTAGTTGCAAACTTGCTTGATAGCTCAAGGTTGAGTCAATTAGGTCTTCACAAGTTTAGGGAAGAAAAACGTTTTGAAAAGGGCATTCTTGTGGGGTTGACTCTCGGTCTAGTCATTGCACTAACGGCCAGCTCACGCCTGGAACCTTTTGATCGAGAGCAGATCATGTGGTTCGCGTTCGGCGTGCTACCTCACGCTCTCATTTGGGCAATTCTCGAAGACAATCTGATGAGACAAACGGCCGCCCTCCTCGACGAGCCCACCGGGTAAGACCGAACCCATGCCGCGCGCACTCGTGCTTGCTGGAGGGTGGGATGGCCACCACCCCGGTGCCTTCGCTGACCTCTACCGCACCTGGCTTACTGCCGATGGATTCGAGGTCGAGGTGATTGAAGACCTCGCCCAGATGGACCGCATCGCCAAGTACCGCAAGGGCGACCTCTTTGTCCCCCACTGGACGATGGGGCCGGGCCTGGGCGAGAACGCCAGCAAGGTCTACGAAGCCGTTGCCAAGCGCGGCGTGGCCGTGGCCGGCTGCCACGGCGGCATGTGCGACGCCTTCCGCGAGGATAGCGAGTGGCAGTTTATGACCGGCGGCCAGTTTGTGGCGCACCCGGGCAACGATGGCCTGCGGCACACCATCCACATCGGTCCGCGCCGCCACGCCATCACGGAAGGTCTGACCGAATTCGAGGTCGCCACGGAGCAGTACTACATGCACGTGGACCCGGCGGTGAAGGTGCTGGCCTATAGCACGTTCCCGCAGGCCGCCGCCCCCGGGCCGCACGGCAAGCAGCGCTGCCGCATGCCCGTGACGTGGACCAAGCAGTACGGCCGAGGCCGGATTTTCTACTGCTCGCTGGGCCACCACCCCAACGTTTTCGACAACGAAATGGCCGCCAAGATGCTCAGACGGGGCCTCCGGTGGGCCGCCGGTTGGCGAGAGTTGAACTAGCCTCGCCGGTATCCTTCGCTCCAATGAGCGACTTAAGATTGATCCCCCTGGGCGGGGCCGGCGAAATCGGAAAGAATTGTACGGTACTTGAACAGGGCGACGATCTCATCGTCATTGACTGCGGCATCTCCTTCCCGCACGCCGAGCAGTACGGGGTGGACATCGTCATCCCCGACTTCACGTATCTCATCGAGAACAAGGATCGGATCAAGGGGCTGTTCATCACCCACGCGCACGAGGACCACATCGGGGCGATCTCGTTCTTGCTACCGCACATTAGTTGCCCGATCTACGGCACCAAGCTCACACTGGCCCTGATTGAACTGCGCCTGGACGACCGCTGGAAGGGGCCGATGCCCAAGATGGTGGAAGTGAAGCCCGGCGCCAAGGTGCCGGCGGGCGACCTGGAAGTGGAATTTGTGCGCGTGACGCACTCCATCCCCGAGACGTGCGCCCTGGCCATCCGCACCCAGCACGGGATTGTGCTGTTTACGGCCGACTTTAAGTTCGATTTCACGCCGGTGGACCGGCAACTGACCGACATGGCGCGGCTGATCGAGCTGGGGCAGGAGGGTGTGCTGCTGCTGGTCAGCGACTCCACCAATGCCACCACGCCGGGCTGGGGCCTGAGTGAAAGCGCGGTGACCGAGGGCCTGCGGCCGTTGGTGGCCGGGGCGCGGGGCCGGGTGCTCATCACCACCTTTAGTAGCCACCTGCACCGGATGCAGCAGGCGATTTTGATCGCCCATGAGTTCGGCCGCAAGGTCGTCATCATGGGCCGCCGTATGGAGCAGACCCTGAACCTGGCGCGGCAGATGGAATACGTGCGGTTCCCGCGCGAAACGCTGATTTCGATGGACGAAATGAGCGACTACCCGCCCGAGCAACTGATGGTGCTGCTGACGGGGAGCCAGGGCGAACCCAACGCCGCCCTCAGCCAGATGTCGCGGGGCGAATACCGCCGCCTGAAGGTGCACGAAGGCGACACGATCGTCTTCAGCACCCGCCCGATCCCGGGCAACGAGGGCGAAATCAACCGCGTCATCAACAACCTGGTGCGGCGCGGCGCGAACGTGATTACCGACGCCCCGACCCCCATCCACGCGAGCGGCCACGGCTACCAGGACGAGCTGAAGACGATGATCACGCTCACCAAACCGTTCTATCTCGCTCCGGTGCACGGTGAACCCCTGCACCAGAAGGCGTACAAGGAGATGGCGCTGGCCATGGGCCACGCCCCCCACCGCATCTTTGTTCTGGACAACGGTGACCCGCTGGAACTGGACGAGCAGAAGGCCTGGCTGGGCAAGCCCGTGACCACCGGCGAGGTGATGATTGACCAGAACGAGGGCCGCCCGATTGAAGTGGAAGAGCTGCGGGCGCGCCAGCAAATGGCGCACGACGGGATTGTGATGGTGACCCTGGCCGTGGACCGCGACGGCACGATGGTGGCCAACCCGCACGTGGAAGCCCACGGGGTGTGCGGCGGCGACGACGTGGTGCCTGAGATCCAGGACATGCTGCGCGGCGCGATTGGGCGCCTGACGGAGTTTGAGATGCAGGAGACGGATTACTTCCGCGCGACCATCGAGCAGCAAGTTCGCAAGGTTCTGCAGGCCAAGACTCGCCAGCGCCCGAAGGTGCTGATGACGGTCTTGGTCACCAAGTAACTTCGTTACGCCACGGGAACTCGATCCCGCTCCAAGAGCGGGGCGAGGAACCGACCGGTGTGCGAGGTCGGGTGGGCGACGATGGCCTCCGGCGGGCCAGCCACCAGCAAGGTGCCGCCACCGCTACCGCCTTCCGGCCCCAGGTCAATCACCCAGTCGGAGGTCTTGATGACGTCCAGGTTGTGTTCAATCACGACCACGGTGTTGCCCCCTTCCACCAGCCGGTGCAGCACGGTGAGCAGGCGATTCACGTCCTCGAAGTGCAGGCCCGTGGTGGGTTCATCCAGGATGTAGAGGGTGCGCCCGGTGGCGCGCTTGCTGAGTTCTTCCGCCAGCTTGACGCGCTGGGCTTCCCCCCCGGAAAGGGTGGTGGCGGGCTGCCCCATGCGGATGTAACCGAGGCCGACATCAAGGAGCGTCACCAGCTTGCGGTGGATCTTGGGGATGGGCGCGAAGAATTCGGTGGCTTCCTCAATCGTCATCTCCAGCACGTCGGCGATGGTCTTGCCCTTGTAGCGCACTTCCAGCGTTTCGCGGTTGTAGCGCTTGCCCTTGCACAGCTCGCACGGCACGTAGACGTCCGGCAAAAAGTGCATCTCGATCTTGATGATGCCGTCGCCCCGGCAGGCTTCGCAGCGGCCGCCCTTCACGTTGAACGAGAAACGCCCCTGGGTGTAGCCGCGCATCTTGGCATCGGGGGCCATGGCGAACAAAGCCCGGATGAGGTCGAAGGTGCCGGTGTAGGTGGCCGGGTTGCTGCGCGGGGTGCGCCCGATGGGCGACTGATCAATGTCAATCACCTTGTCGAACTGGTCCACGCCCCGGATTTCGCGGTGGTGTTCCCACGCACTACGCGTGCCAAATAGCTCGAACATCAGGCGCGGGTGCAGGGTGTCTTGGATGAGGGTGGATTTGCCGCTGCCGCTGACCCCGGTGACGCTGACGAAGCACCCCGCCGGGATGTGGAGGTCCACGCCCTTGAGGTTGTGCCCGGTGGCGCCGTAGAGGCTGAGCCAGCCCGGCCCGCCGGGTTCGGGGGCGCGGGGCTCTCGGCGCTGGGCCGGCACCTCAATCTTCTTGTCCCCGCGCATGTAGAGCGAGGTGGGCGAATCGCGCTGGATGAACTCTTCGTAAGGGCCCTCGTTCACCACGTAGCCCCCGTGTTCGCCCGCGCCGGGGCCGAGGTCCACCAGCCAGTCGGCGGCCCGCATGGTGTCCTCGTCGTGTTCCACCACCAGCACGGTGTTGCCGAGGTCGCGCAGGCGCTTGAGCGTTTCAATCAGGCGGGCATTGTCCCGTTGGTGCAAGCCGATGCTGGGCTCGTCCAGCACGTAAAGGCAGCCCATCAGGCCGCTCCCGATCTGGGTGGCCAGGCGGATGCGCTGGGCTTCGCCACCGGCCAGGGTGTTGGCGCTGCGGTCGAGGGTCAGGTAGGTCAATCCCACGTTGTCGAGGAAGTGCAGCCGCTCGGTGATCTCCTTGACGGCGCGCTCGCCAATCGCCCACTGGCGGGTGGAAAGTCGCTCGGGCAGGTTGCGGAAGAACGCCAGCGCATCCCCCACGCTCATGGCGGCGATGTGCGAAATGGTCTTGCCGTCAATGAGGACGGTCAGGCTCTCGGGCTTCAGGCGCTGACCCTGGCACACGGGGCACGGGCGGGTGCTCATGTATTGCCCCAGGTCGTTCTTCACCCATTCGCTTTCGGTGTTCTCCCACTTGCGGCGGAGAATGGCGATGACGCCCTTCCACTCGGTGGTGAAGGTGCGCGTGCCCTTGCCGTACTTCATCTGCACCACCAGCGGGTCGTCGTGGCCGTGCCACACGTACTGCATTTGGTTTTCGGTGATCTCACTCACCGGCAGGCTGGCGTCGAACCCGATGGCGCGGCCCAGTGCGTCCAGCACCTCCGGCCACCACTCCTTGGTTTCACCGCTCTTGTAAACGAACGGGCGGATGGCACCATCGCGGAGCGGCAGGGTGGGGTCGGTGATGATGAGGTCGGGGTCGAACTCCGTGCGGGTGCCCAGGCCGGTGCACTCTGGGCACGCCCCGTAAGGCGAGTTGAACGAGAACATCCGAGGTTCAAGCTCGGGCAGGGTAAAGCCGGAAACCGGGCAGGCGTAGTGCTCGCTGAAGACTTCCTCGCGGGGTTCGGGGGCGTCGGGCTCCTGAATGGTGAGGACGGCCAGCCCCTTGCCAAGCTTGAGGGCGGTTTCCACGCTCTCGGTGAGGCGGCGCTGCACGCCTTCCTTCAGCACAATGCGGTCAATGACGACCTCGATGGTGTGCTGTTCGTAACGGGCCATCGGGATGTCGTCGCTGACTTCGTAAATCTCGCCGTCCACCCGCACGCGCACAAAACCCTGCGAGGCGATCTCCTTGATTTCCTTCTTGTATTCGCCCTTGCGGCCGCGCACGATGGGGGCAAGGACTTGCAGGCGGGTGCCCTCGGGGTAGGCCAGCACCCGGTCCACGATCTCATCTGGGGTTTGGCGGCTGATGGGCAGGCCGGTGGCGGGGGAGTGCGGGATGCCCACGCGGGCATAGAGCACGCGCAGGTAGTCGTAAATTTCGGTGACGGTGCCGACCGTGGAGCGGGGGTTGCGGCTAGTGCTCTTTTGGTCGATGGAGATGGCGGGGGAGAGGCCTTCCACGTGGTCCACGTCGGGCTTGTCCATCTGCCCGAGGAACTGGCGGGCGTAGGCGCTGAGGCTCTCCACATAGCGGCGCTGGCCCTCGGCAAAGATGGTGTCGAACGCGAGGCTACTCTTGCCGGAGCCGCTGAGGCCGGTGACCACCACCAGCTTGTTGCGCGGGATGGCGATGCTGATGTTCTTGAGGTTGTTCTCCCGGGCCCCGTGCACCACGATCTGGTCTGCCTTGGCGGCAGGCTCGATCAAGGGTTCTTGGGCGCGGGTGCGTTCCGACATGATAGGTAGACAAATGATGACATGTCAGGGCGGATTGTGTCATCCCCCGCGTAGGGCTTACGGAGGGGGAATGTGATGTATCATGCAGGCATGCGGCATGGGTTTTTGTTCCTCGCTTTGTCCCTCTTGCTGGTGGGTTGCAACCCGCCGGCCGCTGAAGATGCGGGGGCCACGCCCGATGCGGGCTCGACTCCGGCCGTGGAAGGTGGGACGGCGCCGGCGGCTGGGGGTTCGGGCGATAGTAGCCAGGGCAATGTGGGCGTGATGCCGAGTGCGGCCGGAGGAATGGCGCCGGTGCAGAACCCGGAAGCCCTGCAAGGGGCTGGCGGTGGCGGCGTGCAACAAGCGGCCAAAGACCGAGCGCGCAACGTGGGCGGGGCGACCTCCGCCGACCAAATGCCGACGGACGAATAAAGCCTTACAAGGGGTTTAAAGCAGAACCGAAACCGTTTCCACCGTGTGGTGGAGACTATACTGGTTTGATATAGGTACACGCAGTAGATTTGTCTTGCAGACATAAGCTGGTAGGATCACGTAAGAATTGCATCTGCCCGGACACTCATTCAACGTTTACGTCGACGAATCTGGTGACGAGGGACTTGGGAGTCCTGGCGCATCTCGTTGGTTTGTACTTAGTTCAGTTGTCTGCCGAGTTGTAGACGACCCCAGTTGCTTCCAGTCAGTCAGAGATGTGAAGCAAAGACTTCACGAAATCTCACATAGAAAGATCGCAAAGCCGCTGCACTTTCGAGATTTGAAACATGAGCAACGGGTCTTCTTTGCGAGGGAAATCTCGAAGTACAACATTACGGCGATATCTGTTTGCATCGATAAGCAGGAGCTGGCCAACTTGAGCTTCTTCTCGGGTCAAAGGCTTTACCTTTATGCGACTCGATTGCTACTTGAACGTATCTCGTGGTTTTGCAGAGATAATGCTAATGGCTCAGGAGATGGCAGCGCTAAGATTATTTTTGCAAATCGTACGGCCACAAACTATGACCACATGCGTGATTATGTCCACCGTCTCTTGACCGAGAAACAGTTAGAATTTCGTGGTGCAACGGCCTGTCTCTCAGCAGATCGCATTAAGACCGAGCAAGTTGGTCGATTATCCGGGTTGCAGGTGGCAGATGCAATTGCGTATGCTTCCTATGCAGCACTAAACCCAAACACCTTTGGTGACTGCGAAAGTCGATATCTTGCGGAGATGGCTGACATCTTCTATAGGCATAAGGGGAATCTGTACAAGTATGGCCTAAAGTTAGTGCCTGCGTCTGCAGATGAAAAGAGAAGGCAAGGCGAGATAAAAATCCCCCTTGCCTGTACAGGCCCCTAGCCGGAGGATCCCACGCCCAATATTTCATGGCGCTGCCGCCTTCTGGCGACCACCGGTTCTCTAGCGAATGCCCACTTGTATTCTACGGCGAAAATCGACGCGTTTGCACCTGCGAAGCTAAAAATAGGTAAAAAACCTTGCTTCTCGTGTTGTCGGCGATGTTGTCACTGAGCTCAATCTAGGTTCAAATTGAGGATTTTGGGGCGGATAATGGGTCTCGAACCCACGACCTCCTCAGCCACAGTGAGGCGCTCTAACCCCTGAGCTATATCCGCCGCGTGGGCTAGAGTATAGACGAATCGGCGCGGGGATGTGAGGCCACCGGGACTGCCCGGCTCGGCGCCTGAATCCTCGCGCGAACCCGGCGCGTCTGGTGAAGAACAATGGAATGGTTTGAGGACGAACTGGGCGTGGACGAGGTCGGGCGGGGTCCGCTCGCCGGTCCGGTCGTCGTCGCGGCGGTGTGGCTGCCCCCTGGGTTCGACCTCACGGGCCTGGGCGACAGCAAAGCCCTGACCGAACGCCAGCGCCAAACCCAGGCCGCCCGCATCCGCGCGGAGGCCACCTTCCACGTGGTGGCGATGACCCACGACGACGTGGACACTTACAACGTGCTGGGCGCCACCGAAGAGGGCATGCGCCGCGCCGTGGCTGCCATCCAAAGTTCCGCCCAACGCGCCGCCATTGACGGCAACCGGGTGCCCCTGGGGCTGGCCTTGCCCGGGCGGGCTATCGTGAAGGGCGACCGGCACCACGCCGCCATTGCCGCCGCCAGCATCCTGGCCAAGGTGGAGCGCGACGCCTACATGATTGCCGCCGGCCGGCGCTGGCCGCAGTACGGATTCGAGAAGCACAAGGGCTACCCTAGCCCCACCCACCTGGAGGCGCTGAACCGCTACGGCCCGTGCCCGATTCACCGCCGATCCTTTGCGCCCGTGCGGCAGGCGGAACTGCAAGGATGTCTGGTCCTCAATCCGTAGGCAAAGCCGCCGAAGACCGCGCGGCCGCCGAGCTTCTGGCCCGTGGCTACACTCTGCTGACCCGCCGGTGGCGCGGGGGCGGCGGGGAACTGGACCTGGTGGCCCTGGAGGGCGACACCCTGGTGGTGGTGGAAGTGAAAGAGCGCGCGGCGGGGCTCACGGCCGCCCTGGAGAGCCTGACCCCCACCAAGCGTCGCCGCCTGCGCCAGGCCGCCGAGGCGTACCAAGCGGCGCACGAGCTGCAAGAGCACGAGCTGAGGTTCGACCTGGCGCTAGTGACCCCCGCCGGCATCGAGTGGATGCACGGCGTGGAGATCTGAGCGTTCGCTTAGTGAACGCGTGAGCCTTCGGGGGCTTCCTTGTCCGGTTCTAGCAGGATGGCGCCGCCATCTGGGCCGTCGGCGGCCATGATCATCCCCTGGCTATCCAGGCCCATCAGCTTGGCGGGTTTGAGGTTGAACACCACCACCACCTGGCGCCCGATGAGGTCCTCGGGGGCGTACTGCTTGGCGATGCCGGCCACGATCTGGCGCTGGATGTCGCCCACCCGCACTTGCAGCTTCATCAGCTTGTCACTCCCTTCGGCACGTTCGGCTTCGATGATCCGCGCCACGCGCAGATCGAACCGGAAGAACTCATCAATGCTGACTTCGGGGGCGGGTTCGGGCAGGCCGCGCTTCGGCTTCTCCTTCTTTTCGGCCTTCTCCGCCGGGGCGGCAGCGGGCTTGGGTTCCGGCTTGGCGCGCTCTAGGCGCGGGAACATGGGCTCGGGATTGTTGAGCTTGGTGCCCGCAGGGAGGCTCGCCGGAGTGCCAATCGCGTCGTAATCTGTAAGCGGGGCGAGGTTGAGTTGCTTGGCCATGGCATCGGCGGCGTGCGGAATGAACGGCCGCACCAGGGACTCGCTGGCGCGCAGGCCGAGCAGAATGGAGAGCATCACGGCCCCCAGTGCCGGGTCTTCGCTCTTGGCCAGGGCCCACGGGGCGCGGGTGTCGATGTACTTGTTGAGGAAGCGCACGAGGCCAATGGCGCCGTCGGCAGCTTCGTCAATCCGGTGACGATCAAAGGCATCGGCAACCTTGGCTTTGGCCTCGGCGATGGCGGCCACGAGGTCGGCTTCGGGTTCGGCATCCGGAATCTGGCCGCCCACGAACTTGTGCGCCATATTCAGCGCCCGGTTGAGGGCATTGCCGAGGTCGTTGGCGAGGTCGGCGTTGTAAATCCGCTCGATCGAATCTTCGGTGAAGTTCGTGTCGTTGTCGTAGGGAACGCTGCGGGCCAGCACCCAGCGCACGGCATCCATGGCCAGCTCCGGCTGGCAACCGGCCTCGACGAACTTCTGGATCAGGTCGTCGGGGTTGATGACGTTGCCCTTGCTCTTGCTCATCTTGCCGCCCTCGCCGAAGGTGAACCATCCGTGGGCGATGACCGTGCGGGGCAGGGGGAGGTCGGCGGCCATCAGCATGGCGGGCCACAGCGTGGCGTGGAACCGCGTAAAGATCTCCTTGGCCATCCAGTGCACATCGCAGGGCCACAGGTCTTCCCACCCAGCTTCGGGCCATCCCGTCGCGGCGAGATAGTTAATAAGAGCGTCAAACCATACATAAATCACGCGGCTCTCGTCGCCCGGCACGGGGATGCCCCAGCCCGGGTTGGCGCGCGTGATACACATGTCGCGCAGGCCCTGCTTAATGAACGAAATGACTTCATTACGGCGGCCTTCGGGCTGCAAGAACTCGGGGTTTTGTTCAATATGAGCGAGCAAAGGATCGCCAAATGCGCTGAGTCGGAAGAAATAGTTCTCCTCGCTCACCCATCGCACTTCGTTGCCGTCCGGGCTCTTGCCGTCCACCAGGTCGGTTTCGCGCACAAAGGTTTCGGCGGAAACGTCGTACCACCCTTCGTACGAGCCCATGTAGACGTGGCCCTTCTCGCGGAGGATGTCGAAAAGGCGCTGGACGGCCGCGTGGTGGCGGGGTTCGGTGGTGCGGATGAAGTCGTCGTACTGGAAATCGAGCTTGCGCCAGGCTTCTACAAAGGCTTGGCTGATGCGGTCGGTGAAGGCTTGCGGAGTCTCGCCGGCGGCAGTGGCGGCTTCGGCGACCTTCGTGCCGTTCTCGTCGGTGCCGGTCAGGAACACCACTTCCTCCCCGCGCAGCTCACGGTGGCGCTTGGTGGCGTCGCACACCATCATTGTCAGCGCGTGGCCGGCATGGGGCACGCTATTGACATAGTAAATGGGTGTGGTCAGGTAGTAGCGCTTCGGCATCGAGGCCAGAGTTTACCGGTCGCTCAAACGCGGTTCCGGACATCCCCCAGGGCCCACCCCAGGAGCGCGGCGATGCCCATCACGTTGCCGCCCCACAGCAGCATTTGCCCGACCAGCCCCCAACCCGAAGGCAGGCCGCCCACGCCGAGGATGGCGAGCCCCGAGATGACCAGGATCATGAGCCGGAATGCCGGGTGCGACCAACCCCGCCGACGGTAGGCAAACCACCACTGGACGGCCGCGCAAAGAGGGAAGGAGAATGGCGCCAGAATCAGCACCCACACCACCGGGCCGACCCGCTGGACGCTGCTTTCCATGCTGATGCTCCAGGAACTGAGGTAGCCGCCCCACGCCCCAGCGAGGCCCAGGGCAAATCCGCTGACCACAAAGGCCATCAGCACTCCGGCCGTCCACTCGCTGAGCGGGCCGAATTGCGGCACCAGCGCGGGCTCCCGGGCCAGCGCCAGGTAGCAGGCGAGCCCCAGGATGGTGGCAAAGGCCAGGGTGAGGGGGCGACCCGCGCGTTCATCCCGGGCCACGCGGCTTTGCGGGGCCCGGGCGGCGGCCACGGTGAGCGCCTCGTATTGCCGCAGGTACACCGCGTTATCGGGCGCGAACTGGGCGGCAAAGGCGTAAGCGGTGGCGGCGGTGCGCACGTCGCCTTGGGCCAAGGCAAAGTCGGCCTGCACGGCGTAGGCGTCGGCCTGGCGGGGGTCGATTTCGAGAATCCGCTTGGCCAGCAGGGAGGCGGCGGCAAGTTCGCCCCGGTTGGCCAGCTTCTGCATTTCATCCACGTCGGCGCGGAGGGCACGGTATTCGTGCTCGTCAAAGGTGGGGCGCACGTGGTCCATCCGGCGGGCATCGGCGCGGCGGCGGAGCTCTTCGGCCTCCTTGGCCTCGCGCTCTTCGCGGATGCGGCGCATCCGCTCTCGGATTTCCTCGGCTTGCCGTTGCTCGTGGTCGCGGGCGGTGAGGGCGTCGTAAGCCTGGCGGCGCAGGGGTTCACTCAGGGTTTCGTAGGCGGATTGCACGGCCTCAAACTGGGCTCGCGCCTCCGGGCTGTCGTTGACATCTGGGTGATAGGTGCGCGCTAGCCGCCGGTACGCCTGGCGGACAGCCGCGTCATCGGCCTCGCGGTCAATGCCTAAAACTTCGTAATGATCGGGCAATCCTTAGGGCTCCGCGAACTCGAAGATCCTTGTAAAGTATCCCGACCAGAAATTGATGACGATCATGCCAATAAAGATGAACACCGCGAGCATCACCACCACGGTCAAGACTTGCGCGGCCTGCTTGGCCCGCACGCGCCCTTCGTCTTCGTAGTATTCCGAGACCTTGAGTAGCATCTGATCGAGGTTTCCGGTTTGCTCCCCGGTGCCGGTCATGTCTAGCACAATCTGGTTGAAGGCGCCCGTGCGTCCCCAGGCCTCGGTGATGCCGATGCCTTCCTTTAACCATTCGGAGGCCGGATAAATTTGACGTCGCACGGCCAGGTTTCCGCAGGCGTCAGCGGCGAGGCGGGTGCTTTCCGGCATGCTCATGCCGGAGCGGTAGAGCGCCCCGAACGCCCGACCAAAACGGGCCATCGCAAAGCCGTGTGCCGTCTTGCCGATGTACGGAATGCGCAAGGCGATCTGGTCAATAGTCTCTCGGAACGCGGGAATCTTAGAGAACACGCGATTGTAGAAAAGTAGCCCCAAAATCAAGGCCGCCACAAAGAGATAGAAGCCGATACTCTCGAACGGAGACTTAATGGCAAAGGTGGGTTGGCCCACCACGCTGCGGATAATGAAATTCGCTCCGACGATGATGATGATCGCCACCACCACTAGCATCTTGGGATAGAAGGTCTCCTTCTTGATGAGCGTGACGATGGAGTGCTCGTGCTCGTAATAGTCCGCGAGGTGGAAGCATTGGTGTTCCAGGGTGCCGCCGAGTTCCCCGGCCCGGATCATGGAGACGGCCAGCGGCGAGAACACCTCGGGGTACCGCTGCATGCAGGCGGAGAAGGGTCGCCCCTCTCGCACGTGCGCTGAGCCCTCCTGCAACACCGATTTGAGCTTGCGGCTGGTGGTTTGGTTGCTCAGGGTCTGCAGCGCCTGTACAGGGTTCACCCCGGCGCCGAGCATCGTGCCGTACTGCCGGAAGAAGAACATCAGGTCACGCAGACCGACGTGCTCAAACATCCCGCCGATGACATAGGAGCGCACCGGGTTGCGCGCTTCCAGCGGCGGAGGAGGTGGCATATCTCCGGGTTGCGGTCCGGTGGGGATCGCCCCCGGGATCGCCGCACCGCGAGGTTGCTCCATACGCGCCCGGGCTCCCGGCGGTGGAGTGGCATCCAGCCCGCCCGTGGCTTGCGAGAGACCCGTGACAATCAAGCCCTGGTTTTGCAGCTTCTTCAGCGCTTCGTCCAAAGACTTGCCCAGAGTGGTGCCACTCCGCTGCTTGCCCTCGGCGTCCATGGCCTGATATTCAAAAAGTGGCATGCCCCGCTCCTTCCTTAATTCTACGGGGAAAAGGGACAAAACGTAAGGGTCGCGGGTGCAAATTTATGCCTCTGCCATACTCCCAGGCTATGACCGAGGCCGCTGCGCCGACCCTCACTTTCCGCCAGGTGTGGTGGTGGGTGCTGTTGCCGCTGCTGGGCACTTGGATCCCGCCCTTCTTCGACCTCGATGAAGGGTTTTACGCGGCGATTGTCTCGGAAATGAGCCGGCGGGGCGACTGGATCACGCCGTTCTACAACGGGGTGCCGTGGTTCGAGAAGCCCATCCTGATCTACTGGGCGGCCTTGATTCCTTATCAGCTTTTCGGGAGTTTTGCGCCTGAGTTCGCCATGCGCTTGCCTAGCGGGGTGGCGACAATGGTGACGGCCTGGATTCTCACCCGGTGGCTGGCCGCCACGGGCCGTGAACCGAGCGCGGGCGTAGTGGCGATCATCTACGGCTCGATGCTTTTGCCGGTGGTGATGGGGCACCTCATGACCCCCGACGCCCTGTTTGTCATGTGCCTGGCCGGGGCCCTCAGCACGTTCTTCAAGAGTCTGGAGGTGCCCAAGTTCCGGGTCGTCACGGGGTTCTGGCTGGGCATGGGGGTGCTGGCTAAGGGGCCAGTGACGCTGGCGTTTTTTGGCGCGTTTCTGATCTGGCAGTACTTGGGTGAAAAGGAACTGCGCCCGGCCTGGCGTGGGGGCTGGCTAGGCGGCATCGCCGTGATGGTAGCCGTCATCTGCACCTGGTACCTGCCGTGCTATCTCGTCAACCGGGAGCTCTTTGTGCAGGAGTTTTTGATTGAGCAGAACGTCAACCGGTTCCTCGGCGGCGACACGGCGCACCGCACTCCGTTCTGGATGACCCCCATCTACTTCCCGGTAATCCTCTTGATCGCAGCCTTGCCCTGGAGCCTCCGGGCCATTCGCAGCCGCACACTGTGGAAGGAATGCGCCGATTACCGCTACGCCGCGCGGTGGCTGGTATTGGTAACGGTGTTCTTCAGCATTTCACAAAGCAAACTGCCGCACTACATCCTGCCCGCGTTCCCGGCGCTCGCCATGGTGGCCGCGATCAGCGTGGCCCCCGGAGATATCCGCCGCCTGACGGGCCAGGCCCGGTGGACCATAGGGATTGTGACCGCGTTGGTGGCCGGCGGCCTGGTGTGGTGGGGCGGCGCGAGCGGCCAATTGGAAGCCCGGGATGAACTTCGCCTGGCCAAGCGCGCTCTGCCGGGGGCCCCGATTGTCCTCTTCCAGTTGCCCAAGCAGGAAGGCATCGTCTACGAAGCTCGCCTGCAACAAACATCCTTGCCCTCCATGGTGGCCTATGCGAACCGCGTGGTCTTGATGACTTCGGAGCCTGAAGACCTGGATGCTCAGCCGGCGGGAGATTCGCTCTTGTTCACGCGGACCGGGCGCATCACTCCCGAGGTGGCCGAGGCCATCCGTACGCACGGAGGCGAGATTGAATTGATCACGGGGACCGCCGGGGGCGCGTTCGAGTCGTACCGACTCCGACGACCTTAAGGGTTCGCGGGGCCTTCGATCACCACGGCCGTGCCATCGGCCAGCGGTTCATCCAGGGGCAGGGAAGGCGGTAAGGCTCCCGTTCTGGGTTTGGCCAGAGCCAGCACCTCTCTCAGCGTTTTGCCTTTCTGAATCTGGTAGCGGCCGGAATTGCGCACATGCCCCCGCACAGAGACTTCGATCCACTCAATTTGCACCGGCTGGGGCGCGGCGATCGGCTGGCTTCGGGCTTGCTGGCGCAATTGAAGCTGCCCCGCGAGGGCCAGGATCACGACGCCACTGAGGATAGCTAGCCACTTGCCCGCTTGCCGTCGATCCATGCCGGAATGTTACTTAAAGTGACTTAGATGAAGTAACGGTCGTTTTCCAGCAAGGCGTGTCGCCAACCCCGCACGCTGACCGTGCAAGTGAGTGCGTGGAGTGAGAAAAGGAACCGTTCCAGGATGAGCGCCCCCGCGTGTAGGGTGTGCTCCCGGCCCGGTTCCAGGCCCGGAATGGCGCGGCGTTCGTCCAGCGTCATGCCGCCCAACCAGTTCACGGCCTTGCTGATCTCTTCGTAATCCAACACCTGCCCGTGCACCACCTCGGGATCCCATTCTCGCAACTGCTGGCGGATGGAGATGAGGTTGGTGCCGGTGGCCCCCAACGTGACGACATGTCCGCACTGGTGCGGGCGGTACTCCAACCCTATGGTGGCATCAAGTTCTTTCACCGCCGCCATGAGTTGAGGGAAGGAGCAGACTTCCTCCCGCAGGGGGCCTTCTCGCAGGGCCAGCGCCCCCACCGGGAAGCTGTGGCGGTACTTCACTTCCCAGCCATGGGCGGTGCGGTCGGCCGTCACCAGCTCGGTGGAATGCCCGCCCGGATCTACCATGCTCAGACGGGTTTCCGAGGCAAAGCGGGGGTCATTGGCCACCGCCATAAACCCTAAGGTGGCCTCATCATCTCCGCTCAAAACCTGCACCGGCGTGCCCTGGGCGGCGGCCTTTTGCAGGAACTCCGGCGTGTCGGTGGCCATGCGCAAGGCCATGGTGCCCGCCGCCACGACTTGCTGGGCTCCGTGGGCTTCGGCGTCGTGGAAAGCGGTGCGGAGAGCCGCCAGCGAATCCTCGACCCCCTGGGCGCACAGTCGCCCGGTGGCCTTGGTGCCCTTGCCAATCCCGGTCACTTGCGAAAGCTCGTAAACGGGGTGCCATTGACCCTCTCGAAGTTCGGCCACGGCCAGGAGGACGGAATTCGAGCCAAGGTCAATGACCGCTCTGCGCATGGGCCCAGTTTACGACCCGGGATGCGCCCTAAGTCCGACCTTCCCCATTGTCCTTAGAAAAGAGGTAAAGTTGAGGTCCCGCACTTGCCCTTGGCGGTGCCTGAGGATGATGACCACCGGTATGACCGACGACTTGACGACGACTGCTACGACTGACGAACCGACCGCGAACGCGGTGACGGAGAACGAAGCAGTCGCAACCCCCGAAGCTACGGCGACGGAAGTGACCCAACCCGAACCGGCCCCCGTGGCCGAACCCGCTCCGACCGCTGCTGTGGCGCCGGTCGCCCCGACCACCACCGAACCTGCCGCCGGCGGACCGAGTGATGCGGAGCTCTTTGAAGCTGCCCTCGCCGAGTTCTCGGGCGAAGAAGCTGCGGCGGAAGCCGCCGGTGCCGGCCGCCTGAACAAGGGCGACCGTGTGGAAGCCAAGGTCATCTTGGTCGAGAAGGAGCGCGTTTTCGTTGACCTGGGCACCAAAGCCGAAGGCATCATCCCCCTCAATGAGCTGACCGATTCGAACATCTCGGACGCGAACGAACTGGTGAAGACCGGCGACGTGTTCGAAGTCATTGTTCTGCGCACCAACAGCACCGAAGGAAGCCCGATCGTTTCGAAGAAGCGAGCGGATTTCGACGCCATGTGGCAAGGCATCCTGGACGCCTTTGAAGAGGGCCGCACCTACGAGGCCACCGTGGTGGACCGCGTGAAGGGTGGCGTCGTGGTGGACATCGGCGTGCGCGGCTTCGTGCCGGCGACGCACGTGGGCAATGGTCGCCTGCGCAACCTCGAGAAGTTCGTGGGTCAGACGCTGGTCGTCAAGATCATCGAAGTGGACAAGGAGCGCAAGAAGGTGGTCCTTTCCAACAAGGTGGCCGAAGACCAGAGCAAGGCGGAAGTCCGCGACAAGATGTTCACGGACGTCAAGGCCGGTGACGTGCTGGAAGGCACCGTGCGCCGCCTGACCGACTACGGCGCCTTTGTGGACCTGGGCGGCATCGATGGCCTCCTCCACATCAGCGAAATGAGCTGGGTGCGCATCGACCACCCGCGCGAAGTGCTGAAGGTGGGCGACACGATCAACGTGAAGGTGCTGAAGCTGGATCCGTCCGGTGGCCGCATCAGCCTGGGCCTGCGCCAAGTGCTGCCGGATCCGTGGAACTCGGTCCGCGACATCTACAAGGTCGGCCAAAAGATCAAGTGCTCCGTCACCCGCCTGGTGCAGAGCGGTGCGTTCATTCGACTGCCGGAAGGCATTGAAGCCTTCTTGCCGATGAGCGAGATGAGCGACCAGCGCATTAAGAAGGCCGAAGAAGCCATCAACGTCGGCGACGAAATCGAGCCGATGGTGATTGACCTGCGACCGGAAGACCGACGCATGGTGCTGAGCCTCCGCGAAAAGCCGTCCTTCGGTTCGGGTGTGGATTACCGCATGCCGGGCGACCGAGGCGGTCAGAGCGGCGGTCGACGCGACAACCGACGCGGTGGCGGACACCGTGGCGGCGATTTCGAACCGGCTCCGACCACTCCGCGCGCCCCGACGGGCGGTGCGACCATCGGCGAACGCCTGGGCATGCTGAAGGGCATGCTGCGCAATGCCGAAGGCGACGACGCGAAGGAAGGGAAGGGCGAGTAAGCCGTGGCGTATTCCCCCGTGCCCCTTGCGGTCACGGGGGGTATTGCCGAAGGCAAATCCACGGTCCTGCAAATGCTGGCAGACCTGGGCTGGCGCACTCTCAGTGCCGACCAAGTTGCCGCTGAGGTCCGAGCCCGACCTGAAGTCCAACGTGACCTCCCGCGCACGCTTGGCCTCCCCTCTTTAAACGATCGCGTGGCGCTGAGAGAAGTGCTGGCGACTGAGCCGGCCCTGCGCCGCGCTCTCAATCTTCAACTCCACCAATTGATTTGGGACGAAATTCTGGCGCGCGAGCCGGAAGCGGTTGAGGTTCCCCTCCTGGTCGAAACGGCCCTCACCGGCGCGTGCGAGCGCATCTGGGTGGTGACCTGCCGGGCCTCTGAACAGCGCCGTCGCTTGCTGGAGCGCCTGGGCGATGAGCGCGCCGTGGACCAAATTTTGCAAGTGCAACTACCAAGTCGGGCGAAATGTGCCTTTGCCGACGCGGTCATCCGAACAAATAGCCCCATTGAATCCGTCCGCGAGATAGTCGAGCGTTTGGCGGACTCTGCCCGCAACGATCTTCAGGGACGCCCATCGCCCCTCTCTTAGCGCGAATTTGCGCCGATCGAGCGAGAATCGTGCGAAACAAGGTCAATGAGGTTGCAAGCCGCACTGCGTATCGGCTATAGTCTCACCTGGCATGTTCAACAGGACTGGCTTTGCCGTTCCTGTTGGTCATCCAAACCAGGGAGATCGAGGAGCACGCGTGACACAGCGTAAGGATCTGAAGATGCGTTGGTTGGCCCTTTGGGGACTTCTGATAGCTTTCGTGGCGGTGGCAATGGCCCCGCGAACGGCGTATGCCCAAGTGGTAACGGCAGGGGAACCTGTCGGCGTCGTTGATTTCGTCGGCAAGAATGGCGTGGATAACGCCTTCGGAGTTCAGGCGGCGCAAGCCGTCCTGGACGTGATGGAGGATAACCCTCGATTCCAGATGGAAACGCTGGATCGAGCTTATCGAGAAATGGAAGATTTGGGCCTGGTTGGCCCGCTGGAATCCACCCGCGACCTGATTCGATTGGGTCAGGCGATGGAAGTCGGCAAAATCGTTCATGGCGAAGTTTATGCCGCTCGGATTACCGAGGTGGGCAACGGCAAGCGCGCTGAAGTTTCGGTTCGCGTTCTCATGACCAGTGTTGCTTCGGGCCGCGTGGTGAACGGTGCCGCCGTCGCGGGTACTAGTGCTGTCCGAGATAATTCTTTCGAAGACGAGCAACTGCTCTCCGACGCCTTTGCCGCCATGGCCTTCGACGCCATGAGCCAAATCAGCTCGCGCACGCTTCCCAACGCCGCCGTTTTGAACGTGCTGGGTGGCGAAGTGCTGCTGAACCGAGGCGAAACCTCGGGTCTCAAGCAGGGCATGACCCTGATCATCACGCGTGGCGACCAACTGGTGGCCGACGCGACCGTGAGTTCGACGGACGCCGACTCGGCTTACGTCCGCGTGACGCGTTCCTATGTGGGTGTGCGCCCCGGCGACAAGGCAGAACCGCTCTTCACGGTTCCCATTCCGCAATCGACGATTAACCCCGACGGTTCGGTGAAGACTCGCAACAACCGCTCCGGTGGGAACAACAACGCTGTGATTGGCGTCGTGGTGCTCCTCGTGGTGGCGGGCCTGCTGTTCGGCCAAGGTCGAGGCAGCAACAACGTCGCGGCCAACAACGTGACGGTCGAAGCTCTGACGGTGAGCGCGAACAACCCGGGTGTCAAGATCTCCTGGAAGCGCGACGCCTTCTTCCGAGGTACGCAAAGCGGATTCGCTTGGCAGGTCTACCGCAACAACAACGTCACTCCGGTGGCCGTTGTGGCTGGTGCGCAAAGCTTCGCCTTCGACGACCTGCTGGGCACGAACGCCCCGAACGAAAACGGCATTGGCATGTTTAGTGGCGCAGAACTGGAAGGCGGCATCACTTGTAACGACGTTCCTTCGACGGACGTTGTCGCTCCGACCCCGATTGCGCTGGGCGAGCGCTACACCTACTTCGTAGAATCCATCTACCGTGTCAGTCCGAACGACCTTCCGGGTGAAGGGGGCGGCGGTGGTGGCGGCACGACGGGCGGCGGTCTGACGACCGGTGGCTCGACGGGTACGACCACGGGTGGAGGCACCACGGGTACCACGACCGGTACCACAACGGGTGGTGGCACAACGGGGAGCACGACGGGGAGCACCACGGGTGGAACCACCGGCGGTGGCGGAACTTCCGGCGCCCAATGGTGCTATTTCATCAGCGGTCGCCAACCGTCCAACGGTTCGGCCACCCCGCTCAACTCCACGGAGTTGGTGCAGCCGATTGACGGGGAAACCGTCGCCATCCCGCGCTCGGTCCTGTTCCGCAGCGTGCGAGGTGCGAACCCGACGATCCAGATCGAGTATGTCGTCCAAGTGTCGGATGTCTCGACTTTCCCGCGCGGTCGAACGCAAATCGTGTCTCGTGTCGTCGATAGAGAGACGGCAACGGGTGCGACGATCACCACACCGGCTATTGATTTCAGCCAAGCCTTCTCGGGCGCAGCTCAAATCTATTACCGAGTGGGTGTGAAGGCAGTCGGCGACGAGCCGGGTCCGGTGATGGATGCCTCTGGAGAGCGCTACATCTTCTCGGGTGTCCGACTCCTGAACCGACCGGTGGTCCCCTAGGGGGAAACGCTCGACGCTTGTCACTTGACCGGAGGCAGTGCCCCTACTGAGGGGTTCTGCCTCCACCCTGGAAAGAGAACAGAACAAAATGAATCGCAGATTTGGAGTGCTCATGGCGACCGCCGCCCTCGCCGCGGTCTCCCAAGCTCAGATGGGCTGGTCGTTCGAGTGTATCGACCCGCAGAACACGGCCCCGTATTCCACGGACTATGGCTTCAACCTCATTGAAAATGAGCTGATGAGAATTTCCGTGGGTGCCAGCGGCACCGTGACTTACGGTGGCCAAAACGGCCCCTGTTACGCCCCGACGGCCCGCACGCTTGATGCGGCAGGTCGCTTCGCTTTCCAGGTCGGAAACCTCGGGAGCGTACAGAGCAATTTTGATGACGATATGGCCCTCACTTTTGGGGCCCCGACGGATCCGGTGGGCGACTACGTCTTTGCCCGCATCCTGAAGGGTGACAACGATGGTGCGGGTTCTGCCTTGTTCGGCGATGGCGGCCTTCGCGTCACTTTTGTGGGTGCCAGCCGACGCTATATCGTGGCCTCGTGGAATGACGCGGACGTAGATGTCGAGTGCCAAGTGCGCCTGCTGGGCGACGCTGCTCGCATCCGATGGCGCATGACCAACCTGGCTGCAGAAGGCCAGTCTTACGGATTGCTATTCTCGTGCTATCCGGGGATGCGCACGGGCAATGGTGTCTTTGACTCCGAATCTGGTGCGAACCAGGCTCACTCGGGCCGCGCTAGCTTGACGGGTAACCGGAAGCAAACGCCGGAAGGCTACATTGGTGTGAGTGACCTCCCGGGTCAGCGACCGATTCGAACGGAACGCCGCCACGATATCCGCAGTCTCCGCTTCCCGCCTTATATGCAATTCCTGTTCGGTCAAACGAACAACTATGGCTTGCGCGTGGACAACATCCCGCCGAAGGAAACGCCCGACGCGACGGGTACGGACCTGATCAAGGTTGGGAATCACACGACCACGAGTTTTGGCAACAATATCAACCTCCGCGTCTTTGGGGACAATAACCCGGTGCCGGCGGAGGAAGCTGACGTCTTCATCGGTGAAACCACCTTTGTGCAGCGCTTCCCAGTCGCCCAAGTTGGTGCGGGTCAGCAACGCACGATCGTACACTACGTCCGATCGTCCTGGAGCGTCTCCGACTATGCCGACCCGTACACTGTTGTGGTGGACGCGCCGAAGTTCTTGGCGACCGACCCGGACGACCCGCAGTCCTTTGCGCAGAACCCATTTACGGTCCGCGTCTATATCGACAACCAGTTTGCCGATATCGATAAGGAGGTCCCGCTGAACAACGCTCAGGTTCGCCTGTTCTTGCCCAATGGAATGAGCTTCCCGGCGGGCCAAACCGGCACGCGAACTATTGGTAGCATCGCCGCCAACGGGATCGGCTTTGTGGACTTCCAGGTGGAAGTGGACGAGAACCTCGCCGGTCCGCAAAAGCTCAGCGTGAACGTCATCGCTCCTCCGGGTGCCGAGAAGAATCTGGAAACGACCGTAGTCGTCGCTCCGACCCCGCGCCTGCCGCTTCCGGCCGGCCCGAGCCTTGTGACCCTACCTTACACCTTCGAAGACTCCTCGTTCGATACGATCCTCGGCCTGCAAGCTGGCGTGGACTTCCAAGCCTTCCGGTTCGATCCGCTGAGCGATACCTTCCGCCCGGCGGAAAGTGCCGAACGCGGTCGCGCTTACTGGGTGTTGCCCACCAGCGACCTGGGCAATTACGTGTTGCCGAACGCGATTCCGCCGACCGATGCGGGCCAAGGTGGCCTCTCCATCACCCTCCAACAGGGCTGGAACCTGATTGGTAACCCATATCCGTATCCGGTGCCGGCCGCTCAGGTCAACGCCGTCTACGCCGACAGCCCCGAAACCGTGTTCAGCCTGAACCAACTGGTTTCGCAGGGTGTGGTCAGCTCGAGCCTCGTCTACTGGGATCGCTCCGATGGGGGTACCGGTCAGTACAAGTTCGAAAGCAGCTCCAACGGTACGTTCGTGCCGCACGTCGGATACTGGGTCTTCAGCAACGGCTTCCGCCCGGTGCGCCTGATCTTCCCGCCGGTCTTCCAAGAAGGTCTGCCGAACTCAGGTCGCTCCGTGGACGATGGCTTTGTGCAGTCGGACCGCAACTGGCGCCTCGAACTTGCTGTTCGCAGCAATAAGGGTATCGACAGTCAGAACTTTATCGGCCAAGTGCGCGACGCGCAGCAAGCCAAGGTGCTGACCACGCCGGAACCGCCGATGGCTCCTAGCGCCGTGGCCGCCCTTTCTATCAAGAACTCCGAAGACAACAACCTCGACCTGTCCCGCAGCTTCAGTGCTCGCGTGGGCCGCGAAGAGTGGAAGGTCTCGGTGAACGCGACGGAAGCCGGTGAATACACCGTGACCTGGCCGAACCTGCCGAGCGTGACGCGCGCCGTCCGCTTCCGCATCAAGGACGAAGTGACCGGCGAAAGCCGTGACCTCCGAGCCAGCAGTGGCTACACCTTCCGCGTGAGCGAGCCGGGCACCCGCCTGTTCACCATCTCCGCCGAGCCGGGTGGCGCTAGCCGACCTGTCATTGGCAACGTGGTGGTCAGCCGACCGACCCGCGACGTGAATGCCCCGGTGACGGTGCAGTACGCGCTCAGCGCCGACGCGCTGGTGTCGGTCCGCATCCTCAGCAGCACGGGTCGAGAAGTGTTCACGGTCAGCCGAGGCCGCAGCGAAGGGGCCGGTGAGAACAGCGTCACCTGGAACCTGCAAGACAATGCGAACCGAGCCGTGGCGCCGGGCGTCTACCGAGTGGAGATCCTCGCGGAAGCTCCGTCCGGAGAACGAGTCCGACGCATCGTGCCGGTCAACGTGGTTCGATAATCAACCATCGCAACCAACAAGGGGGCCGATGCGGGAGACCGCATCGGCCCGTCTGTATCCAGGGAGAACTCATTCGTGACCAACGCCATCCGATTCGCCTTTGCCCTCACCCTCCTGATGGGTGCGGCCCTGGCGTGGGCGCAGAACGGTACGGTCCAACTCAACGCGTTCCCCAACATCCTAGTGGGCGACGGACGTTCCACCACTACCCTCTCCGCCGAAGTGCGAGACAGCACCGGACGCCTGGTGCCCGATGGCACCCAAGTCGTTTTCGAATCCACCCTCGGTGACCTCCGAGAAACCCTCGTCACCACCAACAGTGGCCTGGCCCAGGTCATCCTCCGCGCACCAGGGGCTCCAGGCGTCGCCAAGGTGCGTGCCTCCGCCCTTCGCTATGCGGCCAGCACCTCCATGGAGATCGAATTCGTGGAGAGTCGCGACGTGCTGGATCAGCAGCAAGACTTTGTCGAGGTGGTGAGCAAGGGGGCTCAGTTCTACGCTTTCCAAGAAAAGGTCTTGGAGGCCGCCGCCAAAGACCAAGGAGTGAGTGTCAAGTACCGCGACATCGAGATCATCGCGGACGACATCCAACTCAATGTCCCCATCTATGAACTGAGAGCCCGCAACGGCGTTCTCAAAACCAAGAACTACACCATCCCGTTCCGACGCCTTCAACTCACGCTCAACCGCATGCGCGGCGTGGTGGAAGCCACCCAAGAGGTCACCCGTTACCGCTGGCGGCAGTCCGGACGTCTGGCCATCGTCACGCCCTTCGAAGGCCGCATCACCCAGTACCTGCGCCTCAACCGGCAAGAGGCAGTGCCGCTCGAGGAAGACCTCCTCATGGGCACCTTTGACTTTGTTGAGGTGGTGGATTCGCTCACCAAAATCCACGCCACCAAGGTCATCGCTTTCCCGGCCCGCGAAATCCAGTTCGTCAATGCGGACGTCAAGATTCAAGAGTTGTCCGTTCTCCGGTTCCCGCTCTACCGGATCAACGTCTACGACAACAACCCCATCGTCACCGAGCAGTACGTCACCGTCAGCAACAACGCGTTCCAGGTGGATTACCCCCACTATCTCAGCCTCGCGCCGGGCCGCAGCAGCGCCCTCCGGTTCCGCTACGGCGAGCGCTACTCTACCGGGGTCGGTGGGGCGGGCGGCACCTTCCTCGATTACGAGATGTCGTGGAACGAAGGATCGCGCACTCAGGGGGGGCTCACCTTCTCGGGCCTGGGCCGCAACGACTGGGGCTTCCATATGCGCCAAAGCCTCCGGCCGACAGAAAACACGTCGGTGCAGGCGCAGCTTTCGTTCCCGGCGCACCGATCCATGGTGGCCAATACGAACCTCACTCACACCTTCGATGGGGTCCAGATCAGCCTCGCTACCAACTACAACGAGACCCTGCGCGGCATCAAGAACCGCACCTTCACCTCCAGCCTGGTGGCCGAACTCGACCCGGTGAGCTGGGGCAACATGCCGTTCCGTACGTACCTGGGGGTCAGCGCGGACTACACCGAATTCAGCGGCGGTTTCAATCGCGTCACCAACACACAGGGATTACGGGTGCGCACCCTCAGCAAGCCGCTCAATGTGGGGTCGGGCTCCTCGCTCACGCTCTCCCACCAAGCGCGCTACCTGGCCAATAGCAATACCAGCACACCGCTCACCAATACGTTCACGATGAACCTGTCGAGTCGTTTAAACTCGTCTCTCAGTGTCAATACCGGGTATGAATACGGGGACGATGCGTTTACGCGTACGGCTCTGGGGCGCCACCGGCTCACGCTGGATGGCCTGTATCAATCCGGAGCCTTTAGCACCAACGCGTATCTCAGCCGGAGCCTCGACATTGACCGATACACCTTCTCCGGGAACGCATCGTATCGTCTCGGGCCGCTTTGGAATACCTACTTCAATTGGTTCCAAGATCGCTTCATTGGCCAGTCTTACGAAGATCAAAGCCTGGTCCTCAGCTATCAGCTTGGTTTCCGCGAGGTCGGCCTTAGCTATTCGTGGCGCACGCGGCGGCTGGGCTTGGAGCTCTTGGGCACTCGCTTCCGCTAGTCTGCTGGGCGCGTTGGCGCCGACCACGGTCTCTGCCCAAGCATTCGGGCGGTTTGGCTACGTTTCACTCCCGGCCACGCCCGGGATCGAGCTCAAGAACGAAGGCTTCCGGGCGCGGCACCCCATGGCCGATATGCTCAAGTTCAAGGAGCCCATCGCCCGCTCGGTGCCGCTCGAAATCGGGTGGGAGCAGGGCATTTACGGTCTTCGGGGTGGCCCGGCCGCGCCCGACAAGCTCCGCGTGAACTTGTTCTCTCCGGGCGTCGATATTTACGTCGAATCCGGGCTTGAACTCACCGTCACCTCCACGGGGGCCCCCTATCTCTCCTTCCCGGGGGGCACGGTCACGCCCGATCTGCCCACGGCTCCGGGGAGCTACGCGCTGCTCACGTTCCGAGATCGCCAACCTGCCATCTTATTCTCATTCCTCGGTGAGCCCGGCCAGATGATCGTCCACGGCAAGAGCGGGGAGTGGACCATCCGGACCGTCGACGCCTACAAGGGGTGGATTCGCCTCTCGCTCCCGTTTGGCCTCAAGGCCGTGAACGCCAATACGGCCGGTGCCCTGGGTGACCTGGCCATCGAGCTTGAGCCCAAACTGAGCGCCTTCCAGAACCCCGCGCCCCTGCTGAAGAGTCTCGTTTGGACGGAATCCGAAGGCATCATCCAAGGGGTTTGGACTTTCGATCGCCCGGGAGCCTTGGTGCCCCCCCCGCTCTCGCTCGCCCGAGAAGGCGGCATGCGCCCCATCATCAAGAGCGGGCTCAAGCCCGCCAACGCGGACCTCGAAGATGGGCCAAGCCTGTTCTGCGTCAACTCCAAGCTGGTGGTGCAATGGGTGGTACCACCCGCCCTTCAGGGCCGCGCGCTGGCGGGAATCAACGGCGAGTGGCCGGTCAGCACACCCGATTCCCCGCTCGATGCGGTCCGTCTTCTCATGCTGGCCGGGGCTCCGCCCACTTGGCATGACCAAGTGAAGGCCGACCTCGACAAGTGGACGAACGGGGCCGTCTTAGTCAAAGAACCCAACACCCAACAATCGCTACCTTTCGACCATGCCGGAGCGGGCCTGCTAGAGTCAGCGACCGCTGCACTCCAGGCCATGGCCCTCGCCCGGAGCGAGAATCGCCTGGAGGACGCCAACCCCTGGGTCACCAGCCTGGGCTGGCGGGTGGATGCCCGGAGCTGGATGCTGGACGTGAGTGACCCCGCCCTCAGAAGTGAAGCCTCGGCCCGGCTGGCCGTGGCCAGCGCCCTCAGCAATGAACCCGAAGTGCGAGGCATGGCGGTCCTGTTGCAGACCGGGCTCGCTGCCGAGAGCGTGCGCCCCCTCTATGCCCGCAAGCGAGAACTGGAGATTGACCCCACGGGTCGGTCGCAGTTCTGGTTCCCGTGGCGGACCCGCCTCTTTAGCCTCGATGCGGCCAGCCTGGGCGAAAACACGCAGGAAGATGCCCTCGAGTCCCCGCTCCGCTTGCTGAAGGGTCCGCGTGTGCTGACCCAAGTGAACGGAAGGGAACTCATCATGGAATTCGAAACGGCCGCCCCCGGACCCTTCGAGATTCAGCTGGCGTACCCCGCGCCGCTGCGCTTCATCCCTGCGGGATCCACCAACGTCCTTCAGCCCAAGTTGGTGGAGAAGGAAGGCACCTGGCTGATGCAAGGGCAAGCCGAAAAAGCCGGCTCGGTGCGCCTGATGATCAAGATTGACCCGGCCGGGCCGCTGGTTCCGACTTGGTTTGTCCCGCGTCCGAGCGCGCCTACGCCCCCGGCGTCCCCGGCGGGTTAGTGCTGGCCAGATCGGCATTGAAGTGGAGCCCGATATTCTCCTTGCGGGCCAGGGCTTGCTCCACCACGTAGCCGGCGGCCACCAGCAGGTTGTAGGCCTCGTGCGCGTAAGCCGAGAACGGGGCGCCTCTTAGCGATTCGTACTCTTGCCGCAGCGACTCGATCTCCCGGGCGGCAGTTTGTAAGCCCGCCGTGCTGCGGAAGACCCCGGCGTACCGGGTCATCAAGGACTGCAAGCGGTGCCGAATGCGGATCGCATCGGCCTCGGGAATGGTCTGGCTCGGGGTGACCTCACCGTTCATTTCCGGTAAGGGGCGAGGATTGGCCGCCACATGGTCGGCTACCGCGTGGGCAAAGACCAAGGCCTCTAGCAAGCTATTGCTGGCTAAACGGTTTGCACCGTGAACACCGGTTCGGGCCACTTCGCCGGCGGCATACAGCCCCGGCACCGAGGTCTGCCCGTGCAGGTTGGTCACCAAGCCCCCACAGGCGTAGTGCTGGGCCGGGACGACGGGGATCCAATCCCGTTCGAGCTTGAGCCCGATCCCCCGCAGGCGCTCCCAGATGGTCGGGAACTCGTGCTGCAAGTCTTCGGGTTTCAGGTGGGTGGCATCCAGGTACACGCACCACGTGTCCAGGCGCTTCATTTCCGATTCAATCGCCCGGGCCACTACGTCTCGCGGGGCCAGTTCCAGGCGCTCATCGTATTCGTACATAAAGCGCTCACCCCGGTGGTTGCGCAAGGTAGCACCCGCCCCGCGCAGGGCTTCGGTCAAGAGGAATCCTTTGAGCTGAGCGTGTTCCAGCACGGTGGGGTGGAACTGCATGAACTCCATGTCCTTGATTTCGGCCCCCACGCGGTGCCCCAGCCCAATGCCATCCGCCGTGGCCACCAGCGGGTTAGTGGTGTGCGCATAAATCTTGCCGCAACCGCCCGTGGCCAGCACCACGGCCCGGCCAATGAAGGCCCGGGTGCCCATTTCATTCACGTGCGCCATCGCCCCGCAGACTTGGCCGTCTTCGAAGATCAAGTCGGTGACGAAGGCCTTCTCGTACACCGTCAGTTGGGGGTTGGCGCGCACAGCGCTGGCCACGGCCCGCTCGACTTCCCACCCGGTGCGGTCTGCGTGGTGGACGATGCGGTTGCGGCTGTGGCCGCCTTCACGGCCGAGGGCGAGGTCAAAACGAGCCCCCAGGCTGGTGAGCCACTCAATGGCGGCCGGCGCCTGCTGTACCAAAAACCGCACGGCCTCGGGGTCGTTCAATCCGGCCCCGGCCACGAGGGTGTCTTCTTCGTGCAACTTCCAGCTATCGCTTTCGCCGACGGCGGCGGCGATGCCCCCTTGCGCCCAACTGGTGTTGCTATCGGTAACGGTGCCCTTGGTGAGAATGGCCACCCGACCATGGGGGGCGGCGCGGAGGGCAAAGCTAAGCCCGGCCAGGCCGCTGCCGATCACGATGAAGTCGAACGTCTCGGTTCGCACGAGGGCTGCAGTTTATCGTGACCTGGCAACCCCGCCGGGGTATTGCGGCGGCCTGCCCCCCTTTTGCCGCCCCGATTCTGGGTACCTTAGGCAGGGCTCTCATGGTGTCATCTCCGCAAGTTATCGCCATCAGCGGCATCAGTGGCAGTGGCAAGTCCACGCTCGCGCAGGCTTTGGCCCAGCGCATGGATGCCGTGGTGCTGTGCGTGGATGACTACTACCGAGAGACCGACCCGGAAGCGCTGGAGGCCACTAACTTCGAAGACCCGGCCCTGACGGACTGGGAGTTGCTCTTGGCGCACCTGGATGAACTCAAAGAAGGCCGACCGGTGGAGGTGCCGCAGTATTGCTACACCCGCTGCCGGCGCATTGCGTTCCACCGCCGGAACCCCCGCCCCACCGTGATTGTGGAAGGCCAGTACGCGCTCACCCAGCCGCAACTCGTGGAGCGGACGGACCTGAGTGTGCTGATTCGGATTGACCTTGCGGAGGCCGAAGAGCGCCGCTGTCACCGCGATGTGTCGGTGCACGGACGGCGAGCGGAAGACAGCCGCGCCCGCTTTGCCCGCGAGATTGCCCCGACGTATCGCGAATTCAGTCCGCGTATGGAGGCCCTCAGCCACCTGCAATTGGAACCCAGTGAAGTCGCCCACTGGGTGCAGCAAGTGGATCTGGCCCTGCGCACACCGGCCCGGGCTAATTTCCTCGCTTAGGAATCAGCCGCTGCGCCGTCTCGCCTTCGCGGACGCCGAAGGCCAAAGTGTCCCGCCGAACCGCCGCCACCACCAGCACGCTCACGATGCAGAGCAGCACCCACGAGGAGAGCTTGCCGATGCCGACCGGCGACCACACGCCGATTTGGTGGGGATAGGAATACAACCCCATGAGCGTGCATAAATTCTCGGCGAAGTAGATAAACAGCCCGATGAGGAAGAACGCCAGGGGCAGCGGCATGCGCCAGCGCCGGGTGACGGTGAAGTCCATGTAGGTTCGCCAGAAGATAGCCAGGGCAAAGACGCCGATGATCCAGCGGAAATCCCCTAGCCAGCGGTTGAGGAAGAAATTGGCATAAATCGCCAGCGCCAAGAGGAGGGCGGCAGCCGGCCGAGGCCAGCAACCGAACTTGAGATCGAACCTGCGCCAGGCTTGCAGAAGGTAGCTTGCCACGGCGGCGTACATAAAGCCACTAAAGAGGGGAACATCTGCGATGCGCCAGTTTCCGGCGGCGGTGTATTGCCAAGAGCCGTGGTGGACCTTGTAAACCTCAAGCCCGAGGCCGAGAAGGTGGAAGGCACTGAGGGTGAGGGACTCACGCCACGTTTCTTGCTTGGCCAAAACCAATCCCACCTGAATGCCCAGGCACGCAATGAGCAGGGCATCGTAACGCGGCCAGGGGCTGTACGCGCTTAAGAAACCACAGGCAAAGAGCCACAGGGCGCACTGCGCGCTCTGGACTTGAATGCCCACAAAACGAACGAACTCTCGCACCCTTAGGGAGAGAAAGCCTTTCCGCTCGGGTTGGAGTTCCCGGGTGGTGCGTTCGGCTAAACGCGGGTAACGGGTCCGCTGAGGCTGGGGTGGCGGTGGGTGTTGCCCGAAAGCTTGAGGGCCAGGCGATCCAGTCCCCGGTTCTTGCCCCACTCTTCTTGGCGCAGGGCGCGGGTGCCCTGGATGATGCTGCTCACGGTGTTCCACAGGCCGAACAGGGCCAGCATCAGCCACACCACCACCGACTTGACGAGCATCGCCACCCAGTCGATTTGATCCCACTGGCCTTGCAGCACCAGTTGGGCGCTGGGGATGCTCATGATGAGCGAGATGATGATGACCGTGGCCGTAACCATGAGGGCCGCGACTTCGCCCAGGAACGCGCGCGCCGCGTGGTAACGGGCGTACTGATTGCCGGTGGCCATGGCCACAAAGTAACCCACGATCGCGCCCATCCAGGGGAAGGGGATACCGGCGTAGTGGATGAGGGCGGCAAGGGTGCGATGATCGCGATTGGTCATCTCGTTGTCACTGTATCACGAGAGCTAGACAGATTGGTTGCGCCATGCCCATTGCGGAGCCGTTGCCAAGCCATCCACAGGCCCGCTACAATAGGCCGTCATGTCCCTGCGCGAATCGTACGACGCCGATGGATACGTTGTGGTGCGGGGCGTTTTCTCCCCCGCCGAAGTGGCCGAACTGGAAGCCGCCTTCGACGAAATCGTGCGCCAATTGGTGGCCAGCGGGGAACACCTCAACGCGCGCTGGGGCGGGGAAGCCATGGACGCCATGGGCGCCGCCGACACCGTGGTGCTGCACACCCACAATGTCCAGTACTACTCGGCGGTATGGGCGCGGGCTCTGACCCATCCCGGGTTCCTGGCGGCCGCCACCGAGCTTCTTGGCCCCGATGTGGTGCTGCACCACACCAAGCTGTTCCAAAAGCCAGCCGAGAACGGGGCTCCCTTCCCGATGCACCAAGACTGGAGCTACTTCCCCAGCCGCAAGGACACCATGGCGGCGGCGATCATCCACGTTTCGCAAGCGACCGATGCGATGGGCTGCCTGCGCGTGGTGCCGGGTTCGCATCGCCTGGGCCGGATGGAAGCCAGCAGTGGGGCTTCGCTTGAATTAGCGCAAAAGTATCCAATAGAAGAAACTGTGGCTCTCGAAGCAAATCCAGGCGATCTGGTCTTCTTTAACTATCTGACCCTACACGGGAGCATGCCGAATCGCTCGGACGACGTGCGCAAGACCGTGTTGGTACAAATGCATGCGGGGGACGATGAAATCGAGAACCCGGAAGCGCACCCCTACGATAAGTGGGTTCTGGCCGGCACGAATCATCATATGACCCGCGCCCAAGCCAACGTGAATCGCTAACTTCCCCGATCCTGTATCGGAGAGGCCAGGTGGCGCGTTAGAATAGACACATGCGCTGGCTGGCCGTTCTGTTTCTCCTCCTCTCTTCTTTTGCCTGGGCGCAAACGGATGGTGAACCCACCGAGCCGGAAATCTCGCCCCTGCGTCTCTTGGGCTTCCTCTCGCAAGCCAAGATCGAGAATCCGCAAGCTGGGGCCACCAAGTTCAAGCCCGCCGATGAGCGCGTGGCGATCTTGATGCTCATTGAGTCGCTGGAAGAAGAGCCGACGGCCCAGAAGGAGTTGGTGGCGGGATTCTTGGAAGCGCTGAAGCCGGTGGAAGCCCTCTTTAAGGAGATTGAAGCCGAGCATGACGTGGCCACGGCCTTCGCCTTCTTTGTGGCCAGCAACTACAGCACCGCCACCGGTAAGGACCTGGATGGCCCGCAGATGAAAGCGGTAATCAAACAGTTCCAGTCTGGTCTGGGGAGCAAGGAAATGGGCGAATTGGAAGATCTGGATCGCCAGATGCTGTACGAGACTTGTCTGTTCCACGCGCTGCTGCCGCTCCTGCTCTTTGGCGAGCAAGAAACGGCCAGCGACGAAGCCAAGGCCCTGGCCAATGAGCAACTGAAGGAAGCCTTCCGGGTGGATGCCAGTGGCATCACGGTCACCGAGAAAGGCTTCGTCTTCGCCAAGCCGACCAACTAACTATCTCGGAAGCGGGCAGGTGAAAGACCACGTGCCCGACCCGACCGTTTGCGTGGTGCCATCGGGCATCACCACCTCCGCGCGCACATTGGGCGGGATGGTCACCGTGAGTTGGAATGTTCCCTCCACCTCCCGCCACTCGCTGGCAATCGGCCCGCGCACCGAGTCAAAGCGGGTCTTGGCGAACTTGAGTTCGGCGTTCCACTTGGGCTCAATCCTCACCGAGGCGAACCCCGGGCTGGTTTCGCGGATACCACCGACGTGTTGGAACATCCAGCCCACCACCGCGCCGTAGGCGTAGTGCGCAAAGGAGTTCATACCGGGGTCTTGGAATCCGCGTTCGGGCGTCCAGCCATCCCAGCGCTCCCAAACCGAGGTCGCGCCATGCTTGATGGTGAAGCCCCAACTCGGGAAGGTGTCGTTGAGGAGTAGCCGGTAGGCGACATCATCGCGGCCAAGCGCCGCCGCGCGCGCTAAGCTGGCCTTTGCACACCCGGCGACCCTGCGGATTAGGTCCGTGGGGTCGCGTTGGTTGTGGGGTCCGGGGCGCGGCGGGTATAGTTTTGCCCTGACCGGGCGGTTAGCTCAGTGGTAGAGCACTTCGTTCACACCGAAGGGGTCACAGGTTCAAATCCTGTACCGCCCACCATTTTGGTCGTGGTTATCTGAGGGTAGCCACGGCCAATTTGCTTTTTGGGGCGGCGGTGTGGCCGACCAAGTGCAAGAAAGAGAACCGCGACCTGTTCGGGTTCTACTACTGAGAATCGTTGGAGCGCACCCCGGACTTCCAGAGCTAGAAGCGAAGCGAACTATAGCAAAAGATACGACGAAGCAAGCTACAATGTAGACGGGTGTTGTCATCCATGATGCAGAGAGGTTTTCGCGTATTTCTTGTTGTCTTTGGATTGCTGGTGGGGGCAATGGCCTCTGCGCAGCGATTCAGTTCCGTGACCTTGGAATTCATGACCGGAGACCGAGGCCTGGCCGATGCGAATCAACTCTCCCTGATCTTTCAGGGCGAAGGTGGGGTGCCGCTGGCCGAAGGGCGAGTGTCGCCGCCGCGTGGCCCGGGGTGGGCATCCCGCACCCGGCAAACCGTATCCGTGCGGCTCGATCGCGAAGTGGTTTTGCGGCAAGTCGCGCGGGTAGTGTTCCGCGTTTCCAATCGCACGGGCGGAAGCGTTTTCGATAGCTGGGATTTAGTCTCTGCATCGGTCCGCAGTGGCACCCAACTCTTGATGAACGCGCCCTCCATCCGCGTGCGCCTGAGTGCGGAGCGCACCAACTGGACCAGCCCAGATTGGCCCACGTTTGACCCCCAAGGCACCAACACCAAAACTTCTCGCTGGCAACTCGTCACTCTCACCGGTGGCGATGACTTGCGAGACGACAATGTGGCGTCCTACCTCGTCATTTGGCGGGACGGTAGCTTCTCTGGGTTTGCCCTGGAGAACCTCCCGGGGAACAACAACCGAGTGGACACACTACGAGTGCTGGCCCCCGGACGATCTCTCAATGACATCCACACCGTGGCACTCGTGATGGGCGACGGCACGAACCGGTTGGTGCCCTATGCCGAAGGAGTCCGCCAGGACACGGGATATGCGCCCACCCGTACGGATGACTTTTGGGATTTACGGGAAGCCACTCTACGTGCGGTTCTTCCCGATGGCGCCATGGTCACCCGACCGTTGCCCCGGTTCCCTGGGCGTCGGGGCTTCCTGAGTTTGGTGGCTCAGAGCTTTTCCAGCGCCCTGTCCCTCCCCGGCAACCTGCCGGGCCCCCGCCCGGGCACGGAGGTCGCCATTCTGCTGTGGGTAGAGAGCGATAACTTCAATCTTTCGGGTCAGATGGCCGACCTCGAGGCGGCCCTGGTGAAGAATGGCTTCACGGTTCCGCAAACGGTGGTCATGCGGCAGAACTCCTCGCAAGCGATGTTTAGCGATCCGCGAGGCAACGGCATCTGGGTGGGCTCGACCATTAGCGGTCAACGCTTTCGCTATCTACGGACGCTGCACAAAACCGTGCGGCCGTGGGAGAGCGATCGGAATGAGATCACGGGTCTGCGGCTGCGGTTGCGCCCGTTCCCTAGCAACACGGCGGCGGCGTATACTGGCCCGTCCACCTTGAACATCAAGGGCTACGCTTTGATGCAGCGGGTGAGCGGCCGTGGCCCGCTCGATGCCAACGGCCTCGTCAATGTGCAGAACGAATGGACGTTCTTGGCGGCGGAATTCCGGCTGGAAACGCTGAGTGCTCGTCGACCGGAAGTGACGCTCCCCATCCGCTACACCCGGGCCCGCTAAGGGCCGGGGTGGCGGGGCAGCAGGTTCCCGATGGGAGAGGAGAGGCTGTTGACGGTGAGGTTGCTTTCGCTGACGTTGCGCACCACCCGCTGGGTGAAGGTGAGGGGCATCACCGCCGCCCGGATGAGGCGGAGCGGGCCGCCGGGGGTTGGGTTGCTTTGCGGCCGCTTCATGCGGGGATCATACACTTCCAAAACTGAGCGCGACAAACTCCCATTGCACCGTCTACTGCCCTGCACACTAACCCAGGTGCCACCGATGGCCGCCGCCGAAAACTTTCGTCCATTCAAACGAAAGACGCCAAGACTGGAGTGGCATGATAATCAAACACAAATGCTAGATAAACCCTACAAAAACACAACCCAAACCCTCTATACAAAATAGGTACAGGAGAAAGAACGACAAAAACATCCTCATGAGCTGAAAGCAACCTACTTTCGGCCAAAATTCATAAGCATTCTAGGATGCTCCTGCATTTCAAGCTTCCTAAGAAGCGACTGCCGGGTATCAACTTTAACATGGTGCAAAAGTACATACTCTATTACAAGCAATTGAAGTACCCTGGTCGCAACTCTAAAGTCATCGCTCTTCAGATTACGATAAAGTTTTGCCGTGGCGCCGGGCTTGAGCTCGTTGAGCAGATCTAAGCCAATTGCCCGATTCACTAACTCAACTGCTCTCTCACAACCTTCAATCTTGATCTCCGAATAAAGAGGTGACAGATGTACCGAACCTACAGCTCGCGCAAGGCGTCGCACTACGGCCAACGCACTGAGCTGGACGAAACCTGCAATGTGTCGGCCGAGTTCAACCTCGAACTCTCTGACGTCGAAAGCGTCAATGTAACCCGAAGTAATCTTGGTAAAATAGTGCCTGATATTCTTTTCAGATGCTTCAGCGGCTATGGCGAATCTACTCAGCGTACGCAAGCCAAGACGGTAGCACTCAGTGCCAACTCTCCGCTTCTCGTCGCCGGTCAATTTAGTTGGATAAGCTCTCAATACCTGTCCCAGCACAACGATGCACTGGCAGGCTCTGTCAAACTCCTGCTTCGTTATGCTAAAGTCTGCCTTCATGGTTTGCGCAATAGACTCAGCCTCCTTTTGAGCTTTAGCTCGTTCATCACGCACGCGGTTCAAATCCCTACGATACTGGTTCGGAGAAGCCGGCAGCTCAAATGAAGGACTTACGTTAAATTGACCAAGTCGATCCAACGAATCGCCAAAATCGCTCTCAGGCACATCGCAAAAGATCGCTCTCGAATGATCTACAATCAAGTCAATTGTGGCGGAATCACGTGTGAGATAAGTGAAGAAAATTAGTATACTAGCGCTTTCTGATGAGTGCATGGTGTCAACGAGCCCTGCAACTAACTCATTCACCTTATCTCTGCCATGCGTCTTGTTCAACCATAGAGACAAGAGCTTGGCGTAGCAGAATTGCCTGACATACTCGTACCTAAAGGATACAAAGCCGTCCTCTACAACACGTAGTAGCCCAGCCTCATTCAGCATACTCAACGCGATATTAGCTGGGAAAACAACGAGAAGTTCCTGCTGCATGGAGCGGCATATATCGCAAGCAGTTTCGTAGTCAATATTGTCACCACTATCGACAATCTGATAAGCAATCAATCCCAGAAGCTCCAAAAGAATGTCCTCTGTGATCAGGCGCGTTTGCTTTCGATCGCGGCGACCAAACTCCCTTGCAATCGCTTGAAGAATCAGTCGCTGATAGTGATATCCATATGCTCCAGATTCCTCGCTTACTTCATCACGAAGGTCAATTGACTCCAGAACAAGCGTGAGAAGCATCAGCTGTGGCGGAATTGCCTTAAGCGCAAGCACCTCGTGTAAGCTTCGCTCAAGAAAGATTTCTCTTCTATTTGCAGCATCCTGATCGAGACTCGTATCGTGCTTTACCCACCTAGAGACAAGCTCCGATACCTTGACATGGCTCAAGGAATCGATTACGGCACGCGGCATTCCCCAAAGTACTTCAGGACTATCTTCTCCAAAAGGATCTTGCAAAAGCCGAACGTCATTGCAACTGCACACTACACATGAGAAATGCACTTGGGCCGATTTGATAAAGTCATCGAGCCGCGAATGTGCATCGTGAAGGAAGTCAATGTCTTCAACAATTAGAACACGCTCCGATTTTGGGACGGCAAAGTAATCTGTAGAAGACTGAATGTCATACTGTTCAGCAGCCGCCTTCTCGATGAGTCCGAGCAGTGTACCACTTGAAGCTGACTTTGCGTTTACGAGTATTGGATATAGCTTCTTGTCGAGGAAGTCTTTGACAAGTTGCCTGCAAAGAAATGTTTTTCCTGATGCTTCTTCTCCAATGATCAAAAATACCTGTTCGGTTAGAATCCGGTTCGCCAGTTGGGCGGCATCGATGTACTCAGAGTGCTCGTGGGTTGAGTTCGACTGCCTAACTGGTTGAATCTTTAGGTTCGGATATATGAAGATTGACGAGTGAGTGATGCTTGTACCTGATTTGTGGGTAATGCCAATGCTGAGCGACTCAAGCTCGCACGAGAAGGACAATCGTTGCCGGAGACCGACACGCCTTTCTTCACTACTGGCCAAAGTATGTGTTGATGTGAGTACTAAATCATAGCGCTCGTCTTTGTACGAAAGTACTTTAACAACACATTGTCGTGTTTGAAGATTAACGGTGAGCAACTGGAATCCAGAGTCTCCAGATGTGGGATCGTATAGTGCTTGACCGGGGAGAAATAGTGTCTTGGAAAGGTTCCGCCTACTTATCTCTATTTGATCGTGCTCGTGTTCGTGGCCTGTTAGGATGAGCTCTGTTGTTTTGGAAAGCCAGTCTGCCATTGGCGATCTGTAAGTTTGAGCTAACCAGTGCAGGGGGTGGTGCATAAGGACAATATGAAGGTCGACTTCATTATGCCTTGGAGGAATCTCTGTCGGTAAGAGGGCCAGCGTCCCCGGCTGCTCATGTCGAACAGAGAGGGTAGCAGAATTGAGACAAGTCACTTGATAGCTGTACTTGCCTGCATGGCCCTGAAAGGCCACCGCGTGACGATTGTCCCACGACGCTTGTTGCTCCGGCAAATTTCTTGCAAAGTCAAAAAATGATGATTGATGCTCAGCCAATTCCAAAAGCTGTGGGAGAGTTGATGTGTTTGATTGAGAAAGTGCTTGAACGAGGGTTTCGCGTAAAGTTGAGGCGTCGAGGTCGACATCATGGTTTCCAGGGATGCACACTAGAGAGAGGTGCTCAACTTCGCTCTTAAGTGTCTGGACAATGTTCTTTAGGAAGTTGTCTGCAATTACATACTCTTCCTGCTTACCGGCATTCGCAATATCTCCAGTAAAAGCGATCAGCAATGAACCGCCTCTATAATGGCTTCGGATCGTATCGACGATCCTTTCGAGGCGAGGATGAGGTTTGGAGTCAGTGCCTGTGGCAATATGCAAATCCGACAGGTGTACTATATTTAAGATGTTTGAGTTCATTATGCTTGCAAAGTGTAAATGAGATGTGAATGACATCTCCTATCTCTATTTTTCGAAGGCGTCGAGGAAGTGACTTTCGAAGGATGGTCACCTCAACTACTATGAGCCAATACTCTAGTGGATTTTCCGTGTGCGCTAATCGGGTGGGAGAGTGTTCAGATATATACTTGAAACGGGTGTGTGAGCAGTTTGTCCGTAAGCTGTTCTGCACTGGCTAGTTTGTGTGAACGAAGCGCGCGGAAGCTCAGACATACTTTTCCACCCTCCACCTTCAGAATACCCTCTTCGGGTCCGATAGGGTGGATTTCGGAGAGGCGGATTTTGACTGCGTTTTGGCTGTTGCAGGCCAGAGGCAAACTGGTGTCCAGTGGCGATATGGGGTTGATGGCTTGGCTTTAACTCCCCCGATCCGCCCGCTCCTGCCGCGCCGTTTGCTTCACCTCGTTCCACACAAAGCGGCGGCCATCCCCGCGCGGCCGGGTGTCGCGCCCCCCACTCAAAATGTACGCCCGTCGGTCCACCTCGGACCGGTTCGCCCCGGTGTAGTGCCACGTGCGTGAACTATGGAACGTCGCCCCGCCCGGCGGCAGCGGGCACGCCACCATCCCCTCGCGCGGCGGCTCCAGCATCTCCAGCGCGTGCACCCGCACATCGCCCCCCACGCTCTGGTGGGCGTGCACCTCATCATTCTGCGTGCGCGGCACAAACCACATGCACCCGTTCTCAATCGTCGCCTCTTGCAGCGGCACCCAGATGCTCAGGCTTGCGTAATCCAGGCTCGGGTCCCAATAGGCTTCGTCCTGGTGCCAGGGGGTTTCGGCCCCGATGCGCGCGGGCTTAAAGATCATGTGGCCATCGCCAAAGTGGGCGTCCGGCCCCAGCAGTTGCCGCACCATGTGGGCGGCGTTCACCCACAGCTGGCTTTCGCGCAGTTCCGGCGCGTACTTAGCCGGCCCGAGGATCTGCGGGAGCACCGGGGGGGCGTCGGGGTCGTCAGTGCCCGCCAGGTCAAATTGGTCGCCCACGTCGCGGCCCACCCGCTCGCGGAACAAGCGATCGTAAATCTCGCGCATGGTGGCCACCTCGTCCAGCGGCATGATGTTGGGGATGCTGAGGTAGCCGTTCTCGTGATAGAACGCGATCTGCTCGTCGGTGAGGACCACCCTGGGTTCCATGCCGGGAGTATTCCCGGTGGCCCGCGCCCAGCGCTACAAGGTGAGCGCAGGGAAGCCGGTGTGCAGCAGCGTCAGCGCCAAAATCCAGCTGCTGGCGGGCTTGCGCAGCCGCGCGGCGGGGGGCACGATCTGCGCCATAAAGATCTGCTCGGCCTGCAGGCAGTGGCGCACGGCCCGGGCGTAATCGGCCTCGGTGCTGCGCACGGTCTTGAGATGGTCGCGCACTTCTTGCTGGCGGTGCGCCACCTGGGAGACGGTGGCCTCCTCGCGCTCCGCCTCGCCGTTGAGGATGTCTTGGATCAGCTCCTCGGTGTCGGCGCGCAGGGAAGCGAGGTAGAAGCCTTCGTTCTGGCCGCCCGCCCCGATGGCGGATTGCGCGGCCATGTAGGTCTGGCCGTAGGATTTGAGAGCGATACGAAGAAGCCGCAAGTCGCGGGCGCGCATGGCGTCCAGGTCGGCCAAGCGGGCGTTGTTCGCTTGTTCTAGCTGCTCCGCAAAGTCGAACTGACTTTGGTGCAGGCTTTGGCTCTTCAACAGATTGCTCTCTTCATCCATGAAAATCGTCACTTTTGCCCCGAGGCCGCCAGCGCGGCCCCCAGGTTCCAAAGGAAGTACCGGGCGGCAAGGCTTCGGTTGCTCCCATTCTTGAAAAATCGTCAGAAAATTTACGGCGGGGGTCCAAACGTGCGCGGGCCTCGCGCCGCCTGGGCCAGTTGGCGCGTCTGTTCTTTGATATGAAGCGTCTTCTCTCGCTGGTTTTGGTGCTGTGCGGCCTGGTGGGCCTGGCATGGTCACAGGCGGCGGCCGGGGCGCGGACGATTCAGCCCGGCGACAAGCTGCGGATGGTGTGCGAGGAAGAGCCCTCCATCAGCAAGGATTACACGGTCAAGGATGACGGCACCATCACGGTCACCTTCCTCGGCACCATCCGGGTGCAGGGGCAGACCGCCGATCAGCTGGCCCAGTTTGTGGCCAAGAAGCTGGAAGACGACCGCATTGTGCGGCGGGCCACGGTGCGCGTGAACATCATCGGCGAGGTGGCGGGCCGGGTGAGCTTTAGCGGCGCGGTGCGCAGTACGGGCGATGCCCCCCTCACCGCCGGGATGCGCTTGGCGGACGTGATCAAGCTGGCCAACCCGCTGCCGGATGCTGACCTGACCCGGGTGCAACTGCGCAGCGCCGAAGGCACGCTGAACGTGATTGACTTCACCAAATTTGACCCCGAAACCAACGCCGCCAACCCGGCCCTGCGCCCCGGCGACACGGTGGTGTTTGTGCTGAAGGTGCAGGGCGAGACGATCACGATTCTGGGCGGCGTGATGCGCCCCGGCGTGATGGAATGGAAGCGCGACATGACAGTGGCCGGGGCCGTGCAACTGGCGGGTGGCCTCTCGCCGCTGGCCCGGGGGAGCCGGGTGCGCCTGCGCCGGGGCACCACCGAGCGCACGATTGACCTGGGCAACCCCACGCAAGCCAGCACGGTGCTTCAGCCGGGGGACCAGGTGCTGGTGGATATCTCCGAAGGCCGCCGCTACGTGCGCGTAGGCGGGGGCGTGCAGGTGCCGGGCTTGGTGGAGTTCACCCCGGGCTTGACCCTGATGGCCGCCGTGCAGAACCGAGGCGGGGTGGTGCCCAAGGCGCAACTGAACAAGGTGGAGATCCAGACCGTGGACCTGGAGAAGCGCACGGTGGACCTGGGGCCGATTTTGGCAGGCTACGCCGCCGATATCACCCTGCAGGCGGGCGATGTGGTGAATATCCCCGGGGGCGAACGCCGCCGCTCGGGTGGGTCGCTCCAGCAGATTGGCATTGCCGTCATCGGAATTTTGCTATTCTTCTTGGGCGGATGAGCTGGGATCGGAGCATCGGGCGGCCGGAGCCGGTGGCGGCACTGGACCGCATTCGGCACGTGGACGAGGGTGAACCGCTCGTCAGCCTGCTGGAGCACGCCCCCGAGATCACCATCCACCGTGATTCCGTGATCCCCTACCTCAGGGAAACCGTGGTGCGGATGCTGAAAGACGCCCAAACCCGCCTGCCTGAGGGGGTTCGGTATGGCGTGACGGATGCCTGGCGCCCCTTGCAGCGGCAGGTCCGCATTTACGAGCGCATGACGGATTGGCTGAAGGAGGCCAAGCCCGAACTGCCGCCCCACATGGTGAAGCGCACCGTGAACCGGTGGGTGGCGCCACCCAACCGCAAGGCTCCCCCGGGGCACTGCACCGGGGCGGCGGTGGACTTGGTGCTACTGAACGCACAAGGTGAAGTGCTGGACACCACCTCGCCTTTCGATCGGCTGGGGGGCGCGCCGACATTTTCTTACGGCCTGACGCCCGAAGCCCGGGCGAACCGAATGATGCTGTACGAGGCCATGATGGCGGCGGGGTTCAGCAACTGCCGCGATGAGTGGTGGCACTACAGCTACGGCGATGCGGGCTGGGCCGTGCGCATGGGGCGGGATGCGTGCATCTACGACGCGATTGACCTCCCGATGGAGGAATACGCGGAGAAGGAAGAAGTTTGGGTTCGGCTGTTTCAATCCCGGCCGAACCCCTTCTTGCCGACGCCTGATTAGCGGTTGGCCGGGGCCTTGAGGGCGCCGTCCATCCAGTCGCTCGGCGGGCGCGGGCCATCGGGCCGGAAGTTCATCGGGGCTAACACCAGCGTATCCAGCAGCACTTCCTCGCCCGGATTGGCCGAGAACTGCACTTTCACTTGGTGGTCGCCTTCGATGAGGTTGACGGAGCCGAGCTTGTACCAGGCAAAACCTTGACCGTAGCCGGAGATGCCGGTCTCAGCGGGGCCGAGCACGATTTCGCCGAACTGCGCCGCCAGCCGGTGAACGGCACCGCTCGGCACACTGGCGGCCACCCAGACTTCGTGATTACCCGGGATACGGGTGGTCACCTTGAACTGGGCTTCGGCCATGCCGCCGAAGCGGGGGGCCATGCGAAGCACCTGCTTGCTAGAGGAACCCGTGCGCGTCACCAGGCCCGCCAGTTGGGCGGCATTGGCGCTGTCCGCGCTGCGCCACAGGTAGGGCGCACTGCGGGTCAGCATCCGGTCCAGGATCGTCCACATCGCTTGGCTGGCGCGGCCGGGGTTGCGTTCCCATCCGCTAAGGGCGGCGGTGACTTCCACTTGCTCGCGCCCGTCGGGGTCGGCCAGGGTCGGCACGGCGGTGAGCAGGGTGTTGACCTTAAGGGCAGCGTTTTCAAAGGCGTCCGCCGGGATGATCGGGTCGTTAGATCCCCGGACGATGATGGGTAGCGAAGGCAGCACCATCTCCACACCGCGCCGCACCTTCTTCACCTCGATGGGCGTGCCATCGGGCGTGTAGAACTTGAGGGCATCGGCCTGGTCGTGAACGATCCGCACGGGGGTGTCAGCAGCCAGGCTCCACAGCACGGTGGCGATGCCATCCTGCTCCTGCACGGTGTAGCCCTCATAACGGCCGCCCATGCGCAGGCGATCTCCGGCCACCGGGGCGGGCAGCCACAGCACGTTGCCCGGCAGCACCATCGGCTGGGCAGGGTCGCGGGCGTCCAGGGGGAAGAACAAAGTCTGCGGGGCGGTGAGCGGCGTGCTTAGCGGCTCTGTGCTGGCCACGCGTCGCCACACTTCGGGGTCCTGGCTACGCACAAAGACGGCTTGCGAGCCCGCCTGCGCCACGCGGTCCAGCGCGTCGTCTACGGTCAATTCGCCGCTCAGTCGCAGGTCCGTGACGCCCATCCAGGTGGGCGCGGTGCGGCGGAAGGCCGTCCCCAGCGGGCCGGCCATTTCGTTGATGATTTCGAACTCGCGGGCGGCGTTCAGGCTCGCGCCGACGCCATCAAGACCGGCTTCCGGCCGGGCGGCGAGGCCATCCCAGCCGTCCCACTCCTGCATCACCGGTACCCCGGTTTCTTTGCGCAGAGCGTCCGTCAGGCGGGTGGTGCGGCGCACGCCCGCGATGGTTTGGGCTTCGCGCAGGTCATTCCAAAGTGTGGTGGCCCGCACGTTCACGTTAAAAACCGTGTTGGTTTCGGGATCCCAGGCGGCGTCGAGTCCCTTACCGTTAGACCACAAAGGCACAAGGCGGGCGGCCTCATTAATGTCGCGGAAGTTGGCCGCGCCAATGCCCCACGAGCGCACGAGGGTGGAAACGGCCCCGTACTTATTGCGCAGGTACGCGGCAAACTCGGTGCGGAAAAGCGGCGAAAGCGGCACGCCATTCTTGGGCGCGCTGGTGCTGGGGATGCGGCCGAGAGGGTTCACCCAACCGCGCAGGCCCGGCCCGAAATCGCTCTGCTTGAGATTCAACAGCATCTGGTCACGGTGGGCGTCGAGGCCTTCATAGAAGTCCGGTTGGCCTCCCGTGCGGGTGACCGGGTAGGCCAGCAGCACATGCGTGCCCCCGAGCGGGTGCGTCACTTTGTATTCCAGGCGTCCCCCGGTTGTCGGTACGACTTCGGAATGCGTCCGGCGGCCGTCGGCGCCCGCGAGAACGATAAGAACTCGCGTCACCCCCGGCATGGGCGTGGAGATCACGGTGCCGGTGCGGGCGTTTTCAATGCGGTAGGAATCGGGCTCGATGGTCACCGACTCCGGCATTGGGGCCAGGCTGTCCACGGCAATCCAATAGCGTTGGCCGGTGTTGCGCACGGCATCGAGGGCTTCGGACCAACCCCGGCCATCGGCCGGGAGTTCGATCATGATGTCGGTGATGCCTGCTTCGTGGGTGCCTTGAATGGCCTCCACCGTGCCTGGCACGCGCACGCCAACGGGACGATAGGGGCGTCCTTCCCATTCCAGAGCATGGCCCGGGGTGACTTTCCACAGGTGGGAAGAAGACGTTTGGGGGGTAGCCGGGGCGCTTCCGGCGATCGCCATGAATAGGGCGGCAATCATAGGCACACTCTACCCGTCAAACGGGTGGCAGGCAGGTAGGCTTCACTTCGGTGACTACTTCCACGCTCCCCGTTTCTCAACGCGCCATCAACACCCTGCGCGGGCTTGCCATGGACATGGTGGAAGCAGCCAATAGTGGCCACCCGGGCTTGCCGATGGGCGCGGCCGTGATGGCCCACCAATTGTGGACCGGGCCGCTGAGCGTGGACCCGAGCCAGCCGGAGTGGTTCGACCGGGACCGGTTTATCCTCTCGGCGGGGCACGGTTCGGCGTTGCTCTACGGCTTGCTCCACCTGGCGGGATTTGACTTGCCGATGGAGGAACTCCAGAACTTCCGTCAATGGGGCAGCAAGACCCCGGGCCACCCCGAAAACGGCCTGACCCCGGGCGTGGAAATGGCCACCGGCCCCCTCGGCCAAGGCATCAGCACCGCCGTGGGGATGGCAATGGCCGAGCGTTGGCTGGCCGCGCGCTTTAACCGCCCCGGCCATGACGTGGTGGACCACCGCACGTGGGTGATTGCCAGCGACGGCGACCTGATGGAAGGCGTGGCGCAAGAGGCGATCAGCCTGGCCGGCCACCAGAAGCTCAACAAGCTGGTAGTGCTCTACGACGACAACAAGATCACCATTGACGGGCGCACCGAGCTGGCCTTTACCGAAGATACGGAACTGAAGTTCAAGAGCGTGGGGTGGCGCGTGCTGCACTGCGATGGGATGGACGCGGCGGCCGTGGATGCCGCCCTCACCGAAGCCCAAACCCCGGCCGAGGGCCCGACGGTGATTATCTGCCGCACCATCATCGGGTTTGGGAGCCCGAACAAGGCCGACAGTGCGGGCGTGCACGGTTCGCCGCTGGGGGCCACGGAGCTGGACCTGGCCAAGGACCAGTTGGGCATCCCCCGCGAGCCGAAGTTCTTGGTGGAAGACGATGTGCGAGCACACCTTGCCGCTGCGATGGCCAAGGGCACGACGCGCCGCGCCGACTGGGAGGCCCGGATGCGGGCCTACGCCGCCGCTCACCCCGAGGACGCCGCCACTTTGCAGCGGATCATCCGAGGCGAACTTCCGGCCGGATGGGATGCGGCCCTCTTTGCCGAAGAGAAGGCCGACGCCACCCGCAATCAGTGTGGCCGTGCGCTGGATGCCGTCGCGGGGGCGGTGGTTGAACTCATCGGCGGTAGCGCCGACCTGAGTGGGAGCACCAAGACGGCCCTGAAGGGCCAAGCCAGTTTGCAAGCCACCGAACCCGGGGGCCGCAATATCAACTACGGCGTGCGCGAGCATGCCATGGGGGCCATCGTCAACGGCATGACCCTGCACGGCCTGCGTCCGCTGGGGGCGACGTTCCTCATCTTCAGCGACTATTGCCGCCCCAGCCTCCGCTTGGCGGGGTTGATGCACTGCCCGAGCCTGTTCTTCTTCAGCCACGACTCGATCGGCCTTGGCGAAGACGGCCCGACCCACCAGCCAGTGGAGCAAACCATGTCCCTCCGGCTGATTCCGAACCTCAACGTCTTCCGCCCGGCGGATGGCTACGAACTGCAGGTGGCGGTGCACCAGGCGATGACCCAGCGCACCACCCCGAGCTGCATTATCACCACCCGGCAGACCTTGCCGATGGTGTCGCCGGCGGGTTCGGTCAATCACCCGGCCATGCGGGGCGGCTACGTGCTGCGCGAAGCCTCGGCCGCGCCGCAGGTCATCCTGGTGGCCACGGGCAGCGAAGTTTCCATTGCCTGCGAGGCCCAGATTCACCTGGAAGCCGAAGGCGTCCCCACCCGCGTGGTGAGCCTGCCTTGCTGGGAAATTTTCGAAGCCCAAGACGCCAGCTACCGCGCGGAGGTGTTTCCGCTCGGGGTGCCGTGCGTCTCCATCGAGGCGGGTACGACGCTGGGCTGGGCGCGCTACGCGCAGGCGCACGTGGGGCTGGATCACTTTGGCGCTTCGGCTCCGGCGGAGCGGCTGTTCGAAGAGTTCGGCATCACGCCGGAGAACGTGGTGAAGACGGCTCGCGCTCTGATTCGTTAAGGGCCCTAAGATCAAGAAAAAAGTCCATCTCCCTTGCGGGTGATGGACTTTCCTTTTGCCGGAATGAATCCAGGCTTAGCGCTTCTTGCGCTTGCCGCTCTGGGCCAGCTCAACGGCGGCACAGGGCTCTTCAAATTCGGCTTGGAACTTGATGCGGCGCATCAGTTCGCCGCCGCTCACGGTGGACCAGTTCACACGTTCCAGCGTCCACGGCCAGCCCAGGTCGGTGGGGCTGTAGAGGAACTCGACGCCTTCACTCAGGATGTCGCTGACCATGGTAATGAGGTCCTTGCGTCGGCCCAAGATGCGCTCAGCGGCGGCCATGCTGGGGCGCAGTTGGCAGGTCAAGGTCACCGTTTCTTCGGCCATCACCTTGGCCTTCGCCTTGGTCAAACCGGTCTCGGCTTGCTGCACCTGCTCGACTTCTTTTTGATACGCACGGGTCAGGGCCTCGTGTTGATTGGGATTCCATGCGTAAACTTGTCCATCGTAGACACAGTCCGCAAACTTACCGGCCTGGACGAGCGCGGTGGCCACCAGGGCTACATCGGTCGGCTTCAGGTCCTTGTAGGTCTTGCGAATTGAGTCGAACGTGGATTCCGGTTTGGTCAGGTTGCAACTGGTCAAAGGAAAAACACCTCATAATCCGGTTCATTCCGGATCATAATCCGCGAGATACTACCCATGAAGCACTTCTTGAAACCTGGCCTTTGGGGATTCGGCACGGTTGCCACCCTGGCCTTTGGCCTGGCCATTGCTTGTTCGCCATCGGCTCCGGCCACCTCCGAGGGGACCTCGACCACCGGTGAAGGTGCCGCGCCGAAGAAAGAGATCACTGTCGGCATCGTCTTTGACAAGGGCGGTCGGGGCGATAAGTCGTTCAACGACTCCGCTTATCGGGGCATTGAGCGCGCCGAGAAGGAATTCGGCATCAAGGTTAACGCCGTTGACAGCCGCACCGATGCGGATTACGAAACCAACATCACCAGCCAAGCCGAGCGCGGCGCGGATCTCGTGATTGCGGTGGGCTTCGGCATGCTGACCGCCGCCAACCAGGTGGCGCCCCAGTTCCCGGACACAAAGTTTGCCTTGATTGACGCCGTGGCGGAGCCCAGCAACGTCCGCTCGATCCTCTTTAAGGAGCACGAGGGTTCGTACCTGGTGGGCTACATTGCGGGCCGCACCAGCAAGACCAAGAAGGTGGGCTTTGTCGGTGGCAAGCCGGGCGACCTTATCACCAAGTTCTACGCGGGCTTTGTGGCGGGCGTGAAGGAAGCCGGCACGGGCACCGAAGTGCTGCCGCCGAAGTACACCCAAGACTGGGACAACGTGGACGTCGCCAAGGCGGCCGCCAACGTGCTGTACGGCCAGGGCGCCGACATCATCTACCACGCGGCGGGCCGCGCGGGCCTGGGTGTGTTCGAAGCCGCCAAGGAGCAGAACAAGTACGCCATTGGGGTGGATAGCGACCAGGACGACATCGCTCCGGGCCGCATCGTGACCAGCATGGTCAAGCGCGTGGACGAAGCCGTTTACCAGACCATTAAGGATGTTGTGGAAGGCAAGTTCAGCGGCGGCACCAAGGTTTATGACCTGGCCAGCGGCGGCGTGGGCACCACGGACTTCCGCAACGCGAAGGAACTCGTGACCGATGCCATCAAGGCGGACCTCGACAAGGTCGCCGAGCGCATCAAGAGCGGCGATATCGTCGTTCCGGAAAAGTAACGCCTCGGCGTGATTAGTGGGCCGGCGGGTCGTTGGGTGCGCAAGCACACGACGGCCCGCATGCTTCTTGGGGGGCAGTTTCCTTGGCAGGGGAAGCACTGGTGGCCGAGGACCCGCCGGAATCGTTGACGTAGAAGCCCGAGCCCTTGAACGCGATGGCCACCGGCTGGATGATTCGGCGCAGGGCGCCCTTAGCCCCGCAATCGCAGTCCGTCAGCGCGTCTTCCACCATGCGCTGTTCGACTTCAAACACCTTTTCACAGGTCTTGCACTCGTAAACGTAAGTTGGCATTTCGACTCCGCCTCTTCCGGGAGGCACCCTCGCATTGTGCCAGAATCGTACGGCCCTGCGGGGCGACGGTCTTATGTTTGTCCCCCAGACGTTTAGCGTGGGTGACCTTGGCGCGATTGGCTTTCTGATCTTGCTGGAGGGTCTGCTTTCGGCAGATAACGCTTTGGTGCTGGCCATTATGGTCAAGCACTTGCCGGATAAGTTGCAAAAAAAGGCCCTGCTTTACGGATTGGGCGGGGCGTTCGTCTTCCGGTTCCTGGCCATCATCTTTGCCACCTTCATTCTCAACCTCTGGTGGCTTCAGCTGGTGGGGGCGGCGTACTTGCTGTGGCTGCCCATCAAGCACTTCTTGAACAAGGCCGGCGAGCATTCCGCAAACCCCATCAAGCAGCGCGGGTTCTGGCAGACCGTCATTGCGGTCGAACTCACCGATATCGCCTTTGCCGTGGACTCGGTGTTGGCGGCTGTGGGAACGGTGAGTGCAAAAGATAAGGTTTGGGTGGTTTATCTTGGTGCGATTCTGGGGATTATCCTGTTGCGGTTCGCGGCGGGAGTCTTTATCGGGGTTCTGAGGAAGTTCCCTGACCTGGAGCACCTCGCCTTCTTGCTGGTGGGCTGGGTGGCCGTTAAGCTGTTCCTCTTTGCGGGCCACAGCTACGAAAAGTGGTGGGAGACCAACCAGCACTGGCCGCACATCCCCTTTGCCATTCCCGAAATGCCTACTGCAGTCTTTTGGGGCGTGATGACAGTGTTGATTGTGGGCGGCACCTTGTATGCTCTGCGGCATCGAGCACCAGACCCACTGGAGTCCGAAACCGACGCGGCGTCCCCCGAGGAAACCGTGGCGGAAGTCATGGACGAGGGCCTGATGCCACAGGAGGACAAAGATGGCGAAAAAGCTTAAGGTAGGGATTATCGGCACGGGATTCATTGCGCGGGGGGCGCACATTCCGGGCTACAACTCGATGCCGGACGAGGTCGAGATCAAGTGGTTGTGTGACATCAAGCCGGAAGCTCTGGCGGAGTCGCTGAAGATGGCCCCGGATGCCAAGACCACGGCGGACTACCACGACCTTTTGAACGACCCGGAAGTGGATGCGGTTTCCATCTGCACCCCCAACCTCATGCACCTGCAGCCGGCCCTGGATGCGCTGGCGGCGGGCAAGCACGTGCTGTGCGAAAAGCCGCTGGCCATGAACGGCCACGAGGCGCGCCAGATTGTGGCGGCCGAGCAGAAGTCGGACAAGGTTTTCCAAGTGGGCTTCCAAACCCGCTTTACGGGTGAGGCTCAGTTCCTGCGCAAGTACATTGATTCGGGCGCGATGGGCGACATTTATTACGCCCGCACTCAGGCTCTTCGCCGCCGCGGCGTGCCGGGCTGGGGCGTTTTCATTGACAAGGAGAAGCAAGGCGGCGGCCCGCTGATTGACATCGGCGTGCACGTGCTGGACCTCACCCTGTTCCTGATGGGCCACCCCGAACCGGTAAGCGCAAGCGGCGTGACCTGGAACATGCTGGGCAAGAACCCGGACCTCTACAACGGCTGGGGCGACTACGACCGCACCAAGTTCACGGTGGAAGATATGGCCGTCGGTTTCATCCGGTTTGCCAATGGCGCCGTGTGTGTGCTCGAGTCCTCGTTTATGGCCAACATCAAGGACGATCCGTTCGGCACCACCATCCTGGGCACCGAGGCGGGCGCGGAGATTTTCTTCTACAACGATCAGCGCGTGCGGATCTACCGCGACGACAACAAGGAGCTCTTTGACCTCACGCCGCGCTCGATTCCGGAAGTGAAGAACAGCCACGTGGCCGAAGTGCAGGCCTTCGTCAAGACGATCAAGGAGGGCGCGCCCTCGCTGGTCACGGCCCGCCAGGCGATGATGCTGAACAGCATCTTCGACGCGCTCTACAAGTCCGCCGAGACGGGCAAAGAAGAAGCCATCCAGCTCGTCTGAGCCTGATTTGGTTTCGTGCGGATCGGGGTTGCCACTGGGCGACCCCGATTTGCTTTTTTGGACCCGCCCGCTTAAGGGGCGAGGCCGCACAATAGAGGCTCATGAGCGCCAGGGTTACGGTGGTAGGGGCAGGATTTGCCGGAAGCGAGGCCGCCTGGGCGCTGGCCCAGCGCGGGGTGCCGGTGCGGCTCATCGAAATGCGCCCCGTGGTGCAAACCCCCGCCCACCAGACGGGCCACTTCTCCGAGCTCGTTTGCAGCAACTCCTTTAAGTCGCAAGATCCCGATTCACCGGCGGGGCTACTCAAGAGCGAAATGAGGGCGCTGGGGTCCTTGGTGATTCCCACGGGGGAAGCCCACAGTGTGCCCGGGGGAGCCGCCCTGTGCGTGGACCGTGACCGCTACGCGGCGGCCGTGACCGAAGCGCTAGAACGCCACCCGCAGGTGGTCATTGAACGACGCGCTTTCACCCCCGACGAAGCGGAATCCTTGGCTCAACAAGCGGCGGCGGACCCGAGTCACTCGCTCATTCTGGCCACCGGCCCTCTCACCCATGAGCCGTTGGCGCAGTGGCTGGCCACCCAAACCGGGCAGGAGCACCTTTACTTTTACGATGCGGTTTCGCCCACGGTGGATGCCGAATCGCTGGATCGCTGCATCGTCTTTGCCCAAAGCCGTTACGAGAAAGGCGAAGGCGATGACTATCTCAACTGCCCGTTCACTAAGGAGGAGTACCACGCCTTCATCGAGGCCCTCGTGGCGGCTGAGCAGGTGCCGCTGAAGGACTTCGAAAAGGCCAAGTACTTTGAAGGCTGCATGCCGATCGAGGAAATTGCGCGGCGCGGCAAGGATTCGCTCCGGTTTGGCAACTTCAAGCCCGTGGGGCTCGAGGATCCGCGCACGGGCCGCCGCCCCTACGCCGCCCTCCAACTCCGCCCCGAGAACCGAGAGAAGTCGCTCTATAGCCTGGTGGCGTGCCAGAACCGCCTGAAGTGGGGGCCGCAAAAGGAGGTCCTCAAGATGGTGCCCGGCCTGCAGAACGCCGACTTTGTGCGCCTCGGCGTCATCCACCGCAACACTTACCTTGAGGCCCCCAAAGCCCTGGACGCGACCCTTCAACTCCGTGCCCGGCCGGGCGTCTACGTGGCGGGGCAGCTCACGGGCGTGGAAGGCTACGTCGAGAGTGCGGCGATGGGCATCTACGCCGGAATGTGCGTGGCCCAGCGGGTGCAAGGGCAAGAGCCCGTGCTCCCCGCCCGGCCCTGCGCTTATGGTTCGCTATTGATGCACCTGCAGGATGAAACCCCGCGCCATTTCGCGCCCATGAACATCAACTGGGGGCTCCTGCTCACGCCGGATGAAGGCGTGAAAATGAAGAAGGATGGCCGCCGCCTGTGGCAACTGGAGCAGGCGCGCGCCGCCTTTAGCCAGTGGATGACGGCGCTGGCGTGAGCGTAATCAGGGTCACTTCAGGTCGGACCAAGAACCGGGCGTGGCGCGGCGAGCATAGGCCGCGATTGACGTACACCCGGTGCGCGGCCCCCGTCACCAAGCCCCGGCTGAACTTAGAGCCAAAGCGGCTGGGGACATAAGCTTCACCGATGAACGGCATGTAGAGCTCACCGCCGTGAGTGTGCCCGCTTAGCTGAATATCCACTCGGTAGTCGCCGATGCCCAGTTCCGCCGTATCGGGATTGTGGGCGAGCAGCACGGTGGGCGTACTGCTGGGGATGCCGCCCAGGGCTTCATCCGGGCGGGGCGTCCCGTACATCAGGTCGTCAATGCTCGCCAGGGCCAAGCGATCTCCGCGTCGCTCCAAGATGGTGTGGTCGTTGAGAAGCAAATCAATGGGGGAGCGAGTGAGCTCCTTCAGCACGCCCCGGGCATCTAGGGCGATGTCGTGGTTGCCCAGGCAACCAAAAACGCCATTCGGGGCCGTCAATCCGGCAAACAGGTCGGTGCTGTCGGGCACCACGCCGGTCTGACCGTGGCCGTCAAAGAAATCTCCCGTGACCACGATGAGATCGGGCTGCTGGGCACGCAGCATGGCAATGGCCTGCTGCACCCACTCCACCGTGATGTTGCGGGGGAAGTGGATATCGCTGATCTGGCCGATTCGGTACCCGTGAAAGGCCGGGGGCAGGTCTTGAATCGGAATGGTGATCCGGACAAGTTCAAGCCACTTTGGCTCAATGAATCCTGTGTAGATCAGGCCGCCGCCCACCAGACCGCCGAGCCCCCACCGCAGGCATTCGCGGCGGCTGAGACGGCGAGAAGAGGGCGAGTCGGACACGGCGCGAACCTCCTCACTTTACGCCAATTGGGAACATTCACTAAAAAAGTCCGCCCAAATGTCCAATGCGACTAGGTAACGGGGCGGGTTGAACAATATCTCGAAGGTAAAACTCGTAGACTTTGGGCAATCGGGAGCCAAAAGTGGCCACCAAGACAAACAAGAATTCGAACGAACAGTCACGCCCGCGTGACTTGCTTTCGCCGCAGCAAATGCGCGAGATGCTGACTCAGCTCTATCTCGCTCGCTATTTTGACGTGCGGCTCATCAAGGAGAAGAAGCGCGGCCGCCTGCGCGGCACGCTCTACAGCTCGCACAACCAAGAGGCCATTTTGGTGGGTTCGCTCTTCGGTCTGAAGGGCACCGACTGGATCAGCCCCATCCACCGGGATATGCCGGCGTTCTTCCTCAAGGACATGAATGCAGGCTGGCGCAACCCGGACCGCATCGGGATGACCATTGAAGAAGTGTGCGCCCAGGTGTGGGGCAAGGCTGGTTCGCCGGGCCGCGCCCGCGACAACTGGAGCCACATTGGGAGCAAGTCCAAGCGCATCATCCACAGCACCTCGATGCTGGCCGGGACGATTCCCGCCGCAGCGGGTGTGGTGTACGCCGACCGCCTGGATGGAGGCGATGCCGTCGTCCTGACCTATAACGGGGAAGGCAGCACCGCGCAGGGCATCTTCCACGAGGCGATTAACTTTGCCGCCGTGCACAAGCTGCCGGTGATCACGATCATCGAGAACAACCAGTGGGCGTACGGCACACCGACGCACCTGGAGTACTCGCTGGAGGACTTTGCCCGCCGCGCCGATGGCTACGGAATCCCGGGCCTCATTGCCGATGGCCAAGACGTCCTGGACGTTTACGACAAGGTGATGATGGCCGTGGAACATGCCCGGGCGGGCAACGGCCCGAGCATCGTGGAATGCAAGACGTTCCGCGCCTACGGCCACGGCGACCACGACGACGACCGCGCGGCCAAGTACCGCCCGAAGGACGAAGTCGAAGAAGGCCGCAGCCGCGACCCGATTGCCGTGATGAAGCAGCAACTGGTGGCGCTTGGACACATGACCAAGGAAGAAGCTGGCCAGCATCTCGCCGAGAACAAGGGCGCCGGTGAGGTGACGGACATTGACTTCCCGGAGGAAGTGGTGGCCTACCTCAACGAGGGCGTGCAGTTTGCGATCAAGTCCCCGCTTCCGGAGGCGGAAGAGGGCGGCATGTGGGTCTTCAAGGAGGTCGAATAAACCATGGCAAGCCTGATTGATGGTGTGAGCAGCACCAAGAAGAACTATCTGACCGCGATTAAGGAAGCCATCGCCGAAGAGATGGCCCGCAACCCGCACATGATTGCCATGGGCGAGGACATCGGGATTCTCGGCGGCGCGTTTGGCGTGACGGATGGGCTGCAAGCCCGGTTCGGACCCGAGCGTGTCATTGACATGCCGATTTCGGAGGGCGCTATTGTGGGCACCGCCTGCGGTATGGCCCTCAACGGCAAGACCGTGATGGTGGAGATGCAGTTCATCGACTTCATCTCCTGCGGCTTCGACCAGATCGTCAACATGACGGCCACCTACCACTACCGCACGGCCGGAGAAGTCAATATTCCGATGGTCATTCGCGGCCCCGCCGGTGGTTATGGCGGTGGTGCTCTTTATCACAGCCAGATGAACGAGGCGTGGTTTGCCAACAGTCCGGGCCTCAAGATTGTGTGCCCGAGCACCCCGAGCGACGCCAAGGGCCTGATGATCAGTGCCCTGCGCGATCCGAACCCGGTGCTGTTCTACGAAATCAAGGAGCTTTACCGAAAGCGCGAGATCGAAGAAGAACTGAACGCGGGTGACGACGCGATTGTGCCGCTGGGCAAGGCTCGCATTGCGCGCGAAGGCGCCGATGTGACCCTGGTGACCTACGGCCAGAACGTATGGCACTGCCTGGAAGCGGCCGACAACCTGGCCAAGGAAGGGTATTCGGCGGAAGTCATTGACATTCGCACCCTGGTGCCGCTGGACGAAGAGACGATCATTGCCTCGCTGCAGAAGACGAATCGCCTGGTGGTGGTGAACGAAGCGCCGATGACGTGCGGCTTTGCTGGGGAAATCCTGGCCCGCATGACGACGAAGGCGTTCCGCTACCTGGATGCGCCGCCGGCCCGCGTGACTCGCCTCGACACGCCGGTGCCGTGGGTGAAGCCGCTGGAACTGCACGTGCTCCCGTCGGTCGAGAAGATCACGGAAACTGCGTTGCAGACGATCCGGTTCTAACGTTCCCGCCCCGAAAAATGATCGCGCCCTTGGTCAACCGACCAGGGGCGCGACCTTCTTTTGGCGAGTGTGTTTGGTCGGGTAGAGACCAAGTCGGAGCCCCGCAAAGCAAAACCCTCGCTCCCACGAAAAGGAGCGAGGGTTTCTTGTCCCCAAAGGACGGGCCGGGGCTTAGAGCGTACCGCGCAGGGCTTGCTCGCGCTCGATGGATTCGAACAGCGCCTTGAAGTTGCCCTTACCGAACGACTGCGCGCCCTTGCGGTGAATGATCTCATAGAACAACGTCGGGCGGTCCGTCACCGGCTTGGTGAAGATCTGCAGCAGATAGCCCTCGTCGTCGCGGTCCACCAGGATGCCGAGGTCGGCCAGCACTTCGATGTCTTCGTCAATCTCGCCCACGCGATCCGGCAGCATGTCGTAGTACGTTCGCGGCACGCTGAGGAACGGGACGCCCCGCGCCTTCAGGCGGCTGACGGTGTGCACGATGTCCTCGGTCTGCATGGCGACGTGCTGCACGCCCGCGCCCCCGAAGAACTCAAGGTACTCGTCAATCTGCGACTTCTTCTTACCGGCGGCGGGTTCGTTGATGGGAAACTTCACGCGTCCGTTGCCGCTCGCCATCACCTTGGACATGAGCGCGGTGTATTCGGTGGAGATGTCCTTGTCATCAAAGGAGAGCATGTTCTTAAAGCCCAGAACATCCTCGTACCACTTCACCCACACGTTCATCTGGCCGAGTTCGACATTCCCGACGGCGTGGTCCACGGCCTTGATGCCAATGGGGTCGCCCGGCTGGTTCTCGGCGCGGAAGCCCGGCAGGAACGGACCGTTGTATTGATCGCGCTGCACCAGGCTGTGCACCGTGTCGCCGTAGGTGCAGATGGACGCGATGCGGACGCGGCCGAAATCATCTTCCAGCGTCATCGGCTCGTGCCACACCGCCGCTCCGCGATCGACGGCCGTCTTGAAGGCGAGGTCGCAGTCTTCCACCGTAAAGGCGATGTCTTGCACAAAGTCGCCGTGGTAGGCGATCTTCTCGGCCATCGGGTGGCCGGGGCGCACGGGGGCACTGAACCACAGGCGGACATCTTCTTGCTCCATGGCGTAGCCCACTTCGTTCTGGTTGCCCGTTTCGAGGCCGGTGTAGCCCGTGATGGAGAACCCGAAGGTGTGTTGGTAGAAGAAGGACGTCGCGCGGGCATTGTTGACAAAATGCCGAACGTAGTCAATTCCAATGATCGGAAAGAGGTCTTGGCTCATCGTTGTTTCCTCTGTCTTCCGGTTGCACGCCCCAATTTCCCGGTGAGGGAATACGGTCGATCGGGCAACGAAGAGCTGGCTAAATTATGACACACCCGATTCGTGGCTGCCATGAGGGTACGGGCGGGGCGAGGCATTCGTCTAACCACTAGAGATGCTGAGTGCGAGCGTGATTCTGGCTCTGGCGAGCCTGGGTGGGGTGCGAGCCGAGGTGGCGTCGGTGCCCACGCAGGCCATGCCTCTGATTCCGCTGGGCCCGTTTGTGCGGGCGGCGAACGGCGACATTTTGGCCCTCAACGACGGCTGGATCCGGCGGAGCACCGATGGCGGCGCAAGCTGGAAGGGGGCGCGCATGTTCCCCGGGGGCGACTATGAGGCCCTGAATGATTCGGCCCTCTTGGTGACGAAATCGGGGCGGGTGGTGGCATTCTTCATCGACCGCAAAACCCTGCGCTACGAGTGGGACAATGCGGCCCGCCGCTTGAATCCCAGCAGCAAGGCCTGCACCCTAGTCGCGGTGAGCGATGACAATGGCACCACCTGGCGCATGACCCAAGAAGTGCAGGGCACCTACGCCGGGGCTAGCCGTGGTCTGGCCGAGATTGCGCCGGGGCACCTGGTGGCGGTGGGGCAGGAGATGACCAGCGCCAAGCCCACCAACGTGACGGTGATGTACGAAAGCACCGACAACGGCGACACTTGGCGGCGGCGCAGCACGATGGATGGCGGTGGACGCGGGCACCACGACGGCCTCTTTGAAGGCGTGGCACTGGCGGTGCCGGGAGGGGCGATGGCGGTGCTGCGGTCCACGCAGGATTCGCTGTGGGTGACGCGGCGGACGGCCAGCGGATGGAGCCGCCCGGCATCGATGGGGATCCCCGCCAGTAGCTCCCCGGCGGGCCTGCTCCGGCTGGCGGACGGCACGATCTTGATGACCTACAACCCACTCTATCCCACGGGGCAGCGCACCACGCGGCGGTTTTCTGACCAAGGAAGTGAGCGCGGGGCTTCGTGGTACCGGCGCGAAATCTACGCGCGGTGGAGCGAGGACGAAGGGAAGACGTGGAGTGCGCCCCGGGTGCTATGGCGCGGGGAGACGGACGCCGCCTATCCCACCCTCTTTGAGATCGAGCTGGGGCAGGTCTGGATGACGACCTACCAGGGGCAGGTGCGCTTGCGGTTCGCGGTGGATGAGCTCAAGCAAACCCCGCCAGTAACTTAGCCAGATGTATGCCCGCAGAATTGCAGGGCTTGACGAAACATCATCAACTTTTAACCCGGATTATTACGAGGGGTGGGTTGAACTGAGGTCATGCGACTCATTGGTTTTACGCTTGCTTTAGTTGGACTGTGCTCGGTGGCTTCCGCCACTCGGTTGACTTTTAATCAGGTGAATGGCAACGTCATCGGAACCGGCGACACGACGAGTAGCCCCAACTATGGGCACCGAGTGACGGCCACTACGATGGGCAACTTCTCCTACGGGGCCGAAGGTGGCTTTACTCCGAATGTGACGGTTGCCTACCGAGCGAACAATCCGAGCGGCACGTTCCCAGGGATTAGCACGTGGGGCACTGGCTATGGGAACCTGAGCAACGTGGTTTGGTCAGGAAATCTCCAATCGGCGGTGCCGAACGATGGCTTCGTCACGCTGACGGCGGATGCCGGATTCCAAGTGTCGTTGCAATCCTTCCGCACCGCTTTGTGGTCCACGGGGCCGGCAAACTACACGGATATTTCGGTGCGCGACGGGCTGGGCAACGTGCTGTATTCCACCAACGCCGCGAACCCGGTGGGTGGCAACGTGCTGCACGATTTCACATCGAGCCCGCTGACCGCGCAGCAACTGGAGATCAAGTTCGGCCAGGGCTGGTGGATTGCCATGGATGACGTGACATTCTCGCAGGCCGTGCCCGAGCCGGGCACCATGCTGGTGCTGGGAGCCGGGCTGGTGGCGCTGGCCCGCCGCCGCCGCGCGACCAAGTAGGCGCGGGACCTATTTGCCGGAGGGCGCGGTCTTGGGGCCGTGCCCTTTTTGGCCTATAATAGGTGCTGGCGCGCGCCGACATAGCTCAGTGGTAGAGCAGCTGTTTCGTAAACAGCAGGTCGCCGGTTCGAATCCGGCTGTCGGCTCCACTTCCTTTCTCACCCCGCGCCCCTTGAGCTCAAACTCGCCTTGGCGGTAGCCTCGCTTCCTCGCCGGACTCCCGCTCATGCCACCGAATGCGCTTTGGATAATGACGTTCTTTAACCTGGCAGCGCTCTCTTTGTGGGGTTTCTATTGGTGGGCGCATTCGGGCGATCGGACGATGATCTTCTACGGGCTCAACAACCTGGAAACTGACCTGAAGAGTGCCTGGAAGCAAGCGGGCATCGTGGGGTTGCTGACCTTTCTCGTATTCGTTAACTATATGGTCTTTACTGACTACGAGTACAAAGGCGAATGGTGGCCGGTTGTCGTCTCCGGAGTCACGAGCAACGCTTACTATTATTGGCGACGGGCCGTTGCTTTCAAGCGCGAGAAGGAGCGCTTGGCAAGATCTAAGCCTCCATCTGTGTTGCCAGATAAGTGAATCCTTCCTCCCCCACCGGGGTATGACTACAGGATTCGCGCAGGCGGAACCATTCATGAGGAACTTCCAGGAACTCATTGGCCAGTGGGTCAAGTTCGAAATCAACGGCCGCGTCTTGCGTCCCAGCCTGGTGCTGGACGTGATTGTAGACGCGGTGGTGGTTGCGATGCCGCCGTACAACTCCCTCAACAGCTTCTGCGCCGCCTACCCCGCCGACTCGATCACCCGCTGGCTGACGCAGCACCCGGAGATTGACGCCATCCGCCAAATCAACCCTCCGAATGGGCACCTCAAGCCCCTCGCTAAGGCCCGGACCCTGATGGACATTGTCGAAGCTCTGGGCCAACAAGGGAAGCCCCTGGCGATCGTGCCTACAGACGGGAGAAGCTCTGTGCACGGCCAAGTCATCGCGCATGAAGAAGACAAACTCTTGATGCGGGTCTACGAGCGTGACTTCTTCCAGGCTACGTTCCAGGTGCTGAACGACCACGACATTCATTACCTGGTGTGGGATGATCCTTATGATGCACGGTTAGATGAGATCAATCGCGAACTGGCGCCTCCCCCGTGGCCCGAATACGGTACTTGGCGCGTACAAAGGGCGTTGCACCATATCTTGCAAGAGATGTTCAAGAGCCATGTCAGTGTTGAGACAGAAGATTGTGTTTTCAATGGCCACCTGGTCGCTCTTTACGAAGACGGTTTGATCTTGCACTGCAATGTGAAGATGGGGGACTGGAGTGGATCTCCCTACTTCTCCTACATTCCACTATCTAAAGTGCAAGAAGTGACGAGGGACGCAGATCTGCAGAAGTTCTTCCCCATAGAGAGCAAGTTCCTTAACTTCCCGGAATCCTACGGGCGGTTGGGGTCTTGCCACGGCTTGCTCAAAGAACTGCAAGCTCGCGGCGAAGTGGTGGATATCTGGATTGGCGAGGACGAAATCCAGGTGATAATCGAGGAGGTAGATGAAGAGGTCGTCCGCTTCACGGAGATTGAATATCCGGGCCGCAAAACCTTTACCGGCACCGAAGAGCTGAGCTCAATCCAGGCCATTGAGTTCGGATCGGGATATCAGTCGTGGCTCAGCCAGTGCCGGGATCAGCTTGCGAGCGAAATTCCGGACGTGAAGGAGTAGCACAAACCATGGCCCGAGGGAAATGGTTGACAACCGGAGTGGTCGCCGGGGTGGCGCTGGTGGCCGGGGTGATGATCGGGTTCCAGGTGCGATTGCTCGACCCCCATCGCGCGCGCATCGTCCCCGCTTGCGCCAAGCTTGAGGATCAAGTGATTTGCGAGGTGAACTACTTTATGAAGGAGCCCCCGGGGCCGAGGGTAGTTTTTGAGGTCTTGGACTCGGAACGACTGCTGGTGGTGGCCACGCGCCACGATCGGGGCCGAGGGGGCATCCTCCCACGCCGGGTCATGATTGACCGTCATCGGCTCGAAGCGGCGGGCGTGGACTACGAGCGGATGAAGATCTACCATTACGTCGGCACCAGCAAGGAACTGAAGGAGGCGAAGATGCTGCGCCCCGAAGACTTCAAGTACCCGACCCTAAACCCTCAATAATCGCAACACGACCATGGCTAGCAAGGATTGGCGAATGATATCTAACCCGACCCTTCGCCTCGTTGCTCGGCGGGCAGCTTACGAACTTCCAGTAAAATGGCGTGCGACGCCGCATCCACAAAGTAGAGCATGTCCTTGAGCGGCTTCACACCCGGGTCGTCGGCGGTGGGCTCCGCCGCCACGAGGTTGATGTCGAATGTCTCGCCAAACCGGATGTAGGTTTGATCTTGGGCCTTCAGGAGATACGGACTCCCGTATTTCTGAATCGCGCTCATCGCGGTACTCAAGAGCTCTTGGCTGGGGTTCGACCCCCGCCAAATCGTGGAGTAGATGAGGTGGCCTTGCATCGGCCCGACGGCCGACGGGACGGGGGCAATGTTGACCGTTCGGTTCGGCTCGCCCTCGCGGCTAAACAGCACGATGAACGCCTTTTGGTCTTGCGATCGTCCGTAGCTGAACCCGGTGGCCTTCAGCGCGGCTTCCATGCGCCTGCCTTCGGGAGAATCGAGCGCACTGGCTTCTTGCGGCATAGCCGGCGTCATCAGCAGGGCCGTTAACAGACTCAGAGAGGTTAGGCTCATTGCTTGTCCTCCTCGCCGTTCAGCTCCTTCTCCATGAAGTCCGAGGTGGACGCTACAATCGCCAAGAGTTCGCGAACCTGTTTGGCGTCCCGGCGCGGGTCAATGTGCAGGCGGTAGCGGATGCGGTGCAGGTTCTGCGCTTCGCTCGGCCGTTCGTAGGCCAGGCCTCCCGCCTTGAATCGATAGGAAAAGGCCTTTTCCAGCAGTTCCTTGGGGGCGGCGTCAGTGCTTTCCCACACGATGCCAAACGCTTCGGCGGCCTTCAGCGAGTTGTATTCCTCGGCACTGGACCGCATGTAAATCGTGTGCTTGCGGGGTGAATCGGCGATATCAAAAGTGACCTGGAAGAAGCCCGGAATCTCTGAATAGCTCAGCTCCGTGGCTTTCATGAGGGTGGTCATAGCCTCATCCGGAGCCATTTGAGCAGGGACGCCCGCGCCGGGAGACATTGAGGTTGCCAAGAGGAGGCAAGCCGTGAGAGACATACGCACCTTAAGACGACACAGCCCCGGGGTTCGTTTCTGGGTTTCCCCTCCGCGAGGGTTCGCAAAAATACGGGCTTCCCCTCGTTTGTGGCGCGCCACCGGGGCCAAGTGGTAAGTTTTGCGCAACCATCCTTGGAGTTTGATTGTCATGCGTCTGCGACTCACCAGTTCCCTGCTTATTGCCGCCCTCGCGGTTTCGTCTTGGGCTCAAACCGGCTGGAACCGGTACAGCGTTGAAGTCCGGAATGATGCCGATGCCCAGCGGCTCGCGGATTCGGACCTTGGCATTTTCTCCTGCCACATTCATCGCGGTCGCACCGATATCATCGTCGGGCCGGGCGAGTTTCCCAAGCTGTGGAGCCTGCGCATGCCTTATCGCTGGGTGGGCGAACTCCCCGATCCGCGCGGCTGGGATCAGCGCCCGCAGCCCGCGACCCTTAACTACCGCACCCAGTACTACAACTACGACCAGATCATCGGGCAGTACGAAGAATGGCGCCTGCAAAACCCCAATCTGGTGACTCGCACCCAGATTGGCACCAGTGTGCAAGGGCGGCCAATTTGGGCTTACCGCGTGTTTCGGCGCATCCGCAATACGCCTGAGCAGCGTTCGTTTGTGGCGAATTTCGGCATTCATGCTCGCGAGTGGATCAGCCCGGCCAGCGGCATGCATATCTTCCGCAAGTTGCTGGATAACCTGACCGGCGACCCGGATTTGCTGAAGCCGTTCCGCCCCGGCACGGCCTACTATTTCATCCCGGTGATGAATCCGGATGGCTACGCCTACACGTGGTCCACCAACCGCATGTGGCGCAAGAATCGGCGGCCGAATTCCGGTGGCTCGTTCGGTGTTGACCTCAACCGCAATTTCTCGAAAGGGTGGGGCGGTTCGGGCTCGAGCGGAACCCAGAGTTCGGATATCTATCGTGGCCCCTCGGCCCTCAGTGAGCCCGAAAGCCAAGCTCTCGTGAACTTGGTGAACAACATCTCCCCGGTGGGGGCCTTTATTGACTACCACAGCTACGGCGAGTACGTGCTGTGGGCGTGGGGCTACACGGCGACCCCATCCCCGGGTGAGGCCTGGCTGCGCTTAACGGGCACGACCATGCGCAAGTTCATGGCCGACCAGCACGAGCACTTCTACACCATCGGCGCCACGGGGCCGACCCTCTACCTGGCGAGTGGTGTGACGCCGGACTACATGTACGACCGGTTTAACGCCGCCGCCTACACGATCGAGTTGCGAGACAAGGGTCAGTTCGGGTTCATCTTGCCCGAAAACCAAATCAGCGACACGCAGGACGAAGCCTGGGAAGGTTTCCGCGTGCTTTCGCAGCGGATCCAGATTCGCTAGGCTAACCCCATGGCCGGCAGGATGAGCATCAGGCCGGCCATCACCACGATGAAACCAATGATGTCGATGAGGATGCCGGACTTGAGCATCTCACGCGCCGGTACCAGCCCCGAACTGTAAACAATCGCATTCGGGGCGGTACTGACCGGCAACATGAAGCCCATGCTGGCCCCCAGCGCCACCCCCAGGGCGGGAGCCACCGGCGATACGCCCGCCCCTTCGGCCAGGCCAATGGCCACCGGCACCAGCGTGGTGGCGGCGGCGGTGTTGCTGGCCAGTTCGCTGAGCAAGATGGCCGCAGCGGTGACCAAAGCCGTGATGCCCCACACCGTGCGGGCACCGCTGGCCTCGGCCGCCATCTCGCCCAGAGATTTGGCCAGTCCACTCTCGAACATCGCTTGCCCCAGGGCAATCCCGCCGGCGAAGAGCAGGATCGTGCCCCAGTCGATGCTGGCGGCGGTGCGCCAGTTCATGCGCGAATCCTCTTGGCGCCCGGGCAGAAGGAAGAGCAGGCTCGCGCCGATGAGGGCGGCCACACTGGCTGGCACCCGGGCGGCAAACTGTTTGGCGAACTCGTTTTCCGGCCCCATGATGGCCAGCAAACTGTCCGGCAGCATCCATAGAATGATCGCCACTACAAAGGCCAACAAGGTGTTCCGTTGCCCTTCGCTCATGCGGCCCATTTCAGCCAGGCAGGCCCGGGAGACCGGCGCGACGGGAGCGGTGGCCGGGGCCCCGCGTCCGTAGCGCCAGCGCAGCACCGCCCAGCACGCCACCAGCATGGCGAGGGTGATGGGCATCCCGAAGGTCATCCACTGCAGAAAGCCGATGCGTTCCCCGGTGGCCTTGGCCAGCATATCGATGCCAATCAGGTTCGGCGGGGTGCCAACGGGCACGCCGACGGCAATGCTGGAACCCCACGTCAGCATCATCATGAGGCCGATGGCGTAGAGCCTCGTTTGGTCGGGCGAGCCAATGGCCGCCAGTAGGCTCAAGCCAATGGGCAAGAGCATGGCCGTGGTGGCGGTATTGCTGATAAAGAGTGAGAGAAGGCACGCGATGGCCCCCACCGAGAGGAGCAAGGCCGAGGCGGAGCGCGTGGCCCACTTTTGGGCCAGGATGAGGTGGGCAAAGCGCTCGCCCAGGCCAGTGACCTCCATCCCCTTGGCCAAGATGAAGCTCCCGATAAAGAGCGGAATGGTGGTGTCGCCGTAGGCGGCAAACACCTTCTTTTCGTTGAGCCCGCCCGCCAGGATGAGGAGCGCGCTACTGACGAGCGCGGTGATTCCGAGGGGCATCACTTCGCTCATCCAGAGCCCCACGGTGAGGGCGAAGATGGTGCCGACGTGGCGCTGCTCGGTCGGGAAATCGCGCAGAAGCCAATAGGCCAGCGCCGCCATCACCACGGGCAGCGCCAGCTTTTGCCAACTGAAGCCCGTGCCCGCCGTTTCGCTCATGGTGCCATCTTGGCACCCTATGGGGCTTTACGTCACCGGATAGGTTGAACTAGCGGGCAGAGTTGAACCAACGGTAATGGCCGATTTGATCCCACGCCTTGAGCACATCCTCTTCCTGGGCGCCCCGGCCAATATTGTGAATGATAAGGGGAACGCCTTGGCCCGATTTGCGGTCGCTCACGACGCCAATGTGCAATCGTCCGTTGGGCAACTTCCACGCTACGAAATCCCCGGGCGCATAGGCCGCACCTGCCGCTAAGCGCTTCTCCCGGCGGGCAAAGAAGATCTGCTGATTCACAACGCGGCGGTGGTCAATGTTCCGGTCGGGCTGGCCACCGCCGTAGGCGCGGCGGTTTGCTCGCCAATCCTCGTGGATGAGCTTCTGCAGGTCGTAACCCAGCGGGCGCAAAGCCCGCACCACAACGTCCGTGCATACCCCGGTGTTCTTCGGCACGTCGCCCCCGGGGTAGCTCAGCCGGACGTAGGCCGGGTCGTAGCTGGTGGTGACTCCGACCTGCTTGCGGGCGTTGCGGACAATATCCAGCCCCGGCTGGGTGGTGGGAGACGCGAAGCTAGCCCCCAAGGCCGCCAACACCCACACGGTCGTCATGCTGAAATTCTACGCCGAGCCGCCCCGAGAGTCCCAGGCGAACTCGCCCTCACAAATTCCTCACAGGATGCGCCTACAATCTGAGCGTGCGCGTGCTCATTATCGAGGATGACCCGGATATCGCCAGTGGGGTGGCCACCGCACTGCGCCGAGAAGGTCACGCGCCCGAAATGGCGAGTACCGGCCCCGAGGGCGAGACCATGGCGATGATGAACTCCTACGGCCTCATCCTGCTGGATGTGATGCTGCCGGGCAAGGACGGTATGGCCGTCTGCCGGAGCCTGCGCCACGCCGATGTCCGCACGCCCATCCTCATGCTCACCGCCCGCGACGAAGTGAAGGACCGCGTGATGGGCCTGGACGTGGGCGCGGATGACTACCTCGTCAAGCCCTTCGCCTTGGATGAACTGCTGGCCCGCGTGCGCGCGCTCACCCGCCGCGAAGTGCAACTCAAGAAGAGCCGCATTGTGGTCGGGCCGATCGAGGTGGACACCCACAACAAGAGCGTGACGGTGGACGGGGAACCAGTGAAGCTCACCCATCGCGAGTTTCAGTTGCTGGAGGCGATGGCCCGCAACCCCGGCCGGGTGTATTCGCGGGAGCAGATTTTGGAGAGCGTGTTCCAGAGCGACGAAGCCTTGCCGAACACCGTGAATTTCCACATGTCGTCGTTGCGCAAGAAGGTGGACCCCGAGGGTCGCATCATCCGCACCATCCACGGTCTGGGCTACACCATGGAGTCGCCGTAAATCCATTATGAAGTCGCTCCGGTTTCGCTTGGTGGTGGCCAATGCGTTGGCCATCTTGCTGGTGATGGTGGGGCTCGCCGCCCTGCAAGTGAGCCAAACCCAGCGGGTGGCCACGCAGGTGCTGGACGAGATCCTGCTGCGTCGCGCCCAGATGGTGGCCGGGCCGGGGCGCGGGCCGGGCGGAGGGGAAGGCACCCCGCCGTGGATGCGCGAGCAGGTGCAAGGCGGGCAGCCCGGGAATCCTCGCTTCAATGGGGGGCCGGGGGGATTCAATGGTGAACCAGCCCCAGAAAACCCCCAAGGGCCGCCGGTCAATGAGGGCGAGCGGCGAAGCGGTCGCCGCCAACCGCCAGAACTCCAAGGGGGGCCGGTGCGGATTATGGGTGCCGATGGTCGGGTTCTCGGCCCTCGTGGGCAAACCGAGCCCCTCGACCAGCGACAATTTGAGTTGGCCAAAGCCAGCCCGAACCCTCTGTTCGTCAGCACGACAATCAACGGGGTTTCTTACCGCTTGCTTTCCCTTCAGCAGCGCGGCCCGAATGACGAGGTGCTGATCGTTCAGATCGCGCAGGAGAACGGCTCGTTTGCCTTGCTCGAGCAAGTGCAGTTGCAGACGTGGCTGTGGCTGCTGCCGGGGGTGGGGCTCATCAGCGGGCTGGCGGCGTGGGTGCTTTCGCGGCAAGTGCTGCGCCCGGTGGCGCAAATGGCCGAAGCGGCCCGCGCAATTAGCCAAAACCCTGACCACGTGGTGCCGATGCCGGCGACTGGCCCGGACGAGATGGGTGACTTGGGGCGAAGCCTGGACACGATGACGCGCCGCCTGCAAGACGCCAAGCGGACCACCGAGCACGCCCTGGAGCAACAGCGCCGGTTTAGTAGCGATGCCGCCCATGAATTGCGCACGCCGCTGACGGGGATCGTGCTGGCTTCGGAAAATGGGCTGCATCCGCAGGCCACCCCCGAAGAGAAAGACCAAGCGCTGGAGCGCGTGTTGCGGCTGGCCGAAGGCATGAATCGCCTCACCGCCATGCTCCTTCAACTCAGCCGGATGGATCAATCCGGGAACGCTTTAACGCTGGCGCCGGTGCCCCTGGCGCCCATCGTGGCCGAGGCGGTGCGAGCGGCAGGGCTCGAAAACGACCCCCGCGTTCACGTCGATTCCTTGCCGGAGAGCGTCGTCACCCAGCCGGATGCGTTGGTGCAACTCTTGCGCAATCTGCTGGAGAATGCGGCGGCCTACACCCCGGCCGAGGGGCGAATCACGGTGGCCGGGGAGGCAAACGAATTGCGAGTGAAGGACACCGGCGCCGGCATCGCCGCCGAGCACCTCCCGCACCTCTTCGAACGGTTTTATCGCGCCGATCCCTCGCGGGCGCGCACTTCGGGAGGCTACGGATTGGGGCTCAGCATCGCGCAGGGATTGGCCCAGGCCATGCACGCTCAGCTTCGCGTGGAGTCGGAATTGGGCTCCGGCACAACTTTTTTCATAAATTTTTCTGGGACCGACGTTTCCTCATAAATTCCTAAACTCTCTGGCGAAGAATACGATCAGGCAAACGCCTAATTAAGGAGTCAAAGATGAAACTGACGCACACTATCGTCGCTCTCGCCGCCATCGCTGTGATGTCGACGGCTGCCCTGGCGCAGCAAGGTGGACCGGGTGGCCCCGGCGGTCAGCGCGGCCCCGGTGGACGAGGCGGCATGCAATCCGGCCCGATGTTCGTGATTCGCATGAGCACGGTGCAGCAAGAACTTCGCCTGTCGGCGCAGCAGATCGAGCAGATCAACAACATGCGACCGGGCGGCCCCGGCGGACCGGGTGGCCCCGGCGGCGGCGGTCAAGGCGGGCGCGGCCAAGGTGGACCGGACGAAGGTGGACCGGGTGGCCCCCCGCCGAACCCGCTGGCGGACATCCTGAACGAAGGGCAGATGAATCGCCTCAATCAGATTGCCCTACAGTGGGATGCCCCGATGGCATGGCTCGATCCGCGCCACGGTGAAGCCCTGCAAATCTCCGAAGATCAGCGCCAAGCGATCATGGACATCATCCGTGCGAACGGTCTCCCGATGGGTGGCCCCGGTGGTCCGGGCGGCCCCGGCGGCCCCGGAGGTCCGGGCGGACCGGGTCAGGGCCAAGGTGGACGTGGCCAGGGCGGCGGCCAGCAAGGCGGCGGCTTCGGTGGCGGTCAGGGCCAGGGTGGCCCCGGCGGACCGGGTGGCCCCGGGGCCCCAATGGACTGGAACGAGATGCTGGGCAAGCGCCGCACCGCGCAGCAGCAAGCCCTGCAAATCCTGAACCAGCAACAGCGCGCCCTTTGGGGTGAGATGACGGGCCGAGCGTTCACGCAGTGGGTGCAACCGCCGATGCCGCAACGGCCGGGTGGCGGCCAAGGCGGCGGACGCGGCGGCAACTAAGCTCCCGTAGCGCGCATACAAAAAGGCCCTCGGTTCCCGCAAAGGGAGCCGGGGGCTCTTTCATTCTGGAAGCAGAAGAACGAACTTAGTCCGGCAGGCGGCGACCGTAGCCATCCAGCTTCAGCCCGCCGGAAAGAATAAATATGGCGTCGCCGATGGACCACAACCAGCCGATGCCGCAGCCAAATACAAACAGGAGAATCTGCAACAAGCCGTGGGCGCTGTAGCCCAGATAGAGCCTGCCCGCGCCCGGAATGAAGGACAGCAGCCCCGCCGTCACGCGGCTCTTGTCGCTCACCGGCAGGTTGTTCAGCCCCCACGGGCCGCCGACACCGAAAATCGGCGTGTTGATCGAGGCCACCGGCTGGGCCGGGTTGGCCGGGCTCACCGGGGCATTGGCTGCCGGCGCGCCCGACGGCATAAACGGAGGCGGTTCGTACTCGGCCGCCGGCTTGGCGACGATGCCCTGGAGTTCCGCCGTCTCGCTGGCCGGTCGCCAGTCCGGCATCCCTGTGGACCACACGTAAGTGTCAGCCGCGATAACGCCATCCCGGGCCAGTTCTTCCATCTGCTCCGACGTGAGCGGGCCCAACTGCCCGTAATGCCCTACATAAAACCAATCTCGACCGGAATTGCTCATGGGCGTCTTGCTATTGTGAACGGCCTCATGCCCCGGAGGTTGCATAGGTCCGCAGGTAGCCTCAGCAAAGTATGTCTGTTCGCGTACGCTACGCTCCGAGTCCTACCGGCTCGCCCCACGTCGGCAATGTCCGAACGGCCCTGTTTGATTACCTTTTGGCGCGGCGATTTGGCGGGCAGTTCATCATCCGGCTCGAAGACACGGACCGCACTCGTTTCATCGAAGGGTGCGAAGAAGAGATCCTCGAGAGCCTGCGCTACATCGGCATCACGTGGGACGAAGGCCCGGACGTGGGTGGCCCGAACGCCCCCTACCGGCAGAGCGAACGCAAGGAAGCCGGACTCTACGAGCCCATTGTCAAACAGCTTCTGGAAAGCGGCCACGCGTACTACGCCTTTGAAACCAGCGAAGAGCTGACCGAAATGCGCGAGTTCCAGCAGATCAACAAGCAACCGACGGGCTACTTTGGTGGCAACTGGCGCGACGCAGCCCCCGAGAAGGTGGCGGCGGCCCAAGCCGAGGGCAAGCCGGGCGTCATCCGGCTGCGCATGCCCCGCGATCAGCGCTTGGTGATCCAGGATGCGGTGCGCGGGCGCGTGGAGATCGACGGCAGCACTCAAGACGACCCGGTGCTGATCAAGGCCGACGGCATGCCGACCTACCACTTTGCCGCGATGGTGGATGACCACCTGATGGGCATCACCCACGTGATTCGGGGTGAAGAGTGGATCAGCAGTGCGCCCAAGCACGTGTGGCTGTACGAAGTTTTGGGCTGGGAGCAACCGATGTGGGTGCACGTGCCGGTGATCAACGGCAAGGACGGCAAGAAGCTGAGCAAGCGCCACGGCGATACCCGCTGCCTGGACTACCGCGATGCGGGCTACGTGCCCGGCGCGCTGGCGAACTTCATCGCCCTCATTGGTTGGGCCCCCGGGGATGACCGCGAGCTGATGAGCATGGAGGAGATGTCCTCGCTCTTTAGCGTGGAGAGCCTCAACGGTTCGCCGGGGATTTTTGACCCCGACAAGCTCATTTGGATGAACGGCCACTATCTGCGGGCCATGGACGCCGCCACCCTCCGCCAGACAGTGCTGGATTACGCCAAGCGCCCGTCCACCCACGCCTATTGGAACGAGCGCGAGGAAGGCGCGGCCATGCTGGCCGGCCTGAAGCTGCTGGTGGACGCGGAAGCGGAAGGCGACCCGCGCCTGGACGCCGCCCTGCGCTTGGAGCAAGAGCGTGTGACTACCCTGGCCGAGTTCGGCCCCGCATGCGCATTCTTCTTTGCCCCGCAGCCGGAATTGGATGAGAAAGCAGTGGAGAAGTGGTTCGGCGAGGCCCATGTGGCTCCGCTCTTCACCAACCTGGACCAGTGGCTGAATGAGCAAGGCGAGAACCCGACCCAGGCCGAGATTGAAGCGTTCCTCAAATCGCAGGTGGACGTGCTGGGCGTGGGCAAGCTGGGGCCGATCGTGCACCCCACTCGCGTGGCGATGACCGGCCGCACTTACGGGCCGGGCCTGTGGGAGCTGATGGAAGTCTTGGGTCGCGATCGCATGCGTGAGCGCATCGCCTTTGCTAAGACCAAGCTGCGCTAATCGACGCCCCAACCCCATCCAGGCCCAAAAAAGCCCCCTACGCACATGGCGCAGGGGGCTTTTCGGTTGGAGTCTTTAGCGCGAGCCTTAGAGGCCGGCGATGGTGTTGTTCAGGCTCTTGAGGCCCGCTTCGTCACCCACCAGGTTCACCATCTTGGCCTTCACGGTCCAATCCTTGTAGGCGAACACCGTGTTCTTCACGTCAGCCGAGGTGTTGAACTTGTAGGCGGTCACGGCATCGTCGTTCTTGGCGAGGATGGCGATGGCCGTGTTCTTGAAGCCCGAGGTGCGAGCGAATTCACCGGCCTTGGCCTTCATGGCGTCGACTTGATCCTTCGGGGTCACCATCACGATCATGGCCTTGAACTCCTTGCTGGAGTGGGTGCTGGCGGCCTTTTCGAGAGCCATACCGATCTTGGCCACGTTGCTCATGCTGTCGCCGTTGACCCAAACCTGCACTTGCGGGCGGGCTTGGAAGGTGCAGGGGAAGCACTTGTCGCTGTTGGCCAGGGGGCCAGCAACGTGCTGCGGGTGGAACGGGGAAACCTTTTCACCCACGGCGAGACCCGAGGTCGGGGCGAGAGCGTAAGCGGTGGCGGCGAGACTGGCAGCCGCGACGGCGCCGAAAAGTACATGCTTCATTTCTGAATCCTCCGATGCTCGCATTTGTACGGCACCGTTAATTGACTAAACATCGTTTCCTCCGCAATCGTTCCGTTTTTGGGACCATTCTGCGGGAAAGGGGACCCGCCGACACCCCGGTGGCAAAGCCATAGTAAGGGGACATGAGCCTTTGCCCCGTGCTGGACATCAATGACCCGGCGCTCCGACGCTGGCAGCAACGACGGCCCCGGCCGATGCCGGAAGTGCAGGATCGCGTCCGGGAGATTTTGCAGGAGATTGAGCAAGGCGGAGAGACGGCCGTGCTGGCCCGAGTACGGCAGCTCGATGCGCCCCAGCTTGAGAACCTGTGGGTGACCGAAGAGGAACTCGAAGCCGCCACGGTGGACGAGGCGCAACTGGCCGCGATCACCCAGATGATTGAGCGGGTGCGAGATTTTCACGAAGTCCAACTGGGAGTCCTCACCGAAGGCTGGGAAGAGCTGAACGGCACCTATGGCTGGCGCATGGACGCTTGCGAAGGGGCGGAGTTCACGGGCTTGGTCGGGCAACGCATGATGCCGGTGGGCCGCGCCGGGGTCTATGTGCCCGGGGGCAAGGCCGACTACCCCAGTAGCGTGGCGATGAACGCCATTCCGGCCCTGGTGGCAGGCGTACAGGACGTGATTTTGGCCTCGCCGCCCAAGCCAGACGGCACCCTGAATGCGGCCATGTTGGTGGCGGCTCGACTGCTTGGCCTGCAAAAGATATTGAAGGCGGGCGGGGCCGTGGCGATGGGCGCCCTGGCTTATGGCTGGGAAGGTTTTGAGCGCGTAGACCTCGTGGTGGGGCCGGGCAACGCCTATGTCAACGAAGCCAAGCGCCAACTTTGGGGGGCAGTGGGGGTGGACCAGTACGCCGCCGCGAGCGAAGTGTGCGTGTGGGCGCATGAGGATGCCCCCGCTGACCTAGCCGCCGCCGACTGGCTGACCCAAATTGAGCACGCGGCGGACAACGTGGGGGTGCTGATTGCGACTTGCGCCGACCACGCCCAGGAGATCATCGAGGCCGCGGAAAATCAGCTGGCGTTTGCCGAGCGACGCGATTCCATGCGGGCGGCGCTCCGAGACTTTGGCGTGGTGGTGGTTTGCCCAGATCCGACACAAGCAGTGACCTTCATCAATGCCTTTGCTCCCGAACACCTTTCGATTCTCGGCGACGAAGCCAGCCAGTGGATTGGCGATATTCGCAACGCGGGCTGCATTGCGCTGGGGCTCAGCACCCCGCAGAGTGCCGGCGACTACGCGGCCGGACCGAGCCACACCTTGCCTACGAGCGGGGCGGCACGTTTTGGTGGCCCGCTGAATGTGCAGACGTTCCTAAAATTCCAATCGCTCATTCACCTCGCCGAAGAGGACTTGGAAGCTCTGGCCCCGGTGATTGAGACCATGGGCCAGTTAGAAGGCTTCCCGGCGCACGCCAACGGGGCATCCGTCCGGTCGCGTCGGGTGTAATGGAGCCCATGCGTCTGGGGTTTGTCGGGCTCGGGGTCATGGGGGCACCCATGGCGGGCCATTGGGTTCGCGCAGGCCACGACGTGACGGTGTGGAACCGGGCGGCCGAGCGAGCCGCGCCCTTGCAGGAGCAGGGGGCCAAGGTGGCGGCGTACTTGGCCGAATTGGCCCGGAACTGCGACCTCATTGCGCTGTGCGTTTCGCGGTCAGAAGACGTGCAGGCCTGCCTGCGGGCCATGATCCCGCACGCCCGCCCCGGCACCCTATTTGTGGACCACAGCACCATTGCGCCGGCGGTGGCGCTAGAGCTTCATGAGGAGCTCACGGCGGCCGGGATGCGGTTTGTGGATGCCCCGATTACCGGTGGTTCCATGGGAGCGCAGGCCGGCACCCTCACCATTTTTATGGGCGGCGATGAAGCCGACACCGAGGCGGTGGCCCCTTATCTCGCGGCTTACGGCCGCACGGTGGCCCGCGTCGGCGGCCCGGGGCAAGGCCAAGTGATGAAAATGGCCAACCAGATTGCGGTGGGAGGTGCGTTGCTAGGCATGGCGGAGTGCCTCGCTTTTGCCGACCGGGCGGGACTGGATTTGACCCAAACCCATGCCTTGATTGGGGCGGGGGCGGGTGGATCTTGGGCGTTCCAAAACTACGGCCCGAAGGTGCTGAATCAGGACTGGAGCCCGGGCTTTGCCATCACCCATCAACGCAAGGATTTCGGATACGTCAAGGAATACGCGTCCAAGATTGACGCGAACGTGCCGGGTACGGAGCTGGTGGATGATCTCTTGCGGCCTTTGGAGGAAGAGGGGCACGGGCAGTGGACCACGGCTGCCCTATATGAAGTTTTGCGGAAGGGGCATACCCCGTGAGCCACATTGACCTGCGTCACATCACCAAGCGATTTGGGTCATTTACTGCCATTGAAAATGTAGATTTCCGCGCCGAGAAGGGCCGGATTCACGCCCTCGTCGGTGAGAACGGTGCGGGCAAAACCACGCTGATGCGGGTGCTCTTTGGGGCGCTCCAGCCAGACGAAGGGGAAGTGCACATTGGTGGCGAGGCGGTGCGCCTGCAAAGCTCTTCCGATGCCATCGCCCGGGGCATTGGGATGGTGAACCAGCACGACAGTGTGATTCCGGCATTGCCCGCCTGGCGCAACCTGATTTTGGGGGCCGAAGATGGCCCGTGGCTGAACCAAGCCGCCGTGATTGAACGGGCTGAGGCCCTGGCCAAGCCCTTGGGGTTTGAATTCGATTGGACGGCCCCGGCCGCCACCATGAGCCCGGGGGCCACCCAAAAGCTCGAGATTCTCAAGCTGCTTTGGCGCAACGCCGAGACGATGATCCTGGACGAGCCCACGGCCATGCTTTCGCCCGCCGACGCTGAGGGCCTCTATCGCACGCTGCGCCAACTGGCGGAAGGGGGCAAGACGATCATCGTCGTCACGCACCGCCTGCCAGAAGTGCTGGAAGGCTGCGACGAAGTGACCGTGCTGCGCGGGGGCAAATTAATTGAAAGTCGCCCGGTGGCGGGGCTGACCGCACCGCAACTCGCGGAGGCGATTGTGGGGCGCAGCGTGGAAGCGCCCGAACTCACCCCGCCCAACCTCGGCGAGGAAAGCTTGGTGGTGGAGAACCTGACCTTGGGTCATTCGCTGCGGGATGTCTCTTTCTCGCTCCGGGCGGGCGAACTCGTGGGGCTGGCCGGAGTGGACGGCAACGGGCAGAGAGAACTCCTGCGCTCTATCATGGGCGTGTTGCGGCCTGATCGCGGCACCATCCGCTTGCAAGGCCTGAATGTGACAAAGGCGAGCACCCGTGCGCGGCTCGGCGCGGGCTTGCGGCTGATTGCCGAAGACCGCTACCAAGAGGCGATGATTGCCTCGTGGCCGCTGGTGGAGAACGCCGCTTTGGGCCAGCATCTGCGCCCGCCCTTTGCCCGCAATGGGCGGCGAGACTTGGCCGCCACAAGGGTGGCCGCCCAGGCGATGGCGGAGCGATTCCGCACCAAGTTTGTCAGTCTGGATCAACCGATTGGCGGCCTCAGCGGTGGAAATCAGCAACGATTTATCGCCGGACGAGCCCTGGCCGATGGCGGCGGGGTGGTGCTGGCTTTCCAACCCGCGCGGGGCCTGGACCTGGCCGGCATTGACGATGTGTACGGGGCGCTCCGCGCCCACACTCGGGCCGGGGGATGCGCCTTGGTGGTCTCCTTTGACCTCGATGAACTGCTCGCCCACTGCGATCGAATCATCACCATCAGCCACGGCGAACTCCGGGTGCCCGCCCCCGAGCAAGCCCGCGACCGCGAAGCCATTGGCCGCATGATGCTGGGAGAGGAAGCATGAGCGGCCGGGCGCGTGTGGCTTTGGTGCTGGTGGTGGTGGCCCTAGCGCTTGGCCCCCTTTTCCTTACACCCGTGCCGCCTTCGGAATGGGTGCCCGAACTCTGGGGGAGCAGCTTCGGCGAACCCCGGGGCTGGGCTCTCACTTTGCGTGAACTGACCCCCTTGCTGATTGGCGGGGTGGCGGTGTGGTTGGCCCTTCGCGCCGGGTTGTTCAACATCGGGGCCGAAGGCCAGATGCTGGTGGGCGCGTGTGCCACCGGGGCGGTGGCTTTGGCTCCCGCATTCCCGGGTCAGCTTGTCATCGCCATAGCCGCCGGAGTGCTGGCGGGTGCGCTGTGGGCGTTGCCGGCGGGGGCGCTGCGCACCTTCCGGGGTGGTCACGAAGTGATCAGCTGCATCATGCTCAACCAGTTGGCGTTCCTGCTTACGGGGTGGCTGGTAAAGGGGCCGATGAAGGACCCCAACGCGGGTGGGGCGACCACCAAGATGCTGGATGAGTCTCTGCGGTGGGCCCCCATCGCCAAATTTGGCCGAGCGGAACTGGACTGGGCGCTCCCCCTGGGGCTCGCGCTGATGGTCGGGCTCTGGTACTGGCGCAAGCACCGGGTGGGCGGCTACGAACTCGAAGCCGTCGGCACCAACGCCACCGCCGCGCGCTTTGCGGGCATCCCGGCCGAGATGGTGCAGTTCCGCGCCTTCGCCATGAGCGGCGGGCTGGCGGGCCTGGCCGGAGCCCTACTGGTGGTGGCGGACCAAAACCGTTTTTACGATGGAATGACCAGTGGCAAGGGGTTCGATAGCCTCGGCGTCGCCCTGCTGGCCGGAGCCAATCCCCTTGCGCTCGCCCCCAGTGCGCTTCTGTTCGCCGCCCTTAATGCCGCGACCACGGGCATGAACCAAATTGGCATCCCCAAGGGCCTGAGCGGCCTGATGCTGGGCGGCCTGATTCTCCTCTTTGCGTCCGCTTCACAGCGGAAGGACAACGCCCATGAATGAGTTCGTCACCTTCTTCACCAATACGCTCTCGCTGGCGGTGCCCCTGGTTTTGGCCGGGTTTGGCGGGCTGCTGAGCGAGCGTAGCGGAGTGATGAACATCGCGCTGGAGGGCAAGCTCCTGGTGGGGGCGTGCGCGGCGGCGGTGGTGGGGGCGCTTACAGGCAACCCGTACCTCGGGATGGTGGCGGCCCTGTTGGCGAGCACCGTGCTGAGCCTGGCGCATGCCGAGCTCACACAGCGTTACCGCATGGACCACATCGTGGCGGGGATGGCACTGAACCTGATTGCCATTGGCGCAACAAACTACGTCAGCAAACTGGAACGCTTTTCGCAGTCGCTCAGCGGGGTCGTGCGGGTGCCGCAAGCCGTTTTGGCCTCCATCATCTTGGTGCTCATCGCCGTGGTGATGGCCGTGATCCTGCGGGGGCGCGGCGGACTGCACCTGTGGGCGGTGGGCGAGGACCCGGTGAAGGCGCGCCTGGTCGGCCTCAATCCGGTGGCCATTCGTTACCTCGCACTCCTGGGCACGGGCCTGTTCTGCGGCCTAGGTGGCACCTGGATCATGGCGAATGCCAGCGGCTTCACCGACGGCATGACGGCGGGGCGGGGCTTCATCGCGCTGGCCGCCTTGGTGTTGGTAGGGTGGCGCCCCTTGCCGCTCTTGGCGGCGTGCCTGGTGTTCGGTGCGGTGCAGAGCCTGCAACTCGTGTTCCAGGGCGTGCCGATCATGGGCACGGTGTGGCCGAGCGAAGTGTGGGCGGCCATGCCTTACGCGGTGACACTGCTGGCGCTGGCCGGATTCGCCGGGAGCACGAAGCCCCCGGCGGGTCTAGGCGTTCAGTAAACGCTTACGGCTGGGCGAAGATCTCGCGGGCCTTCTGCACGCAAAGGTCGGTTTCGCCGAATCGCACCACGGTTTCCACATCGTGATCCGGCTTGATGCCGTTCCCTTCGATACGCATACCCTTGGGCGTCACGTAGTCGGTGAGCGGGAACTGCAGCAGGTAGCCGTGTTCCATCGGGCGCATGATGCTCGCCAGCACGGCCCCGGCGGAGGGCTTGCCCACCAGCACGGCTCCCGCTTGCTCTCGCAGAGAGGCCGCTAGCATTTCACTGGCGCTGCCCGTGCCCGGGTCAATCAAGACCACGATGCGGCCCTTGAACGGCTCGACATTGGTCGCGCGGGCCGGGCGGATCGGGTTGTTGCGCCACTTGGCGATGGCGGCGAGTTCTGGCTTCTCTTGGTCCGGGTGGGCGGTCTTGTAGCGCTCATAGTCACTGCGACCGATGAACGTGCCGAGGTTTTGCTCGCGCGTCATCAGGTAGCCCGAAAGCTGCTGCAGGTTGATGACGGCGCCGCCGCCGTTGCCGCGCAGGTCAATGATCAGGTTCTTGGCCTTGGCGGCGTCCATCATGATCGTGCGCACGTTCTGGCCGTTGAAGCCCACGTCGAAGGTGGGGATGGTGACCATCGCGGTTTCCTTGTCCAGCCAGTCAATCTTCTCCGGAATGACGGTGCTGAACGGTTCGCGCTTCATCGTGAATTCCTTCACTTCGCCGTCGCGTCGCACCTTCACGGTCACTTCCGTGCCTTCTTCGCCTGCCAGGTCGGCGGTGCTACGCACGGGCTTGCCGTTGGCTTCAAAGATCAGGTCGCCGGGGAGGATGCCGGCCTTCTTGGCCGGACCTTCCGGGAACGGGAAGACCACGAGGATGCCATCCGCTTCGAGCTGAATGCGGATGCCAATGCCCACCATGCGGGCCGTGTTGCGGGCGTCGGCCGCGCGCGGGGAAAACAGCGCGATGTGGCTAAAGCCGAACTGCTGGAAGGAGCGGTTGATGACGCCCACAAAAGCTTCCGGCGTGCTGGCCTTTTCCAAGCTCTCCTTTTGGGCTTCCAGCATCGTATCCAGCTGACCGAAGTCGGTGGCCGGCACAAAGGCGAATCGGCGAAGGAGCTCGGACATCTGCTCGATGACCTTGGCTTTTTCTTTAGCGAACTCTTCAGAAGAAGGGGCGGCCGGGCTCGTTTGGGCAAAGGCCGGGGCGACCAGAAGCGCCGCCAAGGCCAGTGAAGATAGGAACTTGCGCATGATGCTTGACTCAGGTTATACGGGTAATGGCTCCCAAAGGATTCCGCAGCCTAGACCGTAAATTGCCTAGACCGTAATTGTAAGCCATCCGAGCCGCACAAACCACTGGGCGATCTCGAAATAGATAATCAAACCGGTCGCGTCCACAAAAGTGCTGATGAAAGGCGCGCTCATCACGGCGGGGTCAATGCCCAGCCGCTTGGCCGCCAGCGGGAGCAAGCTGCCCACCGAGGCCGACCAGATCACGATGGCCGGCAAGGCAATGCCAACCACGGCACTCATGCCGAAACCACTGGACCACCCAAAAAAGGCGCGGGCAAACCCGACGGCCCCCAAGGTGAGGCCAATGAGCGTGGCCACCACGAGTTCGCGGCGCAAAACGCGCACCGCATCGCGGGTACCGACTTCGCCCAGCGCCAAGGCGCGGGTGATGGTGGTGGTGACTTGCGAGCCCACGTTGCCCCCCGCCCCGATGAGCAAAGGCACGAAGAAGATGAGAGGGTTGAGCTTGAGGTCTTCACCGCCGTTTTGGCCGTAGTGGCGGAGCACCATCCCGGTGATGGTTTCGGCGATGAACAAGGCGAGCAGCCACACAATCCGGCGGCGGAACAAGCTCCATACGTTGGAGCCCAGATACGAATCCCCATCGCCGCTCACACCCCCGAGGGCCAGCACGTCGCGGGTGTCTTCTTCGCGCAGAACCGTTTGGGCGTCGTCCCCGGTGAAGATCCCCACCATCCGGCCCCGGTCGTCCACCACCGGCAGGGCATAGAAACCATAGCGGCTCATGCGGCGGGCGGCGTCTTCGGCGGGTTCCTTGACATTGGCCGTGATGACGTCGGTGCGCATCACGTCTTCGGCGACCGCGTAGGGGTTGCTGCGCAGCAGGCGGCGGAGGCTAAACACGCCCACCAAAGCCCGCTGACGGTCCAGCACGAAGACGTCGTTGACCGACTCATACTTCTCGTCGCTGGCTTGCCGCAGGTCCAGCAAGAGCTGCGACATGGTGGACGTGGGTGGTGACCAGAAGAAGCGCTCGGTCATCAGGCGGCCGACGCTCCCTTCGGGATGTTCGAGAAGACGCCGGATTTCCTGGGCGTCCTCTTCCGGGATCATCGTGAGGAGCCGGTGGAACCGCTCGGGCTCGAGTTCTTCCCACAAGTCCACCGCGTCGTCCATCGGCAGAATGTCGAGGAAGTGGGCGATGACCGGGTCGGGCAATTGCGAAAGGAGCGCGCGGGCTTCCTCGGTAGGGAGTTCCACCAGCACTTGGCTTGCCCGGTCGCCATCGAGGTAATTGAGCACGAGGATGCGCTCTTCGCGCTCCAGGCGGAGCAGGGCGTCGGCCAGGTCCTCGGGGCGGGCTTCCTGGATGATTTCCGGCAACACCTCGGTATCAGAAGGAGGCTCGGCGATCAGGCCGAGCAACGCTTCGGTAAGGGTTTTGTACTCGGCCATCTCCAGGTCAGAGAGTACCTACGCGCGTGGGCTAATCTAGTCGGTATGAACTCCAACGATGTGCGCGAAGTCGTCCGTCAGTCCTTGGCGGACCTGGGCGTGCCCGACGGGTCGCGCATCGTGGTGGGGTTGAGCGGGGGGATTGACTCCTGGACCCTTCTCTTGACCCTGCAAGAGCTAGGGCAAGACGTCATAGCGGCGCACCTCAACCACGGTCAAAGATCGGAGGCCGCGCAACAAGCGGAAATGCTCGGCACCGAATGTGACCGCCGGGGCATCCCCTTTGTGCCCGGGCAGGCCGATGTGCCGCGCCTCAGCCAAGACCAAGGGGTAGGGCTGGAAGAAGGCGGCCGCTGGGCACGCTATGAGTTCTTCGAGCGCGTGGCGATGGCGATGCAAGCCGACTTCATTGCCACCGGCCACACCCGCGACGACCGACTGGAGACCGTGCTGTTCCACCTCACGCGCGGCACCGGCCCGGCGGGGTTGGTCGGGATTCCGAGGCGTCGGGGGCGCATCATCCGCCCGCTGTTGGACATAGACCGCAACGACACCCGTGAGTTCGCCAAGGAAGCGGGCGTGCCGATCATCTTTGACCCCAGCAATGAGGACCTGCAGTTCGCGCGGGCACGCATGCGCCACCGCGTGGTGCCCGAACTACAGACCATCCACCCCGGCGTGCGCCGGAATGTGGCCCGGCTGGCCGACCTGATGGCCGAAGAGGACGCTCTGCTCAATGGGCTCGCGGCGGCGGCGCTGGAGAGGGCGGAGATTCCGCTGAACGGGGACTTGCGCTTCTTGACACTGGACTGTGAAGTCGCGTTTGATCGTAATGTGCTGCTCCGCGAGCCGCCGGCTCTGGTGCGGCGGGGCTTGATTCTGGCGGCCCAGACTCTGGGCGGGCAGTTCTCCGGCGAAGCTCTGGACCAACTCGTCGAGGGCCTGCTGGAAGAAGAAAAGGGCAGCCTGACCGGGCGCGAAGGCGCGGTGGTCGCCACCTGGGAGGGCAACCGCCTCCACCTCGAAGATGGCCTGGTGGACGAGCCTTTTCGCTACCCGCTGGTCGCTCCCGGCGAGACGGAGAGCGAAGTGTTCGGTTGGACCATCACCGTCCAAACCGCCACCGGCGAGAACCCGGCCCGTCCCCCGCGCCACCTGGATGTGATGGTGGCGGCGCGCGCGGCCCAGGGCATGCACTTCCGCGCGATGGAAGCGGGCGACAAGATGACACCGCTCGGGATGGACGGCCACCGTCTGCTGAGTGATATGCTGAGTGAAGCGGGCCTGACTCCCCGGGCGCGGCGGCGTATCCCCGTGATTTGCGACCTCGCGGGTCCGATTTGGGTGCCGGGCGTCGCCCAGAGTGAGCGCACCCGCGTGGAAGGGGACGAACCCGCCTGGCGGCTCAATATGGCCCCGCTGGCCGGGGCGTAATCGCCGCCTCGTATCGTTAGGTATGCGAAACCGGCATCCGTCACTTCACGTCTGATGGGTTGGGTAACTTACGGGAAGGTGTCCTAGTTCCTTTCCGCCTGCCGGAACAGCCTGAACCAGGTTCGCGTAGGACGGGGTACCTGACCCATCGGTAGGAATCAAATTTGAAGAACCCGGGACGTACTTTGGCGCTGACCTTCGTGGTCTCCCTGCTGCTTTTGCTGATCGTTCAATCCATGAACCCCTCGGCCAGCAGCGGGCTGAACTTTGGCTCGACCCCGCCAAAGGAACTCACCATCTCTGAGTTCCGCAGTCAGGTCGCCGAGCAAAACGTCAAGGATGCCCAGTGGCAGATGACCGAGATATCGGGCACGCTCAAGACGGGCCAGAAGTACAAGGTCTACGCCGGTGACCCGGATAGCCAATCCGCCGCCAACTTGCAGGACCTGATGTCGGCCAATGGCGTGGCCTATAAGCGAGTGCCGCCGCCGGCCATGGCCAGCATGGCGCCGCTCCTCATCAGCATTCTGGGGCCGCTCCTGCTCATCGGTTTCATCTTCTTCATGTGGCGTCAGTCGCAGAACTCGGGCAACCAGGCCATGAACTTTGGCCGCAGCCGAGCCAAGCGCGCCGGGGAGACCAACATCAAGGTCACTTTTGCCGACGTAGCGGGCATTGACGAAGCCAAGGAAGAACTGTTCGAAATCGTCGACTTCCTCCGCAACACCAAGAAGTACAGTGCCCTGGGCGCCAAGATCCCGAAGGGTGTGCTGCTCACCGGCCCCCCAGGGGTGGGGAAGACGCACCTGAGCCGCGCGATTGCCGGCGAAGCGGGTGTGCCGTTCTTCCACATCAGTGGTTCGGACTTCGTGGAAATGTTCGTCGGGGTAGGCGCGGCGCGTGTCCGCGACCTCTTCGAGACGGCCAAGGCGCACCGCCCGAGCCTCATCTTCATTGACGAAATTGACGCCGTGGGTCGCCAGCGTGGCGCGGGTCTCGGCGGCGGCCACGACGAGCGTGAGCAAACGCTGAACCAGCTCCTGGTGGAAATGGACGGCTTCGACGCCAACAGCGGCGTTATCATGATTGCCGCGACCAACCGACCGGACGTGCTGGACCCGGCTCTGCTTCGCCCGGGCCGATTTGACCGCCAGATCGTGGTGGACGCCCCGGATGCCACCGGCCGCGAAGCCATTCTCAAGATTCACGCGAAGGGCAAGCCCTTTGCCGACGGCGTGGACTTCAACGTGATCGCCAAGCGGACGCCGGGCTTCACGGGTGCCGACCTGGCCAATGCTTTGAACGAGTCTGCTTTGCTGGCCGCGCGCCGCAACCACACGCAGATTCTGATGTCGGACATCGAAGACGCGATTGACCGCGTGATGGCCGGGCCCGAGCGCAAGAGCCGCGTGATGGACGAGCACGAGCGACTGGTGATTGCCTATCACGAAGCCGGTCACGCCATCATCGGCGAGACGCTGGAGAAGTGCGACCCGGTGCACAAGGTCACGATTCTGCCGCGCGGAATGTCGCTCGGCAGCACGTGGAGCCTGCCCGAAAAGGATCTGCACCTGCACACCAAGATGGAACTGGAGGAGGACATCGCGATGTCGCTCGGTGGCCGCGTGGCCGAAGAGATTCGGTTTGGCGATGTCACCACGGGCGCCTACGGTGACCTGCAGCGCGTGACCTCCATTGCCCGCGCCATGGTGACGGAATACGGCATGAGCGAGAAGCTCGGGACGCTGGCGCTGGGCAACCGCAGCCGCAACCCGTTCCTGGGCCGATCGGTGCAGGAAGACCGCAACTACAGCGAGGACGTGGCCCGCCAGATTGACGAAGAAGTGCGCTCGATCGTAGACACCGCCTACGGGCGTGCCCACCAGATCCTCACGGAGCACCGTGACAAGCTGGAGAACGTGGTGGAGGCCCTGATTGAGCACGAAACCCTGGACCGCGAGCAGTTCCTGACCGTGATGCGAGGCGAGAAGCTTCCGCCGCGCACGCCCCCGTCGGGTGGTGATGGCGAGGCAGTGGCCACTCCGGAAGCGGAGGTTCGTGAGAACGAAACCCCGAATCCCACCGGAAATACGCCGCGACTGGAACCCGGCACGGCCTAAACCTGGTAGTATTCTGGCCTGGCAGTATCATGACCGCGCAGGAACTTTACGATACTGGGTTTGCCGCTCGGTGTGATGGACGGTACCGCGAGGCCAAGCTCTACCTAGAGCAGGTGGTCTCGATGGACCCCCATCACACCAAGGCTCACTGGCAACTCGCCCTCATCAAGGGGTTTGAAGGTGACTTTGACGGGTCGCTCGCCGACCTCAAGCGATTGAACCAACAAAATCCGAGCGATCTGGATATTCTCAACGATTTGGGGATGACCTACAACATGCTTGGCTACCCGGACGAAGCCTGCGAAACCTTCGCGCGCATTCTGCACATCAATCCGGATCACGAGAACGCTCGCCGCCAACTGGCGTACTGCTAACGAGTTTTCGCCATGCGCCCCTTCGGACGATCCTGGGCGTACTGGCTCCTTTTCTTGCTTTTGCCGGCCTGGTTCTTAGCGCCGGTGCTGGGGGGGCGTGCCATCGGTCAAGGCATCGGCTTTGAGATCGCGGCGGACCGCTGGTTCAATGAACCCTTTGATGTCCTGCACGCGGATGCCGACCTGCAGGTGCGCCCGTGGCGGCAGGTTGTGCTGGAAAGTTGGTCCGCGGGGCAGCCTGCGTTTTGGAATCCCCACCAGCTCTTGGGGGCGCCGCTCATGGCCAACGCGCAGTCGGCCGTGTTCTATCCGCCGCACGTGGTGCTAGGGATGCTGCGCGTGTCGCCCGATGCGAGTTTGAGCCTGCTGGCGTGGCTGCATATTTCCTTGCTGGGGTTGGGCGTAGCGGCCTTGGCACGGCGGCTGAGGGCCGAGGGCCACGGGCCGGTGGTGGCCGGGGGCACCGTGGCGTTGGCGGGGTTTGTGGGGTTGTGGTCCCCGTTTGCCAGCGTGCTGGGCTCGGTGGCGTGGATGCCCTGGGTGTGGGCGGCGATGGTGCCCGCCGACGATGAGCCGCACTGGCGACGAGCCGGGGCGGGGGCGCTGGCTACCGCCATGATGATGCTGGCCGGGCACTTGCAGTTTGCCGCCTTTGGGGTGCTGGGGGCGGTGGTGCTGGCTCTGGGATTTGCGATTGTTGAGCGTCGGGGGGCTTGGGCGGCGGTGTGCGCCGCGACTCTCATGGCGGGTGGATTGGCTTCGATGCCGCAGATGCTGCCGGTGCTGGAGGGCACCAAGACGAGCCACCGGCGCACGGTGGCGACAGCAGAGGGCTTTGCGGCTTACCAGAACTCGGCGGTGAAGCTGTTCGAGCTGCCCGCGATGGTTTCGCCGATGCTGATGGGGCAGACCCGCACCCGCGCCGAACTTACGCTTCCAGACAACGCATCGGCTCGTACCCCTGCGTTCTCTACCTACTGGCCGCAATACGCCAAGCCCGGGGCGCACCCGGCGGAGAGTGCGCTGGGCGTGGGGCCGCTGGTGCTTGTCTTGCTCGCTTTGGGTTTCCGGAATTGGACGCGCCGGGCCAAAGTGGCCGTGGCGTCGCTTGGTCTGCTGGGGTTGTTGATTGCTCTGGGCACGCCCTTCAATGCTTTGCTCTATTACGGACTGCCGGGGTGGTCGGGCTCGGGGAGCCCGGGGCGCGCGGCCATTCTGTGGGTCATCGCGGCGGGGCTGGGGGCGGGGCTTTCTTGGGCTTCGATCACCGAATCCAAGGCGACCAAGACTCCCCTCTACGTACTGATCGGCGTGGGGTTAGGCGGGGTGGCCATCGCCAATCTGCTGGCGAGCAGCCAAGCCCCGTGGTTGCCTAATGTCGCGCCGTTCTTCGGTCAGATTCAGGCGCAGGCACTGGTAAACGCCTTGCCGTTCGTGGTGGGGGCGCTGGCGTGTGCGGCGGCGGCTCTCATGGTGCCCGACGCTCGCGGCAAGGTAGCGGCGGGCCTCCTCTCCGTGGCCCTGGCCACGGGACCCGGAGTCGTGCCCACCCACACACCGGAATCTTCCCAAGTCGAACTCGCCACGGGTGGCGGCCGGGTGGCCGCGGTCAACCGAGGGTGGAATCTGCTCGCCTGGCCGCAGGGTGCCGTCATGATGCCGAACCTGGCCACCCGCTACGGTTTCTACGATGCATTCGGTTACGACTCCCTGATCCCGGCCACCACCGTCGAGGCCCTCACCAAGATCAACGGGGGCACCAACCCCGCCCCGCCGACGAACGGCAACATGATGCTACTGAGTCAGCCCGACCCGACTGAGCTCGCCGAAGCCGGGGTAACCGTGGTTCTCGCGCCGGAAGGGCCGCAAGAACTGCCCGGCCGCCCCTTGGCCGAAGCAAGTGGCGAGGCCGTGGCCATGCGCGCCGATGGTCAGGGCCTCACGCTTGATTTGCAGGGCAAGTCCGGCCTGGTGGTGGCCCGGTTCATCCCGCTCCCCGGCTGGCAAGCTTTTGCCGATGGCAAGCCCGTGCCCTTGCAAGAGAATCGCTGGCTCGCCGCCGACGTGCCCGCCGGCACGCAATCCGTCCGATTCCAATACACGCCGCCCGGCTACGGGCCGGGTGTCATGCTCGGTTTGGTGGGGATTCTTAGCATCGCTGCCCTGGCCGTGGTGGGCGCACGCCAACGAATGGACCCCAAAACCAGTAAAATAGAAGACGAATGAACGCGATCGGGATTCCCGAGTTACTGGAACGTTCGGCTCACCAAACCCAAGGAGCCGGGCGCCACCGCGTCGTCATTCACAACAACGATACGACGTCCTACGAAGATGTCATCATGATCCTGATTGCGGCGACTGGATGCGATACCCAAGAAGCCGTGATCGAGACCTGGGAAGCCCACACCTTCGGGCAAGCGAATGTCCACTTCGCCGATGTGAGCGAGTGCGAAGATGTGGCCTTGGTGATCTCCTCGGTTGGGGTGAGAACGGAGGTGCTGCCGGAATGGAACGACTGACCCTCATCCTGCCCGCCCCGGTGGAGCAGGCCGTTGAGCAGAGCCAAAGCCAGAAGGATCCGGGCTGGATTGTGACGGTCTACAACAACGAGACCAACACCTACGAAGAGGTCATCATGATCCTCATGTTGGCGACCGATTGCACCACGGACGAGGCCTACATGGAGACCTGGGAGATTGACCACCTGGGCAAGAGCGTGGTGCACCGCGCGAGCGAAGCCGAGTGCCAACGGGCCGCCGAAATCATTGCCACCATCGGGATTCGGGTGGAAGCCACCCCCGACCCGCTCGCCTAAGTCGCCCCGATATGCCGTTGGTTTCCGGCATTGATTTCACCTCCCGCCCCTCGCGGCGCAAACCCCAGTGGGCCAGTGCGTGGCGGGTCTCATCGAGTCGCGTGGAATTGGTGGAGTTGGTGCCCCTGCCAACGTGGAGCGACTACGCGGCGTGGCTGGCCCGGCCGTTTGATTTGATCGGGATTGACCATCCCTTTGGGCTCCCACGCGAAATGCAAGGCGAGTGGGGGGTGCCCGAAACCTGGGAGGGCATGCGTGACTGGGTGACTAGCTTTGAACCGGCTGCATGGCGCGAGTTTGTAAGTGCGTGGCGGGCCGGGCAGCCGCCTGGGCGCAAGTTTCGGTACCGGGCAACGGACCACGAAGCGGGCTCGCAGAGCCCCCTCAACACCGTGAACCCCCCGGTGGGGATGATGTTGCGAGCGGGGTTGCCATATCTGGATCGCACGCGGATGGTGGAGGTCTATCCGAGCCTCACCGCCCGCGCCGCCGGGGTCAGGCCGTACAAAGGGCTGGACCCTTCACCCCGCCAGGGGCTCCTGGCCAGCCTGAATGACCACCGGGGGCGTGAACTTGTCATCCCCCCAGCCATGGCTGAAGTGGCCACCCAAGACACCGAAGGCGACGCCCTGGACGCCGTGATCGCGGGCCTCACCGCTGCTTGGGCCGTGGACGAACCCCGATTCGGGCTCCCGGAGCGCTATGACGACTGGGAAGGGGCGATTGTGGACCCCTTGCTCAGCGCCAAGCGCAGCACTTCCTCGGCCGAACTCACGAAGTGAGCGGTGAGCTGCTGGCGGATGGCCTCGGGCACTTCCTCGTCGTAATCCTTGCGGTTTTCCTTGGGCAAGATCAGGGTCTGGACGCCCGCGCGGTGCGCGGCCAGCACTTTCTCCTTGATGCCCCCCACTGCCAAGACTTGACCGGTGAGCGTAACCTCGCCCGTCATCGCCAGCCGGGGCCGCACCACCCGCCCGCTCAGCAAGGAAGCCAGCGCCGTGAGCATGGTAATGCCCGCGCTCGGGCCATCCTTGGGCACCGCGCCCTCGGGCACGTGCACGTGCAGGTCGCTCTCGTCAAAGAAAGTCGGGCTGATCTTGAGGGCCTGGTGGTGGGCGCGCAGGTAGGTCAGGGCGAGTTGCACCGACTCCTTCATCACGTCGCCGAGCTGCCCGGTGACGGTGAGGCCCTTTTGGCCGGGCATGCGGGCCGTCTCGATAAACAGCACGTCGCCGCCCACCGGTGTCCACGCGAGGCCGATGGCCATGCCGGGCTTAAGGCTGCGCTCGTTGATCGCGTCTTCCAGGTAGCGGGGGGCGCCCAGCGCCTCGCGGACGAACTTGCGGGTCACCTTGACGGGCGCCGTCCGCCCCTCGGCGAACAGCACCGTGGCCTTACGGATGACGCTCGCCACTTCGCGTTCCAGGTTGCGCACGCCCGCCTCGCGGGTGTAGTGCCGCACCAGCTCCACCAGGGCCGCATCGTCAAATTTGAGCTTGGCCGTGGTCAGGCCGTGCTCCGAAATCTGGCGGGGCACCAGGTGGCGCTTGGCGATCTCAACCTTCTCTTCTTCGGTGTAGCCACCGAGTTCGATGATCTCCATGCGGTCGCGCAGGGCCGCCGGGATGGTGTCCAGCCGGTTCGCGGTGGTGACAAAGAAGACGTTGCTCAGGTCGAACGGTGCATCCACGTAGTGGTCGCGGAAGGTGTCGTTCTGCTGCGGGTCCAGCACTTCCAGCAAGGCGGAGGCGGGGTCGCCCCGGAAGTCCGTGCCCAGCTTGTCAATCTCGTCCAAGACGAACACCGGGTTGCGGGTGCCGGCCCGGCGGAGACCCTGGATGATCTGCCCCGGCATGCTACCAATGTAGGTGCGGCGGTGGCCCCGAATCTCGGCCTCATCGCGCATTCCGCCCAGCGAGATGCGTACAAATTCACGCCCTAAAGCGTGCGCAATCGATCGACCCAGCGAGGTTTTGCCCACGCCCGGGGGGCCGGCAAAGCAAAGAATCGGCTGGCGCACCGGCCCGTCGGTTTTCACCTTGCGAACGGCCAAAAATTCAACGATTCGGCGCTTAATCTTATCTAAACCATAGTGCTCGTCATCCAGCACCCCCCGGGCATGGACGAGGTCCAGGTTGTCGGGGGTTTCGGCCCGCCACGGCAGGGCCAGCATGGTCTCCAGATAGGTGCGGGCCACGGTGTATTCCGGCGAGCCCGGATTGATGCGCCGCAGCCGATCGTACTCCCGGTTGGCTTCGCGCAGGGCGTGGGCCGACATCCCGCTTTCGTCAATCTTGATGCGGAACTCGGCCAAATCCTCGTCGGTGTCGTCGCCCATCCCGAGTTCGCGCTGGATGGCCTTGAGTTGCTCGCGCAGGTAGTAATCGCGCTGCGATTTGCTCAGCTCCGCGCTCACTTCGCTCTGCACGCGGTTGGTCAGCTCCAGCACGCGGACCTCGCGGCCTAAGAATTCCACCAGCTTGCGCAGCCGCTCCCGGATGGGCAGAATCTCAAGGATCTCCTGCTTTTCGGCGGTGGCCATGGGGATGTGGGCGGCCACCAGGTCGGCAAACACGCCCGGCTCTTGCACCGCGCTGGTCAGGCTTTGCAGTTCGTCGGGCAGGTTGGGGTGCAGGGCCACGGCCTGGTCAAACAGGCTGGCCACCGTGCGCCGCAGGGCCTCGATTTCTTCGGCTTGGTCGGCGGGGACTTCGGGTTCTTCAATGACCTCTACCCGCGCCTTCAGATAGGGCGCATCCTGCAGCCGCTCAACAATCCGGAACCGCGAGACGCCCTGCACAATCATGCGGGTGCCCTCGCCGGTCTTCATCAGGGTGCGAATGATGACCGCGCACCCGTGTTCGTAGATGTCGTCGAAGGTCGGTTCGTCGGTCTGGGGTTGGCGCTGGCTGATGGCCCCGATCACGCGGGTGCTCTCCGCCACGCTGTCATCAATCAGCTGCATGGCCGAGCTGCGCGAGACGCTCAGCGGCGCAATCAGCATCGGATAGATGACCGATTCGCGCAGGGGCAACAGGTTCAAAATTTCGGGCACGTCGGGGCGACGCGACTCCGAATCCCCACTCTCTTCCTCTACCGGAAGCGCTTCGAGCAGGTCCTCGATCTCTTCAATATTGTCTACGGGGACTTCAATTTCGGACGACAATTAAACCTCTCGAATCGTGACGGTGTGCTCCACGATGAGCGTGCCGGATTTGGGAATGGCCACCAAAAGCAGGCCGTTATAAAAGTGAGTACGCGTCTCCGCGAAGGCGAGTTCAACCTCCGGCAGGACCAGATCCCGGGCAAACTCGCCGTGCTCAATCTCCAGCAGGTGGGCGCGGGGGTTTTCTTGCTCGCTGTGCTCATCGCGCCGCACGCCGTGGATGCTGAGCACGTTGCGCGCAGGGCGGAAGGTGAGCTGGAACTGGTCGCGGCGCACCCCGGCCAGCTCGAACCGCACCAGCACGTGCGTTTCGGTTTCCAGCATGTCCACGCGGGGGCCCCAGCCCCGTTGCCGGGCCAGGATGGGCGCGCCCAACCCGGTGTCATTCATGAACCGTTCCAGGTCCACTCCGACCTGAAGCAGCCATTCATCCCCATCGCGGCGCGGCATCCTTCTATTGTGTCCCATCCCCTGCGGGCGGGCAGGGAACGGGCGGCTAAACTGGGCGCACGATGTCGGCGCATCCGCAAAAGGTGTGGTTTATCCGGGTGGGGGGCACGGCCATGGGCAGTGTCGCGGCGGCCTTGGCGCAGTCTCCGGACCACGTGGTGCGGGGGAGCGAAACGGACCTCTACGAACCCATGGCGTCGTATTTGGCGGCCTCGGGGGTGGATGTGCAGCGGGAGTTCAACCCCGACGCGATGCGGGCCTGGGGGCCGGATGTGGTGGTGGTGGGCAACGCCGTCAGCCGGGGGAATGAAGAGCTAGAAGCCGCCCTGGACCACGGCCTGACGCTGGTTTCCTTGCCCCAAGCGGTGGCGCAGTGGCTGATTGGCGAAGCGGCCAGCTACGTGGTGAGCGGCACCCACGGCAAGACCACCACCACCTGCATGCTTACCCACATTTTGCAGGAGGCGGGTCGCGAGCCGGGGTTCATGATTGGCGGGATTCCGGGCAACTTTGAGGTCAGCTGCCGGCCGGCAGCGGGGGCGAACCCCATCTTTGTGAGTGAAGGCGACGAGTACGACTCGGCGTACTTTGATAAGCGGAGCAAGTTCATCCACTACCGGCCCCGGGTAGCGATTGTGAACAACATCGAGTTCGATCACTCGGACATCTTCCGCGACCTGGAGGACGTGAAGCGCACGTTCCGGCACTTTGTGCGCCTAGTGCCCCGGGGTGGGCAGATCATCGCGGCCGCCGGGGACGCCAACGTGGACGATGTGCTGCGCACCGATGCCTACGCGCCGGTGGTGCGGTTCGGGATCGAAGAAGGAGACTGGCAAGCCCGGCGGATGACGGCGGTGGGCGACCACACCACCTTTGATGTGTGGGAAGGTGAGCACGAGTGGGGCACCATTGACCTGCCGGTTTCGGGGGATTACAACGTGCGAAACTGGCTGGCGGCCACCGTGGCGGCGCGGGCGGCGGGTGTGGATTTTGCCACCGTGCAGCGGGCGGCCCGGAGCTTTAAGTTGCCGCGCCGGCGGCTGGAAGAAGTGGGCACCTGGCACGGGGCCACGGTGGTGGAAGATTTTGCCCACCACCCCACGGCCATTGCGCTGGCCCTGCGCGCCCTGCGGCAGAAGTATCCCGGGCGGCGGCTGGTGGCGTGCTTTGAGCCGCGCAGCAATACAACGACGCGGAACCTGTTCCAGAGGGAACTGGCGGAGGCCTTTGCCGAGGCGGATGTGGTGCTGATCGGGGCGCTGGACCGGCCCCACCGGTACACCGACGCGGAGCGGCTGGACACGGGCGCGCTGGTGCGGCAGTGGCAAGCGGCGGGCAAGCAAGCGTGGGCGCTGCCGCTGGAGATGCAGGGCCAACCCGACTGGGGCGGGGAAGTGGAGCGCGTACTGCGAGAGTGGGTGCAGCCCGGGGATGTGGTGGCGGTGCTGACCAATGGCGACTTCGGCGGGTTGAGGCGGCGGATACCCGCGGGTTGCGACCTCGGACCGGCAAGGGTCTGAACCTAAGTGCTTTCGCCGATGGCGTGTGACTTGAAAAAACTCGCTCAGACAAGCCGCATTGAGGTCTTCATTCGGTAAAGTTGCACACAATGCGCGGGAGTCCTCATTGTGGGTTTGGTTTGGCCATTGTTACCATGGCATGGGTCGCTGCTGGATGTTGCGGAGGGGGCCATGCCGCTGAACGGCAGTCGTTGCCCGTTATCAGGAAGGCAGAGTTCAAAGAGGTTGAGGTCGCACCTAAGCTCACTTGGCCGTTTAACTTCGAAGACGCCGCCGGGAAGCGCATTCTTGTATCCACAGATAGTGGAACATTTCACCTCTACGATCTTAAGGCGTCGGAATCTGGTGAAGTGGGACTGGTGCTGCACAAGACCATAAAGTTACCAAGCGCCAATGGTGCCGCCATACTGGCCATGACGCCAGATGGCAAGTCCGTCGTGGGCAGTGACAAATTCAATCTGTTCTTATGGGATACGAAGTCTGGTCAGCTAACAGATAAGATTGCTACGAATGATATTTTCGTTGAAGCGATGGAGGGGTCTGGAGAATGGGTTACTCAATTGGCCTTTAGAAATGACACGACACTAGCTGTGCAATCCATGCTTCAGGGAGTGTCCGAAGTGTCGTTGAAGAACGGGAAGTTCGTTCGACCTTCGACCAAGGAACCTAAGAACAGCGACTACGCTACCGTAAGGGAAATTCGACTTTTTGAATCGAATTCGGGTGATGGTGCCCATACGATCAACCAGGGAGTCGTGACTCACATGCCTGCTGATGCCTCTGAACCTCATAGGGTGATTGAGCAGAAAGTCACGATTCCCATGTATGCAGACTTCCAGGGTAAGGAATTCACGATTGTCGGCGCGGACGGCTCTATTGTGCGGGGAGATGCCTTTGGTTCTGAATTGAGCGCGCGGACGAAATTCCCTAGTATGAATATGAGAGGTGCTGCCATGATCCAGGACCATGTCCTCGTCTGGTCGGAGAACGAGATCTTTCACTATGACGGAAAGAAAGTGAGTCAGATCTACGCCGACGTGAACAAGGACATTGCCAGCCTCCTTGTACTTGATGGTCAAATTCTTCTGTCACTCATATCGGGTGAAGTTCTTGTGGCTGAGTTTCCGGGAGATTCTTCTCGATCCGTGGCTCGCGATTCATCAAATAAGTAGCTTCACCGGTGTTCACGGTCGTGGACATGACCGGGAGAAACTGTCTATCTGTGAAAGCGTGCAGCCCGGGGATGTGGTGGCGGTGCTGACCAACGGTGACTTTGGCGGCCTGCGGCGGCGGATTCACGCGGGTTGCGCTAGCCCCACCTCATCCGTCTGAGCTCGTGATATGAAGCCCACTGCGCTGCTTCTCGCCTTCGCCTTCGGCGTCGCCGTCATCCCGTCCGTCTCCCACACGGCGCCCGCCGAACCCCTAAGCCGCAACGTCATCCAGAACGGCATGGTGAAGGGTTACGACACCGAAACCATGAAGGAGGTGCTAGAGAGCATCAAGGTGGAAGCCGAAGAGGACGAAGAGGTCGGCGGCCTGGTCTTCAAGCACGCCGGCTGGGAGGGAAAGGTCTTTGCCTACAACGAAGACGGCGAGATCCTGGACCTGGGCGACCCGGATGCCACGTTCTGCATGATGCAGGTAGGCAAGGCGATTGATGAAGACGACATGGACTTGTCTGCGATCAACCAGTTCAACTGGGATTCACACTGGGTGCGCGCCTACTACAACGATGAGAGCGAGATCTTCGTCGAGATGGACATTGAACTCAGCGGCGGCATGACCCAGGCCAACCTGAAGCGGACGGCCCAGAACTTCATCGAGGCGGTGGACTCGGCCGAAGCCTCCTTTTTCGGCGAATAACCTCCCGCCCTCATAAAAAACTCCCGCACGGGCAAGACGCCCGGCGGGAGTGAGAAGCGAGAAGCAAAAGCTGCTTACGGCTCGATGAACGACGGGGTCCAGCCCTTCACTTGCACCGACGAACCACCCTGCGTGGCCGGCGGCCAGTTCAGGAAGCCCGCGCCGCTGATGGTCGGGTGGGGCAGGCACTGGTTGGAGGAGTTGCCCCAGGCCGTCTTGCGCCACTTCACGTGGCCGTCCAGGTAGGCGATGGTGGTGCCATCGTTGTTGCCCCCCATGGGCGCGCGGCCGTTGCCGTCGCCAATCCAGCCACCTTCGGGGCAGGCCTGGGTGCGGCTGTAGAGTTCGTCCAGCTCGTCGCCTTCGATTTCGGAGTCCGTGGCCTCCAGGATGAAGAAGGATTCCGAGGGGGCTTCCCAGCTCGTCATCACCGGGCCTTCGTCGGCAATGTGCTCGTTGTAGGCGTAGGTGGCGTAATAGGCAAACGCCGGGCGACCTTCCGAATCGACCGTGCGGATGAGACCCCACGAAACATCCCAGCCCTGGGCTTCGGCGAAGGTGACGCGCGGGTTGCTGCCGGATTCACTGAGGTACTGCAGCTTGGGCGACGGCGCGTTTTGGCCCACAAAGATGCCCTGCTTGCCCGTGATGTGGCTGCCCGGCTTCTGCTTGATGTACGGCGTGAAGTGGAACATCCAGTACCAGCTACCGTTGCTGATGGTGCGGCCATTCCAGATGCCGCCGTTGGCCGGCAGGGTGTCATCGTAGTCGGCGGCGTACATCATGCCCGCCAGGCCGATCTGCTTGAGGTTGCTGACGTTGCCCGCCTGCTTGGCCGCTTGCTTGGCCTTGGCAAACACGGGGAAGAGGATGGCAGCCAGGATGGCGATGATCGCAATCACCACCAGAAGTTCGATGAGAGTAAACGCGCGGCGCACACGGCTAATCTGAGCGCGGAATGTTAAGAAAACTTCATGGCGAGGTTAAGGCTGTGTTAACTCCGCTTTAACAACTCAAAACCGGGAGTAATGCCGGGCTAGGCGGGCGGAGGCGCTTCGCCGGGCAGGGCAAAGCGGCCGTATTCGTCGTCGGGCTCCACGTGCACCATCACTTTAGCAATGAGGGGAAGCTCGTCCCGCACCCGCTCGTGCACCGCGTGGGCCAGGTCGTGGCCCTCCCGCACGGTCAGGTCGCCATCCACCAGGATGTCGAGATCCACAAAGTAATCGAACCCGTGCCGCCGCACCCAGCAGCGGTGGGTGCCCCGCACCCCCGGCACCTGCGCGGCCACCCGGCGCACATCCTCGCCCAGCTCTTGGTAGGGCACGGCATCGGTCAGGTCTTCCCACGCCGAGCGGAGGAGCAACGTGCCATTGACGGCAATGACCGCCGCCGCCACCAAGGAAGCCCAGTCATCGGCCGTGGCGTAGGACGGGCCGCCGATGAGGGCGATGGAGATGCCCACAAACGCCGCCGCCGAAGTGAGCGCGTCGCTCTGGTGGTGCCAAGCATCGGCCTTCACGGATTGGCTGTCCACGGCTTCGCCCACCCGGTGCGTGCGGCGCGCCAGCAGAAACTTGACCAGCATCACGCCCAGCAGCACGGCCAGGGTGTAGGGCGCGGGCACGGCGTGGGGGGTGCGGATTTCGTGAATGCTGGTGACGGTGATGCCCACGGCGGCGGCCAGCAAAAGGAGCGAGATGCCGGCGGCGGCCACCGTCTCGGCGCGGCCCCGGCCGTAGGGGTGCTGGCTGGTGGCGGGGCGGCGAGCGACCTTGAGCCCCAGCAGCACAAAGAGACTGCCGAAGACATCGGTGGTGCTTTCAATCGCGTCGGCGATGAGCGCTTGCGAGTTCCCCAGCACCCCGGCCACCCCCTTGATGAGGGCCAGGGTGCCGTTGGTGAGGATGCCCAGCCACGTGGCCTGCCGGGCTTGCTCCAGGCGCTGGCTCCGGTCTCGCTGCATCCGCTTGATGTTACTTCGCGAGGTTACTCCGCGATGAGTTCGATGAAGCGCGCAGCGGCCGGGGGATGCTTGAAGAAGAACAGCGACGGCTCGATGAGTTCCAGTTCGCTGATGCACCACTGGCCCTGGGCGTCCTCCATCAGGTCCAGGCGGGCGTAGAGCGGGGTTTGCGGGAGGGTGGCGAGCACGCGCTGCCACAGCTCGGTTTCGGCGGGGGTGGCGGTGTCGGGGCCGGTCACGGATTCGTCGTCTTCGTCGAACCGGGGCATCTTGATGACGACGTGGCTGGGTTCGCCGCCCAGGCAGACGATGGACCGCTCGCCCACCGTGCGCACGCTGGGGAAGAACGGCTGCACCATCAGCGGGCGCTGGGCCAGGATTTCGTTGGCGAATTCTTGGGCTTCGTCTTGTTGGTCTTGATGGAAGAGGCGGGTGAGCTCGCTGCCAGCCGAGATGGCGGGCTTGAGCACAAACTGCGGCCAGCCCTGCGTGAGGTCGGGCAGGTGAACGGTGGCGCGGCGGTCCGCCCAGCGGGTGGGGACCACGGGCAGGCCGTGCCGCTCCAGGTCTTGCAGGTAGCGCTTGTCGAGGTTATTGGCCACCATGTCGGCGGGGTTTTGCAGGGTGCCGAGCGGGGCGATGCGGGCCAGCCAGGCGCGGAATTCGTCCACCCGCCCGGGGTAATCCCAGCAGGAGCGGAGGATGATGCGGTCGTAGTCGGCCCATTGGATGGTGGGGTCATCCCAGGCGGCCATGGCGGCCTGGTGTCCCGCGGCCTGGGCGGCGGCGAGGAAGATGGGCTCGTCGTGGTCGGGTTCGGGGAGCGACAGGCAGGTGACGAAGGCAATCCGCACGGTTCATGCTAGCGCATGGGAGTTCTGGGACGTCGTTCTGAGGCCCATGTGTTTGAACTCAAGGGCTTCACGGTTGGGCTTCGGAACTATCCCGAGGGAGAATCGAGGTTCGATCTGAACCCAAAGATGAATGTCCAGTAGCTCAGCAAAATCAGAATGTTAAGAGCATATAGGATGTAAAAGCCCCTCCGAAACCCTATCGGTTGCTGGTCAATGATTTGCCTCCTGAATAGGCCCCAAATGATAACGGCAAGATTGCCCAATTGCGCGGCATACCACATGACGACACCAGGGACCGCCCACGAATCTTTCCCTAAAGAGCCTAGCATCACAAAAATGGAAGCACCGTAGAGAATCACGGGGGCAGTGGCTCCCTGCAGGATCAGACGCTGCCGCTCATCCGCAAGAGTCAATTTATTGTCTGCCATTTATTTCCTGTAATTGAGTGGAGCGCAAACGCTATTATAAAGCAATATAGCTTATCATTTTCAGTGCAATTATGGCGCTTGAAACATCAAGAATGAACTTGGCCATCGTGTACAGAAGATATGCATTCACAAGAAATACAATATAGAGCAATATCCTGATGGGCAATTTGAGGGTATTCAAGCGTTTGAATATGAAGATCGAATAGACAACGCAAGCTGCAGTAACGGGGTAGGCGAAGGGAAGTATGAGAAGCGCGAATCCAAGCTGTAGCTCTTCGTCATCATGGTCCGTGACGAGTTTGAGCAACAATGAACTCAGTGCAATTGGAAGGGCCAGTAAGTAGATGCGCGAATTCGGCCTCCAGGATACCTGGGAATCTTTAACATCCACAATCTCGACCTTATCTTCGCTGCTCATTGCGCTTTTCTCACAAAAGACTCATCGTCATATCGCGGCAGTCATAAAGCAAATGCTTATCGCCTCCGGTATTGACGAGGTCGTGGCGGATTCTGGGATTGAGTATTGAGATCATGATGCTAGTGCTGGAGTGCAGTAAATCTGGAATAGACTTAGCCATGTCATCAGGCAGTCGTTAGTCGTTTTTGAGCGAAATGTAGATTAAGTAAGCGAAGCACAGGCAAATGAACTGATAGAAAGAATTTGCGACAAGTATTCCTGTGTACCAGTTGATGAAATCGTGTGATTCACCTTTCAATCGCCTGAAATTGACATAACCCCATGGGACTACGGCCAGGCATCCCAAGAATGAGAGTAGGCAAGTAAAGAAGCCAAAAAGGCCAGCTTGCCAAAATATCGAAATGAAGGCGGCTATGAACAGGCCTGCAGCCAGGGTGAGGAGCGGCATGGCCAACCTCCAAAGGATAAGGCTGCGCCGCTCGGGCCATAAAAACGAATTGCCCTTTGGCTTCATTTGCTCCACGCTTGCAGCGCCTCTGTGTAGGCTCAACAAAATCCGGGCGCAAAGTAGTTCCATCGCTGATGCCAGATCGCACGCCGCTGGGCCGCGGCCCCTCGTTTGAACTGACCACGCGACCCGGGCATACATCGGCGGACCCGGCACCCTCGTTCTCACCTTGGCCGGAAGGAAGTGGCTCAGGGCCGCACGTTATTGATGTCCTTGACTTCGCCACGCAGATTGTGGCTAATGCCCGCGTTGTCAATGTAGTTGTAGTGGATGAGCTTGTCATTCTCAAAGAACACATGCAGGGCCTCGGTTTTCCCGGTGAGCATTCCCGGCATGTAGTTGTGAATCGAGATGCCATCGGGACGCGCCTTTCCCATAGTCGGCTTGCCGCACAAGGAGAACACCTTCGCTTCGCTCATGCCGGCTTGAAGCGACTTGTGGCAGGTAGCGAGGCTTGGCTTGGGTGCACATCCCGAGGTGGCGATGACAACAACGCCGACCAAGACAACCGCACCGAATCTTGAGATTGGCACTCAATGAGTATACAAGCGAATCGCGAAAATGTATAGATGCGTGCGGGAAAATGTTACGCTTTGTGGGTTGCGATGAGGGTGGCAGGTGACGAAGGCAATCCGCACGGTTCATGCTAGCCCAAGACCCCGCAACCCGACCCGGACGCGCCCCTGTAAGTGGTCCATGCCAAGGCACACAATATTCTTGGTTCCGTGAGGAGTTGCCATACTTCGCCTCCAATTGATTCCCATACATGCAATCCTTGAGCGCGCTTCGGATATCTGCAAGCAGCCTTCAGTCTTTCAGAAGCTTTACACTTGTCACACTACTGTCCGAAAAGTGAACTTCAAAGCGCTCTTGGGTTCCTAGCATTCTATAGTAAGTGTAACGGGAGAATCGATCATTCTGGGCAGACATCTGTGGTCTTCCGCACACGGAAATCACATCGGTTGTGGTCATGCCTATTCTGACGTTTGATTTGCACGCTACATATTTCTGATCAATTCGATAATTTATCGTATAGGTAACGGCAAAGTAGAACAAACCAAGCAAGCCAATGGTGGATAAGGCGATAGCTGATGTTCGATTCATGTATGTTCCACAGTCTCGCTCTTGTCTTCGTTGTTCATTGTGCTCCTTTTACTACAGACTCATCGTCATATCGTGGCAGTCACAGGATAAATACTGCTCACCGCTGGCATCAGCGAAGTGATGTCGGATGCTGAATTTTAGTGTTGAGATCATGATGTTAGTCTTGGAGTGTGGAAAAACGAGAATAGGCTTTGTCGTGGCAGTAGGTTTAAGTTAATCGTTCTTGAGTGATATGTAAATAGCGGTTGCAAAGCACAAGTAAATGAACAGAAAGATTGAATTCGTGACAAGTATTCCTGTGTACCAGTTGCTGAAATCGTGTGATTCACCTTTCAATCGCCTGAAATTGATATAACCCCATGGGACTACGATTAGACATCCTAAGAACGAGAGGAGGCAAGTGAAAAAGACAAAAAGGCCAGCTTGCCAAAATATCGAAATGAAGGCGGCTATGAAGAGGCCTGAAGCCAGGGTAAGGAGCGGCATGGCCAGCCTCCAAAGGATAAGGCCACGCCTCTCAGGCCACAAAAACGAATTGCCCTTTGGCTTCATTTGCTCCGCGCTTGCAGCGCCTCCAAGCAGACTCAACAGACTACGCCCGCCCGAGAGTTCCCGTGCCCCGCATCCCACTCCGCCACCTCACCGTCTCCATAAGTGTGCGCCGAATCCTCATCTGGTTGATGCTGCTGTGCCTGCCCCTGGCGGCCCGGGCGGAGGCCTTCTTCATCAACCAGTTCGACGTCGACCTGGACCTGCAAAAGAACGGCGAATTGCGCGTGACGGAGAACATCCAGGTCGTCTTCACCGCCCCGCGCCACGGCATCTTCCGCACCCTGCCGGTGGAGATGCCCACCCCCAGCGGGTTCAAGCGCCTGGTGCTGGTGGATGACATCCAGGTCAGCGACACCACCGGCAACAAGAGCGGCATGAAGGTGGACAAGGAGGGCAGCAACCTCAAGATCCGCATCGGCGACCCCGATGCCTACGCCCCCGTGGGGCCGGTGGTGACCTACACCATCCGCTACCGCGTGACGGGCATGCTCAACCGCTTTGACCCCTCGGGCGGATGGGGCCGCAACGTCGAGCTCTATTGGAACGCCCTGGGCACCGAATGGCCGGTGGGGATCCAGAAGAGCCAAGTGACCGTGCGCTGGCCCGAGGGCGCCCAGGCCAAGGAGGTGCGGGCCGTTACCTTTTGGGGCAATTACGGCAGCCGCTCCCAGTTCCAGCAGATCGGTGCCGGCACCACGGTGGAGCCCACCACCGGCATCAAGATGGAGCTGACCCCCACCACCCTGCGCATCACCAATCCTCAGCCGCTCTTGCCTTACCAGGGGCTCAGCTTTGCGCTTTCCATGCCCTCCACGCTCATCGATATGCCGTCGTTGTGGCAAGAATTCCGGCTGAAATACGCCCACCTCATGGGGTTCTTGGTGCCGCTGGGCATGGCGGTGGTGTTCTTCGTCATCTGGTTCATTTGGGGGCGCGACCCGGTGCACAAGCGCGGCGAACCACAAGCCGAAGTGCCGCACGAACTCACCGGGGCACTGGCGGGCGCGCTGGCCGATGGCCGCTTTGACGAGCACGATCTCTCGGCGGTGTTTGTCTCCCTGGCCAAAAAGGGGAGGCTGGTGCTGAACCCCGGTGGCCTGGGGGAGATGCTGACCCTGACATCGAATTCATCCACCCAAGGGCTGGACGACCTGGAAGCCTACGTGCTGAACCTGCTGCTGCCCCACGGCCCCAGCATCTCCAAAACCGACCTGACCGAATACGTGGCGCCGCACCTGTGGCAGATCAAGGCGAAGGCCTTTGGCGAGCTGGTGAAGCGGGGCTATTACCGCAGCAACCCGCAGAGCGTGCAGTTGGCCTGGGGCATCATCGGCCTGGTGCTGCTGGTCATCGTCTCGATGGTGGTGTGGTCGTTGGCGCCCTATTTCTCGCGGGATGTGGTGCTGCTGGGCTTCTTCTTGGGGCTGGGCGGGCTGTATCTGTTTGCGCGGGTGATGCCCCGGCTGACGCGGCGGGGGAGCCGGGCCTATGCCGAAGTGCAGGCCTTTGCCGAGTTTTTGGACGATGCCGGCCTGCACCGCGCCAAGCTGAAGGGACGCCCCATGGACCAGACCCTGTACGAGGATTACCTGGACCACGCGGTGGCGTTCCGGCGGGTGAAACGGTGGGGGCACGCCTTTTCGGCCCTGGACCTGGTGCGGCCGGGCTGGATCACGGGGCGCGGATCGGCGCACGACCTGAACAACCTGGGAAACGAGCTGGGGGGCTTTGCTTCCGAGCTGGGCAAGGCGGCCAGCACCCCGCCCAAGAGCAGCGGCGGGGGCGGGGGGAGCTCCGGGTTTAGTGGCGGTGGAGGGTTCAGCGGCGGCGGCTTTGGCGGCGGCGGCGGGGGGAGCTGGTAGGGGGCGGCGCGCCGGTGTCCATGTTCCGGGTTTCGATGACGTTGCCCAGGGTGTCGGGCATGAAGAGCGTCTTGACCCCGCCTCGGTTTTCGCAAAGCACCTGCCCATCGACAGTGGTGTAGCGTACAGCCATCGGCATTTACTTCACTTCTCCCAGGTAGTCCGTGCCATCCCAGACTATGGTTACTGTACCACTTCCGTCCTGGATCCTACGACGTAAACCATCGCCGTCGTACGCATAAGTGGAAATCCCACTCGCAGTCTGCATCGTTTGCATGCGGTTCTCGCGGTCATAGGCGTAGGTGGTCTTGGTGCCACTCACATCTTCAGCCGTCATGTTGCCATTGTTGTCGTAGTCAAACTCCGTGGTCACGGCCCCGATTCGCGAAGATTTCAGGCGCTGCGCCGCGTTGTACGTCATGGTTTGCGGCGAGGTGCCTTCTTGCGATTTCACGGTAATGTTGCCCACCGCGTCCATCACAAAGGTGGCCCTGGCTCCCGTCACTTGCTGACCGGTGAGACGGTCGGCATTGTCATAAGTGTACGTGGTCGTTGTGGTGTTGCGAACCTGCTTCGTCTTGCGGCCTAAACAGACAGGCAAAGCGGCAGTAACCTTGTCGTCTAAAGTAAGAGATCAATAATGTCCTTTGAATGGAGCTATCTTGTCCTCATGGATTGCCCATCATCGATTTGGCCCAGCACAGCAAGGACAGTTTTTGCGCATAAACCTGCCGATGCGGCACAGTTCAGCATCGTTGTCATTCTTCGAGCATCAAACTCAGAAATACCGGTCCTAAAAACAGCTTGAAACTCCATGTAAGATTGATCACATGCACCGGACATTAGCAGCGAGTAGGCAAAGAGAATATGCAATTCTTTGAGGATAAAGTTGTCCTCATTTGACATAAGTGAATGCTCAACAATGTGACTGTACCACTTAATATAATCTGTCCAGTCTTGCAATATGTCTCCAATTGCAAAGAGAAGTAATAGCGCATGAGCATATTCTACATCAGAAAAGTCGTTCACTTCAATGGCATGAATTAGATCCGATCTGCAACTCAACAAATACGTGTAATCTGATGAGTGACGCCCTTCGAACATTCGATTACTGATGTCGTCCAATACATGCAAGGACACTATTGCCGACCCCACCCGCGCCATCCAGGATCCCAAAATGCACATTTTGGCGTAAGCCAAATCCTCATTCCATTCCGCCTGCAGGTCTGAAGACAATCCCAACATCTGCGATGCCCGTTATGTAGATTCCAGCAGGCCATAAATGCGGCCATGCAATTTTGATACCATCTCCCCTTTGGAAATCCTGGGTTGACCCGAGGTCCACACGGGCCCCTGGGTATTGGCCTTGGAGTGGGTGCGGGAAGTCTTGGCACCGGCACAGGCCCGCTTGGTGGTGCAGGAGTTGGCGTGGGGCGAACCGGCGGGACTCGTCCTCTCAGGTAGTACACTATGCAAGCGAGACATCCAAGCAGCCCAACTCCGCATCCAATTTTGGAAATTGGAGGCAGTGACTCGATGTAGTCTTTCGCACAATCATCAAAGTCGCTGGTCCCCCAAAGGGAGCCGCATGCAATCCAAACTCCGGCCGCACAGCCAGCCGTGACAAGACATGCACTTGCGCAGGCAACAGGTATTACCCAAGTGCCTTCCGGGTCGAAATTGTCGATTGGTGCGTTATCAGCATAGCCATAGGCACTCTCATCCGGCCACAAGGGATCCACCGATAACCACCGAGACGTATCCGCCCGGTAGTGGCGGGCACGGACGTACATCCGTGAAGCCGCATCCGTAAGATAGCCCCACACTCCACAGAAACCCCACGGGCTCGGATTCGTACCCGTTTGCGAACGCACTTCCCCAAAGGGCCAGTACGTGGTGGTGGAAGTCACGTTACCAGACGTATCCGTGGTCTTGATCACACTCCCCAAGGTGTCGCCGAGGTAGCGAGTTGTAACCCCGCCGCGCGTTTCTTCTCGCAAGCGGCCGTGCACAGTCACGTAGGTTACAGACATTGCCATTAGACGGTCACTCCTCCTGAAGAGTTGTTTAAGTTGTGACAGTATGTGTTCCAGAACCCTTGCCAGGCATCTATGGCAGACAGTTCATACCGTTCGACACAGTAATATACATAGCGGCAGACAACGTCTATCTGCGATCTCGTACCACTTTGCTCGAGTTCAAGCAGGAGTCGAGGTGGCTTCCCGAAGTGTGGAAACAGGCCGCATTCCAGTACTCCTCTCCCAAGGTTTAGTGGCTCAGGTGACTCCAAAGTCATGACTAGCGGCAAAAGTAGGACTCCAAGCTTTGGATCAACTAAAGTCAGCGGGATTCTACGCAAAATATCTTCCTTGTCTGCTTTATCTAGGAGTGCTTGCAGCCATTCTTGCTCTTCGCTGATATACTTGATCGACCAGGGACTAACTTCTCGCTGGAGACTTGCAATGCGAGATGTAATGCTGGGCTCAAGCGAAGTAAGGTTGCTGTGCTCGAATGCTTCAAGTACAGCACTTCTTAAACTTGTAGCGTCCGGAGTTTGTGCGAAGTCACACATCGTCAGCCAAAGTTAGGCACTTTTGGCCTAAAAATTGGTGGGATTCCTGGGACGGGTATTGGGATGCTAGGTATCGGGAAGACGGGCATGCGTGGGCCAGTGAATGGTGGTGGCCCAATGCACCTTAGTGCGAATATCAGCCTGCATTCTGCAGCCAATCGGAGGCTATCTAGTATCGGACCTAAATGTTTATCATCGATACTTCCGTAACAAATCAGTGACTCCGCAAGTCGGAAGTCAGCACAACGTTGGTAAGCTTGTCCTTTGTAGAACAGTGCCAGGCAGGAGTCGTTCCAGCAACATTGGCCCGCTGAAACATCGTTTGGTCTTCCATCTGGATCCCCACAGACGTTCTTCATACGCCACCGGATCCACCCGCAAAGCTTCTGAAAAAAAGCCTTCAATCCAAGGAAGACTAGATAAGCGAGAAGAACACCTATTGCAATGAGCAAGAGGTTTGCAAGAAAAGTTAACAGGCCACCTAGAGCAATACCAGGGATAACGAGAACTACAAGCCCACTTGGATCAGTTATTGTGACTGGAGTACCAGCGGCATAAGCGTAAGGAAGCTGATGAGGCCACAATGGATCCACCGTCAACCACCGAGACGTATCCGCCCGATAGTGCCTCGCGCGCACGTACATCCGCGAAACCGCATCGGTCAGGTAGCCCCACACCCCACAGAAACCCCACGGGCTCGGATTCGTACCCGTTTGTGTACGCACTTCCCCAAAGGGCCAGTAAGTGGTGGTAGAGGTCACTGTCCCCGACTCATCGGTTGTCATGATGACGTTGCCGAGCGTGTCCGGGACGTACTCCGTCACCACGCCGCCTCGGTTTTCCTCCACAAGGCGACCATGCACAGTTGCATACGTCACGGACATTGCCATCAGCTGATTTCTCCTAGATAGTCGCTTCCATCCCAGACATAAGTGGTTGTACCCGAAGCCGTCTGCTTGGTACTTCGCAATCCGTCACCGTCGTACGTCATCGTGGTCGAAGTTTCGTCCGGCAGGGTCACCTTCGTCATCTCATTCCGGCGATTGTAAGCGTACACCGTGCGAATGGCGCTGGACCCTCTCTGTTCAATCGTCGTATTGTCGTAAGTGAAGGTCACCCGGGTCGGGCCATCTTGCATGGTGGTCAGGCGCTGGGCGCTGGTGGACTCAAGCAGTTGCCAGCGTCGCCAGCGTCAGTGCCGCCGCTTCCTCGCCGGCCTGGGTGTAGTACCCCCACACCCCGCAGAACCCAAAGGGGCTGGGGTTGGTGCCGGTTTGGGTGCGCACTTCTCCGTAGGGCCAATAGGTGGTGGAGCTGGTCTGCGCGCCGGTGTCCATGTTCCGGGTTTCGATGACGTTGCCCAGGGTGTCCGGCATGAAGAGCGTCTTGACCCCATTCCGGTCCTCGTGG